>Ga0302046_10001507_pt1 | contig 21852 bp, 19 predicted proteins | sample RVTome_11_FD_200261 | JGI IMG/M metagenome (GOLD analysis project Ga0302046, IMG submission 200261) | Soil microbial communities from uranium-contaminated site in the Upper Colorado River Basin, Wyoming, United States - RVT147D111 (version 2) ...
ACCGGAACCTCGATCGGCGCATCGATGATCCAGCTGCCGACGTAGGGCGGTGGTGTGACGGTCTCGGTCAGCGTCTGCGACCCAAGCGTGACCCGGACGTCGAACGACAGCGCGTTGGGCGTCACGCTCGCCACCGCGATCGTGCCCGTGATGTTCCGCGAGGCGTCGATCGTCAGCGGGTACGCGATCTCACCGGTGTCCCCGTAGTTGGAGGCGAAGGTGCCCTCGACCTGCTGCGGGACGATCGGGGGCGAGGCCACAACGCTGCAGCCGTTGCCGCCGTCCGCGCCGTCAACGTCGGAGATGTATCGCTGGCCGCAGGTGCTCGCATCGCCGCTGTAGCGCAGGAACACGTCGCGCGAGGTCGCCAGGGGGGTGTCGAACGCGACCGAGCCCGCGAGGTCCAGGCTCGGGTTCTCCGACCGAGACACGCTCGCGCCGTCGGCCGGCGAGGTGATCGTGGTGGTCGGGGCGGCGTTCGCCGACCCCGCGAGCAGGAGAACTGCCCCCACGATGCCCAGCATCCGCACATATCGCTTCATGGTTCCTCCTTCGGGCGATCGAGCGGGCAGACCCTGATCAGATTCGACGGGATCGCGCGCGATGCCTTTGTGCAAGTGCACAAAGGGCGGGGACGCCGGGCCCCCGCGCCGTCGGGGACCCGGCTTTCCGCGTCTCTACTGGACCGGCTCGACCGGGACGGTCAGCGTCGCCGTCTTCGTCGGGTCGGTCTCGGAGGTGGCCGTGAAGGTCAGGCTGGTGGACGGGAGGGTCTCGCCCTCCTCGACGTCCGGCAGGGTGATGTAGACGTCGACGGTCTCGGGGCTGGCGGACTCGACGTCGATGACGCTGTGCGTCAGTGTGGTCCCCCAGCCGGCCTCCGTCGTTGCCTGTAACCGGATCAGGTCCGTCCCCGCGATCACCCCGGCGAGGAACGAGTCGTTGAAGACCCGGAAACGGTAGACGGCGACTCGTCCCGGCGAGGCCGGCTCGTGCGTTCCCTCTGTCACCGAGACGTCGTGGTCGTAGGGCCCGCCGCCGTCGAGCGAGCGCACCGCCACCTCATAGGAGAGCACGCCCTCCTCGTCGCGGGCGATGTCGAGCACGTAGAAGTGGAGGCGGTTCGCCTCGTCCACGAACTCGCTCACCGTCCCCGGGCCGGTCCCGGCGTGGAAGGTGGCGTCGGCGAGCTGGCGGTAGTCGCCCTTGCTGATCATGAAGTCCTCGCCGTTCGGCTTCACGTAGTCGACGAGGTTGATGTCGTCGGGGTGGGCGTCGACCACCCAGATGAACGGCGACAGATCGGCGTGCTTCGTCTTCGCGATCAGCACCCCGTGGTCGGGTGTGAACGAGTCGTAGCCCATCCGGTCGACGACCTCGACCGTGTAGCTGTGGTAGCCGCCGCCGTCGCACCGCCAGTCCTGCGCGGTGGAACAGGACGGGCTCCGGTCCCGGTCCATCGCGATCGAGATGCCCCGCAGCCCGGTGCGTCCGGTCGTGGGACCGAGGGGGACCTCGCGGGCCCAGACGTCCGCGAAGATCGGGCCGGTCTCGGCGAGGGCGTCTCGCTCGAGCACCAGCACCTCGCCCGGCCTCGTGAAGCCCATCCGGATCTTGTTGCGCAGCATGTGGTGCGAGCCCATCGTGCCGCCGAGCGTGGGGGGGACCTGCCAGCGGTTGTGCGAGCCGCCGGGGCCGTTGAAGGTCCCGCGCGAGAGCATGTCCCACGGCCCCGAGTAGGACCGGCGTACCGGGTTCCCGAACGGATTGTTGTAGTTGTCGAGGACGCCCGCGATGTGGCTGAACTCGTGCGCGTAGGTCGAGGCGCCGTCGTTCTCGCCCTGCGTCGACATCACGCCGGGGGTGGCGTGCGACCAGATCCCCTTCGCCGCCCAGAACGACGTCCAATCGATGTAGCGCGTGTTGGCGTGGTTCGGCTTCGCCGGGTCGGGGTTGCCGAACTCGTCGGGGACCTCCTCCTTGGTGTTCCACCGCATCCGGCCGAACTCCTCCCACGTGCCCGACTCGTCGTAGCCGGCGTGCAGCAGGAACCGGAAGTCGTAGTCGCGCCCGCCGTTCAGCGCCTGGCCGGCGGCGACGTCGGCGGCCGAGGCCACGAGGATCTCGTTGTCGAAGTTCTTGTTGCACGAGTCGCCCGCGGGGCACGACCCACCCGCGCCGCCCACGTCGCTGAGCCCGTACTCGTGCTCCTTGCCCTCCATCCGGTACGGGCCGAACGCGTCGGCGTCGATCCCGAGCAGCCCGTAGGAGTCCTCGAGCCAGTACTCGTTCACGGTGTGGTAGTTGTTGAGCGGCTGCGCGTCGGTGAGCAGGAAGTCCTTGTAGAAGTTCGGGACGTGCTTGCGCGGGACGCTCCCCACGGTGTGTGGGTTGCCCGCCTCGTCGTCGCCGATCGGCCGCGTGACGACGAACTCGCGGTCCTGGAAGTCGCCTAGGATCAGCGCCGCTCGGAGCTTGCGCGGCGGCTGCGCGGCGGGGTCGGTCCAGTCGAACCCCGGGATCGGCACGTAGTCGCCCCACGTCAGGTGCTCGGGCAGCGCCCACGAGCGCGGGTCGACGGGGTCGGGGAGCTGCGCGAGGCCGGCGGGCTCGTCGGCCCCGGCCGGCCCGATCGCGATGAGCGACAGCGCGAGCGCTGCGCCGAGAGCTTTGGTCCTCATGGCGTCCTCCCTACTCGCATTGGTCGGTCTCGGGGTGGAAGTGGCAGAACGCCCGGAGGTCCTCCGCCGCGCGCGACGCGGCATCCGGGACCACGAGCTTCGTCTTCTCCCCGAGATACAGGGTCACGGTGCTGCTGTTCCCGCCGGCCTGGGTCCGGCCGTCGTCGGCGTCGATCGTCAGGCGGAGACGGTCGCCGGCCGGCACCACGTAGTCCTGGTGGACGAACGGGAACGCGATCTCGTAGCGCGTCTCCGGCCCGTGCGGTGAGGGGAGCGTCGGGTAGCTCGCGCCGCGGGCCCGGATCTCGTCGCGGTACGCCCCCCGGGCGTACGCGCTGGCGATCTCCCCCTCGCCCACGTGGTCGAGCCGGTACGCGAAGGTCGTGTCGCCGCCCCTGGAGAGCGAGTACTCGAGCGTGACGTAGGCCTGGCCCGAGATCCGCAGCTCCTCGGCGAGCGGCGGGGTCTCGAGGGTGATCGTCGAGCCGCTCGTCGCGAGGGTGCCGTCTGTGTAGGTGAGCGTGCCCGCGCCCGGCGCGTCCTGGAGCCCCGAGGTCCCGAGGTACAGGGTCCGGTCGGTCGCCGGAGCCGGCCACGCGAGGCCGTCGGTCCACGCGCCGTTCTCGCCCTGGATCGACACCGGCGCGGAGTCCTCGACGCCCGTGTCGAGGTCCTTCAGGTACTGCGCGAACCAGCGGTGGGTCCGCTCTTTGAAGCGGTCTGCCAGCGGGAAGGTCAGCCCCGGGTTCGCGGGGTCGTCGTGGCCGCCCTGCAGCCACCAGATCTTCTTCGGCGTTTCCTCGGGCAGCGCGTCCCATAGGTGGCCCGCGTTCGTCGTCTTCACGTTGTCGTCGTTCAGGCCGTGGATGATGAAGGTCGCGGCCTCGATGTTCTCGGCGTCCTTCAGGAAGTCGCGGCCCGACCAGAACAGGCCGGTCGAGTCCTGGTACGGGCTCGAGTACTGGCCGAACACGGCTGCCCCGATCGACGCGGCGCACGCCTTCCTCTCGATCACATGGGCGCCGATCAGCGGATCCTCGTTCCAGGAGTTCTGGTGGTCCTCGGTCCCCGGCCGCAGGATCGTGAAGCTGGCGGGGGTGAGCAGGTGCTGCGAGGACTGGACCCCATTGAAGAAGTGGTAGTCGTACCAGCGGTCGATCGCGCGGATCGGGATGATGGCCTTCAGCGCCTCGGGCGCCTGGGCCGCCGCGGCCGTCGCGACGGTGCCGTCGTAAGAGCCGCCGGTCATCCCCACCGCCCCGTTCGACCATGGCTGGTCCTCGATCCACTCGATCACGTCGACGGCGTCGTTCCCCTCCTCGGGCCCGCCGTAGACCTGGCAGCCCGAGGAGTTCCGCGTGCCGCGCTGGTCCTGCATCACGACCGCGTAGCCGCGGGGCACGAAGTATTCGTCGTACCACTCGGGGAACGGCACCTGCGGGCTCCCGACGCCGATCGCAGGGGATCCCCACGGGGTCTTCTTCTCGGCCTTGTAGCCGCGGCCACTCGTGTTGTAGTAGGGGGACTGGAAGAAGATCGTGGGCACCTTTTCCGTCGTGTTCGGCCGGATGATGTCGAGCGCGAGCGAGGTGGTGAGGTCGCGCGCCGTGATGATCTCGCGCTCCACGATGGCCTCGGCGAGGCTGAAGCGCTCGGGGTCGATCTCGTCGAGGTTCGGCAGCTCGTGCCCGGCCGAGGCCGGGATCGCCTGGAATAGCGCGGCGGCCACGAGGAGCGAGCCGAGGGCGTACAGGGGGCGCCTGAACGTGCGTGTGGTCATGCTGTTTCGTTCGCCACCCGACCTAGGCTCTCCTTCGTGCACGTGCACAAAGAGAACGGGGCGCCCGAAGGCGCCCCGTTCATCGATCGCCCGACGGATCAGGCGGTGACGTGCAGAACCTGCGTGACCGCGGCGCTCGTGACCCCGCCCTGGACCGCGCGGGCCCGGATGAAGTGCGAGCCGACGCCCGGCGTGTTCACGGTCGCCGACCAGTCATCGAGCTCCGCGCCCACGGTCGCGTTCACCCACGGACCGGAGTTGACCTGCGTCTGGACCCTGCGGTCGAAGCTCGCCGAGTACGTGGGGAGCGTGACGAAGGAGGCTCCGTTGTACGAGAAGTACCCATGCGCCGCATGCACGCCCCGGACCCGCACCGAGAGCGTGATAGCACCGAAGTCACGCTTGTCCAACGATGCGGGAGGCTGGATCGAGAAGGTGCTTGCCACCGGAGGCTGCGTCGGCAGGACCGTGTAGCTCACCGAGGTCGTGCCGATCGTCGCGGAGTCCCCCGTGAGGGTGATGTCGATCGTCACGGTGCCGCCGCCGGCCTCCACGCCCGGCTGGAAGCTCGACAGGGTGATCTGGCCCGTCACGGGGCGCGAGGCGTCGAGGGTGAGCGGCAGCCCATCGACCGCGGGGTAGATGTCGACCGCAGGTGCGACAACCCCGACGGTGGATCCGATCTCGTTGAGCGGCGTGATGGAACCGAGGGTGCCGCACCCGCCGCTGTCCGTGCCCTGGACGATGCTCAGGCGCATCTGGTCCGAGGCCGCGGTGCTGCATGTCGCACGCCGAACGAAGTACTTCTGGCTGGTCGGAGTGGGTGTGTCGAACGACACGTCGCCGGCCATCGTGAACGTTGGGTTCGCTCCGCGGGAGATCGTATCTCCGTCCGCAGGGCTGGTGATCGTCACCGTCGGCGCCGCCTGGACGTGGGCAGCGAACAGGCCCACCACTGCGAGGACGGTGATCGTGAGCGAGATCTTCTTGCGCATCGTGCCAACCTCCTGCTCGGGCCGGACGGTCGCCGGCACTATAGGGTCATGATTCTCCGTGTTCGCGTCGGTCTCCTTTGTGCAAGTGCACACACCCGGCGATACGCGGGTCGGCGCCTGGCAGTCGGTGACGATGTCCGGGCCTTCGGCGTCACGGCGACGGGCATCACCAAGTGCCAACTCGTTGTGTCGAAGGTGGGGGGTGGTGTCGAGGAACCGAACAACCAGCCTCTCGCGGTGGCGGGAACGACCGCCGCCTCGGCTACCGCCGAGCAGGATGTTCCGGCGGGGGACGTGGACATCTGCGTTGAGGGATTCCTTCTCCTGACTAAAGCGCAGATCGTCCCCACCGGATAGGACTGCGGATAGATCGATCGGGGAGCCCGTGGGGGCAGGGAGCATTGCTCTTGCTCCGACGGGGCCCATCTCAGTCTTGTGCGGGTGCACACAGGGTTACCGGGGACGGCCGTCGAAGGTGAATCCTCGAGATGAGTGAAATCGGCCATCGGGAATCAGGGGAGCGGAAGAGGCGACCCACCGCCAGCGTCATCCCGGGGCTGTGTCTCGCGACGCTCATCTCGCTACAAGGAGCACTGCCTGTCGCTGCGGTCGGTCCAACAGACTGCGCGATCCCGACGGTCGACGATCGCTGCGAGGCGTGGGTCACAACGTTCGGAGATGAAGGAGCCGAGGGGCACGTGGTGAATGCCGTTGCCGCAAGGCCTCAAGGTGACCTCGTCTACATCACCGGCTACAGCTCTTCAGATGAAACGGGCGCCGACTTTACGACGGTGGCGCTCGAATCAGGAACTGGGCAAGTTGTCTGGCATGCTCGACATCAAGGGGAGACCCAGCCGACGGAGTTTCCGTCGGATCACGCGAACGCGTTGGTGGTCTCGCCGGACGGAAGCGCGCTCTTCGTTGCTGGCTGGCAGGATTTGTACGGCATCCCTACAGGTCCTCAGCAGTTCAAGGCCTATGCCGACATGGGTCTCGTGGCCTACGACGCCGTCACCGGCAGAGAGTTATGGACCGCTTCCTACGGTGCGCCCTATGAGGGTGGGGATGACCGGGCGTACGATGTCGCAGTCGGGCCACAAGGTGATCGCGTGTTCATCACGGGGCGTAGCTCCGGTGAGGGCACGAAGTTCGACTACGCCACCGTGGCGTTCGACACAGGCACAGGAGAGCGACTGTGGGCTGCTCGTTACGACGGCCCGTTCGCGACCGAGCCAGGGCCGACGACGGGGGAGGATGGACTCGCTCCCGACGACCGCCCCTACAGGATCCGCGTGAGTCCCGACGGCGATGAAGTCTTCGTGACGGGATGGAGCCGCTCCGCGGCTGGGGACTACGACATCGCGACGATCGCCTACGACTCCGGGGTTAACGATACGGAAGAAGAGGAGCATGGCGGAGAGGTGCTGTGGACCTCGAGGTTCGACGGGGGGGTCTCGGGCTTGGACGGCGTGTTCGACATGGAGGTCAACTCCGACGGTTCGCTCATCCACCTTGCTGGGTACACAACAAGAGCAGCCGCAGGCGATTCTTGCTCAGATTGCGACTTCCTCGCTCTCACGCTCGATGCCGAGACGGGTCAGCAGCAGTGGTCTCGCCGTTACGCAGGGCCCCGGGGGAACGACACCGGGTACTACATCGAGGTGTCGCTGGCTGGCGACCGAGTCTTCGTGAGCGGGGCGAGCCCTGGCGTGCAGGGCGACTGGGCGACGCTCGGCTATGATGCGCGCACCGGCGAGGAGTTGTGGGTCTCTAGGTACAATTCGCCGACGCCCGATACCGAGGATAGTGTGCGAGGTCTCGCCATGAGTCCGGACGGCCGCACGGTGATAGTGACGGGATACAGCGCCAATCCCGTCTTCAACGGGCCCCCCAAGACCTACCTCCATGCCGACGCCGTCACGGTAGCGTACGACGCGGAGGATGGCTCTCAGGAGTGGATCGCCCGCCACAACGCCTCACCGTTGCCCCTTGACACGTACGCCGAGGATCTCTCGTTCATCCCGTCGACCCTTGTCGTCGATCCTACGGGTGCCCGCGCGTTCGTCGGCCGCACCTATCCCAGGGGCTTCGTGGACAGCTACACCTACGAGTTCGGGGCGGCGGCCTACGACCTCTGAGGCGCCTGCTATCATCGCGGGCGTCTCAGCAGGAGGGTTCCAGTGGCGAAGTCCGACAACCGGCCGACGATCACGCTCGCGTGCGAGGAGTGCAAGCGGCGCAACTACACGAGCGAGAAGAATCGCGTGAACGACCGCGATCGCATCGAGCTGAAGAAGTACTGCCGGTGGTGCCGCGGGCACACGCTGCACAAAGAGACGCGCTGACCTACCTCGCCTGAACCTTCCCGTAGCGGATCGCGTGCGCGAGCGCCTGGAGCTTCGAGTGCACCCCCAGCTTCGTCAGGATGTTCTGCACGTGCGTCCGCAGGGTGTGCCGGCTGATACCGAGCCGGTCGGCGATGTCGCCGGGGGCGAGCCCGTCGGCCATGAGCTGGAGGATCTCGACCTGGCGCGGGGTGAGCCGCTCGATCCGCGAGCGGATCTCCGCGCCCGGACCATGGCCCGCCACCCGCTCGCGGAGTGACTCCACCTCCTCCGCGCTCATCAGCCGCTCCCCGCGATACACGGCGCGGACCGCGGCGGCGACGTCGGCCACCGGCTGCGTCTTGGACAGGAACCCGGCCGCGCCGGCATCGAACGCCTTGGCCAGCAGGGAGTCGTCGTCGGTCCCCGACAAGACGATCACCCGCGCCTCCGGGTAGCGCTGCACGATCTCGCGTATCGCTGCGATCCCGTCGACCTCGGGCATCTGGATGTCGAGCAACACGATGTCGGGACGCTGCGCGCCGACGCTCTCGATCGCAGCCCGCCCGTCGGTGACGATCTCGGTCACCGCGATACCGCGCTCGAGGTCGATCACCGTCTTCAGGGCCTCGGCGAAGGTCCGGTGGTCGTCGGCGATCAGCACCCGGATATCCTCGTTAGCAGGCGGCATGGGCCGATGGTCCCACGGGGGAACACCCGTTTCCAGCAAGGAAGCGGATACTCTGAGATGTCCGTCCCCGGCTCCGGCGGGTTGACCCTCGTTCCTACCGTTCGGTAGCCTTGCCGTCCGAGCCAGATGAGGAGGCGACGTGGGACGACTCGATGACAGGGTGGCGCTCGTCACCGGCGGTGGGCGGGGGATCGGGCGCGCCACCGCGGTGCGGTTCGCGCAGGAGGGGGCCGCGGTCGTGATCAACGACGTCGACCCCGAGCCCGCCGAGGAGACCGCGCAGGCGGTGAAGGAGGCGGGGGGCGAGGCGCTCGTCTCGACCCACAACACGGTGGAGCTCGGCGAGGCCAAGGCGATGGTCGAGGCCGCGGTGGAGCGATTCGGCAAGCTCGACATCGTCGTGAACAACGCGGGGATCACGCGCGACAAGACCTTCCACAACCTCGACGACGAGACCTGGGACTTCGTCCTCGACGTGAACCTCAAGACCGCGTTCCACACGACCCTGGCCGCGATGCCGCACCTGCGCGGCGCCGCGAAGAAGGAGATGGGCGAGCAGGGCAAGCCTGCGTACAACCGGAAGGTCACGTTCACGACGAGCGTCGCCGCACTCGTCGGCAACGCGGGCCAAGCCAACTACACGACCGCGAAGGGGGGGATCGTCTCGCTCACCCGCACCCTCGCGCGCGAGCTCGGCCCGTTCCAGATCAACGTGAACGCGGTCGCGCCGGGCTTCATCGAGACCCGGCTCACGCAGGCGAAGCAGGAGGGCGAGGACCTCGGGATCCCCGAGCAGATCCGGCAGATGGCTCTGATGCTGATCGCCCTCGGCCGCTACGGCGAGCCCGAGGACGTCGCCGGCGCGCACCTGTTCCTCGCGAGCGCCGAGGCCGACTACATCTCGGGCGTGGTGCTGCCGGTCTCCGGCGGCCAGCTGGGAGCGTGACGCGATGCCGATGAACAAGGCGCTCGAGGGCAAGACCTACGAGCCCGTGACCTACGAGGTGGGCCGCGAGAAGATCCGGGAGCTCGCCTCCGCGGTGGGGGAGACCGCCCCGATCTACCACGACCCCGAGGCGGCGAAGGAGGCCGGGCATCCCGAGCAGGTCGCCCCGCTCACCTTCATGACCGTGCTGCACGTGAAGTCGGGGCCGCAGGTGATCATGGACCCCGAGCTCGGCCTGAACTACGCGCTCGTGGTGCACGGCACTCAGGAGTTCGAGTACCGCCGCCCGATCTACGCGGGCGACGTGCTCACCGCGACCCCGCGGATCGCCGAGATCACGAGCAAGGGCCCGCACGAGTTCCTCACGATCGAGACGGAGATGGCCACGCCCGAGGGCGAGGTGGTGGGCATCGCTCGAGCCACGCTCATCTCGCGTGGGACGGCGGCATGACGGCCCGGGTCGGCTTCGACGAGGTCGAGGTGGGCCAGGACCTGCCCCAGCGGTCGAACGTCGTCGATCGCGCCCAGCTCGTGCAGTACGCCGGCGCCTCGGGCGACTTCAACCCGATCCACTGGAACCCCGAGTTCGCACAGATGGTGGGCCTGCCCGGCGTGATCGCCCACGGGATGTTCAACATGGGGCTGGTCGGCAGGGTGATCTCCGAGTGGGTTGGGGATCCCGGCGCCGTGCGCAAGCTCTCCGTGCAGTTCCGCAAGGAGGTGCTCCCCGACGAGAAGATCGTCGCCAAGGGCCGGGTGGCGGAGAAGGACGAAGCCACCCGCACCGTGCGGATCGAGCTGTGGGCGGAGGTCGAGCGCGACGGGAAGACCCTGAACCCGATCAAGAACGGCGAGGCGATCGTCGAGCTGGCGTAACCTGGGCCCCATCGATGGGGTCCAACCAGGCGGTCGACGCGGAGCTGCTCGAGGCCTGTCGTCGTGGCGACCCTCAGGCCTTCGGGGAGCTCGTGCGGCGCACCGAGCGGCAGGTCTTCACCCTGGCTCTGCGCATCGCGGGGGACCGGGGCGAGGCCGAGGATATCGCACAGGACGCCTACCTTCGGGTGTTCCGGTCGCTGGGAGGCTTCCGGGAGGACGCCAGGTTCGAGACCTGGCTCTACCGGGTGGTCGTGAACGCGGCGATGACGCACCTGAAGAAGCGAGGGCGCTTCGGGTCGCTCCTGCGGGACCCGGAGGAGGCGCCCGAGCCGGTGTCCCCGGATCGGGCCGAGGACGCGGCGGTTGACCGCGACGAGGTCCGCCGGTCGCTCGAGAACCTGCCCGTGGGGATGCGCACGACCGTGGTGCTGAAGGACGTGTACGGGCTCTCCTGCCGCGAGATCGGCGAGGAGATGGGGCTCTCGGAGGGGGCCGTGAAGGTGCGGCTCCACCGGGCGCGGAAGCGGATGAAGGAGCTGATCCATGGAGCGACCCCGAGCGAGCTGTGAGGAGGTCCGTCCCCTCCTCGCGGAGGGCGGCGGCGAGCCCTTCCCCCACGACGTCGAAGTACATCTCGCCACCTGCCGCGCCTGCGCCGCCGAGGAGCGCCGCTACGGAGGCATCGCCGGCATCCTGGCGGGGATGCGACACGAGACCGAGGAAGTCCCGCCGGGGCTCACCGAGGCCGTGCTCGCCCGCGTGCACAGCCCCTCGCTCGTCTGGCGCGAGCACGCCCGCCGGCTCGCCCACGACCCCCGGGCGCGCGTCGCCGCCGCCGGGCTGGGTGGGGCGGTCGTCGGAGCCGCAGCGCTCGCGTTCCTGGTCCGCCGCCGCGTGGCCCGGCGGCCGGCCGCAGCCTAGGGAGCGTCCCCGGCCAGCTCGGCCGAGAGCTGGGTCAAGCGCTGTTCGATCCCGCGCAGCCGCCGCGAGAACGCGTGCGCGTCCACGGCTCGCTCGGGGGTCGGCTCCGCCTTCGCGTAGGTCGTCGTCACCTCGTCGACGGCCGAGCGCAGGGCCTCGAGCGTCTCGGTGAGCAGGGCTTCCTGCCGGCCCGCGGCGGCGCGGAGCACCCGCTGGGTGGCCGCCGCCTGCTCCCGGCCCGCGGTGCGGATCGAGTCGAGGAGCTGCTTGAGCGTGCCGGTGATCGTCTCGAGGTTCCGCGCCTGCTGGCCGGCCTGCCGCGTGATGACCTGGGTCACCAGGTGCAGGGTCTGGCTCTTCGTCTCGCTCGTGGCGCCCTCGATCCGCTCCTCCATGTCGCGACGCACGGCCTCGAGGACGGTCCCGGTGCGCGCCGCCGTCTCCGCGAGCGCCCGCTCGATCGCGGAGACCTCCTCCCGGATCCGGCTCTCGGAGCCCTCGACCGCCTCCCGGGTGCCGTGGGCCGCGCGGTCGGCCATCACCCGGAACCCGTCCTGGATGCGCTTGGAGACCTCGGCCAGTCCCTGCCCCGCGCGCTGGGTGAACGCTTCGAGCCGCGCCTGCTGCCCGCCGAGCGCGTCCTCGAAGGTGGCGAGACGCTTCGCCGCCTCGTCCTGACCCGTGGCGAGGCCTCCGACGGCCTGCTGGAGCTCGTCGCGGAGCCGCTTCGAGACCTCGGAGAGCCCGGCGGTGGCGCGCTCGGTGAACCTGACGAGCTGGTCCTCCTGGGCCCGGGTGGCCTCCGCCAGCCACTCGCGTTGCCCGCGCTCGAGACCCTCGATGCGCGCGGCGAGGTCGCCGCGGACGGCTTCGAGCACGGCGCCGGTCCGTTCCGATATCGCCTCGAGCTCGCCGCGTAGCTTCTCGGCGGCCGCTCCCGCGAAGGCGGTCTCGGAGCGGACGGCGCCCTCGAGCGCCTGGAGGTCGCCGGCCACGCCCTCGCGGATCCGGCGGGTGGCCTCGGCCATCGCCTCGGCCGTGCGCTCGGCGAAGCGACGGAGATCTTCGCGCTGGCCTTCCTGCACGCCTCGGATCAGCGTCTCGACGGAGGCGAGGCGGTCGGTGACGGGCGTGAGCTTCTGGATCTCGTGGAACATCGGTTCGAGCGCGGCGGTGAGCTGTCCCATGCGCTCGGCGAGGGGCCCGATCGCGGTCTCGACCGCTTCGGTGGACCCGGGGGAGACCGAGGTAAGCGCCTGGTCGACCGCCTGGGCCCGCTTGTTCACGCGCCGCACAGCCTCGCGGGTCGCCTCCGCGAGCTGGCGCACCGCGCCCTCCATCTCGCCGAGGCGCACGCGGAGCGACTGGTACCGCTCGTCGGTGTGGGCGAGGAGCCCCTTGATCGTGTCGTCCTGGGCCAGCGCGGCGATCACGTTCTCGCGCAGGTTCTTGCCGGCCGTCGGGCCGCCGGCGCGCCAGACCTCGGCGGCGAGCTGGCGCATGAGCTGCTGCGCCGCGCGGTGGAGCGAGCGCAGGCCGTCGTCGAGCCGTTCGTCGAGCGCCTCGGTGTAGTCGTTCAGGAGCTGGTGGAGCTCGGCGCGCTCGTCGTCGGGTATGCGAACAGGCCGGCGCGCAAGACGCCGACGACCGGGGGGCTGGTCCGCCCCCTCGCGGATCTGTTGCATCCTGGTCCTCGCGTTCTGGGCCGCGCGAGACTGTGTCAAGGATAGGGCAGGAGGGGGGCGCAATCACGCACCTGCGTCCTTTGCCGGTATCGGGGCCGCCCCGTATACTGGGGTCGTCGCCCCCGGCGACCTATATACTCCGGTGCCAGAGGGCCGTAGCTCAATTTGGCAGAGCACCGGTCTCCAAAACCGGCGGTTGGGGGTTCGAGTCCCTCCGGCCCTGCCACGAGGAAGGCAGATGAACAGACAAGCCAAGCGAGCCATGCAGCGCCAGCAGCGCACCCAGGATCGTGCGCAGATGGCGCGTCGCCAGCGACAGGCGGTGGACCAGAAGCAGAAGAAAGAGCGGACCGGGTTCCGCCAATTCCTCCGCGAGGTGCGTGGCGAGCTGAAGAAGGTCGCCTGGCCCGACCGCAAGCAGATGCTCACCTATACGCTGGTCGTCGTCGTGACGGTCGTGGTGCTCACGAGCTACGTGTTCGGCCTCGACTTCTTCATCGGCGAAGGCATCTTCGCCATCTTCGGCATCTAGCGGGGGAGCCCCCATGGACGATCACATCGATACTCGAGAGCCGACGGATGCGCCCGACGATGAGCGCGCCGACGCCCCTGCGCCCACCTTCGAGGACGACACTGCGGAGGCCATGGAGACGACCGCCCCCGTGACCGAGGTCGCCGAGGAGCCCGAGCCCGAGCCCGAGCCCCCCGTCGCCGAGGCCGAGCCAGAGCCCGACCCCGAGCCAGAGCCAGAGCCAGAGCCAGAGCCAGAGCCAGAGCCAGAGCCAGAGCCCGAGCCAGAGCCAGACCACCCCGACGCCGAGGCCGAGCCAGAGCCCGACCCGTTCGGCCCTCCCGGGGATTGGTACGTGATCCACACGTACTCGGGCTACGAGAACAAGGTGAAGACGAACCTGGCCTCGCGGATCCAGACGATGCAGATGCAGAACAAGATCTTCGACGTCGTGATCCCGATGGAAGACGTGATGGAGATCAAGAGCGGGCGCAAGCAGGTCGTGCAGAAGAAGGTCTTCCCCGGCTACCTGCTCGTGAAGATGACCTACGACGACGACTCCTGGTACGTGGTCCGCAACACCCCGGGGGTCACCGGATTCGTGTCCGCGGGCACCGGCCAGAAGCCGACCCCCCTCTCGCGGACCGAGGTCGAGCAGATCCTGTCCGTCAAGAAGGAGGAGACGAAGCCGCAGTTCCGCCTCGAGTTCGAGGTCGGCGACGTGGTCCGGATCATCGAGGGGCCGTTCGCCGACTTCAACGGCACGATCACCGAGATCAACGTGGACCAGCAGAAGGTGAAGGTGCTGGTGAACATCTTCGACCGGGAGACCCCGGTTGAGCTTAGCTTCGATCAGGTAGCGCGGGTCTAGGACCCCTGAGAGCGGGAGGCGGGAGACCGCCGCTGGGACCGCAAGGAGGTAAGGAAGATGCCGGGATCGAGGAAGAAGGTTCTCGCGGTCGTCAAGCTCCAGATCCGAGCCGGACAGGCCACGCCCGCACCCCCCGTCGGGACGGCGCTCGGCCAGCACGGCGTGAACATCATGGAGTTCTGCAAGGCCTACAACGAGGCCACCCAGTCCCAGATGGGCCAGGTGGTCCCCGTCGAGCTCACGATCTACGAGGACCGCAGCTTCACGTTCATCACCAAGCAGCCGCCGGCCGCCGAGCTCCTGAAGCAGGCGGCGCGGGTCGAGAAGGGCTCGGGTGAGCCGAACCGCGAGAAGGTCGCGGCCGTCTCGCGCACCCAGGTGCGCCAGATCGCCGAGACGAAGATGAAGGACCTGAACGCGCGCGACATCGACGCCGCGATGAAGATCATCGAGGGCACCGCGCGCTCCATGGGCATCGAGGTGGTGGGCTAGATGGCGACCAGGGGCAAGCGATACAACGACGGACTCAAGAGCGTGAACCGCGACCAGCTTTACACGCCGGCCGACGCGATCCGCATCCTCAAGGAGCTGCCCGGCGCGAAGTTCGACGAGGCCGTCGAGCTCGCGTTCCGCCTGGGCGTCGACCCGCGGAAGGCCGACCAGATGCTGCGGGGCACCGTCTCGCTCCCGCACGGTACCGGCAAGTCCGTCCGCGTCGCCGCGTTCGCGCAGGGCGACGCGGCGCGCGAGGCTGAGGCGGCCGGCGCCGACATCGTCGGCGGCGATGACCTCGTCGAGAAGGTGATGAAGGGCGATATCGAGTTCGAGGCCGCCGTCGCCACCCCCGACATGATGCCGGTGGTGGGGAAGGCCGGGCGCGTGCTCGGGCCGCGCGGGCTGATGCCGAACCCGAAGGCCGGGACCGTGACGAACGACATCGCCAAGGCCGTCACCGAGATCAAGGCCGGGAAGCTCGAGTATCGCACCGACAAGGGCGCGAACGTGCATCTCGTGATCGGGAAGAAGTCGTTCGACCTCCAGCAGCTCTCCGCGAACTACCTCGCGGTGGTCGAGGAGATCCTGCGGGCCAAGCCCTCGTCGGCGAAGGGGCGCTACCTGAGGTCGGCGACGATCTCGACCACGATGGGGCCGGGCATCAAGCTCGACACGAGCAAGATCAAGGACGTGGACGAGACCGAGACCGTCTCCGCCTGACTCGCGTCAGGCCGGAGCAACACCCCGTTGTCGGGGGCGGTGGCGGCCTGTATCCTGTGGCGAGCCGCAGACAGCAGGGGGCGGAAGCCGTAATCGCGGCGCGAGAGCGCCGGGCACCTGCCGAGGCAGACGAGGCGTCTTCGCGCCACGCCGGCTGCGGGGGCGCTTTTGCTATCTGGAGAGAGACATGCCGAAGGCGGAGAAGGTCGAGAAGGTCGCGGAGATCAAGGCCAGCCTCGAGGGCTCGGAGGCGGCGATCTTCGCCGACTACCGGGGGCTCTCGGTGCCCGACATCGGGGAGGTGCGCACCGCGCTCGTCGAGGCGCAGGCGCGGTTCCGCGTGCTGAAGAACACCCTCACGCGCCTCGCGGTGAAGGACCTGGGCCTGGAGGACCTCGAGGCGTTCCTCGAGGGACCGACCGCCGTGGCCTTCGTGCATGGCGACATCGTGATGGGGGCGAAGGCCCTGGTCGAGGCCGCGAAGAAGTTCCCGGTTCTCGAGGTGAAGGGCGGACTGGCCGAGGGAAGGATCCTCACGGCCGACCAGATCAAGGAGCTCGCCTCGCTCGACACCCGTGAGCAGATGCTCGCCAGGATCGCCGGGATGCTCCAGATGCACCTGCGCACGGCCGCGTACCTGTTCCAGGCGATCCAGTCGAAGTTCCTCGCCACGCTGAAGGCGTACGAGGAGAAGCTCGCCGAGGATGCCCCCGCCGAGGCCGAGACACCCACGACCGAGCCCGAGAAGGAAGGGGGCGAGGAGGACGAGCCCCCCGCGGAGCCCGAGGCCGAGGCCTCCGGGGCCCCCGCAGACGACGAGCAGAAGGACGAGGAAGGAGCGTAGATGGCCACCAAGAAGCTCTCGAGCGATGACCTCATGGGTGCCTTCAAGGAGATGACCCTCCTGGAGCTTTCGGAGTTCATCAAGCAGTTCGAGGAGACGTTCGAGGTCGAGGCGGCCGCGATGGCCGCGCCGGTCGCGGTTGCGGGCGGGCCGGCCGCCGGGGATGGCGGCGCGGCGGAGGAGAAGGACGAATTCGACGTGGTCCTGACCGGCGCCGGCGAGAAGAAGATCAACGTGATCAAGGAGGTCCGGGCGCTCACGAACCTCGGCCTGAAGGAGGCCAAGGATCTCGTGGACGGCGCCCCGAACCCGGTCCTGGAGCACGTCAACAAGGAGACCGCCGACCAAGCCAAGGAGAAGCTCGAGGCCGCAGGCGCGACCGTCGAGCTCAAGTGATCCGCGGATGGTAGGCTTGGCCGCCGGTCTGTCGACCGCGAAGCGTACCGAGCTTCGCGGTTGACACTTGCGTGCCCAACGCCTACACTAGCGGTTTGCCGTGCCGTCTCCCGTGAGCGCAAATTACACGCATGTCATTCCCTAGGGGGGGTTCTCTGTGCCGAACGCCGTGACCGATCGTGAGCGAGTGACCTTCTCCAAGCTCGAGGAGGTTCTGGATCTCCCCGATCTCGTCTCGATCCAGCGTCATTCCTTCGACTGGCTGCTCGAGGACGGGCTGAAGTCCGTCTTCAGCGAGATCAGCCCCATCGAGGACTACACCGAGAACTACCAGCTCGTCTTCGGCGACCTCCGCTTCGAGGATCCGAAGCACTCGGTCGAGGAGTGCAAGGACAAGGACATGACCTACTCGGCGGGCCTCCACGTCGACGCGGAATTCATCAACAAGGAGACGGGAGAGATCAAGTCCTCCCCGGTCTTCATGGGCGAGTTCCCGATGATGACCGACAAGGGCACGTTCGTGATCAACGGGACCGAGCGGATCGTCGTCTCTCAGCTCGTCCGCTCGCCCGGCGTGTACTTCGACCGCACCCTCGACAAGACCTCTGATAAGGAGATCTACGTGGCCAAGGTGATCCCCGCGCGGGGCGCCTGGCTCGAGTTCGACGTCGACAAGAAGGAGACGGTGGGCGTCCGGATCGACCGTAAGCGGCGGCAGAACGTCACCGTGCTGCTGAAGGCCTTCGGCTGGACCACCGACGAGATCCTCGAGCTGTTCGACGGAGCCGAGACGATCCAGGCCACGCTCGAGAAGGATGGCATCGAGACGCAGGAGGAGGCGCTCGAGGACATCTACCGGAAGCTGCGCCCCGGCGAGCCTCCCACCGCCGAGTCGGCGCGGAACCTGCTCGAGAACCTATTCTTCAATCCCAAGCGCTACGACCTGGCGCGGGTCGGGCGCTACAAGGTGGACAAGAAGCTGGGCGAGGTCGACGACCTGCTGAAGGCCCAGCTCAAGGCGCGCTACGAGACGCTCCGCGAGGCCGACAAGCCCGAGAAGGAGGACTGGGACCAGCCGAGGATCCGGGTCTTCGCCAAGCCCTACGGTAACGAGCGTGGCGGGCCTCTCAAGGACAAGTTCACCCTCACCTACGAGGATCTCCTCAAGGCCGTGCGCTACCTCGTGAAGCTGCACGCCGGCGAGGAGGGCTACGACACCGACGACATCGACCACTTCGGCAACCGTCGGCTCCGCTCGGTAGGCGAGCTGATCCAGAACCAGGTGCGGATCGGCCTGTCCCGCATGGAGCGCGTGGTGCGCGAGCGGATGACCACCCAGGACGTCGAGGCGATCACTCCGCAGTCGCTCGTGAACATCCGGCCGGTGGTGGGGGCGATCAAGGAGTTCTTCGGCACTTCGCAGCTCAGCCAGTTCATGGACCAGACCAACCCGCTGGCCGGGCTCACGCACAAGCGGCGCCTCTCGGCCCTCGGGCCGGGCGGGCTCTCGCGTGAGCGCGCCGGGTTCGAGGTCCGCGACGTGCACCCCTCGCACTACGGCCGGATGTGCCCGATCGAGACCCCGGAGGGGCCGAACATCGGCCTTATCGGGTCGCTGTCCTCCTATGGGCGGATGAACGACTTCGGCTTCGTCGAGACCCCTTACCGCAAGGTCGAGAAGGGCAAGGTTACCGACCAGATCGACTACCTCACGGCCGATGAGGAGGACACCCACGTCATCGCGCAGGCGAACGCCCAGCTCACCAAGGCCGGGAGGTTCCTGAACGACCGCGTCCTCGTGCGGAGGAAGGGCGGCGACGTCGACTACGTCACCCCCGACGAGGTCGACTACATGGACGTCTCCCCGAAGCAGATCGTCTCGGTGGCGGCGGCCATGATCCCCTTCCTCGAGCACGACGACGCGAACCGGGCCCTGATGGGCGCCAACATGCAGCGCCAGGCCGTTCCGCTGCTGCGCTCCGAGGCGCCGCTGATCGGCACCGGCGTCGAGCTGCGCGCCGCCATCGACGCCGGCGACGTGATCCTCACCGAGAAGGCGGGGCGCGTCGAGGAGGTCTCCGCCGATGAGATCCTCGTGAAGGAGAACGACGGGAGCATCCGGGCCTACCGGCTCCAGAAGTTCGAGCGGTCGAACCAGGGCACCTGCATCAACCAGCGCCCGGTGGTGAGCGCGGGCGACCGCGTCTCCTCCGGCCAGGTGATCGCCGACGGGCCCTCGACCGACGAGGGCGAGATGGCCCTGGGCAAGAACCTGCTGGTCGCGTTCATGTCGTGGGAGGGCCACAACTACGAGGACGCGATCGTGATCTCCGAGCGGCTGGCCAAGGAAGACGTGCTCACCTCGATCCACATCGAGGAGCACGAGGTCGATGCGCGCGACACGAAGCTCGGTCCCGAGGAGATCACCCGTGACATCCCGAACGTCTCCGAGGAGATCCTCAAGGACCTCGACGAGCGAGGGATCGTGCGGGTGGGCGCCGAGGTGACCACGGGCGACTACCTAGTGGGGAAGGTCACGCCGAAGGGCGAGACCGAGCTCACCCCCGAGGAGCGGCTCCTGCGGGCGATCTTCGGCGAGAAGGCGCGCGAGGTGCGCGACACCTCGCTCAAGGTGCCCCACGGCGAGTCCGGGAAGGTGATCGGCGTCCGCGTGTTCTCGCGCGAGGACGGCGACGAGCTCTCCCCGGGAGTGAACCAGCTCGTGCGCGTCTACATCGCGCAGAAGCGGAAGATCTCCGAGGGCGACAAGCTCGCGGGGCGCCACGGCAACAAGGGCGTGATCGCGAAGGTGCTGCCGATCTCCGACATGCCGTTCATGCCCGACGGGACCCCGGTCGACATCATCTTGAACCCGCTCGGCGTGCCTTCGCGGATGAACCTCGGCCAGGTCCTGGAGACGCACCTCGGCTGGGCGGCGAAGCAGGGGTTCAAGGCGAACGGCAAGATGCACGACGGCCCGGTCTTCGTCTCCACCCCAGTCTTCGACGGGGCCCGCGAGGACGATATCCATCAGGCGCTCGAGACCGCGAAGCCGAACGCCGACGGCGATAAGCTCGTCGACGACCACGGCAAGGCGTTCCTGATCGACGGACGGACCGGGGAGCCGTTCGAGCAGCCGGTGACCGTCGGGTACATCTACATCCTGAAGCTGCTGCACCTCGTGGACGACAAGATCCACGCGCGCAGCACCGGGCCGTACTCGATGATCACCCAGCAGCCCCTCGGCGGGAAGGCGCAGTTCGGCGGCCAGCGCTTCGGCGAGATGGAGGTGTGGGCCCTCGAGGCCTACGGCGCCGCCTACGCGCTCCAGGAGCTGCTCACGATCAAGTCCGACGACGTCCTCGGCCGGGTGAAGGTCTACGAGGCGATCGTCAAGGGCGAGAACATCCCCGAGCCCGGCATCCCCGAGTCCTTCAAGGTGCTCATCAAGGAGATGCAGTCGCTCGCGCTGAACGTCGAGGTCCTGTCCGCGGAGGGCAAGGAGATCGAGATGCGCGACACCGACGAGGACGTGTTCCGGGCGGCCGAGGAGCTCGGGATCGACCTTTCGCGACCCGAGCGCGGAGCCGAGCTTGACTGATCGGGCGTATGCGGGATCCGGGCGACACGAGGCACTGAGGAGGGGTTGAGAGCGTGCTCGACGTGAACTACTTCGACGAGCTGAGGATCGGGCTGGCCACGGGCGATCAGATCCGGGCATGGTCGAACGGCGAGGTGAAGAAGCCGGAGACGATCAACTACCGCACGCTGAAGCCCGAGAAGGACGGGCTGTTCTGCGAGCGGATCTTCGGGCCGACCCGCGACTGGGAGTGCCACTGCGGGAAGTACAAGCGCGTTCGCTTCAAGGGCATCATCTGCGAGCGCTGCGGGGTGGAGATCACCCGCTCCAAGGTGCGGCGCGAGCGCATGGGACACATCCAGCTCGCGGCCCCGGTCACCCACATCTGGTACTTCAAGGGCGTCCCCTCGCGCCTCGGCTACCTGCTCGACCTGGCGCCGAAGGACCTCGAGAAGATCATCTACTTCGCCGCCTACGTCATCACGCGGATCGACGACGAGCGGCGCCACAAGGACACGCCGAAGATCGAGCAGGATCTCGCGGCCGAGAAGAGCGAGATCGAGAGCCGCCGCGACGATCAGATCCAGACCCGCCTGAAGGAGCTCGAGAAGCGGATCAAGGAGCTCGAGAAGGAGGGCGCCAAGAAGGCCCAGCTCACGGCGGCCAACAAGGAGGCCCAGAAGGAGATCGACAAGATCACCGAGGCGGCCAAGCGCGAGACCGACCATCTCGATGAGGTCCTCGCCGCGTTCACCGGCCTGCACGTCAAGCAGCTCGTGGCCGACGACGCCGTTTACCGCACGCTGCGCGAACGGTTCGGCGACTATTTCGACGGCGGCATGGGCGCGGAGGCGATCCGCGACCTGCTGGCCGGGCTCGACCTCGAGGCGGAGGCCGATGACCTGCGCGAGACGATCAAGACCGCGAAGGGCACCCGCCGGCAGAAGGCGATCAAGCGCCTCAAGGTGGCGACGAACTTCATCGGCACGAAGAACTCGCCGATGGGGATGGTCCTCGACGCGATCCCGGTGATCCCGCCCGACCTGCGCCCGATGGTGCAGCTCGACGGCGGCCGGTTCGCCACCAGCGACCTCAACGACCTGTACCGCCGGGTGATCAACCGGAACAACCGGCTGAAGCGGCTGCTGGACCTGCACGCGCCGGAGATCATCGTCAACAACGAGAAGCGGATGCTCCAGGAGGCCGTCGACGCGCTCTTCGACAACGGCCGCCGCGGACGTCCCGTGACGGGCCCGGGGAACCGTCCGCTGAAGTCCCTCTCCGACATGCTGAAGGGCAAGCAGGGCCGGTTCCGGCAGAACCTGCTGGGCAAGCGCGTGGACTACTCGGGCCGCTCGGTGATCGTGGTCGGTCCGGCGCTCAAGCTGCACCAGTGCGGACTGCCCAAGCAGATGGCGCTCGAGCTGTTCAAGCCGTTCGTGATGAAGCAGCTCGTCGACCGCGGCCTCGCGCAGAACATCAAGAGCGCGAAGCGCATGGTCGAGCGCGCGCGGCCGCAGGTCTGGGACGTGC
>Ga0302046_10001508_pt1 | contig 21842 bp, 20 predicted proteins | sample RVTome_11_FD_200261 | JGI IMG/M metagenome (GOLD analysis project Ga0302046, IMG submission 200261) | Soil microbial communities from uranium-contaminated site in the Upper Colorado River Basin, Wyoming, United States - RVT147D111 (version 2) ...
CATCAGAGGTCGTTCCGCGAGAAGGTCCTGCGCGCCTACCGCGAGCAGTGCGCCCTCTGCCGCCTTCGCCACCAGGAACTGCTCGACGCAGCCCACATCGTGGCGGACAGCGAAGAGGGGCCACCGCTGGTGGCCAACGGCGTGTCCCTCTGCAAGCTGCACCACGCCGCCTTCGACTCTTTCTTCCTGACGATTCGCCCGGACTACCTCATCGAGGTACGACGCGACATCCTGGAAGAGAGCGACGGCCCGATGCTCCTCCACGGTCTTCAGCAGCTCGACGGCCGGCGGATCATCGTCCCGCGCAGGCCGGAGCACCGCCCCGACCCGGAGCTGCTGGCTCGGCGTCACGATCGGTTTGCCAGTTGGGCGGGCCGGTGAGCCGGGTGCCTACTCAGCCACCAGGTCGAGGGAACACGGCGAACGTGAAGAGCACACTCGTTCTGATCGGCTACTTCCCGAAGCGGCGAACGCCCGCGCCTGAGGAACTCCGCGCAGTCGGCGCCGTGGAGATCTGCAGCGTCAGCGAGTGCCTAGCGCCCGGCCCCGAGGGCTGGGTCGAGGCGTGGCTGCACAACGCGCACGGCTGCTTCAACAGCCCGGACGACGCACAGCGAGTCATCGGCGAGGCCACGGCTGAGTTCCAGATCCTCGCCTACCGCCTGCTCCCCGTACGGTTCCTCAAGGGACACGCCGAGCCGATCGAAGTGTCGCCGTCGAGGCTCACTCCGCCGCCGGCCGTCGTCAGATCGCTCGGCTTCGACGTTCGTCAGCCAGTGCTCGAGCGACTCGTTCGAGTGCTCGCCACTGTCGTGCAACCTGATGGCTCTGGAGGTCGCCGTCAACCGCCACTGCCTCGTGGACAGCCTTGAGGTCGCCCAGGAGTTGGCCCGCCGCTTCTCGGTGGAGGAGCCCGAGCCCGGGCCGTACTACGTGGTCGAGGTCCTAGCCATCGCCAGGGACTAGACTGACCTCGAGAGACTTGCGCTCGGAGCAGTCCTGCATCGCCTCGTCGAGCGCATAGAGCACGACTTTGCGAATCTCGGCTTCAAGTCGGTCGTCCTTGGCGGCACCAAGTAACCCCTTGCCGAACCTCACGTCGTCACCGGACTCGCTATCGTGCTGGAGGACATCCAGTTCGACCAGGAACATCGACAGGGCTGAACACTGGTCTTCGCCTATCGGCCCGCCGTAGAGGCGAACATGCAGCTCAGCATCGGACTGGGCCGTCGTCGTCTCGATCGCGCACTCCGCGAGCTTGGCTTCGATGGCACGCTGGAGCTCAGCCTCGAAGCGTCTGGCTCGACTGCGCTGGCCCTCGAAGAGCCACCGTCCACCCTCGATTCGCAGGTGGCTCCCAATCATTATGTGAATGGAAACTTCATCGATGCCCTCGAAGGGATCGAGCATCCGAGCCGACGTTCCGGAGCACGGAGTTGCCCACACCAACGCGAGTGCGATCAGGGTCCAGCAGCATCGCGTTCTCATAACCCTCCTCGGAAACACGGCCCGAGCCTCCCTCGCCGAGGTGAAGTACTCCGCGCACGTCACCTCGGTCGCGTTCTACTGCCATTTGACACCGCGATGAGCGATCGGGTTCTAGCGAAGTGTCTCCTCAATTCGCCGAGTCGACAGCCCACCGTCCTCCGCGCGGCCACGGTGCGAAGAGCGCCGCGAGTAGGCGGGCTCCCGAACGACGTGCCGTCTGAGGATGGACAGCTCGGAGGTAGCCTCCTCAAGGGGCTTCGTGGGATAGCAGATTCCGGTGTAGAGCCCATCACCCGAATGGCCTGCATACACGAGGTAGCGGTCCCCGCGCCGAAACCGATACCCGCAGTCGCCGCCGCCCCAGCCCGTGAAGAGCACGATCCGGCGACGCTCGGCCCCCTTGAACGGCTCCTCGACCCGCAACCAGACCTTCCGCCGGAACATCCGCTCCTCCTCCTCGTCCGTCAGCTCCCGGTCCCCCCGAGTACGGAACAGGTAGCGCAGGACCTGGAAATAGGCCCGGGCTCGGGTCTGCATCCCGATGACCGTGGCCGTGAAGACGGCGTCCGAGCTCCCAAGATCGGCTGAGACAGCGGCCGGGGAGCCTTCGGGAGGAGCATCGGGGTCCATTGCACACTTGCAGGCGAGTGCGTCCGTAGCCGCTCCGATGCACAGGAGCAGGATCAGCAGCAGACGAGTCGTTGCCTTCATCGAACCGCCGCGGAAGGGTTGGTGGCAATCGTCATCAGCCGGCATCCTGGTACAGCTCCCGAGCCGCCACATCGTACGTCCATCGGAAGCTCTTCCCTCCATAAGCATCGCCCGCGACGTGCAGGTATCGCGAGTCCCCGGACCAGCACGACACGAACGACCGGCCTGATCCGGGATCGACCTCGGTGATCGCACCCACGAACACGGCCGCCTGGTCTTCGGGCCGGGCCAGCAGGAGGTTGTGCAGACCGTCGCGATTCGAGCGCCAGTAGGCCAGCCACTGGAAGTCAGGCGACAGGAGCGCATAGTGTGCCGAACGGTGCCTCGCGCGCTGCCGTCCTTCGAAGTCCATCACGACCAGGTCTCCAGGGTAGGGAGCGTCGGCCAGCTCCTCGAGCACCGTCCGCAGGAGCCCACGGCCCGCCGACCATGCCTCGTCGAGGACGATCAGCGGCTCGGTGCGCGGCACCAGGAGAACCCCGTTGATCGGCAAGCGGAGGTCCGAGGGCAACGGCAGCGGGCGCAGCGCCCCCGTCGTCTCCGCGAAGAACAGCGCCTGGTCGGTGAAGCGATCCTCACCCGAGGTGACCACCACCCCACCGGCGCCGGGCACCCAGTCGGCCGCCGCGATCCGCCGCCGTTCGTCAACGGCGATCGCTGGCGGCGGCGGTTGATGCCAGGGGCAGTCGCGGAAGGTCAGTTGCGGAGGCGCCGGAGCGAACCGATTGGCGGACTCGTCACGCAGTCCGCCTCCCCAGCGACAGCCGACGCATAGAAGGCCGATTGCGGCGACCAGTGCCCACGGCACGACGCGGTGCCGAGGTCGTAGGCACGGCAGCGCTGTACCCATGCGAGCCAGCCTACGACAGGCCGAAAGGCACGCTCAGCGGGCAGCGGGAGTGAGAGCCGCTGATTCAGTTTGGCCGTCGCGCCCCTCGCGCAAGTCGAGCAGCAGGTGCGCCAGATCCTCGATGTCGTTGACGATCCGGGTCACGCGGCTCGACAGCACGCCGTGGATCAGGTGGACCGGCACCGCCACCGCCAGGCCTGCCGCCGTGGTGATCAGCGCCTCCTCGATCCCCTCCGCGACGAGCGCCGGGTTGGTGGTCCCGAAGTCGGCCAGCGCGCCGAACGAGGCGATCATCCCGGTGACGGTGCCGAGGAAGCCGAGCAGCGGCGCGGTCACGGACGTGCTCGCCAGCACCCCCAGGCCCCGCTGGAGCCGCCGCAGCTCGGCCTGGCCCTGTCTCTCCATCGCCGTCTCGATCTGAGCGGGGGAGCGCTCGAACCGATGCAGGCCCGCCGCCAGCACGCGTCCGGCGGAGCCGCCGACCCGCTGCACGGCCTCGAGGGCCGCGGCGGGGAAGGAGGCCGAGCCGAGGGTGCGGCCGAGGACCTCGGCCAGGTGGGGCACCGGGACCCGCGCCCGGCGCAGCACCCACGAGCGCTCGACGGTGACCGCCAGGCTCGCCAGCGACAGAACCAGCAGAGCCCACATCACCCAACCGCCGTCCAGCACCAGGCCGACCAGAGTGTGCTCGCTCATCTGGGTCTCCTCTCGCCCGTATAGACGCGGCGGGCGGAGGGCTGGTTCCCGGCAGGGGACGGTGGGCACGGCTGGCGGCGCGCCGATGGAAGTTGCGCCGTGGCCGTACTCCAATCCCGAAATCGACCGCCCCGCAGCACATTTCGCCTGCCTGGCTGGTTGACTTCCCGGCGATTCCCGCCGTAGTGGTGTGGCCCTCAACAACGGGGCGCTCCCGCCCCACCACGAAAGGGGATCGACATGAGCACCGAGTTCGAGTTCTTCGAGGGCACCGCGACCGTCAACTCCACCAGCCCGCGAGTGACCGTCCGCAAGGCCGGCCAGCTCGTCCTCACCGAGGCCGCCGTCGCCATGCTCGGCGAGGGCGTCGAGGCCGTCCAGATCGGCTACAACGCCAAGAGCCGCGTGGTCGGCCTCCGCCCGGCGCCCGAGGGCGGGCGCGGGGTGCTGAAGCTCCGGGCGCAGCCGACCGGCCGGTCGAAGCTGGTGGATGCCAAGCGCTTCTTCGCCCACCGCGGGCTCGCCGTGGACAAGGCGCGGGGGCTGGAGGTCGAAGACTTCGGCGGCGGGATCGTGGGGTTCCGGCTGCCGGAGGAGACCGGCGAGGCCGAGGCTCCGCTGAAGGTGACGAAGGGCGGGGGGCGGCGGAAAGCGGCTGGCTGACGCGCTCGCCATCTCGCAAGCCTGCAGGGGCGGCCTGTGCTGGGCCGCCCTCTCTTCGTCGGGCCGCCCAGGGTATGCCGGCTGCGCTACGATACGGCTCTATGGGACTGTCGAAAAGCGCACTGCTCGAGCTCCTTGACCTCGAGCGCGCCTATTCCCCGATTGACCGTGCCGTTTGCTCGGCTTGTGTCACCGATCCTTACTTATCCGCGTCTCTTGCAGCGGGTGCACGAGAAATCTCCTGTTCATACTGCGGTGCGACCACCTCGGCTGACATAAGCGTCCTACAAGACGAGATCAACCTCTTGCTGCAACTGGACTGCACAGATCCCGCCAATGAACTACCGTATGAGAGCCGCGAGGGCGGTTATATTGGAGAGGTAAGCAGCGGGTCGGACTTCGTCTACGACATTGAGCCATGGACTGAATGCAACCAACTCTTGGATGATGTTGCCGCCTCGTTCGCCGGGAGCTTCTGGTGTAGGCGTGACTACTTCGGACTCCGTGAGGACGAAATCTTCACTTTGGGATGGCGGGACTTTTCACGGCACGTTAAGCACCGGTCACGGTTCTTGCTGCTTCCGGAAAATGAGCAAGATGATCTGCGAGCGGGCAGGATCTCACCCAACAGGATGCTCCGAGATCTAGCCAAACTCTTCAGTGACTTCAACCTCTTCATGGAAGCGGCAAGTGGGACAGAGTATGTCCGCGCGCGAATTGTGAAGGACTTCGAACGACCATCGACCGCCGAAGAGCTTGGCACTGCACCTCCTGCCAAAGCGCTTGCGAGCCGCATGAGCCCGGCAGGCATTTCGATGTTCTATGCGGCCTGCGAGGATGACACCGCCGTGCTTGAGACATATGAACACGAGCGCAAGGAAAGCAACATTATAGCTCTTGCCAGGTTTCAGGCCCTACGTCACCTAATCCTACTAGACCTCACGAACTTACCCCCGATTCCGAGCCAATTTGACTTTGAGTCCAGGCCCGAGCGCCCCTCGATTGCGTTCCTTCGCGCCTTTGTGACAGACTTCACGAAGCCGATAAAGCGTGATCAGCGTGTCCACACAGCCTATGTCCCTACCCAGATCGTCACCGAATTCGTTCGCTACCGACTGCGGACGCCGGACAACCGACCTGTCGATGGCATCGTCTACGGGAGCGCACGAAACAGAGGCTCGAAGGCGGTAGTCGTTTTTGCGGATCCGGAACACTGTGGGCCTCGTGCCGACAGGAAGTGGTCTGACCCTGAGCCGTTCCTCGAACTGACGGCCGTGCGATACGCCGCGCCGCGGGAGTTCGAGCACTTGTGGTCGTAAAGGAGAGAATCACCCCGGGAGACTCGCTGAACTCGGTCGAGGACGTCCAGATCGGCTTCAACACCAAGAGCCGCGTGGTCGGCCTCCGCCCGGCGCCCGAGGGCGGGCGCGGGGTGCTGAAGCTGCGGGCGCAGCCGAACGGCCGGTCGCGGCTGGTGGACGCGAAACGGTTCTTCGCGCATAGGGCGCTCGCCATCGACAAGGCCCGGGGGTTGGCGGTCGAGGACTTCGGGGGCGGGATCGTCGGGTTCCGGCTGCCGGAGGAGGGGGCTGCTCCCAAGGCGAGGGTGGCGAAGGCCTCCGGTAGCACTCGCCGCAAGGCCGCGGCCGGCTGACCCGCTCTCCAACGCCTCTTGTACCTGGGCGGCTCCCTGGTCGAGGAGCCGCCCTTTTCTCGTGGCCGGTTCCCGGACACGCCGTCTCCCGGTGGATCTCGAGGTTTCTGGTTCTGACGCCGCGCGAAGATCCCGGAGGTAAGTCGGAGCCAGGTCGCGCAGGGACCTCCGGCCGAAGGTGGCAACAACTTGGATGTCCGGCAGCCTCCCGATTCGGCAGCACAGGCTGTATCCGCAGTCGCCCTCAACCGGGGCAACGATCACTGGACCTGCCATGGGAGGCAAACCGATGTTCAGGAGCACAGTTTGGATAGTCGCAGTCTTCGCCCTTGCCGCGGTGGCGACCTCAGCCGAAGCCGGTGAGGTCCGCCTCGTCTCGGACACCTGGGACTACATCTGCAAGGTCGAGGTCAAGTGGGGCAACAACGCTCCCGACCGGGGTGACGGCCAGGTGTTCACCGACGTCCAGCCAACTTTCTCCCTCACCAAGACATCTCGCATCTGCTACAGGCGATCCGGCGACCCGGACAACTGCGAGAGCAGGCTGACGCCGTGGAGCTGCTGCGACAATCCCGCCTCGGGCACGGACGAGCCCTCCCTAAGCTAAGAAGAGCTCGGGAGAGCAGCCGAACGGTCGGTCGAAGCTGGTGGATGCCATGCGCTTCTTCGCCCACCGGGGGCTCGCCGTCGACAAGGCGCGGGGGCTGGAGGTGGAGGACTTCGGGGGTGGGATCGTGGGGTTCCGGCTGCCGGAGGAGGGGGCGGGTGAGGGCGAGGCGCCGGCCGCGAAGGCGGCGAAGGGGGGAGGGCGGCGCAAGGCGGCCGGCTGACATAGGTTCCGCTCAGCTTTGACCAGGGGCGGCTCCGCAAGTGGAGCCGCCCTTTGGTTGCGGTGGTCCCCACCTCTGGGAATCGCCAGCATCGAGAGGACTCCAGGAGCCTCAACCGAGTGCGGGCGAGCCTGCCGCACAGGCCTTTCATCCCCTCAACCCGACGACTGTCCCAGCAAGGACAGGCTCGCGAAAACCCATACAATATGATAGCATCAGTCAGGTCATGAAAGTGTGGGGCCGTGAATAAATTTCGGTTCGACGTCTTTGTCAGCTACCGGCGCGTCGACGGGTGGATGACGGCGGGATGGCTACGCCGCACTCTCGGTGGCTACCGGCTGCCCAAGGACGTTCGGGGGCGGCGCGATCTCGAGCCGCAGGTCTTCCTGGATCGAATCTACGGCCGAGCCACGAGCGACTACTACGAGAAGGTCATCTTTCCCGCCCTGCAGGCCTCGCGGTTCATGGCCGTGGTGATCACCCCGGCCGCCGTCCGGCCTCTCCCGGGCGGCGAGAAGAACTGGGTTCAGCGCGAGATCGACGACTTCTTGAGGCAGCCACAAGGGGCCAACATCGTCCCGATTCTCGCCGGACCGCCCTCCGACGCGGAGGTGCCGGAGGAGATCGCCCAGCGCTACGAGCGGGTTCAATACCTAGACTTCCGTGTGGCTCGGTGGCGACCTTTGCGCTACTGGCAGGACCGAGCGCGTCGCAAGGACGAGTTCCTACGGCTGGTGGCGGCGCTGTTCGAGGTTCCGCAAGAGGACATGCCGACGCTCCTCCAAGAGGAGCGTCGGCAGCGTGCAGCTCGGGCGCTCATTGTCGCCACCTCCAGCCTGGTGATGACATTGGTTCTTCTGGCACTGACTGTGTTCGCCTTTCAGCAGCGAGGCGAGGCGAAGCGCCAGGCACGAGTCGCCTTCAGCCGTCAGCTCGCCGCCGAGGCACGTCTGCAGACTGCACAGGAGGAGGGTTCGCCCGCGGTCGGGCTTCTCCTCTCTACCGAGTCGCAGGCACTCCACCAGAGCGTCGAGGGCTTCGACGCCTACATTGAGGCCCTGGAGATGACCCCTCCGATGCTCATGCGGCTCGATCATGGGGCCCCGGTGCGTCAGCTACTTCTCAATGGGCGCGACTTGGTCAGTGCCGGGTTTGACCAACGGGTCGTGGTCACGGACTGGGCTGAGGGCCGGGTCCGGTTCGAGGTCGCTCACCCTTGGGCCATCGAACAAGTCCTTCTCGGCGGCGGCGGACAGACTCTCGTCGTTGCTGGAGGCCGGAGCGTGGCGGTGGTCGAGATGACGAGCGGGAAGCGCATTGCTACCTTACGGCTGCCTGCGCGGTTGCGGTTCCTTTCCGAGAGCTCGTCGGGCCGGAAACGGCTCGCCCTCGCGCTCGATCATCGCGTGTCGATCTGGTCCACGGAGACCTGGGAGAAGGAGACCGATTTGTCCTTCCCGGGAGAGTTGAAAGCCCTTGCCTTCGATCCCAGCGGGCGGTGGCTGTTCGTCGGCGTGGACGAGAGCGGAGACGAAGTGCCGGACCTCGACATGCCGGCCTTTCGCGCCTTGCGCGGTGTGCTATCAACGAAAAACTCGTCCGTGCACGTTGTCGACCTCGGGAGCTACAAAACCGCTCGGACCCTCCCCACGCCTACCCCACCGACAGCCCTGGCGCTGGCCTCCGATGGCAGTCAACTCGCCGTCGGTATGGCTAACGGCAGCACTCTCGTGTTCGATACTGCGAGCTGGCGTGCCGGGCCCGAGCTCTCTGGGCGCCCGCGGGTCGTGCAGAAGGTGGCCTTTGCGCAGCAGGATCGCCGATTGGTCGTCGCTGCGGAGACCGGGACCGTCGCCATTTGGGACTGGCGGGCACCGGAGACCGAGCACACGCTCGTCCACTCCGGAGTGGTGAAGTCGCTTGAGGTCGCGAACGACGGTACGACGCTGCTCGTGAGCACGGCGAGTGGCCGCGCCCACCTATGGGACCTCAACGAGCCCTGGGTACCCACGTCCTATCGGTCGTGGCGTGAGCGGTGGCGCACCGAAGCGGATCCCGACTCCGGAGCGATCGCGGTGGGCAGGGACGGCAGTCGGTTCGCGATCGCGGACGCGAGCGGTCGGATCGCGGTCGTCGGCCGAGGCAGCGAGGTCGCCTTCGAGCTGCTGACGATCGCCCTGGCTGGGCTGAGTACGTCGCTCGCGATGAGCCACGACAACAGCAAATTGGCCCTTGGCACCAACCTCTGGACCGCTCTCTACCGCTACCCTTCGATGGAGGAGGTGGGGCGCTGGTTTAGTACGCAGGACGGACCGAAGCCAGTTCTGGGAGTGGCCTTCGGCCCGAGTTCGCAACAGGTCGCCGTGGCGGCCGGTGATGAAGCTGTGCTCCTCGACGTCGAGACCAGTGAGGTGCAGGAGCGAATCGCCGGCGGTGGGGCTGTGCTCGCGATCGCTTTCGATTCGGAGTACGGGCTGCTCGTGGGCAACGACGGTGGAGGCCTGACTGGTTGGAGCCTGGATACCGATGAGCCGATGCGACGTTATGAGCTTCGGTTGCCAGGACCTATCTACGCGCTGGCGGCCCACTCGGCCTCCTCTACGTTCGCCGCCGGTGGCACCAGTGCGGTCTCAGTCCACTCGACCGCCGACGGCGAAGAGAAGCTACGCTTGGATCTGGGCTCGGCGGTGACTGCGCTGGCGTTCAGCCAGGAGGGGCGTTGGCTAGCCGCGGGTACAGCGAGCGGTCAGGTCGCGGTGCTCGAAGTGACCACCGGCAGGACTCTGCATTCCTTCGGGCACGAGGAGCAGATCAGGGCCTGCGCTTTCAGTCCAGACCGGCGTTACCTGGCAACCGCTAGCGGCGACATCGGGCGAGCCATGCTGCGACACGGTGACGATAGCGTCCGGCTCTGGGACCTGGCTGATGGCCGCCTCGTACTGCGCTGGCGCCACGAGTCGCCAGTTTCCGATGTCGTTTTCGACGCCGGGGGGCGCCTGATACTCGCGAGCGGAGTCCACCTCCAGGCCCTCAACTGGAGCGTGGGTGGCCTGCGGGGCTCCGCGTGTGACCGCCTGGCGCGTAACCTCTCGCTCACAGAATGGCGGCACCACTTCGGTGATCAGAAATACCGCCCTACCTGCAGTTCACTCCCGCCCCATGAAAGTGTGCTCGAAGCGACACGAGCGTCTTTGAGGACGGGAGATCAGGCTGGCGCCCTAGCCTACGTGGAAGAGGTTGCTGCCGAGTTTCCGACGGCTGGCGTCGACCCTCATGGTCTCCTCAGGCGCTGGCGAGGCGAGCTTGCCATCGAGGACGGCGCCGCCGCCTTTCGCGCCAACCAGCCTCGTCGAGCCCTCGAGCTGTTTTCGTCCGCCTGGGAGCTGGAACCTCGCCTCCTTATCGACCTAGACATAATCCTCGCCACTTGCCTGAGCGGCCTCGGCGGTGACCCAGCTCCGGTAATGATGGCGTGCGACAAGGCCGTTGCCCAGGACCCCGAAGATGCACTTGCACGCTCGGCGCGAGCCCTAGCGAGGGCTGCCGCCGGCGACCGAGCGGGCTCGCTGGAAGATCTCCAGGTCGCCGAGTCGATAGATCCGTGCGCCTTACGCCAGATGATGCTTCGCCGCTGGATCGACGAGTTGCGCGATGGGCGGGAGCTGAACGCTCGGCAGAGCAGAGACCTACTGGTGACTGGGTGCTGAAGCTCGTCCTGAGTGCAGAGGTGCAGAGGGGCTCGGAGGTTAGCGGTGCCTCGACAGGACTCGGCCATCGCATCCGGACCACCATGACGAGTCGGCGCTACGATGACTGGCGTCGTTTCGCTCACCCCTTCGCTCTGGGCGGGTTCCAGCGTCGGATCGGCGAGAGCCCCTTGCCGCTGCTGCCTGAGGTCGCCATCGCGAGGATTTACAGGTTCACGGCGCTGCGTACTGGGGAGCCAGCCCATCACCCACCTGGCAACTGAGCTAGACTCGGGACTGCGGAAACCTCGGAGCTCTGGCGTCAAAGCCGGCGTTGAGGTCACCTCCGTCAAGGGCTCAGCAGCTCCGCCAGCCACACCTGCCCAGAGGACCTGCCACCCTGCTAAAATATCTGGCTATTGCTACAATCCGGGGGGTTAACGGCCGGACAAGAGCAGAGCCAGAAACTACGATGCACTACGACGTCTTTCTCTGCCATAACAGTCTTGAGAAGAAAGCCGCCGTCTGGCTTGACAGGCGGCTTTCGGGTGAAGGCCTCCGTGTCTTTCGGGACGACCGCGTCATCATCCCTGGAACCAGCCTACCGAATGAGATTCCCGAGGCTGTTAGGGCAAGCCTATCATGCGTCGTACTATTGGGACCAAGCGGAATCGGTGATTGGCAGAGGACGGAGATCGAGATAGCTGTTCAGAAGAAAACCGAGGACCACGACTACAGGCTCATTGTGGTTTTACTTCCAGGTGCGAAGCGCAATGAGATCCCCGGGGCGCTCCGTCATCTCGCCTGGGTTGACCTGTCCGCCGGCCTCGAGGATGAAAAGATCTTCAGAAGATTGGTTGACGGCGTTCGAGGAACCTTGACTCTGGATCCTGAGTTGACCGAGGCCTCCCCTCTTCCCACCTACCGCTCAATGGCACTTCCATCAGAGGAGTTCGTTCAGCGGCCTGAACTCGACGCACTCCTGAAGGCCTTAAGGCGAATCACCGTCGATGGCAGCCCAGGCTCTCTGACAGTTGCAGTGACAACAGCGCTACGGGGTGCCGGAGGCTTTGGTAAGACCACGCTGGCCCAGGCAGTGTGCGAGCAGGAGCTGGTGAGGCGACGGTTTCGGGCTGGGATTCTATGGACGACTCTTGGAGAGCGCCTCACACAGGCACAGAGGATTGCTCGTGTTACAGACTTACTGAGATGGTGGAGCCGGAGAGAACCTCCCGCTTTCGAGACCCTTGAGGCCGCGGCGGCGGCACTACGGGATAACCTGTCTGGCCAGCAGGTGCTCGTGGTGGTTGATGATGTATGGACAGCGTCCGATCTGGCCCCGTTCGGGGGCCTTGCTCCCCCGGCGGCGGTCCTGGTTACTACGCGCAACGCTCGGGCCTTGCCACCGGGGGTTCCTGCCGTCATTGTGGACGCTCTCGGGCTACCGGGAGCGGTGGAGCTTGTCAGTCAGGGTCTGACACCTCAGCCGCCGCTCCACGCTCTTCAGAAGCTGGCCACGAGATTGGGTGAATGGCCAATACTGCTTAGGCTTGTCAACGCCCAGCTGAGAGAAGAATATCGCGAAGGCACCGAGCCCGAAGCAGCCTTCCAGGCGGTCGAGGTTGCTTTGGACGAGATTGGCCTTACAGCTTTTGACCGAGAGGACGAGCAGGCAAGGAACCTTGCGGTTCGGCGAACTGTCGAGGCTAGCCTGCGGCGCCTCTCCCCAGAGGACCGCGCGTGCTATGCCCGACTGGCTGTGTTCGCGGAGAATGAGCGTGTGCCGTTGCCTGTGCTCGAGCTCCTCTGGAATGCCGAAGAAGGGGAAGTCTATCGTCGCTGCCGTCGCCTTGCTCAGTTGTCCTTGCTTTATAGGTTCGATTCTGCAGGACGATCGGTTCAGCTTCATGACGTTATGCGGGCTTACCTACAACGTGAGCACCAAACGGAACTCGCATCTTTCCATGGCTATCTCGTGGATAGTTATCTTCGGTCGGGAGGTTCATACGCACCTCCCATAGAAGAGTACTTCTTGGCCCGACTTCCCTATCATCTCGGCGATAGTGGAAGGGAGCGCGAACTCGAACTACTTCTCTTTTCCTACTCCTGGCTTGAGAGGAAAGTGATCGGAGCCGGAGTCAATGCCGCAATGGCTGACTACCGGGTTCTACGTAATCAACAGGTGGATGCATCTGAGGTCAAAGAGGTGCTCCTGCTTTCTCGGAGCGTTCTTACTGCAGATTCATCTCAGTTAGCCGGACAGTTGTGCGGACGGCTCGTCAGGTCCGGTTCGGCGAGAATCAAAGCACTGCTTGATGGTGCCGCGGCACGTTTCGGACTATGGCTCCGGCCGTTGACTACCAGTCTCCAACAGCCTACAGGCCCTCTTGTCTTCTCGATTCCTGCCCACAAGGATGGGGTCCAAGCCATCGTCGGAGTGGACGAAGGGCACTTCGCCACCGTAGCGACTAGTGGGGAAGGTCGTTTGTGGAACTGCGAATCTGGCGAGCTGATTACGACCATTCCGAGCGTTGGTACCACGGTACGGCATTTGGCATCGCCTGCTCCAAACCGGCTCCTCGCCGCGTCGGATGATGGAATGATTCGTCTCTGGGACCTCGATGAGTTGACACTACTCCGGAGCTTCAGCGCACACCGTTCAGCCATCACCGCATTCCACTCACGGCAGGAGGAGTTTCTTTCTGGTTCTGAGGACGGACATATACTCCACTGGAGCATTGCATCCGACCAGCCCTTGGCTTCCTATGAAGGCCACGAAGGAGAAGTCAGTGGTCTGGGATTCCTCGACTCGCGCACCATAGTCTCGGCTGGCAAAGACCGAACCCTGAGAGTCTGGAACATGCCGAGTGGCCGGCAAGTCAGAGTTCTCAATCTGCCGGGTTTTCCAGCGGAAGCTATGGTGATCACTGCATCCAACGAAGTAGTTCTGGGAACCTTTGCCGGTGAGATCCAAGTCTGGAAGCCCCTTTCCCGGGACAGAGGGCCGCGAAGATCCTTCCGGCACCGGGCTGTCGGCCTGGGCGCCATGATCGTGTGGAGCCGGGACCTGGGCATTACGCCGATCGGGGGTCAATCAGCCATCCAGCTCTGGAATCCTACCACCGGCGTGCTTGGACCGGAGGTGCACGTTCCTGGCGGCGGAGTGACGTCACTTGCCCGATTCGGAGCCGACCACCTGCTTTGCGGCTGCACAGACGGGACTGTCTCCGCTTGGTCTGTCGGGGCGCTCCGAGCACAGATGACAGCGCCACAGGAAGCCATCTACGGCGTTGCGGCCGTTGATGCGACGACCGCTGTTTCAGCCTCTGGCCACGGGTCTGTTCAAGTCTGGCAAGTACCCAGTGGATCACCGCTTCGATCTCTTGAGGGTCACTCTCAGAGGGTGCACCATGTATGCAGACTTGCGCGCGAACGCGTGGCAGCCTCATCTGATCACAGCATTCGCGTCTGGAACCCGCACACTGGGGAGCTGCTCGCTACACTTCAGTCCCCGGAGAAACTGGGTCTGCTGACAGCATTCGGGGAGCACCTCCTAGTTTCGGCACCAGTAGACCCCCTTGCAAAGGACCAATTAGTCCGAATCTGGGATGTCCCCCGAGGTCGCGAGGTGGCTGCTCTCCCAGCAATTCCTGGAGGGGTAAGTGCACTCTGCAGCGCCCGGGGTAGGTTCCTGTTCGTCGGCACCTACAGCGGTTTGGTGGTACACATGGACATCTCCACCGTCACTGATCGCCGCAACTTCGTTCTTCGAGGTCACAAGAAGGGCGTGTTATCGCTTGCAATTCTGAATCACGGTCGACTCGCCTCTGGTTCGCTCGACATGACAATTCGAGTTTGGGATCTCGCCACGCAAGTGACCCGCCAACTACTCGAGGGACACGAAGGCGCGGTTACCGGTCTTGCCTGGGTATCGTCCGGGCACCTAGTTTCGGCGAGCCAGGATCAGACGCTAAAGTTGTGGGATCTTGATACTGGCAAGCCAGCTGCGTCCCTCCGACTGGACACGGGTGTTAGTTCCCTCGCGATCCTGACGGACCAGAGAACTCTCGTAGTCGGCGACGCCGCTGGAACTGTGCACTTCATCAAAATTGAAGGTGTCTAGGTTGGACGCTGCCCTCTTCTAGAGTACCTCTAGTTGTGATTCACATCCAGGATATCTGCGTAAGAGGGGAAGCTTGGTGCGTGGTCCGTTCACAGCGATTGCGGCGAGGAGTCTTAGCGCGCCTATGTCGGGTGCTCCACTCCAGGACGGCGTCGTGCGCCGACCGCGCGCAGGCCCTTCATTACGAGGTCTAGCACCTCCTCCTCGAGTGAGCTCTGGAGGAGGCGCTCGTTTTCGCGCTCCGAGAGGCCATTCCTAAGGAGGCTCTGGCGCGCTGCGTGCGAAAGGAGATATGCACCCAAAGCGCACCGGTCAAGATCGCGGTCGTCGAGGCCACTCGCCGACGGTTCCCAATGCTGACGATACAGCTCCTCGAGCCGAAGATCCTCCCAGAGCCCCGAAGGGTCCCGTCCCTCCAGAAGACCCTGCCCCATGACTTCCGCAGCGCCGCCGAGGAGACCTGCCAGGTATACTGGCTGCTCCGCACGCAATGCCAGGAATACCTCTTCCACGATTCCCGGTAGACGGCCGTCGTAGGATACAAGTTTGCCGCCGAACGCGATGCGTGCGCTGCTCACTAGTGTCAGCTCCCGTCGCAGGTGGGTGAGTCCTCGGGCGCGGCGGTATTGCCATTCGGGAGTCCCATGTTCGAGCTTTCCAGGCACAGGCGGCAGATCTTCCGGCAGGCCCGCGGGCCGAACCTCGACGATTCCCTCTAGCCGCCTGAGCAAGTCCGGATCTGTTTCCGAGCGCTCGTTCGGCCACGGCAGCAGGTTGAGGATGTCGGGCTGCTCTCCCGTCGCCGGTGTCGACCCGTAGTCAAAAGCGATGCTAGCGATTGCCTCCATCACTCCCTCAGGACGCCAGTCATGGCCGAATGCCAGCCGCGCGCCATCAGCAAGAAGTGCGCGGGCGAGGCGCACGGTGAAGCGGTTCATGCCGGCCACGGTGAAACCGCGGCTTTCCAGCCCAGCCTTGTCCGCTGCGACCGAGAGGCCGACCCGTTGGCCTTCCAAGCGCTGCGCAAAGCCGCTCATGGCGACACCTCGGCCAGAACTTGTTGCGGCGTAAGCAGTCGAGCGCCAACGCTCCGGGCCAGCGCCTCAGCAGCATCACGGAGACCAGGGCGCAAGGGAGGATCGGGGTATATGACGAAGCGGGGATTCGCCGCCGGCGGACCGAGAGCAGCACAGGCGTGGGCGAGCGCATCGATGCTGGGGGAGACCTGCAGCGTGCGAATGTCCTCGATTTCTCGAGGCAGGTGGTCAAGTTGACGAAGCTCCAGAACCCGCCGCTGAAAGAGCAGCGAGCGCATTGCGGTCTGGAGCAGGGCAAACAGAATACGTCCCAGATTGCCATCCGGAACCCGCACAGTAGGACAGGACTCCATCGAGAGATCGCTTCCCGGATGGACAAGACCACTCCGGGCGTCCACCACTACCCGCGGGACCGCAAAGGTATCCGCCCAGCGGACCTCCTGTCGGCACCAGAGCCGGCGGTCGTAGGCATCTGTGCGGAGCACCACCAGGACCGAGTGTGCCACGCCATCCCGAAGTTCATCCTGCCAGTCGGATCCCGCCTCAACGTCTCGAGCGTCGTAGAAGTTCTCCAGCCACCGCTGCTGGTCTAGGAAGTGGCGGAGGCTCTGTGCGAGCTGGAGTCCATCGAGTTTTGCGTGGCTCAGAAAAGTGCGGAGCTTCCACCCATACTCCTGGAAGATCGGACGTGCCACGGTCCGGATCAAGCGATGAAGGGTCTGCAGAGCGAGCTGATCCTGTCGCCCCGCCGGCTCCGGGCCGAGTGACGTCCAAGGGAGAGTCTGGACTCGCCCCAGCTCCGGCGACGACGCAAGCCATCGTGCCTGAATGTCGTCATTGAACGGCACGGAGAGCAGAGTGTGCCGACGAGGTTCCTTGTCGAGATGCCGCCCGCATATTGTCAGCCACTCCATAGCCTCGGCCTGCTTAAGCAGAGCGTCGTCTACCAATGCAACGACCACGGTGTGCAGAGTGGCATCAAGAAACTCGGCCGCTGGCTGCTGGGGCGGTTGCCGGAATACCCTCATTTCAAGCTTCTCCCCGAGCATTTCTTCCCCGGGCTCAGGACTCTCTGGTTGGCCGACATCCCACCCTATTCCGGCTGCCGTGCCGTTGAGAGTCTTTTCAAGCTCGCGTGCGCGCAGAACGCCTTGCGATTCCCCACTAGAGAGGATCGCTAGGCGTAACGGAGGTCTGAACGAAGGTGTTGTAGTTACAGGCACTTGCCAACCTCCCCGTCTCTAGGCCCCGTCGCGACGTTGCGCTGAATGCACCTCAGCCGTTCCGCCGTCTCAGAGGACGTTCATTTTGACAGAGCCCTCTTGGCTTCGAGTTAGCGAGTTCGACATACTGGCGCAGGACGTCTGGGCCGCCGCCTAGATCCGCCCACGAGATCCAGACAGCGTAGCCTGAGACGATGTTGTCGTAAAGTCGGTCAGGCGTGTAGACTTTCCCCTGAGCATCTCTCGGGTTGTTTGGTAGGTTCACACCGATCAGTCCATGAGCCTTGTCAAGAGTTGCCTTTATCTCCCAGTCCACGTACTTTCGCCAAGGTGTCTCCGGACCACAAAGCACTACAGTACAGGATGACCCCGTGATGTAGCTTTCCCTAATGCGCCTAATGACATACTCAGGGTTATCGCTCTCGATCTGCCTTGCTAGAGAGTTGTCGCTAATGACCTCATAGAGGTGAGCAAACACCGAGCTGAACTCAGCATAGAAGGCCTGCTCGTTGGCGTGATGGTAGCTGACGAAGATCTGACGCCGCACGGGATTGAGCAGAGAGTTGATAAAGTCTTGCATTTCCTGGGCTCGTTCGACCGTGACGGAATGCGGGCCCATTAGCGCGGCCTCTCGATCGGCTCGCGGACTTAGAGTGGCGACCCCGTATAACACCTCCGCGCCCGGTACGTTCTGTTTCGCCCCCCGGCCGATCTTACACCGTGATTGCGCAAGAGGAGAGCGGTCCCCGTCGGGTGGACAGCTGACGGCTCGGGCTAGCCCTTGGTCCGGGAGGGGAGAGCCGTACGGATACGCTCCCGCGCGACGGAGCCGGGGCTGAGTAACCCCTCAGCCTCTGCAGTTCTCGCCACCGTTCGGTCCGGTGCAGGCGGTATCCGCGCAGGCCCACTGATCGCAGGTCAGATGCTCTACCCCTGGCGACAGCGGATTTCGCCGATTCTGCTCTTTAAGAGGACGGCGAAGTGAGACGGGGTGAGAAGCCCTGGGACAGTGCCCGTTCGAGCGAGCGCTAAATAGCCCTCCGCGGCGATCTCACGCAACCCACTGAGCCCGCGTCACTTCCGGCCCGAGCCCCTCAGGCCCCGACCCCTACCGCTGGCTTTCTGGCAACGATAGAGCAACGACAGACCGACCGTCAGCACTCCGCGAAGTTCTAACGGTCTCTAACCGGTTGATCTGATTGGAGTTATTGGTGCACCCGCAGGGATTCGAACCCCGAACCTTCTGATCCGTAGTCAGATGCTCTATCCAGTTGAGCTACGGGTGCACGTCAACCGGCAGGATCGCGGATTGTACTCGATGGCGCGGGGGCTGACAACCCCGGAACGTGGCCCCGTCGTTCTTGACGGAATTCTGGCTCCGCCGTAGGATGCGTGGGCCGACAACCCCATCGGAGGAAGGCCGTGACGCCCGCTCGATTTCGCGCCCAGCACCCGCCCTCCCGCCCTGCCCTCCTCGCCCTGGCCGCCCTCGCCGCCGCCCTCGTCTTTCTCGCCGCCGCCCCGCCCGCCCAGGCCCAGGGTCTGGGCCCGCGCACGATCGGCAATCCGGCGCTCCGGCTCGACGCCGGCGTGGTCGGGGATCAGCTCAGCATCAGCGCCTCGGACTCGACGACGCACAAGATGGAGCTGACGCGCGCGTTCAAGGTCGGCGCGGAGGTGCCGAGGTTCGAGGGCGAGGCTTACGGCGCGGTCTACCGCGGCCTCGACTTCCTGTTCTTCGTGGTGCAGAAGAAGCACCCGGCGCCGGCCGCCGGGTAGACGCGGGTCCTACTCGATCAGCCCTTCGAGCGGCGAGCTGGCGGTGGCGTAGAGCTTCTTCGGGATCCGCCCCGCGTGCGCCGCCAGCCAGCCGGCCTCGACCGCCAGGCGCATGGCGCGGGCCATGCGCACCGGGTCGGCGGCGCCGGCGATGCCGGTGTTCATCAGCACGCCGTCGGCGCCCAGCTCCATCGCGATCGCGGCGTCCGAGGCGGTGCCGACGCCGGCGTCGACGATCACCGGCACTCCCGCCTGCTCGACGATGATGCGCAGGTTGGCCGGGTTGCGCACGCCCATGCCGGAGCCGATCGGGGCGCCGAGCGGCATCACTGCCGGGGCGCCGAGCGCTTCGAGCTTCTTGCACACCACGGGGTCGTCGTTGGTGTAGGGGAGGACGGTGAAGCCCTCGGCGATCAGGGTCTCGGTGGCGCGCAGCAGCTCGACGTTGTCCGGGAACAGGGTCTTGGGGTCGCCGATCACTTCGAGCTTGACCCAGTCCCAGCCCCCCAGCTCGCGCGCGAGACGCGCGGTGCGCACCGCCTCCTCGGCGGTGTAGCAGCCGGCGGTGTTGGGCAGGAGCAGGTACTTGGCCGGGTCGATGTGGTCGATCAGCGAGCCCTTGCCGAGGTCATCCAGGTTGACGCGCCGGAGCGCGACGGTGACCATCTCGGTGCCGGAGGCGGCGAGCGCGGCCTCCATGGTCTCGAAGTCGGGGTATTTGCCGGTGCCGAGGATCAGCCGCGAGCGGAAGGTGCGGCCGGCGATCGTGAGCGGCTCGATCTCGGTGGTCGGCTGCGGGGTGGCGACGGCGGGGGCGGGCATGGGTCAATGATAGCGCGCGGCCGCCGCCTCGCCGCGCGCGAACAGCGCCTCGCGCACGCCGTTCTGCATGAGCAGGATGATGGTGAAGATGCCGAGCACGGTGCCGAACGGGCTGAACAGGCAACTGATCGCCGCCGAGACCAGGCACAGGACGTAGCGCCGCCGGCGCGCGAGGCAGCGGCCGGCGTAGGCGGTGAGCGCGGCGTAGGCCCAGAAGAAGAGGAGCACGGTGACGCCGATGCCGGCGATGAAGCAGCCGAGGATTGCCGGCGGCGGCTCGGCGCCGTCGAACGCCTGCGGGTTGACGAGGATCGCCAGGCCGAGGGCGATGTGGATGGTGAAGAACAGCGAGACCAGGAACGCGAGGCCGCCGACCACGTAGTGGAAGACCGCCAGCAGGTCGAGGTACTTTTTCTGCTGTTCGAGCTTGATCGGGTCGAACGTGATGCGGGTGTCCTCGGTCGCGGTCATGGTGGCGTCCCTCCTCTCGGGGTCTTCGGGCCGCCCTAGCCTACGCCCTCCGGGCGCGGAGATTCCCCCCGGCTTATCCCGCGAGCGCCGCCTCCACCGCGGGCACGGCCGCAACCGCCGGCGCCGGCGTGCGCGCGACGATCCGGTTGGCGCCGTCGACCAGCACCACGGCCGGCACGTGCCGGCGCGCCTCGTCCTCCTCGTACTCGGCGTAGCTGGCGAGGATCACGAGATCCCCCGGCGACGCCTTGTGCGCGGCGGCGCCGTTGATCACGATCTCGCCCCCGCCGGGCGCGCCCGAGATCGCGTAGGTGGCGAAGCGCTCGCCGTTGGTGATGTTGTAGATCTCGACCCGCTCGTGCTCGACGAGGTCGGCGGCCGCCATCAGCAGCGGGTCGACGGTCACCGAGCCGGGGTAGTCGAGGTCGGCGCCGGTGACGGTCGCGCGGTGGATCTTCGACTTGAACAGGGTCCTGCGCATGGCGTGGGTTCCTCGCGGGGATGTCGTGATGGTCCGTCGTGACGGATCGCTTCAGCGCGGCGCCTCGGCGGCGCCGTCGACCTCGAGCTGGAGGTTGTCGATCAGCCGCGCCCGGCCGACCCGCGCCGCCACCGGCAGCACCAGCCGGCCGCGCGCCTCGGTCACGGGGCGGAAGGTCTCGGCGTCGACCACCTCGGCGTACTCGGTCGTCACCAGCGGCTCGGCGGCGAGCACGGCACGCATCGCGGCGCGCAGGCGGCCGGCGTCGCGCTCGCCTTCCGCGATCGCCTCGCGCGCCGCGGAGAGCGCGCGGTGGAGCGCGGGCGCGGCGCGGCGCTCGCCGGCGTCGAGGTAGGCGTTGCGGGACGACATCGCCAGCCCGTCGGGCTCGCGCACGGTCGGGTGGGCGACGATCTCGACCGGGAAGTGGAGGTCGCGTACCAGCCGGCGGACGACCGCGAGCTGCTGGGCGTCTTTCTCGCCGAAGACCGCGACCTCGCAGCCGACCAGGTGGAAGAGCCGGGCGAGGACCGCGGCGACGCCCTTGAAGTGGCCGGGCCGGTGGGCGGCCTCGAGCCCCTCGGCGGGCGGGCCGGCGACGTCGACGACCGTGGCGTCGCCGGGCGGGTAGACGGTCTCGACGTCGGGGAGGAAGAGCAGGTCGCAGCCGGCCTCGGCGAGGAGCGTTGCGTCGCGCTCGGGGTCGCGCGGGTAGCCGCCGTAGTCCTCGCCGGGGCCGAACTGGGTCGGGTTGACGAACACCGAGGCGACCACCCGGTCGGACAGCTCCCGGGCGTGCCGCACCAGCGCCAGGTGCCCCTCGTGGAGCGCGCCCATGGTCGGCACGAAGCCGATCCGGCGGTCGCGGAGGCTCCACATCATCGTCGCGGTGCGGAGCTGCGCCGCGGTGCGGGCGGTGTCCATGCCTCGGGTCCTCGCCTCCGCGACTCAGCCGTAGAGCCGGCCGGCGGCGGCCGCCTCGGTGCCGGCGTCGGCGGAAGAGGCGGCCGGCCGGGTGGGATCGCCGTAGCTCTCGCCGGCGGCTGGGAAGCGGCCGGCGCGGACGTCGGCGGCGAACGCGGCGATCGCCTCGCGCGCGGCCCGGCCCAGCTCGGCGTAGCGGCGGACGAAGCGCGGCGCGATCCGCTCCTCCATGCCGAGCAGGTCGTGGTAGACGAGCACCTGGCCGTCGCAGCCGGCGCCGGCGCCGATGCCGATGGTCGGGATGGCGAGGCGCTCGCCGACCTCGGCGGCGAGGCCGGCGGGCACGCACTCGAGGACGAGCGAGAACGCGCCGGCCTCTTCCATCGCGACCGCCGCCTCGAGCA
>Ga0302046_10001509_pt1 | contig 21842 bp, 19 predicted proteins | sample RVTome_11_FD_200261 | JGI IMG/M metagenome (GOLD analysis project Ga0302046, IMG submission 200261) | Soil microbial communities from uranium-contaminated site in the Upper Colorado River Basin, Wyoming, United States - RVT147D111 (version 2) ...
CCGGCTAGGAGATGCGGGCGGTTGCGCGGGCGCAGCAGATTCGTGGTGAGAAATGCGGGCTAGGCGATGAACGACGCGGCGTGGCGATCCGAGCTGGCAGATCTCAAGTCGGCGGGACTGTACCGTAGCCTGCGCCGGGTGGACTCCATCCAGGGGCCGGTGATCGAGGTCGATGGCCGGCGCATGTTGCAATTCGCATCGAACAACTACCTCGACCTTGCCTCCCATCCCCGCCTGATCTCCGCCGCCCAGGAGGCGGCCCACTACTTCGGCACCTCGGCGGCCGCCTCCGCCCTGGTGTGCGGCCACATGGGTGTGCATGCCGACCTCGAGGCAGCGCTCGTGGAGCTCAAGGGGGCGGAGGCGGCGCTGGTCCTGGGGTCTGGTTACCTCGCCAATCAGGCGCTGCTCACCACTTTGGTGGGCGCAGGCGATGTCATCTTCTCCGACGCCCTTAACCATGCCTCGATCATCGATGGCTGCCGCCTCTCCCGCGCGGCGGTGCACGTGTATCCACACCGCGACGTCGCGGCGCTGGAACGACTGTTACAGGAGACGGCGTGTGCCAGGCGACTGATTGTGACCGATGGCCTCTTCTCCATGGACGGCGATGTTGCACCCCTGGACCGGATCTGCCGGCTCGCCGACACCTACGACGCCACGGTGGTCGTAGATGACGCCCACGCCACGGGGGTCCTCGGCGCGGGTGGACGTGGCACCCTGGCCCACTTCGGGCTGGGTGGCGATCGGTCCATCACCATGGGGACCCTGGGCAAGGCCCTCGGCAGCTACGGCGCCTTCATCACCGGTCCGCGCACGGCCATCGAACTGGTGATCAACCGAGCCCGCAGCTTCATCTACGCCACGGCCCTGCCACCGCCGGTGGTGGTCGCCGCACGAGTGGCGGTGCAGATGGTGGCCACCGACCCTGCACGGGTCGAGCGGCTGCACGAGCGCGTAGCCTACCTGCGAGCGGGTCTGCGCCATCTCGGCATCCCGCTGCCTGCCGACGCCACGCCGATCATCCCCCTGGTCGTCGGTGATTCCGAGGCGGCGACGGCCCTCAGCGAGGCGTTGCTGGAAGACCAGGTCTGGGTCCCCGCCATCCGCCCCCCCACCGTCCCCGCCGGTGCCAGCCGTCTCCGCCTGAGCATCACAGCCGGGCACAGTGAGGGACAGATCGACTACCTCCTCGCCTGTCTCGCCCGGCACGGTGTAGCCGAGCGGTGTATGCGTTGACCTGTGCGGCGCTGCGATCACCGGGCCGAGAAGAGGTCGAGGAGGCACTCGGTGAGGTAGCGGCCGTCACCGCCCTCCGATACCCAGTGGGTCACTCCGGCGGGTAGGAACGGGACGTCACCTCGCTGCCCCGCCACCATGCACAGGGGGGTGTTCGGAAATGCCTCGATCAGATCGGCCGCCAGCAAAGGGCTAGACAACACCGCCGCCGGCGCGGACGGCCGGATCAGGGCAGAAAACGCCTCGGTGCTGTTCGTCGCCCGCTCGCTGAAAATCCCGTGCTCTGCCAGCCCATCGCACCACGCATCCGGCAACTGCGCGTCACAGCCGGCCACCAGCAACGTACGCCCCGCGAACAGCTCCGCGAGGCGTTCGGTGGCGTTGAGCGGTGTCAGAGACGCGGTCTCCACCGGCCCGGTGCCGGCAACCTGATCGAGTAGGTAGCCCGCGCTGAGGATCGGACGCACCCGGCCGTCTCCGAGGATGGTCGCCCCAGAGTAGAGCGAGAGATCCTTGAGGAGGGGATGAGGCGGCTTCACGAAGACCTCCTCGTGATCGATGATCTCGTCCACGAGGAGGGCGGCACACCGGTCCAGGACCCGCAATACGAGAATCGGCCGATCGACCCAACCGGAGGACCACTCCTGGGGGAGGCGTAACAGTCCGTCGAGCCGCCGCAAGGGCACCGTGCGATCCGCAAGCGTGAGAAACCACCCCTCGCGGCAAAGCACCACTTCGGCACCGCACCCACCGCGGGCCATGTCGATGGTGTCCATCAGGAAGACGAACTCCTGGCCACCGGCCCGGATCCGCATCGCTTGCGCGATGTCGAGCGAGGATGGCAGGGAGAGGGTGATAGTGGTGCCCTTCCCCATCTCCGTCCGTACGTCGATGTGGCCCTTGAGCTCTTCGATGGTGGTCTTTACTACGTCCATGCCGACGCCGCGCCCGGAGACGGCGGTGACCTCCTTGGCCGTGGAGAAGCTCGGCCGGAAGATCATTTGCAGCCACTGGTGGTCGGTAAAGGTCGTCGCCTCCTCCGCCGTCACCACTCCCGACTCGAGAGCCTTCTCCCGGATCCGCTCGAGGTTGATTCCGCCACCGTCGTCCGCGACCTCAATGACCACCCGCCCACATTCGGTGCGCGCGGCCAGCGAGATGACGCCTGCCGCCTCCTTCCCCGCCGCCCGTCGCCGATCGGGCATCTCGATGCCATGGGAGACGGCGTTGCGAATGATGTGCAGCAATGGATCCACCACCTTCTCCGCGACGCCGCGGTCGATCTCGGTCTGCTCTCCGCGCCGCATCAAACGCACCTCTTTGCCCTCGACCGAGGCCGCATCGCGCACGATGCGCGGTACCCGCTCGAAGATCGTAGTGATCGGTACCATGCGTACCTGGGTGACTAGATTCTTCAGAGCCACCGTATGTTTGGCCAGCGAGTTCGATTGCTGGGTCACCGACTGGATGGCAGTGGTCAAGGCGCCGGTCAGCCGCTCCAGTTCTCCGCGCACCGGCAAGATCTCCTCGCTGATGCGGTGCTGGATAAGATCGAGCGGGGAATCGTCTTTATCCTTGCGGGACGCGTCGTTGCGCGCCGCAAGGTGAGAGAGGTCACGCTCCAGACGAACTGCTTCGTTGCCAAATAGAAAGGTGAGCTGCTCGAACTCACGGTGAATCACCTCCAGGGTGCGCATGTTCTCCTGCAGGATGTTCTTGCTGATGATCAGCTCACCGACGCCGTTGATGAGGCCATTGAGCTTCGCCGTGTCGACCCGGATGGTCTGTAGCTTCTCACCACCGGTGCCGCGGGCACGGCTTTCTCCTTTCGGTCCTATCGCCGGCATCGTTCCGGGTGACGGAGGGCCCGTCGTAACTCCCGCGCCGCGTTGCTCAAATACGTGAAGCCGTGCCTCATAGAGGCTCAGGGCCGCGGCCGCGTCGTTCTCCGGGAGGAGGCAGTCCTGGATCTGATCCACACCATCGAGCAGCAGGGTCACGACCACACCGTCCGCGACGACCTTCCCTTCGGCGATCGCCTCCAGCAGGTCTTCCATGTAATGGGCAATGCGCGACACCTCCCCCAGCTCCATCATCGCCGCCGAGCCCTTCAGCGTATGGGCCGCGCGGAACAGGGGACGCACCAGCTCGGCGCCGCCTCCGGCCTCCTCCAATTGGAGGAGGCCATCGGACAGCTCCTGCAATAACTCTTCCGCCTCCTGCTGGAAGAGATCGAGAACCTGGCTGCGATCGATGCCTGCCATGCTGAGGGGCTGCTAATCAACCCACCGTATGGATTATCGGGCCGAAGGCGATGTCTCGATGCCCACGGGGAGGCTCGCCGTACCATCCCCGAGTGTGGCTCCCGGCGGACTCAATTCGACCGACTCCCCGCCGCGCATCTGTTGCGGCGCGGCCATAGGGGCATCGATCTGCAGTCGATTGAGACGCTTGACGCTCTCTTCGGCAATGCGCGTCACCGTGACCATGGCGTCACCCATGGCATTCAGTCCAGTCACGGTGGATGCGGCACGCTCCGTCATCTGCCCCACGGAGCTGCGCAGCCCACCCGTCACCTTGGTCATCTCGATGAGCTTTTCGTGGGCGATGGACGAGCTCTGGCGAGCACCGCGTGCACTCTCTACCAGATCGGTAAGAGAGGCCAGCGCGGCCTCGACCATTACCTTGCTCCCCGCTATTTCGGCGCCACTCCGATCGAGGAGACCCAGGGCATCGTTGCTGTCGTTCACCACGGTCTCCACCATGGACTGAATTTCCCCGGCGCTCTCGGTCACCTTCACCGCCAGCTTGCGGATCTCGTCCGCCACCGCGGCAAAGCCGCGCCCTTGCTCTCCTGCACGTGAGGCCTCTAATGCGGCATTGAGCGACAGGAGATTGGTTTGCCCGGCCATCTCCGTGATGAGCTCGGTCATCTTGCCGATCTCTTGGCTCTGCTGCTCCAGGTCGCGGATCTTATGCGAGACTTGTTTTGCCCCATCGTCCACCTTGCTGTAGATATCCGTCACCACCTGCATCACCGAGCCTTCACCGGTCTCGGTAATCGATGTGAGGAAGGCCAGCGACTCCTGCTCTTGCTCGACGGAGGAGATGACGTCGTTGAGGTGGCGGGCGATCTCGTCCAGATCCTTCCGGAGGCGCTCCAACTGGATCTTCTGTTCGTTCTCCCGCACGGTCACCTCGCGTCCCGTGGCCATCATGTTGCGCGCGCGCTCGCTCACCACGTTCGTGTTCTCGCGCAAGCTATGGAGGAATTCGCGCAGCTCCTGCACGGTGAGGTTGAACACCTCGTAGACGCGCTTCAGCACCACCGACTGGCTGGCCACCTGAACATTGAGGTCACCCGACCGCAGGCACTTGACCGCCTCTTCGAGGTCACGAATCTCTCGCTGGCGCCGGAACTTGTCATCCGCGTCCTTCTCCAGGCGAGCCTTCAGGTTCCAGACGGCGGCGTTGAACACGCCTTCCAGACGACCGATGTCGCCCGCCCCGACCTGCGGCAGCTTCACGTCGAAATGGCCTTGACCGAGCCTCTGGAGCCGCGATGCGAGCATCGCCAGACGCCGCATGGAGGGACCGAGAAGGAGAAACAGAATCATCGCGGAGAGCACGGGAAACACCGCAGCCCACACCGCCTGGCGGATCGCGAACCGCCGCAGGTCGGCGTCCAGCTCGGCGCGAGAGCGCGCGAGATGCAACACGAGATCATCGCTGCCCAGGGGGAGAGACAACACCAGCCACTGGTTATTCCGGGGGTTGGGGAGCCAGCCCACACGTCGCTTGTCCGGCACCGGAGCGGCGGCCAAGGCCTGCAGCGCATCGGGTAGCTCGGCCGCGCTCCCTGCGACTACCACGGCGCCTCTCATGGTAAGAAAGGCGCGGTCGACATCGGCCAACGTCTCCCACGGCGCGAGCCACGATGCCGCCGTGCGGGCCTGCCTCAAAGACGCAAGCACGCCCTTGTCGGGGCGGTTCAGATCGAGGAGTCCCGCGAGCGCTTCATGGGCCTGAACGAATTTCCGTTCCGCCTCGCCGCGGTAGCTCTCCACGGACGCGTAGAAGGCCGCCGCGGAAAGCACTGCCGTGAAGACGAACAGCTTGACACTCCACGACAGTCGATTGGATCCCCTGCGCGAGGGAATCTCGACAGACTCTACCGGGAGGGTGCCGGTGCTACTGTGAGAGCTCATACCTTTTTCCGCGAAGTGGAGAAGTCCTCGATTAGCCGATCGAATAGCCGCTCGACCGAGAGGTACCAGATCGTCCGACGTGCCGTGGCCGTCGTTCCCTGGAAGCTCACCGCGGCCACGGGGGTGAGGCAGTGCTCCAGACCGGGGCGGAGTATCTCTGCCTCGGCGGCGCGTAATTCCTGGACCTCGGCGACGTCGTTGACGGCATCGATGCGGAGCCCTAGTTGAGTCCCTTCTCCCTGCACGATCATGGCCGACACGGTGCCGCCGACCGGCCTCGTGCTGCTGGTGAGCCAGGGGGCCAGATCGACTACCGGCAGGATCTCGCCGCGAAAATTGATCACCCCCGCCAGGCCCATCGGGACCTGCGGCAACGGCGTAACCGCCGCCTCTTGCACCACCTCGTAGACCCGCTCGACGTCGATCGCCAAGATCTCCCCGCACAGGGAGAAGAGACACGCCCGGCGGCTCTGCGGACTGGCTTGTCCAGCAGAATCGTGCGTGCGGGTTGGCTCTGATGAGACCACAGGCTCCACCAATGGCTAGGACGTAGTAGCTACCCGACCGCTGGAACGGATCTCCTCCAAGACCTCGTTGAGCTTGGCGTTGATGTGGGCGATCAGCCGCCCTTCCATCGCCGCCAGCTCGGTCGCCAAGAGGGATCGCAGGACGACGACCTGATAATCGGCGTTGGCGTCCGCGGCTGCCTCTGCGTCACGGCTCGGTGGAGGCTCGCTCTCTGCACCACCGCCCTTTTTGAGAAAGCGTTTAACTTCCTCGACCAACTCCTCCGGGCGGAAAGGCTTCGTCAGGTAGTGCTCGATCTTCAAGGTATCGACGAACTGCTCACCGATTGCCTCTCCTTTCGACGACACCAGGACGATGGGGATGGCGGCCGTCTCCGGATCCTCCCGCAGCGCCTTGCACACCTGGAAGCCGTTCATCCCGGGCATGATGAAATCCACGAGAATGATGTCCGGGTGCAGCTCCTTGGCCATCGCCACACCGGCGGCACCGTCCGCGGAAGTGTGTACCGCGTACCCCGCGTGGGAGAGGATCATCTCCACCAGCCGCAGGATCGTTGGACTGTCGTCGATGCTCAGCACCGTGGCCGCACCTTCCCGCGCCGCGGTCGCCGGCTTGCTTGGAGCGGAGCCCTTGGCAGCGGCTGCACTCTTCGCCCCGTGCGGTGCAACGTCGTCCTCGCCGAGCACCTCGGCAAGCTTCGCCAGCAAGTCGTCTGCCTGAAAGGGCTTGGTACAGTAGTGCTTGACACCCAGTACCTCGACAAACTTGTCACCCACGGCCTCGCCCTTGGAGGAGACGAGGATGATCGGGATATCACGGGTCGCCGGGTTCTCCTGCAAAGCCTTGCACACCTGCAGGCCGTTCATCTCCGGCATGATGAAATCCACCAGGATGACGTCAGGATGCACCTCGATCGCGCGTTCCAACCCCTCGCGGCCATTACGGGCGAGATGCACCTCGTACCCCGCGTTGTGGCAGATCATCTCGATCAGCTTGAGGACGGTGGGACTGTCGTCGATGCTCAGGATTCGGGCAGGGGGCAAGGGCCAAACCCTCCATAAAACGGCGTCGGAGACGACTCTGCGAAAAGACTGGCACGCCTCCCAGTCGTGGCGGAGGCCTTCCCCTGCCCTATCGGCGAGCGGTTGGGGATCTCTTTAGTCATTAGTTATCCCGCATGCGTCATGCGGGACGGGCGGCCGGCCCGCCGGATTTCCCCGGGGTGACAGGGAAACGGGGAGAGCACCACGCCCGGTATCGCCGGCATCGCCCCGCCTGCACCCATGGCTCCAACAGGACGAACGCAGCAGCGGCCGTCATTAGCCCGCATTTCTCACCACGGATCGTAGCGAGACCGTGCATACGCGCGTAGCTCCTGGCCGGCCCGCGGTAGGAGTCGATGCTATCGGCGACCCAATGTGGCAGGTCGCCGAAGGGATTCGGCTCCTACCCCGGACGAGGTGGGCCAGGAGATGCGGCCTCCCTGCCGGCAGGCAGGGCGGTGACGCGGGTACAGTAGATTCGTGGTGAGAAATGCGGGTTAGAAGGCGCGCTACGCCAACATCTCCGGGGCAAAACCCCGCCGCAGGGTGTTCTCGCTGACGGTGCGCGGTAGCAAGAATTGCAGCAGGTAGTCCGGCCCGCCCGCCTGAGACCCGATGCCGGACAGGAAAAATCCACCGAACGGTTGCCGGCCCACGATCGCCCCGGTGATGCCGCGGTTGATGTAGAGGTTCCCCACCTGGAACCGCTCACAGACGTAGGCGACGTGCCGCGGATGGCGGGAAAAGAGGCCACCGGTGAGTGCGTAGTCGGTGGCGAGGGCGATGCTCACTGCCTCCTCGATGTCTGCCGCGCGCAGCACCGACAGCACCGGGCCGAAGATCTCCTCCTGCGCCAAGCGGTGGTGTGATGCGATCTCGGTGAACAGACACGGGGCCACGTAGTATCCCTCTTCCGGCACCTCACCCTGGGTCCATAGCCGCCCTTCGCTGCGGCCGACGTCCCAATAGCCCTGCACCCTTTTCTGTGCGGCGGCATCGATCAGCGGCCCTACACGGCTGCCGGGATCGATCGGGTCTCCGGCCTCCAGGCTCTCGGTCGCCTGTCCCAGCCGCGTCACCAACGCGTCGTGTACGGCACCGACCGCGATCACCCGCGAGCACGCGGAACACTTCTGGCCCTGGTAGCCGAAGGCGGACTGGACGATGGCAAAGACCGCCTCGTCCAGGTCCGCGTCGCGGTCGACGATGATGGCGTTCTTGCCTCCCATCTCGCAGATCACCCGCTTCACGTGGCGCTGGCCTGCGGGGGTCCGGGCCGCCATCTCGTTGATGGCCAGGCCCACCTCCCGCGAGCCGGTAAAGGCGATGGTATGAACCCCCTCATGGCGCACCAGCGCGTCGCCGACCGTGCTTCCGGGCCCGGGCAGGAATTGCAGCACACCCTCCGGTAAACCGGCGGCGCGGAAGGCATCGACCAGCAACCGCCCGATCCGCGGCGTGTTCGAGGCGGGTTTCACCACCACCGTATTGCCCGCCACCAGGGCCGCCGAGGTCATCCCGGTGAAGATCGCCAGGGGAAAGTTCCAGGGAGCGATCACGGCCGCCACGCCACGGCCGATGTAACTGCCACGGTTCTCCTCCCCGGGTGGCGATGGGTAGCGGCGCCACGCGGCAAGCCGCACCATCTCGGTAGCGTAGTACTCGAGAAAATCGATCGCCTCGCACACGTCGGCGTCCGCCTCGCGCCATCCCTTGCCGGCCTCGAAGATCTGCCAGGCGGCCATGGCCATGCGGCGCTCGCGCAGATAGGCCGCGACCCGCCGGAGATAGCCCGCCCGCTCTGCAACCGGCGTCACGGCCCACCCAGGTTGCGCCCGTCCGGCGTGCTCGACCGCGGTCGCCACCTCCTCCGGACCGGCCTGGTGGACCTGCGCCACCACCTGTTCCGGATGGGCCGGGTTGAGGGAGGGGCGGATGCGGCCGGTCTCCATGTCACCATGACCCACCACGGGCACCACCGACTGCCCCAACGCCTGGCGCACCTCGTCGATCGCGCGCTGAAACTCCGCGCGTACCTCGGCCCGGCTAAAGTCGAGGGGGGGTTCATTGGAGAAACCGACCTCTGGCTCAGCGACCGCCATCACCGGCCGACTGGCCCGCTGGGGGGTCGACTCATCGAGGTCGGGCACGAAGGTGCGGCGCAGGAATGACGTGTTTGCCGTGTTCTCTAGGAGCCGTCGCACCAGGTAGGCCATCCCCTGCAAGAGATTTCCCACCGGGACGTAGACGCGCACGCGGTTGCCGCGTGCCAGCAGCGCCGTCTGCAACCCCTCGCCCATGCCGTACAGGACCTGAAACTCGAAACGATCGGGACCGAGGCCGAGACCCTCGGCTGTCGCCAGGACCTGGCCCACGGAGCGGGCGTTGTGGCTCGCGATCGCCGGGGCGAGGACGTCCGCGGCAGCGAGCAGCCGTTCCGCCAGCACCGCGAACGCCTGGTCCGTCTCCCCCTTTGCTTCAAACACCGGCACGGGCCAGCCGCGCTGGTGGGCCACGGCAACCTCCGTGTCCCAGTACGCCCCTTTCACCAGGCGCACGGCGATCCTCCCGGGGTGGCGGCGCGCCAGGTCGATCACCCGCCGGAGGTCGGTCTCCGTTGCGCGCAGGTACGCCTGGAGGACACAACCCAACCGCGACCCGCCGCTCTCCTCCACCAGGGCCTGGAAGAGATCGAGGGTGAGGTCCTTGAGCGGGTGGTCCTCCATGTCCAGGTATACCAGGGCATGGCCGGCGGCGGCCTTCGCCAGCAGCGGGCGCAGGCGGTCCACCAGGCGGGCCACGCACCGGTCGGCATCGATGGGGTCGAGGCGTGAGTCGAGGGCGCTGATCTTCACCGAGAGACCGGGATCGCCGCCTGGAACCGCGACCACTCGCTCCAGCAGGGCGTGGTAGCCGGCGAGATGGGCGGCCGCTTCCGCCTCGGAGACCGTACGTTCCCCCAAAAGGTCGACGGTGGCGACCGCTCCGGTCTGGTAAAGCCGGCGCAACACCCGTGGGAGCTGTTCCACCTCCTCTGCCGCGATGAATTGTCGCGCCAGGGTCCGGACGTTGTGGCGCAGGGCTGCGCCCGTCACTGGCGCCGTCCACCGGCCGATGCCGAGGTGCAGTGCGGCCCGCAGGGGGGCCGGCAACCCTAGGGCGCCGTCGGCGAAGTACGCCTCCAGATGGTCTGCCACCTCCGCTCCCCCATCGAGGCTGGGGAGGCAGTCGATGAAACGAAACAGAGCGGTCCGAAAACCAACGTCCCGTAGGGCCCAGTCGATCAAGGAACCGGCCCAGCCCGCCGGGTCAAAGAGGAGGGGGCGATGTTGCCGCAATGCCTCGGCCAGCTCCGCTCTGAGGACCTCCGCGCGGCTGGTGAGGGGGGTGGAATCCACGTTCCCAATGTAGCGCGCCGCCCTCTACTCGGCGCCGGGCCGACGCGACACCGCCACACCCCGTCTCAAGATGAGACGCCAGGTGCCCTTGGCCGAGGGCCCGCCAAGGGCTCCCTCATGCAACCCGCGAAATCTAAAGCATTTTATTAAGTTATTATTGATTTGCTGTTGACGGCACGACAGTTGCTATGACCGTGACAGGCTTCCCTTCATCTGCCATGAACCGTCTCATCCTGTTTAACCACCTGCTTCTCTTCTTGTTCTTGGCCGCCCCCGTGAGCGCGGCCGACAACGTCGATCACAGCGGTAACTCGGCCCACGGACCCATGTGCGGGGCGGACTGCCGTGGCGGCCAGGGTCTTGGCCACAGCGCCACCTCACCCGTGCAGTACGGCAGCCAGCCCGCCAGCAGCTTCGGCACCGGCGCGAGCGACGGCATGAATCCCGACCGCTGCCGCATGCCATGCCGCTACACCAGCTCATGCTGCTTCCATCGGGTCCGGACCACGGAAAGGACAACCCCGGAGCGTCCGAGCTACCGGCCCGAACCTCCCGCATAGTGCACTGGTTTTGCTAATGTAACTTTGTCTCCCTTTCACTTGCTCCTCTCCTCCTCCCAGCAGGGAAGGGAGACAGTCCCGGACCGACGGCAGTTGGTCCGGGATGTTTTTTTTGGGGCATTTGGTGTCACCCTCCCGCGCCCCCGCCGGTGGGCCACGCCTATGAACCCCTCAATCCGCGTCGCCGAGGCTCGCGACATCGAGGCGATCCTCGTCCTCCTCGCCGAGGAAGACCCGGGAGGCTTTCTCCTCCCGCTTCCGGCTGCAGAGCTGACGCGATTCATTGGCGACTTCGTGGTGGCGACGGACGGTGACCGGGTGGTGGGCGTGGGGCGGCTGAAGCGGTTCACCGACTCCCTCGCCGAGGTACGAACCCTGAAGGTCGCCTCTGACCACCGCAATCAGGAATTGGGGCGGGGCATCGTTCGCGCTCTGCTCCAGCGTGCGCGGAGCGCCGGGCTGCGCCACATCTTCGTGCTCACCGCACGCACCGATTTCTTCGAGCGCCTCGGTTTCGTCACCATCGGTAAAGAGGCACTGCCCATGAAAATCTGGAGCGACTGCCTCGTTTGCTACAAACGCGACGCCTGCGACGAGACGGCTATGTGGACCACCCTATGACGCCCCGTCCTACCCGTGGATCATAGCGACAGTCGAGAATGAGGATGCATAGTGACGCCGGCAGGAGAACTTTCTCGGGGTCGACGCCGCACCGCCACCATCCACCGCAACCATAATCGAGGCATACGACTCATGGCTCGTGACAATGAATCCATCGGCAAGGCCATTGGCCGCATTCCCAGCGGCCTGTTTATCGTCACCGTACGCAGCCCCCAAGGAGAGGAGACGGCGTTCCTCGCTTCGTGGGTGCAGCAGGTGGCCTTCGAGCCGCCGCTGGTTTCCGTCGCGATCAAGAAGGGACGGCCGGCCGAGGAGCTTCTCGGCGACGCTGGCAGCTTCGCCGTCAACGTGATCGGCCAGGACAACAAAGGGCTGATCGGCCGCTACGCCAAGGGCATCGCGCCGGGCATCGCGCCGTTTACGGACGAGGCGGTACAGCGGGCCGCCACGGGTGCGGCCATCCTCCCGCAGGCCGCCGCCTACCTGGACTGCCGCCTCCACACCCGGACCGACCTGGGAGATCACGTCCTGTGCATCGGGGAGGTGGTCGCCGGCGATGTCCTGGCCGGCGATGAGCCCATGGTTCACTTGCGCCGCTCGGGTTTCGATTACTAACCCGGGGGCTGCACCGGATGGGACGCCAGGTGGCCTTGGCGCCTTGCACTACTGGCGGACGTGGATCATCAGGTAGAGGCCGAGGATGGCAAAAAAGAGGTTGCCTGACCATGCGGCGAACAGTGGTGGGAGCTTGCCCGCGTGGCCGAGAGAGAGGCCGATCTGCATGACGAACCAGTACGCGATGGCAAGGCCGAGACCGATCGCCAGCGATCGCCCGATACCGCCGCTGCGCGGGTTGTGCACCCCGTAGGGGATGGCGAGAAGGATGAGGACCAGCACCGAGAACGGCATGGCGAGCTTGGCATGAAGATCGGAGCGCAAGGCAGACACCTCGCCTCCCTCCGCGCGCAGGCGGCGGATGTAACGCCGCAGCTCCACGGCATTCATGTCCGCGGGCCGTTTCTTCACCCGGTGGAATGACTCCAGGGTTTCGGGGAGCTGCACTTGCTCCGCGGCGACCTGAGACACCTCCACCTCCCCGCTGGCGGCCAGGCGGTACTCGACGACATCGGTCAGCAGCCAGCCGTCCGCACGCCACTCCATCTTCCCCACATCGATGCGCTTGGTGAGCCGGTACGCCGGATCGAACTCGAAGATGCTGACGTCGAGCAAGGCCCGACGCGCGGGCTCGAATTGTTGCGCGTAGTACATACGTCCTTCCTTGCCACGCAGCCAGATGTTGCTCCGCTGCAGGTCTTCGGACGGCATGTCCTTCTTGATGTTGGTCGCCTTGATCCGATCGGCCGTGGCGTGCAGGGGCGGGATGACCATCTCGCCGAAGAGGAAGGTGAGCACCGTCAGCAAGATCCCCATCTGCAGCAGAGGTAGGACCGTGCGATACAGGCTCACGCCCCCGGCGCGCATCGCGATCACCTCCGAGTCACGCGCCAGGGCTCCCAGGCCGAGGACCGCCGCCACCAGGGAGATCATCGGCAGGACACGGAAACCGATCACCGGCAGGTTGGCCGCGAAATAGGCAGCGGCGGCGAATATCCCGACGTCGTTCTCGATGATGTCGTCGATCTGCTCGAACAGGTCGACGATGAAGATGATCGCCAGCATCGCCCCCGCGGTGAGGCGGAAGAAACGCCAGTACCCGCGCAGCACGTAGCGATCGAGAATGTGCACGTCGGATCAACCTGCGGCGGTTCCGCGTCCCGGCAGGCGAGTCAAGCGCTGCGCAAGCCGCAGCACCGCCTCGAACCCCCACCCGACCCGCGCCGGGGTATCGTAGGTGGTGCGCACCAGCAGGAAACCGGCTGCGGTGGCATACAAGAGGTTGGGCACCCACACCGCCAGGAACGTTGGCAAAGCCGAGGAGAGGGCGAGGTTCTCCCCCCCGGCCATCAACATGTAGTAGATCAGGATCACGCCGATCGCCGTAGCGAAGCCTGCCGACTTGCCGCTGCGCCGCGACCGGACCCCCAGGGGCACGCCGATGGTGGCGAACAAAAAGCAGGTCACCGGCAGGGCGTATCGCCGCTGCACCTCGACGGCGATCGGCAGCGCCGTCTCCGGGTCGTGGGCCTTCTCGGCCGCCTGCCCGAGCTCGCGCATCGACATGTCCCGCACCCGCTTGCGGAACCGCTTCGAGTTGGGATCCACGACCGGCAGCTCGAGCTGGAGGTCGTAGTCCTTGAACTGGAGAAGGCGAAACCGCTCTCTTCCCTGGGCGACCTGCTGGATCGCCCCGTCTTCGAGGTGCAAGAGCAGGCGAAAGCTCCCAGGATCCTGCCGGATCGTGCCACGGCTGGCGGTGATGGTCTGCAGCCGATCCTTGGTACGCTCGTCGTGAATGACGATTCCCTCCAGGTAGTTTCCCGTCACGTCGGTGTTGTGGATGAAGATGGTCAACCCCTCGAAGTCGTTGTTGAACACCTGCTCCTGGATCCCCCCGCCGATCCCTTCCCGGACGATCTCGTACAGCAGCCGGCGCAGCGCCTGGTTGCCCTGGGGCACCAGGTAGGCGGTCGTGTAGGCCGTGGCGACGAACGCCACCGCGGCGAACACATTCACCGGCGCCAGCATGCGATAGAGGCTCACCCCTGCGGCGCGCAGGGCGATGATCTCCGAGTCCGCCGACATCTTGCCGAACGCCACCAGGGTCGCCAGGAGCACCGCCATCGGGAGGGTGAAGACCGCCAGCGACGGCAAGGTATAAACCAGCACCTTGAAGATCTGCCACGCCCCGACCCCCTGCACCAAGATCAGGTCGGCGAGCTGCACCAACTGATTCATCAGGAAGATGAACGTGAAGATCGCCATCCCGAGCAGGAATGGCCCGACCATCTCGGAGATGATGTAGCGATCGAGGATCTTCGGCATCGCAGTCTTACCGGTAGCGGCCCACCGCCGGCACGGAGCGCCGTGCGGCGCAATAGTAGGCCCCTGGCCGGAAGCGCCGTAAGGTAGTATTTCCCCTTCCTGCAATCTCGATCCCATGCCGAACCCTGTCCCTTCCTGGCAAGAGCGCTGCGGCTGGCTACCCCCCGCCGGCGCCACCGTGCTCGTCGCCCTCTCCGGCGGCGTCGACTCGGCGGTCACCGCCGCTCTCCTGCACCAGGCCGGCTACCGGGTGGTGGCGGCCACCATGAAGACCTGGGACGAGTACCGTGACCGTGGCGAGGTCGACCCGCGTCGCGCCGAGCGCGGCTGCTGCTCCATGGCCGCAGTGGACGACTGCCTGCGCATCACCGAGCACCTCGGCATCCCCTACCACCTGTACGATTTTCAGGAAGAGTTCCGCACCGCGGTGATCGACCGCTTCGTGCGCGACTACGCCGCCGGGCGCACTCCGAGCCCGTGCGTGCCGTGCAACGGCGTGCTCAAGTTCGGCCACCTCCTGGAGGAGGCCGACCGTCTCGGCTGCGCCTACATTGCCACCGGCCACTACGCGCGGCGCACCGAGGTCGACGGCGCGGCGGCCCTGCTGCGCGGGGTCGACGCGGAGCGGGACCAGGCCTACTTCCTCGCCACCCTCCCGCGGCCGGCCCTAGCGCGCGCCGTTTTCCCCCTCGGCGGCCTGTGGAAGCGCGAGACCCGCACCCTGGCCGCGGCCTTCGGCCTGCCTGTGGCGGCCAAGGCGGAGAGCCGCGAGATCTGCTTCGTGGACGACGATTACCGTGCCTTCCTCGCGCGTACCGGTGCCGGCGGCGGTCTTCCCGGCAACCTCGTCGACCTGGACGGCCACCGCCTCGGGGGCCACGCGGGCATCCGCAACTACACCATCGGCCAGCGCCGCGGCCTGGGCATCGCCACGGGCCTGCCGCGCTACGTGATCGAGCTGCGGGCCGCCGCGAATGAGGTGGTGGTGGGCGGCGAGGCCGACCTCTACCGCCGGGAGGTGGCGGTCGGCGACCTCAATTGGCTCGCCGAGCCGCCCCGCGACGGCCGGGTGACCGCCCAGATCCGCTCCACCCACCGCGCCGCCCCGGCCAACCTCACCGTCGCCCCGGGCGGCGACCTGTGCCTCCGCTTCGCCGAGCCGGTGCGCGCCCCGGCCCCGGGCCAGGCCGTCGCCCTGTTCACCGGCGACCGGCTGCTGGGCGGCGGCACCCTGGAGCGGGTGATCGACTGAGGCGTGCGGCTCCGTCGGCGCGGCACAGGCAGAAAGTGCCGCAGTCGGCTGCCCGGCCGGCCCACGGTCGCTCCATGGACCGCCTGCACCGCTCTCTCCAGGTTCAGGACGAAGACGTCCCGCACCATCCACTCGCCGAGCTTATTGGCGTCACCCTCAGTCGCCTCGGCAATCGCCCGCAGGCAGCGCCGCACGACAGCCATCTTCGCCAGCACCACGTCCCGGTCGTAACGCACCGCCAGACTCACGGTGGACCTCTCATGACCCCGCGCCGGGCCAGCACTTCCTCCGCCGCGGCACGCTCGCGCTTGAAGTCCTCGTATTGGGTCGGCACTCGCAGCCGGAACTCGGCCCATGCGCGGCTCTCCCCGCCCCAGATCACCGCCCCGGTCTGGATGACCTGCCAGTTGACGATGGGATCGGAGCGCGAGAGATCGAGGAGGTCGACCCGCCGCCCAAGGGCGTCGTCCAACTCCGCCACGCGATCGAGCTGGCACCAACGGACCGCCGCATCGCCCTGGATCTCCCGTGGCAGATACGCGATGTCCACGTCGCTATGCGCCGTCAACCGCCCCTGAACCGCGGAGCCAAAGAGCACGATGCAGGCCGCATGCGGCCCCAAAATCTCAACGACGCATTGAGCCAGTGGTCCGATCTCTTCCTGCGGTTTCGCCATCGCCTCGCCTTTGGAGGCTCACGCCACCTGTAGCCCCAGCCTACTCGCCACCGCTTTCGGTCGCCACCCGTGGGGTACCGCCCCGCCTCCGCAGCCACACGCGCAGCTCCAGCACCGCCCACGCGACGAGGAGCGGGGCAAGCCACCAATCACCGATCCAACCGTAGACCGTCCGGCCGAGGTCTCGGATCGGCAGGGTGCCGACGAGAGTGGCGCGCCGGAACTGCGGGATCTCCTGGAAGATCGCGCCGTCGGGACCGATCAGGGCGGTGATGCCGTTGTTGGCACAGCGCGCCATGGGGAGGTGGTGCTCCGCACAGCGGGTGGCGGCGATGTACAGGTGCTGGCGCGGCGCCACCGAGGTGCCGAACCAGGCGTCGTTGGTAATCCCCACCAGCCACTCCGCACCGTGCCGGGCGAAGGTACGGATCAGCTCCGGATAGCTCACCTCGAAGCAGATGGCGCAGCCGGCGCGCCGCCCGGCCACGGTCAGCGGCTGCGGGGCGTTGCCGGGCCGGAAGTCGCCAATCTCCGCGGTGATGGAGCGCACGAAGGTGAGGAGGGGCCCGAGGGGGACGTATTCGCCGAACGGCACCAGGTAGGTCTTGTCGTAGCGCTCGCGCTTATGCCCCTGGCTGCTCATCACGAAGGCGCTGTTGCGATAAACGCCGTCCTCGGCCTGGTAGAGGCCGCCCAAGAGGAGATCGATGCCGTGTTTCTTGGCGGCCCGCTCCAGCATGGCCTCGGGCACCGGGTTCGCTTGCAGCAGGTAGGGCAGGGCCGCCTCGGGCCAGATGACCGCCCGGGCGTCGCCGATCGTCTCCCGCTTCGTGGCATCCATGAAGACGTAGAAGATCTCCCGGCGCTTCGCCGGATCCCACTTCTCGCCCTCCGGGATGTTCCCCTGGATCAGGGCGACCGGCAGCCGCTCCACCACGGGCGCCGCCGCGATCGAGGCCAGTCGGTACTGGCCATAGGCGGCGCACAGGACCACCACCACCACGGCGGCGAGGAGCTGCGGATCGATGGCATACGGCCGTATGCCGCTCGCCAGGCGGCGCACCGTGGCCGCCAGGGCCGCGTTCACCGCCACGATGATGCACGACAGTCCATAGACGCCGATCAGGTCCACCACCTGGAGGATCGCCGGCGTGGTGGCCTGGGTATAGCCGAGGTGCGCCCAACCGAAGCCGCCAAACAGGTGGCTGCGCACCCACTCCAGGCCGGCCCACACCACGCCGAGCCACAGGGGCGCCAGCCACCGGGAGCGACGTAGGATGCCGCTCGCCAGCCACCCCCACACCGCGACGAACAGCCCCATGTAGAGCGCCAGGAGCAGGGTGGCGCCGCCGCTCAGCCACGACGGCAGGTGGCCGTACAGCTCCATGGTCGCACCGACCCAGTAGACGCTCAGGAGGTAGTAGAGGGCGCCGCTGCCCCACCCCGCCACGAAGGCACGCCACCCGGTCACCTCGCCCAGCACCAGAAGCAACGGCACCAGCGCCGCCCACGCCGCACCCGGATACGGCCGCGGCGGCAGGGCCGCTGCGAGCAGCAGGCCACTCGCGACGGCGAGTACGACGCCCCAGCCGCCCCGTCCCAACCGCCGGGTCAACGGGGGTCGTCCGCCTTCGCCGCCTGCCATCGCTCCTCCCACTCCGCCGGGGTCAGGGTATCGAGGGCGACCCCGTCGGCCCGGGCGCGGCACTCCAGCCGATCGAAGCGGCCGGCGAACTTGGCGTTGGCGCGTCGCAGGGCCTGTTCCGCATCGAGCCCCAGATGGCGTCCCGCGTTCACCAGGGTGAAGAGGAGGTCGCCGAACTCCAGCTCCCGGCGGCCGGGGTCGCTCTCCGCCTCCACCTCCCGTAACTCCTCGTGGACCTTGTCCAACACCCCGTCCAGGTCCGGCCAGTCGAAGCCGACCCGCACTACCCGCTCCGAGACCTGAAAGGCGCGCATCAGCGACGGCAGGCTCTTGGGGATGCCGTCGAACCGTCCCTTCTCCCGCCGCGCGCTAGCCTGCTCTCCCTCTACCGCCGCCTTGGCCGCCCGCTCCGCCGCCTTGATCCGCTCCCAGTTGCGCAGCACCTCCTCCGGGTCTTGCGCCGTTGCGTCGCCGAAGACGTGGGGGTGACGGCGGATCAGCTTGGCGCAGATCGCCTGCACCACGTCGTCGATGGCGAACCGCCCGTCCTCGGCCCCGAGCTGCGCGAGGAAGACTACCTGCAGGAGCAGATCCCCCAGCTCCTCCGCCAGCTCCCGGTGGTCCTGTCCGTCGATGGCGTCCACCACCTCGTACGCCTCCTCGATCACGTACGAGCGCAGGGACTGGTAGCTCTGCTCCCGGTCCCACGGACACCCCCCCGGCGCCCGCAGCCGCGCCATGATCGCCACGAGATCGGCAAACGTGTATCGCTTGGGCTCAGCCATGACGGGGACCCCGCTCCGCGCCTGCGCGAGACGGGAGGACGCATCCTAGGGACGCGACCCGGATGAGGAAAGAGGCCGCACGGCGGCCGGCAACGCAAAGATCGCGTAACGGACCGTTCTGCTCGCGAGCTCAGGCGTACGGTGGGCGTCGGCGTTTCAGGCAGCCCGCCGCACTACTCGACCTGTCGCACCGTCTGTGCGCCGCCATCGGCGAGGATGCGTTCCACCCGTCCCCGCCACGCGTCGCGGAAGCGTTGCTGTACCGAGACATCTGCCGTCCCTGAGAGCACGGCCTGGAGATCCGGTCCCATGGTGGGTGCGGGCGGGATCGCGGAAGGGTCGTAGCGGAGGGTGACGCGCGCGCCGGTGGCGCTGCGCTCGAACGTGACGCCGGCGACGAAAGCCGCGCCGTCCCCGGCAAAGGCCATCAGCCCCTTGCGTACGTGCTGGCCGCCCAACCCCTGGAAGCCGTTCTCGGGCGCGGCGCCGGTGAGCAGCGTGAGGACCTGGCTGATCGGTCCATTGACGCCCGCGTCCGGCTGGCCGTGGAGGGTCACCCGGAGATCACCGCGCTGCGGCAGCTCGTCGCCATACAGCAGCTCCAATGCTCGGCGTGCCATGAGAAAGGCCCCCGCCACCGTCGGGCAGGCGTGTCCCGCGAGCTTCACCGCATCGTCGAAGCGGTACGTGTACACCCCATCCCCTGCGCCCAGCACCTCCCCGAGGGGATCGTAGAGGCGCACCACCGGACTATCCGGAAACATCAGCGGCTCCGCATCGGCCATGACTTTCTCCTGGGAGAAGAACTGCTTAGCCGCGGATTACGCAGATTTTTGCAGAGGGTGGGTGCAACGAGGCCCTTGCCGAGCCAAGCACGCAGATCGGTTCACGCCACAGATTGTACGGGCCTTGACCGAGGTATGACCAGAGTTATACTGGGCCACATGAAGACCGCGATCTCTATCCCGGATCCCCTATTTGCCGCCGCCGAGGATCTCGCGCGGCGGATGGGCCTCAGTCGTAGCGAGCTGTTCCAGCGCGCGGTGAAGGATTTCCTCGAAGAACACAAGGACGCGGTGGTGACCGAGGCCCTCGACGAGGTGTATGGCAAGGAAGATGCCGGACGCCTGGATGCCGTGCTGGAGCAGCTCGAGATCGCCTCCCTTCCCCGGGAAGAGTGGGAGTGAAACGGGGCGCGATCTGGTGGGCCTCGCTTCCCGTGCCCCAGGGCTCGGGGCCGGGGTATCGCCGCCCCGTCCTGGTCATTCAGTCAGACGCCTTCAACCGCAGCCGCATCCAGACGGTGATCGTCGCCGCGATCACCTCCAACCTCCGCCTCGCTGCGGCTCCGGGTAACGTCCTCCTGCGCAAACGCAAGACCGCCCTCCCCCGCGACTCGGTCATCAACGTCTCCCAACTCCTCACCCTGGATCGAGCCTTCCTCACGGAGAAGGCCGGCCGACTGACGGACAAGGAGCTGGCCCAGGTCGAAGACGGCATGCGCCTGGTCCTGGGGTTGTGACGCCTGTGCCCTGAGATACTCACCGCCGAGGCGCAGAGACGCCGAGGGGGGATCCACAGATGAACACAGATGGACACAGATCTCCGACCCGGGCAGGCCGCGGCGCTCGAGGCTGGTAAACGAATGGGGGGAATGACCGGAGAGGTTAGAGGACCAACAAAGATAGCCACCTGGCTAGCGTTCCAGCGCGAGCTGAAGGGACTGGGCCTACACCGCCGCGAGGACCAAGATGCGCAACGCATGTATCTGGCTTGGCCAGCAAACAAGCGGGACGCTTACCGTCTCATGCGCAAAACCTCTGATGGCACGTGCTGGATTCTTGAGTATCATCTCCATAGCTGAAACTGAAAGGAGGTCAATTTTGACCAAACTTTTGACTTCAGCGCCGGAGTAGGAGCAGGTAGCAGCGTGCGTTGGATCAGCACGGGTTCGCGATCACCCGGAGCGCTGCCCGCGGGCGGCGACGGCACTTAGACGAGGACCGACGATTGGAAGTGGCCATTCCAGACCGGGGGTCTGGTGCGGCAATCCGATTGGGACCATAGGACCCCCAACTGGCGAACGCCAGGGGCGGCAAGTCTAGCTATGGCGTTCCGCAACTCACACCCGAAAGGTGTGGGCCTACCCCCTCGAAGATCGTGAAAGCGGCGCCGAGTGCCCCGGACCTCGGCGTCGTCCATACTTCCTTGAAGCTTTGGCGGAAAGTGATGGACTCTGGAGGGCAGCCTGTAGCAGGCGTCATTACCGGGGTCACGCATCATCCCCCATTACGAGGGCTTCTTTTGAGATCTGCACCTCGTCCAGACTCACCGGCACCGCCAAGCGCCAGCCGTTCTTGGTGACGACGACCTCCTCGTCGGTGCTGCTCACCAACTCCACCCACCCGCTGAGTTTCATCTTGGCCTGCGAGACTGATAGAGCTTTATACTGTTAGATTCGATCAAGGTTGACCCGGATTCAACCCTGATCGGCATCAGCCCTACCGGCAAGCCGCGAGCCCAAACGCAAACGACCGCGAAGCAACGCCATTCCCGCGCACGCACGAAGGCCAAGGCGGCAAGCCGCAAAGAGATCGGCGACGGTGACAGCGGCCGGTTGGCAAGTCTACCTTGTCTGCCACCCCGACGATCTGCACAGGCTGGATGCGCTACGCGCACGATTTAGAGACCGAAAATGGACGCGAATGGGACACAGAATGGACGCAAATACTCCTTGCCGATGCGACCCATCCCCACCGCCTTTCACCATGCAAATAATGCAATAGCGCAAGTCTGAAAGCATCGAGCACGCCCAAGCCCACCTTCGTCGCTTCTTCGCCTGGTACAACGACGAGCATCGTCACAGCGGAATCGGCTTCATGACCCCGGCGGCGGTGCACCTCGGACAGGCCGCGGCGATCGACGCGCAGCGTCGTCGCATCCT
>Ga0302046_10001510_pt1 | contig 21824 bp, 19 predicted proteins | sample RVTome_11_FD_200261 | JGI IMG/M metagenome (GOLD analysis project Ga0302046, IMG submission 200261) | Soil microbial communities from uranium-contaminated site in the Upper Colorado River Basin, Wyoming, United States - RVT147D111 (version 2) ...
TGATGTCGGTGATCAAGTTGTTGGCGCGGTCGATGAGAATACCGGTCGGATTCCCCTCCGCGTCACGCAGGAGCTCGCCTCCTTCGGGATCCGGGGTCTCCTTGTCGATCCCCGCGAGCTCCAGCGCCTTCGAGTTGGCCCAACCGGCGTGGCCGTCGATTCGAGTCAGGTAAACGGGGCGATCGGCAACCACGCCGTCGATCATGACCGCGGTCGGGAAGTCGTTTTCCCGCCAGTCGTTCTGATCCCATCCGCGGCCAAGCACCCAGGCAATCTGAGTGGGCTGAGAGCCAGGCTCGGGGCTCGCGTCATCCTGAGCGGGCTGAGCGGGCTGAGCGGGCGGAGCGGGCGGAGCGGGCTGAGCGGGCGGAGAAGGCTCGGCGGGAGGGTCCGGAGCTTCGCCCATCGCCTCCGACGCGGCCTTCACTTTCTGGACGATCTCACGGGCGCTACGGGTGCCGACGAGATCCAGCTGCATCATGCTGTACCCGAGATTCATCAAATGGACGTGTGAGTCGATGAATCCGGGAACGGCCAGCGCGCCATCGAGCTCGATGACTCGAGTCTCCGGTCCAACGAAGCTATTGATCTCGGCCGTCGTGCCGAGGCTCGTAATGCGGCCGCCGCTGACCGCGAGGGCTTCCGCCACCGGCCGTTCTTGGGAAAGCGTGATGATCTTGCCACCGCGGATCACGAGATCGGCTGGGGGTCTGGCAGGTAGGCAGGCCACTAGGAGCGCGAGCAGGAGAAAGGAAGCCAGGGGGCGCATGCTTGTTGTGCCGATTCACGGGCGAGACGAAGCGGGGATGGAGCGTTCCGCTCATCGAGTTTCTTCACGCGGAAACCTTGCTCGTCTCGGCGGTGCCATTGTAGAAGGTGCGCCGGGTTTTTTCCAATCCCGGCCGGGGAGACGACTCGCGCGGCGGGCCAGCCCGAAAGAGTCCGACTACCGCTCGATGGGGTAGCCGCTCTGGTGCCATGCCTCGGTGCCACCCGCCATCGAGGAAACGCCCGCGAAACCCGCTTCGATGAGAATTCCTGCGGCAAAGAGGGAGCGGTTGCCGCTCCGGCAGATGGTCACGATCGACCGGCCGCGGTGGGATTCGATCTCGGCCAGCCGGTCCCGGAGCTCCCCCAGCGGCACGAGCACCGACCCGGGCACGTGCCCCAAGAATCCGGTGTACTCGTCCGGCTCGCGGACGTCGAGGAGCAAGGGCGGGTCGGCGGCTCCTCGCCGCGCGTGAACCTCTTCCACCGACACCTCGGGGACCAACTCCAACGACATGCCACTCACGACGGGAGAGCACATACTCATGCACGCTGCGTCGTCTGGAATCCAGTCGACCGCGGGATCGGTGCTTCCCTCGAGATTCGCCCGGACCGTCTTTACCATCCACTCCGGCGTGGGCTGCGACATCGACCCCATCCATTCCACGTAGCTCTCTTTGCTACGCGGGGCCAGGTTGGGATTCGTCATGAGCTCCACGCCGATGGTCGAATCCGTCAAGTTTCGGTAGTCGTGCGCGGGATAGATAACGTCCGTTTCATTCAATCCTGGGACGACCCGCTGAAGGCTTTCCCAATGCTCCGCGGGATCGCCCCCCGGCAAATCCGTTCGGCCCGCACCGCCAATGAAGAGCCAGTCGCCGGTGAGCAGCATGCCCGGTAGGTTGACCGTCAAACTGTCCTTCGTGTGTCCCGGCGTTTCGATGAAGTCCAGAGCGACGCTTCCCAGGCGTAAAGACGAGCCGTCGCTCAGCCGCCGACCCAGCGTGCGCACACCCGATTTCTTGTGCATGGCGTACTCGGCGCCGGTTCGTTGTGCGAGGGCCGTGCCGCCGGAAAGGTGATCGGCGTGCGTGTGCGTATCGATGGCGTAGCGAAGGGTCCAGCCTTCCGTCTCCAGGAGCTCCAGGTAGGCGCCGACATGGTCCAACACGGGATCGATGAGAGCCGCGTCCTTCGTTGACTCCGAGCCGATCAGATACGTACGGCAGGCGCCGGGATTCAGCTGTCTCAGTACGAAAGGCGTGTCTTTCGCCTTCATGGCCAGATCCTAGCGAGCGAAAAAGGCTGGAGCAAACCCCACGATCGGCAGTGGGCACGGCTTCGTCGCTCGTATGGTTGACTCCATCCATCACGAACGGATACCATGCCGCCGGTTCGAGCAGTCTCCTTACTTACATTGGATCCAGTTTTCGATAGGTAGCACGCTCGGGAGGGACACGAATGGCTGGAAGGGGCAAAGACAAAACCGCTGCTGGTATTCTGGGTATCCTGCTGGGTGGACTGGGTGTCCACCAGTTCTACCTCGGTTCGGTGGGTACCGGGGTCATTCTCATCGCCGCCACTATCGTCACCTGTGGTATCGGCGGCGCGATCCTCGGCCTGATCGAGGGCATTATTTTGTTGACCATGAGCGACGACGATTTCAACAAGCGTTACAACGACCGCACGCCCCAGTCCGTCGAGTTCGTGTTCATGAAGCCGAAAGAATAGCCTTAGTTCGGCGACGCCTCATCTCTTGGGAGGGCTCCCTGCAAATTGGCTCGTGCCGTGGGCTCTTACTGAGGTCGGGGAATCACGAGATGGCCGATGATCAGGCTCAAAATGAGAAGCGCGCAGAGCGTGAAGTGCGGGGCGGTGAGACGCGGGTACATCCACAGCCAGAACCGTCCACCCCGGCCGCGCGGCTCCCGGGCATTCAAGCGAAGGCGAGCGTAGAATATTCTTTGGACCGCTATCAGGTTCGTGAAGATAGCTAGAATCCAGAGCGTGATGTGAAGGTTTCCCGCGAGGGCGCCGATAATGATCGTCACGGTTCTTTCCGCCCTCTCCATGAATCCAACCTTGCACTGATCGACGACGGTCTCCGCGCGCGCGCGCACGTAGGGAGTCGTCGCGGTTCCCACCACTGCCAAGGACCAAAGCGTGAAGTAGAGCAGCCGGTGCGAGCTGACGTGCCGATTGGTGTGGACCAGGATGGCGAATAGCATGATGAAATCCGTGTAACGATCCACGACCGAGTCCAGGAACCCACCGAAGTTGGTACTGCCCCGCGAGATACGGGCGACGGCGCCGTCGAGCAAATCGAACGCGCCGGCGGCAATCAAGACCAAACCGGCCAGTCTTTGATTGCCGGCGTGAACCGGAATGAAAACCAGGGACATCACGACGGGCCCGGCCAGCGTCACGGCGTTGGGAGGGATGCCGACCCGAATGATCCCGCGCGCGATGGTATCGCGGGCAAAGCCGAAGATCCCGGCCACCGCTCTCGACAGGGCGATCGCGACCGCGCGCAGGAACGGCACCAATCCCTGCGGGGGCTGTTCCAGTGTGATCTTCGCTTCCAACGGACCTCCTCGGGTGCCGGGCAAGCCGGACAGGGGAGAGAAATGTACCACACTTTAGCCTTCCCCCGCCGGGTCCGCCCGAGACGGCTCCGCTGCCGCACCGCCATCGGGCGGTCTCGACGCTGTGTTAAGATCGCGGCGTTGTCTCGAAGCCCCCGGACACGAGACACAGTGGCACGCGACGCGAGCGGAGCGTCCGACTTCGCCAAGGCTTCGTCGGGACCTCGCCGTCAGCCTTCGTTCGCCCAGCGCCCTACGTGGGCGAACTTCGGCTAGACCTCGCCGAAGCCGTGGGGAGGGAGAAAACCTGCCACGGCGAAGGCGGGAAGCCCGAAGGGCGTAGGCGGGAGCCCGGCGCGCCGCCGTCCGCAGCGAGCCTGCCGAACGGAGGACAGCGAGCGAACGAGGAGTGAGCGAGCATTGAGGGAGGGCCCGACGAAAGCGCAGGCACCGCCGGCAGCCAAATCACTGGGTTGCTTTGACCGGAGCTCGTAAGGCGGCGGGTCCGTAGTCACTCGTTGGCCGTCAATATGCGTGGTACCAGGAATCCAGCGAGTCAGACGGCGGCTCCACGGCATTAAGGAACCAATGATACAAGATGCCTAACCACAACGATATCCGCCACGACTGGTCGGTCGAGGAAGTCCGGGCGATCTACGAGGAGCCCGTGATGGAGCTGGTCTACCGGGCCGCCTCGCTCCACCGACGATTCCATGACCCGTCCGAGGTTCAGGTCTGCACGCTTCTCTCGGTCAAGACGGGCGGCTGTCCAGAAGACTGCGCCTATTGCCCCCAGTCCAGCCGGTATGAGACCGACGTCGAGCCCCACCCCCTCCTTGCGATGAACGAAGTTCTCGACGCCGCCCAGAGGGCGAAGGCGTCCGGCTCGACGCGGTTTTGCATGGGTGCCGCCTGGCGAGAAGTGCGCGACAACGAAGACTTCGACGCCATACTGAAAATGGTCCGCGCGGTTCGGGGGCTCGAGCTGGAGGTTTGCTGCACGCTCGGGATGCTCACACCCGAGCAGGCGCACCGCCTCAAGGATGCGGGGCTGACTGCCTACAACCACAACTTGGACACGAGCGAGGCCTTCTATTCCGAGATCATCACCACCCGAAGCTACCAGGATCGACTCGATACGCTGAAGGCGGTTCGCGACGCGGGCCTGACCGTATGCTGCGGCGGCATCGTCGGCATGGGAGAAAGCGAGTCGGATCGCGTAGAGATGCTACAGACGCTCGCGACCCTCGAGCCCCATCCCGAGTCCGTGCCCATCAACCTTCTGGTCGCCGTGGCGGGGACGCCGCTTGCCAACGCGAAGCCGGTCCCGACCTGGGACATGGTCCGCATGATCGCCACGGCAAGAATCCTGATGCCTTCGTCCATGGTGAGGCTCTCCGCGGGGCGATTACATATGTCCCCGGAAGCTCAGGCTCTTTGTTTTCTCGCCGGGGCCAACTCCATCTTCGCCGGTGAGAAGTTGCTGACGACCCCCAATCCGTCGCGAAGGGAAGACGATTCCCTCTTCGACGTACTTGGCTTGAAGGCCAAACCGGCCTTCGATCACCCCGTCGTTGCTTCTCCGCCAGGGGCCAGAAATGCCGGGCGCTGATCGGGAAGCCAAGCTGAGGAAAGCGCTCGAGGAGAGAAGAGCGGCCAACGCTCTGCGGGCTCTGACGCTTCCCGGCGACCGCGTTGATTTCTGCTCGAACGACTACCTCGGCTTCGCGCGTTCCGCCCGCCTTCGCGACATGGTGGAGGAGCGTGCCCGTCGCCGAGACGACTTCTTGGGCTCTACCGGATCGCGTCTGATCAGTGGGAACTCCGAGCTCTGCGAATCGTTGGAGCGCCGCATTGCCGGCTTTCATGGAGCCGAGGCGGGCCTCGTCTTCAACTCCGGCTACGATGCGAACCTCGGATTGATCTCCTCCGTGCCCCAACGCTCGGACACGGTCCTCTACGACGAGCTCGCGCACGCCTCGATCCGTGACGGCCTCCGGCTCACGTTCGCGAAGTCGTACTCGTTCCGTCACAACGACCTCGATGATCTGAAGCGGAAGATCGATCTCGCCCGGGGTCAAGTGTTCGTGGTCGTCGAGTCGATCTACTCGATGGATGGCGACGCCGCCCCCTTGACGGAAATGGCCGCGCTCTGCCGGGAGCGTGGTTATCAGTTGATCGTGGATGAAGCGCACGCGACGGGAGTCTACGGGCCAGGCGGTGGAGGCCGCGTCGTCGAGCTCGGTCTCGAGCAAGACGTCTTCGCCCGCGTTCACACGTTCGGTAAGGCCTTGGGAAGTCATGGCGCCATCGTGCTCGGATCGGAGACCCTGCGGGCGTTTCTGATCAACTTCGCGCGCTCGTTCATCTACACGACCTTCTTGCCTCCCCACAGTCTTCTCGCCGTCGAGTCGGCTTATGATCTCCTTGGTGAATCCCGAGAGCCCATCGAGACGCTTCATCGCAACATACGGCTGTTCCGCGCGGCGATACCGGCCGAGCTCGGCGGGTCGTTCACCGCGAGCGATAGCCCCATCCAATGCCTCCTCATCTCGGGCAACGACCGCGTCAAACAGGCGGCCGGCTATTTCGCGAGTCAAGGCTTCGACGTCCGGCCCATCCTGTCCCCCACGGTGCCGCAAGGCAAGGAACGGTTGCGGTTCTGCCTTCATGCCTTCAACAGGCCGGCCGACGTTCAGCGCCTGACCGAGCTTCTTGGAGGCTGCTTCCAAGATACCCGGCGGGCGGCGGTCGCCGAGTCATGAGACCGATCTTCGTGACCGGAATCGGAACCGACGTGGGAAAGACCGTCGTCTCGGCGATCCTCGTCGAAGCGTTGGGTGCGGACTACTGGAAGCCGGTTCAGGCCGGCGGTCTAGAAGAGTCGGACACCGATCGGGTGAGGCGTCTCGTCACCAACAAGCTCTCGTCCTTTCATCCCGAGACGGTTCGTCTAAAGACGCCGGCATCCCCGCACGCCGCGGCCAAGTTGGCGGGACGGCGGGTCTCCCTCGATGAGTTCCAGCTTCCCCCGGCCGTTCCTGGAAGGCCTCTCGTCATCGAAGGTGCCGGCGGCGTCCTGGTTCCGCTCAACGACCGGGACTACATGATCGATCTCATCCAGAAGCTCGGCTGCGAAGCCGTTGTGGTATCGAGGAACTACCTGGGGAGCATCAACCATTCGCTCTTGACCATCGAGGAACTGCAACGGCGGGAAATCGAGATACTCGGGCTCGTTTTCAACGGTGAGGAGAACCCCGATACCGAGTCTTTGATCCTGAGCAGGACGGGCGTTGCCCTCTTGGGACGCGTTCGCCGGGAGACGACGCTCACTCCGGAGCTCATTCGACGATATGCAGACGAGTTCGCGGCCGACTTGAGTCGACGGATAGCGCAGCAGACCATCTAGACATATCTGTCTTAGCTTTTCTCACATCTGGACAAGATGAATCTAGCCGAGCGCGATCGACGGGTGCTCTGGCACCCCTACACCCAGATGAAGACCGCCGATCCACCGATCGCCATCGCGCGGGGCGAAGGAGCTTTGCTCTTCGACGAGGACGGCCGCGCCTACATCGACGCCATCTCGTCCTGGTGGGTCTGCCTGCACGGACATTCTCATCCTCACCTCGCCCAGAAGATCCAGGAACAGCTGGCACGATTGGATCATGTGATCTTCGCCGGGTTCACTCATGCCCCCGCGGTGGAGCTCGCCGAACGTCTGCTCCAGAAAATGCCTTCGAACCACACCAAGATTTTCTTCTCGGACGACGGATCCACCGCGGTCGAGGTCGCTATCAAGATGGCGATTCAGTACTGGGTGAATCGCGGCAAGGAGAAACGTCTTATCGTGGCGCTCGAGAACGGCTATCACGGAGACACGTTCGGAGCCATGTCGGTAAGCAGCCGTGGTGCTTTCGTCCAGCCGTTCGCTCCCTTCCTCTTCGACGTGATTCACGTGCCGACACCCGTTCCCGGTCACGAAAAGGCGAGCCTCGCTGCATTGGAAAGCGCACTAGGTGGGGGCGACGTCGCCGCCTTCATCTTCGAGCCCCTGGTACAAGGCGCCGGAGGGATGCTCATGTATTCCCCGGACGCTCTGAGAGACTTGCTCACTCGCTGTCGAGAGCATGACGTTCTTACGATCGCCGACGAGGTGATGACCGCCTTCGGCCGCTCGGGCCGCTTCCTCGCGACCGACCACCAAGAGGAACGTCCGGACATCGTGTGTCTCTCCAAGGGACTCACCGGCGGGACGCTCCCGATGGGAGCCACGAGCTGCTCGGAAGACGTCTACGGAGCGTTCCACTCGGATGACAGGAGACACACGTTTTTCCACGGCCACTCCTACACCGCGAATCCAGTCGGTTGCGCCGCGGCCCTCGGAAGTCTCGACCTCCTGGAGCGCGACGACTGCTGGGCGGACATCCGACGGATCGAGGCACGCCACCGCAGGGAGATCGACGTCTTCCGAAACCACAGTTTGGTGCGGGACGCTCGCCAGACGGGGACCATATTGGCCGTGGAGATCGACTCTGGAAGAGAGAGCTCCTACTTCGACGAGATCCGCGACGAGCTCTACCGCTTCTTCCTTGCCCGGGGCGTCCTGCTGCGCCCGCTCGGCAACGCGGTCTACGTCCTGCCACCCTACTGCATTTCCGACGATCAACTAGACACCGTCTACCAGAGCATGCGAGATGCTCTCGAGACCCTCGCCCAACGCGTATGACAGAACCTTCGTCGTCGATCGTCATCAGGGGGATGGGATCCATCTCTCCTCTTGGTTGCTCGCCGGAGAACGTTTGGCAGGCCTACCAGTCGCCGTCGAGCTGCATTTCTTCGCGCGAGCTCCTGGGCACTCCGACCCCGGTCGCCGCCCTCGATGAGCAGGCCGAATGCAGCCTCGAAGAGCTGCGGCGGGAAAAAGAGGCCTATCGGCGGCTCGATCGAACCGTCGCCATGGCGATCTTCGCCAGCCGCCAGGCCGTGGCTCGATCCGGGTGGAGCTCGTCGCCCCAGATCGGCATCAACATCGGCTCCTCTCGGGGAGCGACGTCCCTCTTCGAGAGCTTTCATGATTTCTTCTTGACCCACGCTCACGCCCGCGTCCCCACGCTCACGTCGCCGCTCACGACGCTCGGCAACGTGTCTTCGTGGGTTGCCCAGGATCTGCAGAGTGAGGGCGTGAGCATCAGCCACTCCGTAACCTGCAGCACCGCGCTCCATGGTCTCTTGAACGCCATCGCCTGGCTCAAGTCCGGCATGGCGGACCGCTTCGTCGTCGGCGGGACCGAGGCTCCCCTGACCGCGTTCACCGTCGCGCAAATGAAGGCCTTGCGTATCTACTCCGACCGCGTGGACGACCCGTATCCCTGCCGGCCTCTCGACGCCGACGCATCCCGGAGCTCCATGGTTCTCGGTGAGGGGGCGGCGGTCTTCTGCATCGACCGACGAGAGGAAAAGGAGGCCGCTCCCATTCTGGCCGTCGTCGAGGGGGTGGGTTATGCGAACGAGCAGATCTCTCACAGCGCGTCCCTATCGGACGAGGGAGACTGCCTCTACCATTCGATGAGGATGGCGCTCGAGGGGCTGGACTCGAGGAAGACCATCGACGCCATCATCCTCCACGCCCCGGGCACGTTGCAGGGCGATCGAGCGGAGCTCACCGCGGTGCGCGCGCTTTTCGGCGATCGCATGCCGCTCCTTTTCTCCAACAAGTGGAAGATCGGTCACACGCTGGGCGCTTCGGGCGCCCTGAGCATGGAGCTCGCGATCCGCATGCTGCGGCACCGGAAGTGCCTGAGCTTTCCCTACCCGGTGCTAGCCAACGGGGAGCCGAGAGAGCCACGGACGATCCTGGTGAACGCATCCGGCTTCGGCGGCAACGCGGTGAGCGTGATCTTGGGTCGGCCTGGATTATAATGAGAGCGATGCTCGCTCCCTTCCTTCGGCCCTTCTTCTGGGACGTCGACGCGGGAACGTTCGATCCCACCGCCTATCCGGAGTACACGATCGGACGCCTTCTGGAGCGAGGCGACCTAGAAGCAGTGGCTTGGCTGAGGAGCACCTTCTCGGAGGGCGAGATCCGGCGCGTCCTCGTCACGGATCGCCGGCTCTCGCGCAAGTCGGCTAGCTTCTGGGCTCTGGTCTATGGAGTACCGGCCGATCGCATCGCGGCCCTGAAACACCCGTGAACGTTCCGCTCGGTACCGGCCCAATCTGGCATCCCGAGGTCATCGAGCAGTCCACCGATGCGGCTCTCCGCGCGATCGCCGCCGCGGAGCTCGGCGCGTCCTTCTATCTGGCGGGCGGCACGGGCCTCGCCTTACGCCTCGGTCATCGCCGCTCGGTCGACCTCGATTTCTTTACCGAGGACAGGATCGACGAAGACGCCCTCCTCCGGGAGCTGAGAGGCCTCGGACCGATCTCGGTCATGGCCAAGGCGAAGGAAACTCTGGACGTGCACTTGCTCGACACCAAGGTCAGCTTTCTGGGTTATCCGTATCCCGTGCTCTTCTCACTCGATTCGTACTCCGGCATCCCAGTCGCGGATCCGAGGGATATCGCCTGCATGAAGATCAGCGCGATCTCGAGCCGAGGAACGCGCCGCGACTTCACCGACCTCTATTGGGTCTGCAAAACCTACGGACTCGATGAGCTGCTCGGGCTCTTCGAACGAAAGTACGCCTCGGTCCGGTTCAACCGAGTTCACGTGCTCAAGTCACTCGTGTATTTCGAGGACGCCGAGAAAGACCCGCCTCCCGCCCTCCTCATCGACCTTTCGTGGCAAGAGCTGAAGGATTTCTTCCTTCGCGAGATCCCGAGGCTGCTCTGAGCGAGGTCTCGTCTCCGAGACGCCGACTTACATTTCCCTTTCAAACTCTGCCTCCCGTGTTGCGTCCAGTGTTTGACCTCGGTAGGATCCTCCCGTAGGTCTGACTCGAGCGACGCAGGAGCGGCTGCTTTCATGACCCGTGAAGTGCGAAAAGCGACGACTTGGGGATTGCTGGTCACGATTCTTCTCGCCCTCCTCATCCTGGTTGGCTCACGCAACCTCTCGCATTTCGATGCCGCGTTAGTCGCCTACACGTTTGCCATTCTCTTCGCGACCTTCGGGCTCTCCTACCGGTACGCCATGTGGCTCCAACGGCCTCCCACGGCAATGTACTGGAAACGGGGCTGGCAAGCCTTCTTTCGCTCGGGTCATCGCTCACTCAACCTGGCCGTGTGGCCGAAACGCGTTCTGGAAGACATTCTCCTCACGCGATTCATCTTCGCGCGGGATCGCCTGCGCGGGCTGACCCATTTCCTGATCATGTGGGGATGCTTCCTCGCAGTCGCCATCACGTTTCCGCTGGTGTTCGGCTGGATCCATTTCGAGTCGCTGCCGAACAACCTGAGCTGGTACCGCGCCGTGCTCTTCGGATTCCCGGCGTTCTCGTTCGCCGTGGACTCCTGGCTTGCGTTTACGTTGTTCCACGGCCTGGTGTGGTCGTCGTTCCTGGTCATCGCCGGGGTCATGCTCGCCATGCGACGCCGGATGCGGGAGGAAGGAGCGGCCGCCGTGCAACTATTCGATGAGGACTTTCTACCGCTCATACTTCTTTTCGCGGTCAGCCTGACAGGTCTGATGCTGATGGCCAGCTACACCTGGATGAAGGGCTACGGATATGATTTCATCGCCCTCGCTCACGCGGTCACCGTCATCGTTACGTTTCTATGGCTTCCGTTCGGCAAGTTCTTCCATATCTTTCAAAGGCCGGCTCAGTTGGGGGTCAGGTTCTACAAGTCGGTGGGGGAGAAGGCTGAATGGGCGCGATGTCGACGGTGCGATCACCCTTTCTCCTCGAAGATGCATGTCGAGGACCTCATCGAAGTCGAGCGCCGTCTCGGTTATCGGTACCAGATTGAGGGGAGCGAGGCCGAGCACTATCAATGGATCTGCCCTCCTTGCCGGCGGGCGCTCTTCGGCATCGCCCAGGAACACCTCTGGCAGCCGGGGATGGGAGCGGCCAGTCGGCCTGCGAGCGGGAAACCGTCCACGCCGAGCTATGTCAATCCAGCGCGTCGCGAAGGTCCCCTAGGGGACGAAGACGCCAAGAATTTTCATCCCTGAGGGGAGAACGGAGAGAGTTTGGCCCAGCTTCCGAGGAGCCCCAATGAAGTCATCGAGCATTTCGGTCCCCACTTGGCTCACACCATCCCACAGGCCATGGACACCGGCGTGCAGCCGGACCGCTTGGTGAAGACGCACTGCTGCTTTTGCGGTCAACAGTGCGGCATTCAGCTCAAGGTAAAGGACAACGAGGTCATAGGCTTCGAGCCGTGGTTCGAGTTCCCCTTCAACCAGGGGAAACTGTGTCCCAAGGGGGTCAAGCGATACCTCCAGGGATCCCACCCCGATCGATTGCTCCGAGCCTACGAGCGTGATCCATCCGCGCCGGCGGGGTTCCGTCCGGTCGAGTACGCCCGCGCGATCTCCCGCGTCGCCTCGGAGATTGAGCGGATCCAGAAGCGCTTCGGCCGGGACGCCTTCGCCGTCCTTTCCGGCGCAAGCCTGACCACCGAGAAGACCTATCTCATGGGCAAGTTCGCTCACATGTGCCTGCGAACCGCCAACATCGATTACAACGGCAGGCTCTGCATGGTAAGCGCGGCCGCCGGCAACAAGAAGGCTTTTGGCATCGATCGCGCTGCGAACCCATGGACCGACATCCTGCGCGCCGAGGTCGTGTGGGTGAGCGGGGCCAATATCGCCGAGTGCGCGCCCATCACGACCGACTACATCTGGCAGGCGCGCGAGAACGGAGCGAAGGTCATCGTCGTCGATCCCCGGATGACGCCCATCGCCCGTACCTGCGATCTCTTCCTGCCCGTCAAGCCCGGGAGAGACGCGGCGCTTTTCAACGGCATTCTGCAGCTCATGATCGAGAACGACTGGATCGATCATGAGTTTATCCAAGAGCACACCGTTGGCTTCGAGGCGGTTAGAGAGCACGTCCGACAATGGACTCCCGCACGAACGGCCGCAGTCACCGGGATTGCCGAGCGTCTCATTCGGCAAGCGGCCGAGTGGTGGGGTACCGCGAAAACCAGCTTCCTGATGCACGCCCGGGGCATCGAGCATCACAGCCACGGGGTCCAGAACGTTCTCGGAGCCATCAATATCGTGCTGGCTTCCGGCCGCATCGGACGCGAATCTTGCGGCTACGCCACGATTACCGGTCAGGGCAACGGCCAGGGTGGAAGAGAGCATGGGCAGAAATGCGACCAGCTGCCGGGAGCGCGGGATCTCGGCAATCCGGAGCATCGCGCCCAGGTGGCGGAGGTCTGGGGCATCGCCCCCGAGGAGTTGCCCCAGCCGGGCGTCGACGCCTATGAGATCTTCCGGAAAGTGGATCAGCGTGAGATCAAAGGGCTTCTGTCACTCTGTTTCAACCCAGTGGTCTCGCTTCCAGACAATCATTTCATTCGCCGTGCACTCGAGAAGCTAGAGTTCTATGTGGCTATCGACTTCTTTCTCAACGAGACCGCTCACTACGCCGATGTCGTCCTTCCGGGCTCTCTGCACGAAGAGGACGAGGGGACGGTGACCACCGCGGAAGGTCGGGTCATCAAAATCAACCAAGCGGTGAGCTGTCCAGGTGAAGCACGCCAGGACTGGCGTATCGTTCAGGACATCGCGCGATCCCTTGGCCGAGAGAAGGGCTTCACGTTCCAACATCCGGTGGAGATTTTCGAGGAGCTCAGGCGCGCCTCGCGGGGCGGCGTCGCCGACTACTCCGGAATCACTTACGAGAAAATTGACAAGCAGTTCGGCGTTTTCTGGCCTTGCCCTACCGAGGATCACCCGGGGACGCCTCGACTCTTCGAGCCTGCTTCCTCGAACCCGGTCTCACGCGGGCAGGGTCCGTTCTACTTCCCGGATGGCAAAGCACGTTTCAACGTCGCCACGTATTCTCCACCCGCGGAGGACGTGGATCCCGAATACCCCGTCATCCTGACCACCGGTCGCGTGGTCAGTCAGTTTCTCTCTGGGACTCAGACCCGGCGCATTGGCCCGCTCGTGGACCAGTATCCGGAGCCTCGCCTAGAGATGCACCCACTGCTCGCCGAGCGTCTCGGGATAGCCGACGGGGACTGGACCGATGTGCAGTCGCGCCGTGGCAAGTGCACGCTGAGAGCTCAAGTCGTCCGCACCATCCGACCGGATACGGTCTTCATTCCTTATCACTGGCCCGGCGAACAGAGCGCCAATCAACTCACCATCTCCGCGCAGGACCCCATCTCGAAGATTCCCGAGTACAAAGTCTGCGCGGTCCGCGTCGCGAAGGCGGAAAAGGCCGGCGGCCACGGGCACAGGAGCTAACGAGTGCCGGTCCCACAAGAAATGATGTTCTTCGTGGATCCGAGGCGTTGCATCGGCTGTCAGGCGTGCGTTCAGGCATGCACCGAGTGCGATACCCACAAGGGCTATTCCATGATCCAGCTCGACTACGTGGACCGACAGAGCTCGACTCAAACCGTCCCGGTGGTGTGCATGCACTGCGACTCCCCCACTTGCGCGGAGGTCTGTCCGGCGGACGCCATCAAACGGAGCGCCGACGGCGTCGTGCAATCGGCGCGCAAGCCCCGGTGTATCGCTTGCAACAACTGCGTCCTCGCCTGCCCCTTCGGGGTGCCCAAGATGAGCACCCAGACGAACCTCATGATGAAGTGCGACATGTGCTACGACCGCACCTCGGTTGGCTTGAAACCGATGTGCGCTTCGGTCTGCCCCAGCCAGGCGCTCTTCTACGGAACCCAGGAAGAGATCGAGCGCCTCCGTCCCCGTTCCCGGCCCATCAACGAGTTCCAGTTCGGGAGCCAGACCATCTCTACTCGCGTGCGCGTCATGGTTCCGCGAGAGAGCACCGACCAGCCTCTGGACGTGACCGCGGCGATGCACCAGTCGACGCTTGGGCCGGATGCATTCGAAGCTCTTCTCGCGGACGTTCCGGAGGAAGTCGCGTGAGCGGCCACGATCGCGACCAGCTCACGGTGCCACCCGACGGCGCCTCTCCGGACGAGCAGCCCCGTTGGAGGCAGGACTTCCCTATCGATTGGCCCGAGGATCGCTATATTTCACAACGAGATTTCATCAAGTTTCTGGTTTTGACGAGCTTGGCTTTCGTGGCCGGCCAGCTCTGGCTCGTCTATCGAGGCTTGTTCGGGCGCGAACGGTCCTATCCGCTCCTCGAGATTGCACGGAGAGACGCGATTCCGGTGGGGGGCTCTCGTATCTTCCATTACCCGGAAAGAACCGACCCCTGCATTCTCCTTCGCCTCGACCAAGACACGTTCGTCGCCTACCGTCAACAGTGCACTCACCTGACGTGCCCGGTCGTCCCCCGACCAGAATCGCGGCATCTTTATTGTCCTTGCCACAACGGTCTGTTCGACGTAGCCACCGGTCAGCCCCTCGCCGGACCGCCCCGCCGGCCTCTGGTCCGCGTGCAGTTGGAGGTTCGCGGCGACGTCGTGCACGCCCGCGGCTTCGATGAGGGAACGGCGTGAGCGAGATCTCTCGGTTCGCCCGCTCCCAGCGTCGAATCATTGTTACCGGCATCTTGAGCCTGGTGGGGCTCATCGTCATCCTGCAGCTTTGGCTGTTTACCGCCACCATGAACGCCTACCTTGGGGGCGACGACGCTATCCTCATCCCCGCAGCACTCTCGAGCCTGGTTTGTCTTGGACTGAACGCGGGGCTCCTTCGGTACGTCTACACCATCGAACGTTGACTCGATGACCCGCTCCATTCTTCTGCGGGACGGCGTCGCACAGCTTTTTCCCGGCTACTTCGCGATGGTCATGGCCACCGGCATCGTGTCCATTGCCAGCGAGCTCCTCGAAATGAGCGTCATCGCCCGCGTCCTTCTCGTCGTCAACGTCGCCGCCTACGCCGTCCTCGGCGCGCTATCGGCTGCTCGGCTGGTCTTTTTCTTTCCCCGAGTCCTCGTGGACATCGCCGATCACGCACGCGGGGCGGGTTTTTTCACCTGGATCGCCGGAACCTGCGTGTTGGGAAGCCAGCTTGGCATCGTGAGCGGACGCTGGTCGGAGGCTTTCTGGCTATGGATCCTCGGCATTGGACTGTGGGTGGTCATCATGTATTCCTTCTTTTTCGCGGTCACCGTTCGCGAAGACAAGCCGTCGATCGAGACCGGGATCAACGGTGCCTGGCTTATCGCCACCGTGGCCACCCAGTCCATCTCCATATTGGGCACGCTGCTCGCCTCCCACTGGGGAGGTTCGCTCGAGCCCCTGCTGTTCTTCACTCTGAGCATGTTCCTCTTGGGATGCATGCTCTACATCGCCATCATCACCCTCATCTTCTATCGATTCACGTTCGTGCGCCTCACCACCACCGCCTTGACCCCTCCCTATTGGATCAACATGGGGGCCGTCGCCATCACGACACTTGCCGGCGCGACGCTCATCCAAAGCGCCCGCCAATGGGCTTTGCTCGAGGATCTCCTTCCCTTCCTAAAGGGCTTCACGCTCTTTTTTTGGGTGACCGGGACCTGGTGGATCCCCTTTCTCTTTCTCCTCGGGGCCTGGCGGCATCTCGTCCGACGGCATCCGCTTTCCTATGACCCGCAGTACTGGGGGATGGTCTTCCCTCTTGGTATGTACACGGCCTGCACCTTTCAGCTCGCCGCCGCCATGGGTTTGGACTTCCTCCTCGTCATACCGCGCTACTTCATCTTCGTGGCCTTCACCGCCTGGCTGGTAACCTTCATCGGTCTGGCGGTGCAGCTGGCGAAAGACGCATTGGGCCTGCCTGCACGGCGGCCTTCCTCCTCCGCTCAGATTCGGGGTTAGGCGCACCCCGCCGCGAGGCCGATGCCGAGATCTCGCACTCAACGAGGAGGGTTCTGTTCCTAACTCGCCATCCGTCGGCCTTCTCGTGGCTTCGAGGCGGGGGCGGCCTCCGTCGCCGGTAGGTCGATCGTGATCTGAAACCAATCGGGGCGAGGGAGGTCTGCTACCACTCTCGAATCGAGCAGGCTTGCGTAGGCCTTGACGAGACAGAGCCCGAGGCCGTGATGGGCCTGCTCGGACCGCGACGCCTCTTTTCGCCACAACGGCTCGAAGAGATGCGGCAGGTCTTCTTTCCCGAGATCGTGGGTCGTGTTCCCAGTGTCCAGGAGAACGCGACCGTTCTCGCGGCGTATGTCGCAGCGGATCTCCCCTCCCGGCGGGACGTAGCTTACCGCGTTCGAGAAGAGGTTCGTCAGAACCCGAGTGAGCAGAGCCGCGTCGGAATGGATCCAAACCGACTCCGGACCCTCGAAGACATAGTTGACGCGCTTCGCCTCAGCATCCTCCTTCTGAGCGCGCCAGCATTCGTCGAGAACCTGAGCCAGATCCACTTGCCCTAGGACGGCGGTCTCGAGCCCGGCCTCGGTGCGGGAGATGGCAAGGAGGGTGGTCACCAGATGCTCCATCTGTTGGGCAATGGCCAGCACCCCCTGCAGGTACTCGTCCCCATCCGGCTTCTGCTCTAGCTCGACCTCCGCCATGACTCGAAGCTCGGCGAGCGGCGTTCTGAGCTCGTGCGCAATGTCCGCCGTCACCCGTTTCTCTCGGTCGAACGCGGCCCGCAGGCGGTCGAGCAGATCGTTGAGCCTCTCCGAAACGGGTAATAGCTCCCGTGGAAGCCTCGCCGCATCGAAGCGATGACTGAGGTTGTCCGGCCTGAGGCTCGAGATCTCCTCGGCGATGCGATTCAAAGCACCAAGCCCGTGACTGGTGGCCCAGCGAACGATCAAAACCGTCCCCAGTGGTAAAACGAGGGCAAAGACGAAGAAGCTCTTCAAGAGCGTTGCCTTCGCCTCGTCGAGAGAGCCCCGCGAGCGAGCAACCATCATGTCGACCTGGTAGTCGACGCCGGCGAGGCGCTCTCGAGTGCGTCGCCCGTCAACGTCGGGCCAAAAGCGCAGAACCACCGCACGCCCCGCATTTCCGTTAGGAAGCATGAGGTCGACGAACGTCGGCTGGTTGGACGCCTGCTCGGGACGGGGTAGATCCGCGCCCCGCAGAGACGGGGACCGCTCCAGAGTCGCTCCACTCTGGTCCCAGGCCTGATAGTAGCCGGGGTCCGCCTGGGAAGGCTCGAACTCCGGCAGGCGCAACTGCTCGAAGTCGAAATCGAACTCGTCCCTTTCTCTTTCCGTCATACGGGTGAAGGTGGAAAGGTGCTGTGACAACGAGTCGTCAAAATGCTTCACCAGGACGCGCTCGGCGTAGAAGTAGAAGACCAGAGTGAGGATGGCGCAGAAGCTCAGCATTCCCGCCAGCAAGCTCACTAGCAGCTTCCGGCGGATGGAGCTCACGACTCACCCCCACTTAGCACGTATCCCATGCCCCGGCGGGTGGTGATCAGGGAAGGCTCGCCCGGCCGATCGATTTTCTTGCGCAGCCGACAGATGGCCACGTCGACCACATTGCTCATCGGCTCCACCCGATCGTCGTAGATGTGCTGCTCGATCTCGCGCCGCGAGACGACATGACCCTTGCGGACCGCGAGATACTCGAGAAGCGCGTACTCTCGCGGGCGCAGGTCGACGACCGTACCCGCTCTCCGCACGGTTCGACTCGCGGTGTTGATTACGATCGAGTCGACGGAGATCTCGGGCGAGAGCTGATCGTACTGTCGGCGTGTGAGAACTTGGACGCGGGCCAGGAGCTCACGGATCGCGAAGGGTTTCACCAGATAATCGTCCGCACCCTGCTGCAACCCGTGCACGCGATCCTCGACGGTGTCTCTGGCCGTGAGGAGGAGGACGCGCGACCGTCGTTTGTGGTTGCGCAACCGCTTGAGGACGCTGATGCCGTCGAGCTTCGGAAGCATCAAGTCGAGCACGATGACGTCGTAGTCGTTGATCTCCGCCAGGTGCAACCCCTCCTCGCCATCGGCCGCCAGGTCCACGGCGAGACCGTCCCTCACCAGGGCCTTGCCGACATACGTCCGGAGCCTTTTGGAGTCTTCGACCACCAGAACTCTCACACCCCAAACCTCACCGCCGTGGCGTGTCAATAAGGCCGACCGCACGCCGGCCCCGAATAACGCATGATCCTTCAATAGCACAAAAGGCGGCTCCGAGCACCCGGGAATGGGCCGAAAAGGGGCTAGGAACGCGATTTTCATGGGCGCGGTCATCTCCCGGTAATGTTGACCGCGATAGTTTCTGGGAAGGCAGGCTGATGGAAAACGCACGAGCCTGCCGCGACCGGAGGGAGCCCGGCCCCGTAGGGGCCGATGAAAGCGCCCGAGCCGCGGGGGTGGGGCCCCGCGGCACTGATGCTTATGAGATGGTCCTTGTATGAGAGTCCTTCCTCAATCGCCCGGGAACGTCCCGACGGTGGCAAGGATGGCCTTGCCGCTTGTGGGCCTTCTCGCGTCCTTCCCCGCGTCCGCTCTTCAGGACGAGCAGGCGGGCGACGGAAAGGTCATCCACGCCGCCTCCGTCGCGGAGCCTCCGCTGGTGGACGGCGACCTCAGTGACGAAGTGTGGGATCGGGCGACGCCGGTGACCGATTTCTTGCAGCAGGAACCCACGGAAGGTGGAATCCCCAGCGAGCAGACCGAGGTCCGTGTCCTCTACACGTCGGATGCGCTCTTCCTGGGAATCCGCTGCTTCGACTCTGAGGTAGCGAGCCTGCGGGCGACCGAAAGGCGGCGGGACGCGTCGCTCGATAGCGACGACGCTTTTTGGTTCGTTCTCGACACCGCTCACGACCGCCGAAACTCGTACTTCTTTCAGACGAATCCTCTCGGAACGCAGTGGGACGCCTTGGTGAGCGACGAAGGCAAGCTCGAGAATCAGGAGTGGGACGGTCGCTGGGAAGTGGCGGCGCGGATCGAGTCCTGGGGTTGGGCGGCGGAAGTCCAGATCCCTTTCTCGACTCTTCGAATCCCCGATAGAGAGCTCTCCGTTTGGGGAATCGACTTCAGAAGGTTCATCCGCAGGAAGAACGAAGTCGTTTCCTGGAGCAACTACCGCCGGAACTTCTCCTTCCTCGAAGTCTCTCAAGCTGGAGACCTAGGTGGCCTGAGCGAGCTCGGAGGAGAGCACCCCTTCACGATCAAACCCTACGTGGCGGGCGGCGTGATCGCCGTGGATTCCGACGACGCCTACTCACGCGAGACGGACCTGGACGCGGGCCTCGAGGAGCTCCGCTACGGCGTGACCTCCAGTACGACTCTGAACCTCACCGTGAATCCGGATTTTGCGCAGGCCGAGGTCGACGAGTTCCGGGTGAACCTCACGCGCTTCCCGCTCTTCTTCGAAGAAAAACGGGAGTTCTTCCTGGAGGATGCGGGGCTTTTCGAGTTCGGAACCGGGGGAGAAGACCTGCTGCTACTTCACACCCGTCGCATCGGGCTCACCGAGGACCGGGCGCCGATTCCCATCCTCTACGGGGCCCGCTTGAGCGGGCAGCCGACCGGCTGGAACCTGGGCGTCATGAACGTTCAGACGCGCTCGGAGGACGAATCGCCGGCACAGAACTACGGCGTCTACCGGGTGAAGAGGGAGCTCTTTTCACGTTCCTATGTCGGTGTCATGTCGACTTCGGTTCTGAGCGACGAGACTCCCGACAACCTAACTCTGGGCGTGGACGGTTATTTCCTCTTCTTCGAGAACCTGAGCCTCGAGTCCTTCGTCGCTCGATCGAAAACGGAGTTCGAGCCCGAAGGGGCCTGGGGTGCCATGCCGTTGCGAATCGGCTGGGGCACCGACCTTCTGGAAATACAGGGGGAGTATCTCGCGATCGAAGAGAATTTCGATCCCGCGGCTGGATTCGTCGAGCGAACGAACATTCGCGAGAGCTCCGCCGACTTCTCCATCGGGCCCCGACCCGGTCTCACCTGGCTCCGTCAAATCGAGCTCAGCGCGGGCGTGGACTACCTGACCGATACGGAAGGTACTCTCCTGACGCGGGAGCAATTCGTCAGCTTCCAGCTGGAGCTGGAAAGCGGCGACGCTTACGAGATCGAGCTCGGCAGGAACCTGGAGTTTCTCGACGAGCCCTTTTTCCTGGCCGATCGGATCCTCGTAGAGCCCGGGACCTATCGCAACGATCGAATCTCCTTTCAGGTCCGTCCCTACGGCGGGAGAAGAGCGTCAGGCTTCTTCCAGGTCGCTTGGGAAGACTTCTGGGGCGGGCGGCTGTTCTCCATTGCCCTCTCTCCGGAGATCCGCTGGTCGGATCGGTTCATTACCGAGTTCGATTACGACCTCGAAGACGTCTCTCTCCCGGACGGCGAGTTCGTATCTCACGTCGTGAACGCCGTCGTGCATCTGAATTTCACGAACGAATGGCTGACCAGCACGACGCTCCAATACAGCGCCCTCGACGAGGAATGGGGCCTGAACTTCCGACTGAACTACATCTATCGCACAGGAGATGACATCTTCTTCATCATCAATCAGGTCGACACGCCGGAGGGAAACTACTGGTCGGTTTTTGCCAAATTCACTCATACTTTCGGGATCTAACAATGAGCGCCGGGGGATCGATGTCGATGTTGCCCAGAATCGCTTCTATCTCGTTGCTTTGCGGCGTGCTCACGGCACGAGCGCTCGCCCAGGGGCCGTCCGAGCTCGCGGGAGTCGTCAAGGACCAGACCGGCGCGGTGTTGCGCGCCGTGACCGTGCGGGTGTTCATCGACGGGGACGAGGAGCCCCTTCACCAGTCGACGACCGATGCGAACGGCCGTTTCTCCTTCACGCTGCCGGCCGGCAAGTACCGGGTCGAGGTGTTTGCGCCCGCCTTTCAGGTCTTCGAGGGAGAGGTCACGGTGGGGCGCGAGACCGAGCCGCTCGAGGTGGTGCTGGATCTCGAGCCGGTCGAGGTCGCGCTCGACGTGACACCCGCGGAGCAGCTCACCGCCGACACGACGATGAGCCTGACCTCCGAGACCCTCTCCGGGAACGAGCTCCTGGACCTTCCCCGGAACGAAGAGGAAATGGCCCGCTACCTCATGCTGCTCGCGGGTGCCGACATCACGGGGAACCTCGAAGACGACATCCTGGCCAACTTCGTCATCGACGGTTTCTCGGACAACCGCCTGCCCAGCCCCGATCAGATCGCCCAGATCATCGTCGATCCGAACTCGCTCAGCGCGGACGGGGAAGGACAGGCCCGCATCGAGATCGTGACCCGCCCGGCGTCGGGCGATTGGCGCCGGTCCGTGGACTTAGGCTTCGGCGACGAGTCGCTCAACGCGACCGTACCGGGGGAGCCCCAGAAGGAGCCCCGCCAATCATGGGACTTGGAAGGTCAGGTCGAGGGGCCGGTCATCCCTAACCAGCTCGAGATGAGCTTCGAGTTCTCGACGCAGATGGACGAGGAGGCGGGCAACCAGCTCCATGCCATCACGCCGTCGGGTGAGGTCTTCCGGGGCGTGGTCCTGCCAGTGAG
>Ga0302046_10001511_pt1 | contig 21820 bp, 23 predicted proteins | sample RVTome_11_FD_200261 | JGI IMG/M metagenome (GOLD analysis project Ga0302046, IMG submission 200261) | Soil microbial communities from uranium-contaminated site in the Upper Colorado River Basin, Wyoming, United States - RVT147D111 (version 2) ...
CGCTGCGTGAGTTATTCGACTTACCGGTTGGCTGGGACGCCGAGCGCACCAAGGTCGGAGATCCATGGGTTCGGAAGCGTTCACAGTGAGCCTAGGCCTAGACACCCGTTGTGATGGGCGCAGCGAAACGGATATCGATGAGCCGTCGAACATCGCAGTCGAGCAGATCGCCGGCTCGCGTTCGCTCGCCGCGGCTGCTCACGGCGACCGTTAGCTGGACATGGAGACGATGACCTTGTACCGCCCGGTCGGGCCCAAGGAACTCGAGTCGATACGGGACTCGCAACTCAGATTGCGAGGGACTGGAACGCGAGGCGAGACGGCCGAGGCTACGTCACCCGCTTCAAGCTGAACGCGGAGTTCGCCCGGCGATACACGACATACGGTTGGTGCAGCGGTCCACAAAGAACTGTGGGTTCCGGCGGAGGAATCGCCGGAACTCAACCGCAACATCGTTGGTCAGATCGAGGTCGTCGCGGAGTTCCAGGGTGCACCGAGCACCGTGAGCAACCAGAAACATGGGTGACAGCTCACCTACCCTCGACGCGGTAGAAGCCCAGCGCCCGCAGCAGCGGGACGTCCTGCACGGAGTACAGGATGGCCGGCGCCCTGCCCTCGTTGCCGTGCGCGTGCAGTGCGCGCGGCGGGATGGCGAAGAAGTCGCCCTCGCCCCAGTCGTGGCGGACGCCGTCGATCACGCTGAAGCCCCGCCCCTCGACCACGTGGTAAACCGCGCTCGATGTCTCGCGGTGGGCGCGCGTGCGCACGCCCGGGCGCAGCATCTGGAGATAGCAGCCGAGGGCCGGGACCACGGAGTTGCCGGTGGCCGGGTCCAGGTACTCCATGATGACGTCGTCGTGGGGGTCGGGTGGCCCCGCCGCCCGGCGGACCAGCTCGGCGTACGCCGTCTCCCAGCGATGGTGCAGGCGGCGCGCCGGCGGGCCGGTGCGGACCGGCTGCGTCTCGCCCTCGTACGGGTCCATCGCGAGGTTCTCGAGGTACCGGACGACCGGCGAGTCCAGCCCATCGGTCCAGATCACGGGCTCCGACCCCTCGTTGCCGTGGTCGTGCCACGTCATGCTGGGGGTGACGACCAGGTCGCCGCGGCGCATGACGAACTTGTCGCCCTCGATCGTGGTGTAGGCGCCCTCGCCGTGGAGCATGAAGCGGACGGCGTTGGGCGTGTGGCGGTGCGCCGGGGCCACCTCGCCCGGCAGCAGGTACTGGACCGCGATCGAGATCGTGTGGCCGGCGGTCCGCTCGGGGACGCCGGGGTTGTCCAGTCGCAGGATGCGCCGCTCGGCGCCGCGCCCGGGCGCCATGAACTCCGGCGTGCGGCGCACCAGCGGCTCGATGTCCCGCCACTGCCACAGCCGCGCCCGCATGGCGGAGGCCTTCGGCCGGATGAGCGGGCCCGGCTCCAGCCACGGGGCGTCGAGGCCTGCCGCCGACAGCGTGGACACGAACTCCTGCCGAGCACTCGTTGCGGCCGCCTGAACGCTCATGGCTCTCTCCCTGGCCGCCAGTCTACTGCACCAGCAGGCGGGTCAGCTCGTCCGGCTGGCTGAGCATCGGGTAGTGGCCGGTGTCCAGCTCGACCCACCGGGCCTTGAGGCGTTCGGCGGTGCGGCGCTGGTGGGCCTCGGGTGGGTTGGCGGCGCGGCGGCAGCGGATCACCATGGCCGGCCACGCACGGTCCCAGAAGGTGGTCGGCACCATCGGGTCGTTCATCGCGGCGATCGGGTGGAGCGTGTAGCGCTCCAGCGCCCACCTCCGCGTGGCGGGGTCGAGATCGGCGAACATGCGGCCCTCGGCGTCCTCGCGCGAGGGACCGGTCGCCACGTCGGTGGAGACGGGCGTGGGCCGCTTGACGATGTCGGCGATGCGCTCGCCCGGCAGCAGGGCGAGGGCGTCGACGAAGACGAGCCGCGCGATGCGCTCGGTCGCCAGCTCGGCCGTCTTGCAGATCACCATGCCGCCCGAGCTGGTGCCGACGAGGACGACGTCGCGCACGTCCTCGTAGAACATCAGCCGCGCGACCTCCTCGGCGTGGGTCGCCGCCGTGATGCCGGGCCGGATCTGGGCGTGGCGCTCGGCGCAGCCGTCGAGCGTGGGCGCGTGCACGGCGTGCCCGCCGGCGCGCAGGCGCTCCACCACCGGCTTCCAGATCCAGCCGCCCTGGTACGCCCCGTGGACGAGGACGAACGTGGCCATCGTCACGCGGCTCCCTTGACGGTGACGCCCGCCAGGCGCTCGAGCACCTTGACGATCGCCGAGCCGTCCTCCTTGTTGAGCCCGGCCGCCCGGGCCATCTGGTAGACCTGCTGGCTCACGTTGGCCAGGAGCACCGGCACGCCCAGCTGCTTGGCGAACGCGGTCTCCAGCTCCTGGTCCTTGAACGAGATGTCCACGGTCCCGCCGGGCGCGAAGTCCCGCTTCAGGATGCGGGGCACGCGGGTCTCGAAGGCGAAGCTGGTGCCGGTGCTGACCCGCACGACGTCGTAGATCGCCTGCGGATCGAGCCCGGCCTTGACGCCCAGCACGAGGGCCTCGGCGACCGCCACGGTGTTCACCTGGATCAGCATGTTGTTGACCAGCTTCATGGCGAGGCCCTGGCCGAGCCCGCCCACGTGGAAGACGTTGCGGCCCATGGCGCGGAAGAGGTCGTCGCACGCCTTGACCGTGTCGGCCGCGCCGCCGGCGATGATCGACAGCTCGCCCGACGCCGCCCGCTCGGTGCCGCCGCTGACCGGCGCGTCGACCATCCCGATTCCGCGGGCCGCCAGCTGGTCGCCGAGGCGGCGGACGACGAACGGGTCGATCGTGCTCATGCAGGCCACGATGTGGCCCGGACGGGCGCGCTGGAGAACCCCGCGCTCCCCCGCGATGACGGCCTCGGCCTGCGCGGTCGTCTCCACCATGCAGATCGTCCGCTCGACGGCGGCCGCCACCTCCTCGGCGGAATCCGCCGGCGAGGCCCCCAGCGCCCGCAGCCGCTCGACCTTCGATGGGTCGACGTCGTGCACCACCAGCGCAAAGCCGTGCTTGACGAGGTTCGAGGCCATCGGCCCGCCCATCGCTCCCAGCCCGATGAATCCGACCTTTCCAGCCATCGTCGCCTCCATTCGGACGCGGGTCAGGGGTGCGGCACCCACGGCCAGTACTTCGCGATCGCGCCGGCGTCGACCCGCAGGTCGGCGCCCGTGACCATCTCCGAGTCGTCCGAGGCCAGGAACACCGCCGCCCGGGCGTAGTGGCGCGGGCTCGGCAGCTGCCCGGTCGGGACCATCTTCTCGAAGTCGAGCAGGCGGCCGCGGCGCTCGGGCCGGGCGCGGCCCCACGCCACCGCGCGGTCCAGCCCCTCCTCGACGTCCGTCGCCGTCGGGGTGAGGCTGTTCACGCGGATGCGGTGCCGGGCGAGATCCATCGCCGCCGCCCGGGTGAAGTTCAGCAGGCCGCTCTTGCTCGTGCAGTAGCCGATGTTGCCGGCCTGGCCCTGGTGGCCGGCCGTGGACACGATCACGATGATGCTGCCGGTCGTCCGGCGCTCGACCATGAGCCGGGCCACGTGCTTGGTGCACAGGAACGTCCCGGTGAGGTTGACCGCGAGCTGGCGGTTCCAGCGCTCGAGCGGCATCTCCAGCACGCTCTGGCCACCGAGGACGCCGGCGTTGTTGACGAGGACGTCCACGCCGCCGTAGGCATCGCAAGCCCGCGCGACCATCGCCTCGACCTGGACCTCGTCGGTGACGTCGCACGCGACCGCCAGCGCGTCGCCGCCGCGCCGCCTGATCCAGTCCGCGCACTGCTCGGCGTTGCCGGCGTCCACGTCGACACACACGACCCGGGCGCCCTCGTCGGCCAGCCCCCCGGCGAGGCCGCCGCCGATGTTCGGACTCGTCCCGGTCACGATGGCCACTTTCCCCGCGAGCCTCACGCGTGCGCTCCTCTATCCGGCGTGCCCAGAGAGGGAGACGACTATAATCGGCGCCGCTGACCCGGTCAATCAGCGGCATCCGGAGGAGGGTCCGCGACGGCGAGCGGCGCGCGGAGCCGAGCGGGCCAGCGCGCCGCCGGCCGCGCCTACCGACGGACTTGGAGCCGGGCTTTCTCCTGCAGGTACCGCGCGGAGACCCGCTCGAGCGGCACCGCGTCGGGATCGAGGCCGTCAGGGTTCCGGTACTCGAACGGCGCGTGGCGGCCGCCGTAGTGCTTGGTCACGACCAGCCGGCGCCACTGGATCACCTCCGCGTCGGTGGCCGAGAGCTTCTCGGGCGTGTCGTAGCGCTGGTCGATCATCACCGCCTCGTCCTGGCGGGAGAAGTTGTACTCGATGATCCAGCGGCGCACCGTCGCGTACATGAGCCGGTCCCAGAGCCGGCGCCATGCGTTCCCGGGCCGGGTGGTGTGGTAGTACCAGACGCGCGTGAGGTGCTCCTCGACCGGCACGCACATGCGGGTGTAGAGGTCCCAGCCGAACTCGGCCCGGAACATGCCGGGCAGGTGGTGGCCGCCGCACCACTTCGCCGAGCGCGGCGGCGGGATGTTGCGGCGCGCGCGCTCGGCCAGCGGCCGGGTGAGCCACGTCCAGAAGCGCCGGTAGTTGGTCTTCGGCCACCGCCAGCCGTTCGGGTAGATGTCCTGGAGCGGGCCGCGCCGCAGGTACGTGCCCTGGCTGACGTCGCCGGTGAAGCCGTTGCCGACGAAGATCGGGTGCTCGCCCTGGGCCCCCCGCGCGATGAACCCCGCGCGGGCGACGACCACGGCGTTGCGATGCACGTAGTTGACGTGCGAGTCCATCGAGTTCTCGAGCGCGACCTCCCAGTTGCACCGCCAGTCGACCTGGCCGGTCTGCACGAGCGCGTCGTCGTCGAAGAACTCCTCGGGGACGTCCTCCTCGATGGGCGCGGGATCGCCATCGCCGATCCACACGAACACGACGCCCTTGAGCGTGCGCGTCGGGTAGAGCCTCGCCTCGGTGCCGGGCTTGCCGCACACGCCCGAGTCCGGCCCCTCCGAGAGCACCGCCACGTTCTTGCCGCTCTCGTCGAACACCCAGCCGTGGTACGGGCAGGCGACCGTGCCCCGGTAGTGGCAATCGCCCTCGCTCAGCCGGGCGCCACGATGCGGGCAGACGTCCTGGATGGCCGCCACGTTGCCGGCGGCGCCTCGGAAGAGGCAGATCTCCTCGCCCAGCATCGAGACCTTCACCGGCTTGCGGGCGCCCACCTTGCGGTCGTCGATGGCCGGGTACCAGTAGTTGCGCAGGCCGAGGGTGGGGATCAGGCGCCGGATGTCGCCGCTCAGCTTCGGGATGGCGCCGTTCGCCGCCGGCGTCGTCATGGCCTGAACACCGCGAAGCACTTGTTGGAGTTGAACGACCACGTCTCGATGAACTCGCACTCGTCCGGCTTGCGGCCGAGCGCCTCCATGGCGCCGGCCAGCATGTACCAGTTGAGCATCTCCTGCTGGCCCGAGGCCTCGATCGCCGCCAGCGGGCGCTCCCGCCAGGTCTCCCAGTCGCCGGCCCGCAGCGCCTCGTAGAGGCGGCGGTCGGCCTCGATGTCGGGGTAGAGCTGGTGGTGCTTGTCGGTGAGGAAGGCGTGCGACCAGCTCGACGACGCGATGAGCGCCGTGCGCCAGGGGCTCTTGCGCATCGCCCGCGCGGCGGCGGCCCCCACCTCCATGCACCGCCTCGGCGAGGGCGAGGGCGGGTCGAGCTGGTCGTCCGCGAGCGGGCTGGCGAGGCTGCTGCGGAAGCCGCGCTGGGCGATCACGCGCCGGCCGTAGCAGTTCACCTGGAAGGCGACGACCGGGTAGGGGAAGCCGATGCGGTCGTAGTCCAGGTACAGGATCGTGTTGAGGAACGCGTGGGCGAGGCCCGGGTGGTGCAGCGGCGTGTACGCGTACGCCATGTCGACGCCCTGCTCCAGCAGCCGACGGGCCAGGAACTTGCCCGCCTCACGGTGCCCCCGGATCCGGAACACCGTGTCCGGACCCTCGCCCCACACGTTGGGCGCCGCCACGTCGCGGGGGCGATGTCGCGCCTCGACGTGGTCATAGGCCAGGACGCAGAAGGGCGGGATGACGTCCTCGGTGAAGTTCTCGTGCTGGTCGTCGCCCCAGATGACGACGACGTCGGGCCGGAAGTCGTCGAGGAGCGTGCGGACGTGACGGAAATGGCGGACGAGGCTCGCGCGGTGGGCGGCCGCCGAGGCGGCGCCACCGTCGGCGCCGTACTCACGACGCATCGGCTCCGGCCAGCCGGCGGGGTCGCGATAGCGCTCCGGCAGGCCGGGGTCCTTCAGCACGGTGCGCAGGATGCCGGCCATGTTCTCGTCCAGGCCGATGAGCGGCGGGTAATGGGTGACGCCCAGGCCGAGGATCTCGCCCATGTCCGTCCTCCTGGCGGTGGCCGATATCCTACCGCGGAATCAGATCGCGTACCGCTTGCCGACCGCCGAGGGGACCAGCTCGTCGCCGAACTCCCGGGCCAGGACGGCGAGCGCCCGCCAGCCCGTGCAGTGGCCGGGGGCCAGCATCGTCAGCCCGAAACGCTTCAGGTCGGCCACGGTGTCCGGGATGATCTTCTCCGTCGACCCCGACAGGTGAAGCCCGCCCATCGCCCCGTACACGGGCACCGAGGGGAAGACCTCGCGCGCGTGGGTCAGCACGTTGACGATGCCGGCGTGCGAGCAGGCCGAGAAGACGAACTGGCCCTTGCCCTGCACCTGCACCGAGACGAATCGCTCGTCCATGATCAGCGGGTCGGGCTCCCAGGACCCGTCGGCCGCCCGGCGCACGTGCCCGGGCAGCCCCACCTCGTAGGACGTCACGCGCGGGATCTCGCCGCTGACGAAGAAGACGCCGCCGACGGCGGTCTGGGCCTCCCGCGTGCTGACGACGTTGGCGCCGGCCTTCGCGAGGCGCTCCGGGTCCGGCAGGCGCTCGTAGACGAACCGCGTGCCGTCCGGACGCTCGGAGCCGCGCTGGCGGAACATGCCGGGGTGCACGAAGCAGTCGAGCTTGCCCGGGCTGCGTCGCGTCGCCACGGACTCGATCGCCGTGAGGAGCCCACCGCCATGATCCCAGTGCCCGTGCGAGAGGACGACCGCCTCGATCGCGCCCCAGTCCACGCCGAGGATCTCCGCGTTCCGGGTCAGCGTCGAGCCAGCCGGGCCGGCGTCGAAGAGCAGCGTGTGCCGGGTGTCGCCGACGTGGGCGGTGAGCAGCAGCGACAGCCCGTGGTGCGCGCGGCAGGTGGCCTCGCCGGACAGCGTGGGCAGGCGGCCGGCCGCCAGCAGCCCCGTCCACTCGGGGACGACGTTCCTCGGCGTCGTCGACAGGCTGTCGGTGGAGTTGTCGACGAGAACGAGGACCTCCAGGCGGTCGGCGGCGAGCATCATCGATCCGGATGCGCGGCGGCCGCCAGGATCCGCGCCGGGGTGATGGGCAGCGCGGTCAGCGCGAGAGCGGGCCGGCCGAGGGCGTCACAGACGGCGTTGGCGATGGCGCCGCCGAGCCCGGGGTTGCCGCACTCGCCCAGCCCCCGCAGGCCGAGCGGGTTGGTCTTCGCGCGCACCTCCTGGTAGAAGCCGTCCACCGCGGGCACGTCGGTCGCATACGGCAGCGCGTAGTCCATCAGCGTGCCGGAGAGGAGCTGGCCACCGGCGTCGTACACCAGGCTCTCGTGCAGCGTGTTGCCGATGCCGAAGGCGACCCCGCCGACGAGCTGGGCGTCGATCAGGGCCGGATTCACGGCCCGCCCGACGTCGGCTCCGACGACGACCCGCTTCAGCGCGAGCAGGCCCGTCTCGGGATCGACGTCGAGGACGACGGCGGCTGCGCAGCCCGCGTAGGTGACTTTCGCAACCTCGAACGAGGCGCCGGCGGCCAGCCGCCGCTCGGCCGCCAGCTCGGCCAGCGTGACGCTGCGGCCGCCGGCCTCCAGCGCGCCCCCCGCGTAGGTGACGTCCGCCTCCGTCACGCCCCAGCGCGCCGCCGCCCGCTGCCGCGCCTCGGCGATGAGCTTGGCCGCCGCCAGGGCCGCCGCGTTGCCCGCGGTGACGGTACCGCGCGAGCCGTACGTGCCCACCCCGCTCTCGACCGCGGCGGTATCGGCGTGACGGACGTCGAAGCGCGACGGCGGCAGCCCGAGGGCCTCGCCGAGGATCTGCGCCAGCACGGTCTCGAGGCCGGGGCCCATCGACGAGGCGCCCGTGTCCACGACGAGCGTGCCGTCCGCCCGCGCCTCCACCTGCGTCGTCTCGAACGGGCCGAGGCCGGTCTTCTCGACGTACACGGCCAGGCCGATGCCCCGGCGCGGGCCCGACGGCCGCGCGTTCATGACCGCCTGCTCGGCGCGCGCCCTGTCGTAATCCAGCCGGCGGAGCAGCTCCTCGAAGAGCGCCGGGAAGTCGCCGGAGTCGTAGACGGTGCTCACGCCGAACGACGTGGTGCCGCAGTCGTACGGCATCTCGTCCGCGCGGATCAGGTTGCGGCGCCGGATCTCGGCCGGGTCGAGGCCGAGGCGCGCGGCGCCCCGGTCCAGGAGGCGCTCGCGCACGAAGTTGCACTCCGGGCGCCCCGGCGAGCGCAGGGTGCCGGCCGGGGTCTTGTTGGTGACCACCGACCACAGGTCGCAGGCGTAGCTGGGCACGCGGTAGGGGCCGGGCAGCAGGGCGGCGCCGAACTCGGCGGGAACGAGCGCGGCGGTGCGCACGTAGGCGCCGATGTCGGCGTGGATCACCGCTCGCAGGCCGAGGATGCGGCCCTCGCGGTCGAAGCCGATCTCGACCTCGTAGGCGACCTCGCGCGCGTGGTTGGCGGCTGTGAGGTTCTCGCGCCGGCTCTCGATCCATTTCACCGGCCGCCCCAGCTTCATGGCCGCCAGCGGCACCAGGATGTCCTCCGGGTACAGCTCGCCGCGCACGCCGAAGCCGCCGCCCACGTCCACCTCCGTGAGCCGGAGCGCGCCGGGCGGAATCCCGAAGATGGACGCCAGGATCGTGCGGTTGATGTGGATGCACTTGGTGGAGCCGAGCAGGTGCAGCTCGCCCCCGCGTGGATCGGGCGGCACCGCGACGAGCCCGCGCGTCTCCAGCGCGGCGGCGGTCTGCCGCGGGTAGTGGAAGCGCTCGCGGATGACGACGGCGGCGCTCGCCAGCGCCGCGCCGGCATCCCCCACCCGCATCGTGATCGTCGCCACGTTGTTGGAGTCCGTCCCCGGGAACAGCCGGGGCGCGCCCGCCGCCAGCGCGTCGGCCACCGACGCGCAGGCCGCCAGCGGCTCGTAGACGGCGTCGATCTTCTCCAGCGCGTCGCGGGCAAGGGCGGGATCGTCGGCGACGACCAGGGCCACCGGCTCGCCCGCGTAGCGGACGACGGCGCGGGCGATGCCCGGCTGCAGGTAGCGCTCGGTGCCGGCCGGCGCCGGGACGCGGCTGGGGATGATGGCCGTGGCGGGCACGTCGGCGGCCGTGAGGACCGCGTGCACGCCGGGCATGTCGCGCGCGCGCTTCGCGTCGACCGACACCAGGCGGGCGTGCGCGTGCGGCGAGCGGAGCACGCTCGCATGCAGCATTCCCGGCACGCGCACGTCGTCCACGAACCGGCCGCGGCCGGCCACGTAGCGCTCGCCGCCCAGCCGCCGGTGCGACTCACCGATCATCGGCCCTCCTTGGCCGCCATCTTGGCCTTCAGCTCCTCGGGCGTCAGCCGCACGATGTCCTCGTTCTGGTGGGCGTAGAGCCTGTACGTGTCGGCCTCGTCGCCGTCGAGGGCGATGCGGCCGGCCAGCACGTCGGCCTTCCAGCGGGCATGCTCGGGTTCGCGCGCGTGGAACTCCGGCATCACCTCGCGCGCGAACAGCTCCAGGCTCCGGCAGATGTCGTCGTGGGCGGTGCGGCCGGCCTGGGCGAGCAGGATCACCTGGTCCACGCCGGTCGCCTCGAACTCACGCAGGCGGCGGCGGATCGTCTCCGGGGAGCCGATGAGACCGCTGCGCAGCGTCGCCTGCGCCTGCTCGGTCTGGCGCCACTCCTGATAGGCCTCCCACATGTTCCCCTCGCCCGGGTTGGGGATGCCGTGGCGGCCGTAGTGGCTCAGGCAGAAGACGAAGAACGTCCAGCCGGAGGCTTTCTCGAGCGCTTCGGCGTCGGTCCCGGCGCACATGAAGCCGCTGACCATCGCGATGTTCGGGTTGGTCGGGTAGTCGGCGAGCTTGCCGAGATTCTGCGTCAGCTCGCGGTAGTAGCGATTGACCCACGCGCGGGCGGCGTCCGGCGAGACGAACTGGAAGCCGAGCGCGCCCATCCCCCAGCGGCCGGCGCTGGCGATCGTCGTGATGTTCGAGCACGCCACCCACAGCGGCGGGTGCGGCTTCTGCATCGGCTTGGGGACGACGTTGCGGGCGGGGAACTCGAAGTACTTGCCGTGCCACTCGTGCCGGTGCCGGGTGAAGGCGGGCACCAGCGCCTGCACCGCCTCCTCCCACACGTCCCGCTTCTCCCGCACGCGGGCGCCGAAGGGGTGCAGCTCCACCGGCCCCTGGCCCTCGCCGAGCCCCAGCTCCACCCGCCCGCCCGAGAGCAGGTCGAGCGTGGCCACCCGCTCGGCCACCCGGATGGGATGGTTGGTCGGGAGCTGGATGATCCCGTGGCCGAGCCGGATGCGCTGCGTTCGCTGGGTCGCCGCGCCCAGGAACACCTCGGGGGCCGAGCAGTGCGAGTACTCCTCGAGGAAATGGTGCTCGACGCACCAGGCGTAGTCGAAGCCCAGGCGATCGGCCAGCTCGATCTGGCCGAGCGCGTCCTGGAGCAGCCGGTACTCGCTCCCCTCGCTCCACGGCCGGGGGAGCTGCAGCTCGTAGAAGATGCCCACTCTCACCGGGGGGTCCTCGTCGCGTCGTCCATGCCGGCTACTGTACGGATTCGCCGGCCGCACTCAAGCGGGTCCGCCCGGCCACGCCAAAAACCTTGACCGACAGCGGCCGCCTCGCCATGATAGGCGGGTCCCATGCGCATCCTGGTGGTGGACGACTCCTCACCGCACCGGCGCCTGCTCACCGCGCTCTTCGGCCGCGCCGGGCACGAGGTCGTGACCGCCGGCGACGGGAGCGTTGCGCTGGAGACCCTCGAGCACGAGAAGATCGACGCGGTCGTGTCCGACGTGCGGATGCCCAGGATGGACGGCTTCCAGCTCTGCCGGACGATCCGCCAGGACCCGCGCTGGCGCCGGCTGCCGTTCATCTTCTACAGCAGCATCTTCATCGGCGACCCCGCCCACGCCTTCGGCCGCGACCTGGGCGCCACCGCCTATCTCGACGCCAAGGAGATCGCGCCGGACCAGGTCGCGCGGGAGCTGGAGACGCTCGTTGCCCGGCACGTGCGCGAGGAATACGACGAGACGCTCGGCCGGCTGCTCGACGACGTGGAGTTCGCCCGCCGCTATCACAACGTGGTGCTGGGCTCGCTGGACGACGGCGGCGCCGAGGACCTGCGCGAGCTGGTCGCCGCCAGCGCCCAGGCGCTCGACGACGTGGTGGCCCGGCTGGACGCCGAGCGGCGGGCGGCGGCGGCGGCGGAGCGGACGGTGCAGTCGGCCGAGCTGGCGCTGCTGAAGGAGCTCGGCGAGTACCTCGGCGACCGGATCAACAACCCGCTGGCGGTCATCCTCGCCAGCGCTCAGCTGCTGGAGATGAAGGAGCGCAGCGCCGCGACGAGCGAGGCGGCCGAGCGCATCGGTCTCGCCGTCAGCAAGATCAACGAGGTCGTCCGCGAGATCGCGCTCCGCAGCGGAGAATCGCCCCGCCCCTGAATTGCCGCCGTGACCGGACGGCGTCCGCCGGGGCCATCCACGCTCCCCCGGCGTCGCCGCCGCCACCCTCAGGAACCCATCCCGAAGGCATCCAGACCGGTGATGTCGCGCCCGATGATCAGGGCGTGGATGTCGTGCGTCCCTTCGTAGGTGTTGACCGTCTCGAGATTCAGCATGTGGCGGATGACCGGGTGCTCGTCCACGATGCCGGCGGCGCCCAGGATGTCGCGGGCGAGGCGGGCGCCGTCCAGCGCCATCTGGACGTTGTTCATCTTGGCCATCGACACCTGCTGGGGGCGCAGCTGGCCGGCGTCCTTGAGGCGGCCGAGCTGGAGCACCAGCAGCTGGGCCTTGGTGATCTCGGTCAGCATCCATACCAGCTTCTGCTGCACGAGCTGGAACGCGCCGATGGGCTTGCCGAACTGGATGCGCTGCTGCGAGTACTGCAGCGCCCAGTCGTAGCAGGCCATGGCGGCGCCGACGGCGCCCCACGCGATGCCGTAGCGGGCCTGGTTCAGGCAGCCGAGCGGCCCCCGCAGCCCCTTGACGTTCGGCAGCCTGTTCTCGCGGGGGATCCGGCAGTCCTGGAACGCCAGCTCGGAGGTGATGGAGGCGCGCATCGAGAACTTGCCGTGGATGTCGAGCGTCGAGAAGCCCGGCGTGCCGCGCTCGACGAGGTAGCCGTAGATCTCGCCGTCGTCCTCCTTGGCCCAGACGACGGCGACGTCGGCGATGGAGCCGTTGGTGATCCACAGCTTGGTGCCGTTGAGCACGTAGCCGTCGGCGGCGGGCCGGGCGCGCGTCTTCATCGAGCCGGGGTCGGAGCCGTGATCCGGCTCGGTGAGGCCGAAGCAGCCGACCGCTTCGCCGGTGGCCAGCTTGGGCAGCCATCGCTCCTTCTGGGCGTCGGAGCCGTAGGCGTGGATCGGGTACATCACGAGGCCGCTCTGCACCGACGCCGCCGAGCGCAGCCCGGAATCGCCCCGCTCCAGCTCCTGCATGATGAGGCCGTAGGCGACGTTGTTGAGGCCGGCGCAGCCGTAGCCCTTCAGGGTGGCGCCGAAGACGCCCAGCTCGCCGAGCTTGGGGATCAGGGCGACCGGGAACGTCCCCGCCCGGTGATGCTCGGCCACGATCGGCAGGAACTCCGCCTCCACCCAGTCGCGGACAGCGTCCCGGATCATCCGCTCGTCGTCGGAGAGCAGCCCCTCGATGCCGTAGTAGTCGACGCCCCGGAACTTCTCCATGGCTCAGCCCCTCCGATCACCGGCTCGCCCTGGACGGCGGGGCGCCGGGCCCCGGCGTCCGGCGGCCCGCCCTACAGGTGCAGCGGATTGAAGTCGGTCTGATCGTCGAACGTATCGACCTGCTCGCGCGATTTCAACCAGGCGACGGCGGCGTAGGTCAGCGGTGTCGCCGCCGCCTCGTAGGCGACCTTCACCGCCCACTGCCCGGCCACGATCCCCGCCAGGGCGCCCGCCGGCACCACGCCGGCGAACGCCAGCGTCACGAACACCACGCTGTCGAGCCCTTGCCCCACGACCGTCGAGCCGATCGTGCGCAGCCAGAGCCAGCGGCCGGCGGTGGCGATCTTCAGCTTGGCCAGCACGAAGGCGTTGGCGAACTCGCCCACGAGGTAGGCGGCGAACGACGCGGCCAGGATACGGGGGGCGTGGCCCAGGATCTCCTGGTAGGCGGCCTGGCCGCTCCAGAAGGGCGCGGCCGGCAGCTCGCCGCCGATCCACACCGCCACCACCATGAGCGCGTTGCACGCGAAGCCCAGCCAGATCACCCGCCGCGCCGCCCCGTAGCCCCACACCTCGGTCAGCACGTCGCCGACCACGTAGGAGACCGGGAAGATCACGATGCCGGCCGTCAGCACGAGCCCGCCGACGACGATGAGCTTGGCGGCGATCGTGTTGGCCGCCAGCAGGCAGGTGACGAACAGCGCGGTGCACACGATGAAGCGCCAGGACATGGCCGCTCGATCATACTATGGCGGCGTGGACCCCCGGCCGAAGGGGGCGGTGCCGCCCAGCGGGTCGCGCGGGCGCGCGGCGGCGCACCGGCAGGTTGACGAAGATCTCTCTCGTGGGTTCTGCATTCCGTGGTCAGGCGGGGCCGGTCGAAGCGACGACGTGGCGCGCGACGCCCGCGCGCACGCTGCTGGACGAGAGGTCCTCGCCCGGGCCGTCGCCGCGGAAGCGCAGGAGCGCCTCTTCCGACTCCCATTGCTCGTAGACGTTGACGCGGTCGGGCTCGAGCGGGTCGGCGGCGACGACGAAGTCGAGGCAGCCGGCCGTGCGCCGCGCCTGTGCGATCGCCGGCGCCGAGCGCGCGAGGAAGTCCGGGCGCGCGCCCGGCCGCACGTAGATCCTTCCGGAAACGATGATCACGGGTTCTTGGGTCCCGCGATGACCATCCAGGACACGCCGAACTTGTCGGCGACGGCGCCGAAGGCCCTGGCGAAGAAGGTCTCGGCCATGGGCGTCTGGACCTGTCCGCCGTCGGCGAGCGCCTCGAAGCGGCGCTTCGCGTCGGCCTCGTCCTTCGCGGGATAGGAGAGGGCGAAGCCGCCGAAGCTGGGCTTGCCGCCGTCGATGGAGGGGTTATGGTGGACAGTGCCTCCACCCTCTGATCGAACGGCGCCGCGCCGATTCGACAGGGCCCCGGCAACGATTCTTTCGGCTCCGCCTTTTTTCAGCTCCGCGATGCGCCCGGCGAGGAAGCGGTGCTCGGGCTCCTGGCGGGCCAGGGCGAGCGCTCTTTCGTGAGAGGCGGCACCGCGTCGATCGCCGCCGGGCTGAGATCGCTCACTCGCCGGCGAATTTCTGCGCGTTGCCCATCGCTGGCCAGACGTACGCCTGCACGTTGGCCAGCGCCTGGCGGACGTGGTTGCGATCGTGATGGACCCACTCCTGCAGCAGGTCCCGTACGCGCAGCCGCCCGACGGTGGGATGGTGCCCGTCGCGCTCGAGATCGGCTGCCAGGAGCCGCCCCACCAGGGTCGCGCTGTCCTCGCGAAGCGCGGCCAGCTCCTCGAGGAGCGCGGACGCCGGCTTCGCGCAATCCCCCCGCGCGGCCGCCACGGCGGGCGGATCCCAGCGCTCGAGGGCCGGGGTGTCGGCCCCGAGCATGATCCGGATGCGGCCGGCAAAGCCCCGCCGCTCGGCCTCGATCAGGTGGCCGAGGACGTCCTTCACGCACCACTCCCCGGGGGCCGGATGCCACGCCAGCACCCGCTCGGGCAGCGCGGCCAGCTCGGCCCCTAGCTGCGCCACGGTGGCCGGCAGCAGCACGGCGATCTCGGCCGGCGACAGCGCCGCCGCCCTCACTGGCCTACCCTCCCTCGAGATGGAGAGCTTGCGGCGTGCAGGCGGTGGTGCTGCACGAGGAAGAGCGCGGTGGCATTCATGGCATCCTCCGGGTGGGCCGGTCAGACGTTGGTGACGATCGAGGGCGGGTCCTCGTTCAGCGCGCGCTTGAGCGCGGTGGCGAGGGCGGCGTCGTGCTCGTGGGTCACCGCGAAGATCCGGCACTGGGCGACCTTGCCGGGCAGGTACTTGAGGATCTCGCTCAGCGGCTCCTCGGAGACGGAGCCGGTGGCCCCGTCGAAGACGTAGATCTGCCGGTCCCCCATCTTGAGGGGATTGAGGGGCCGGGGGTCCTGCAGGGCCATGTCGATCCTGAACGGGATGTCGCGCAGGGGCGCGGGCAGGAAGTGCTTCACTCGCTTCTCGACCTCGTCCGGGTTCAGGAAGCCCTGGCCCTTGCGCGCCTCGAACTGATCGAGCACCTCCTCGCCCGCCATGCGCCACTTGAGCCGCCGGTCGAGGACGTGCCGCCACTCCACGCCGAGCGCCCGCCGCTCGGCGTCGTCGGCGGCGTGCCAGCGCCCGACGTCCTCCAGCAGCGTCCACTCGGTCAGGTGCAGATAGGGGTGGAGATCCTTGCGGAGGTCGTAGGGAAACGCGATCCGCATCGTGTCGCGGAAGATCTCCTTCAGATGGAGGTCGATGCCGCGGGTGGTGCGATGGTAGTAGACGTTGGTGTACATGTAGAAGCGCGCGTTGAGGAACATCGTGAACGCCTGCAGCCCGCTGCGGTCGAGCGTCAGCCCCCTCTCGGAGAAGAACGAGTAGTAGATGATCCGCTCGATGTCGATCGGCCCCACCGCCACTCCGCACATGTAGGCGTCGCGCAGGACGTAATCCATGTTGTCGGCGGTGAACACGCCGGACAGCAACGGCTTGAGGAACGGCAGCCACTTCGGGTGCGACTCGAGTGGATGGGTGTACGACTTCCCCATCAAGTAGCAGATCCACTCCGGATCGATCCGCTCGTCGGTGTTGAAGCCGCCGCCGGGGCTGCGCCGCAGACCGCGCAGGGCGTCGGCCAGCTCTTCGCGGATGATGCGCTGACCGAGCAGCTCGTGGGTCAGGTCGTAGTCGACCAGGAAATTGTCGTCGAAGAAGTGGCCGAAGGGGCCGTGCCCGACGTCGTGCAGCAGGCCCGCCATCCGGAGCAGCTCCTCGATCAGCGGCGCCGAGGGCGCATCGGGGAAGACCGCGCGCAGCGAGGGATAGAGCTGCTGGGCGAAGCGTCCGGCCAGGTGCATGGCGCCCAGCGAGTGCTGGAAGCGGCTGTGCTCGGCGGCCGGGAACACCCAGCGGGCGGATTGCAGTTGCGGAACGCGACGAAGCCGCTGCACCCAGGAGGTGTCGATCAGGTCCTGCTCGGTCGCCTCGCCGGGGACGCCGCCGGGGCGGGTGTAGAGGATGTACTGGTGGATCGGGTCGGCGATGAGGCCGCGCCCCTGGTAGGTGTCGGCGGCGCCCTTCATGACGCCGAGTGTATCTCAGCGCGGCGGCGGATACAGGCGATGGCGGTCGATGGAGCGCACGCTGATGACGCGCACGCCGTCGTCGCGTTGCACGGCGACCTCGATGGTGTCGCCCGCCTGCCGCCGCCACATCTGCTCGTAGAACTCCTCCTGCGACGACACCTTCACGCCGTTGACGCCGACGATCCGGTCGCCGCGGAGGAACCCCGCGGTGCGGGCGGGCCCCGACTCGTTGAAGCCGTCGACGACCACGCGGCCGGGCGACGCGGCGGTGTGCAGGCCGATCCATGGCCGCGGGCGGCGGCTCCACACGCGGCCGGTCGCCACCAGCTCGTCCTTGACGGCGAGGAAGTTCTCGGCGGGGATCGCCAGGCTCACGTGGGGGGCCTCGCCCAGCCGCAGCGACACGATGCCGACCACCCGTCCGCGCTCGTCGACGGCCGCGCTGCCGCCCCAGGAGGACATCGACGGCGCCAGCAGCAGCGCGCGGTCGAGCATGTATTCCCAGAAGCCCGAGAAGCGGCGCACCGCCTGCAGCGTGGTGGCGGCGTGCACCAGCTCGCCGTCGTCGTCGACCCCGGCGGTGCCGGTGACCGCGCCGACGCTCAGGTCGCTCGACGACCACAGCTCGGCGGCCGGCCACGGCCCCGCGCCTTCGAGAAGGACCACGGCAAGCCCGGTGTCCAGGTCGAGGCCGGCCAGCCGGGCGGGGACGGTGCGGCCGTCGCGCAGGCGGGCCTCGATGCGGAGGGCGTCGAGCACCACGTAGCTGGCCGTGACCGCGTAGCCGCGCGCATCGAAGACGATGCCGGTCCCGAACCGCCTCGCGCCCAGCCGGGCCGACGACGGTGCGTCCTCCGCCGCCCGGACGTGCAGGCCGACCAGGGCCGGCTCGACGCGCTGCACGTACGAGGGCAGCGACGGCAGGCTGTTGGGATGGACCCTCGGCTCCCGCACGGCGGGCCGCGCGAGCGCGAGGCTGACGGGGACGAGCAGCGCGGCGAGCAGGATCGCGAACCGAGCCGTCATGATCCCTCCCGGGGCCGGCTCACCGCCGGCCGTACTGGCGCTCGTAGTACGCGCGGAAGTCGCCCGATTTCAGCGGGCGCCACCACGCCTCGTGCTCGCGGTACCAGCGCACCGTCGCCTCCAGCGCCGAGGCGAACGGGTAGCGGGGCGCCCAGCCCAGCCGCCACACCTTGGCGGCGTCCAGCGCGTAGCGCCGGTCGTGGCCGGGCCGGTCGGCCACCGGCTGGATGAGGCTCTCGGGCTTGCCGAGCAACCTGAGGATCTCGCGGGTCAAGGCGAGGTTGGCGACCTCGTGGCCGCCACCGACGTTGTAGACCTCCCCGTCCCTCCCGTGGCGCAGCACGAGGTCGAGCGCCGCGCAGTTGTCGAGGACGTAGATCCAGTCACGAACCTGGCCCCCGTCGCCATAGAGCGGCAGCGGCCGGTCGTCCAGCGCGTTGGTCACGAACAGCGGGACGACCTTCTCCGGATACTGGTAGGGCCCGAAGTTGTTGGACGAGCGCGTGATGACCACGGGCACCCGGTGCGTGCTCCAGTAGGCGAGCGCGAGGAGATCGCCGCCGGCCTTGGCCGCCGAGTACGGGTTGGCGGGCCGCAGGGGGGCGTCCTCGGCGGCGGCGCCCTGCGCGATCGAGCCATACACCTCGTCGGTGCTGACGTGGAGCAGCCGCGGGATGCGCAGCTCGCGCACGGCCTCCAGCAGGACCTGCACGCCGAGGACGTTCGTCCTCACGAACTCGTCGGGGTCGTGGATCGAGCGGTCGACGTGACTCGGCGCGGCGAAGTTCACGACCGCATCCACCCCGGCGGCGACGTCGCGCACGAGCTTGGCGTCGGCGATGTCGCCCTGCACGAACGCGTAGCGCGGGTCGTGCTCGACGTCGGCGAGGTTGGCGGGATTTCCGGCGTAGGTCAGCTTGTCGAGGTTGACGACGCTGTCGTCGGGGTGCTCGGCGAAGACCCGGCGGATGAAGTTCGACCCGATGAAACCGCTGCCTCCGGTCACCAGCAGCTTCATCTCGTTGGCGTGGGACCCTCGACGTGGCCCCCATACCTCCGACGCTCGGGCTGCCCCGGCGAGGCCGTGGCGTCCCTCGATATCCCCGGAGGCTTCATCTCAGCCGCGCGTGGCCTCCCACACGTCGGCGCCCGCGAAGTCCCACGGCAGCCGGCCCTCGTCGCACGACGACGGTTCGGCCGAGAAGTGGAGGTCGGTGAAGTAGATGACGTGCCCCGGGCCCGGTCCCAGATTGCGCACGCCGTGGGCGACACCGGGCGGGATCCGCAGCAGACGCGAGGTCCCGTCGCCGAGCACCAGGCGCAGCCGCGCCCCCTCCGTGGGGGAGCCCTTCCGCACGTCGATGAGCACGGTGAGCATGCGGTCGCCCGGCGGCACGTACCACACGTCGGTCTGGCGCACGTGGAGATGGAACGCCTTGATCGTGCCCGGCGCCAGCTCGCTGTAGTTGATCTGGCGGACGGTGAAGCCGTCCATCCCCTCGGCGCGCCCGTCGGCGAGCCGGACCAGCTCGGTGAGGTTGCCGCCGTCGTCCGCATGGCGCGCCAGCGGGGTCAGGGTGATTCCGTCGATGGCCGGTGCCGGCCCGTAGGCCTGCACGTGGAAGGCGCGCTTGGCGTCGCCGGAAATGTCCATCAGGTCGTGTGAGGATAGCACGCGGTCACGGCTCCCCCGCCAGTAACCGCAGCAGGTACTGGCCGTAGGCGTTGTCGCGCATCGGCTTGGCGACGCGCTCCACGTCGCCGGCGCTGATCCAGCCCGACCGGTACGCGATCTCCTCGAGGCAGGCCACCATCAGGCCCTGGCGCGTCTCCAGCGTCTGGATGAAGGTCGAGGCCTGCAGCAGCGCCTCGTGGGTGCCGGTGTCGAGCCAGGCCACGCCGCGGCCGAGCTTCTCGACGTGTAGGGTCCCCTCGCGCAGGTAGACGGCGTTGACGTCGGTGATCTCCAGCTCGCCCCGGGCCGACGGGCGCAGCGCCGCCGCCACGTCCACGACACGGGCGTCGTAGAAGTAGAGTCCGGTCACCGCCCACGACGAGCGGGGCCGCGCCGGCTTCTCCTCGATGGCGACGGGGCGGCCGGCCGCGTCGAAGTCGACCACGCCGTAGCGCTCGGGATCGCGCACCCAGTACGCGAAGATGGTCCCGCCCGCCGCGCGCCCGGCCGCCCGGCGCAGCGAGTCGGTGAGGCCGTGGCCGTAGAAGAGATTGTCGCCGAGCGCCAGCGCGACCGGCGCGTCACCGATGAAGCGCCGGCCGATCAGGAACGCCTGGGCGATGCCCTCCGGCTCCGGCTGGACCGCGTAGTGGATGGCGAGACCGAGCTGCCGGCCGTCGCCGAGAAGGCGCTGGAAGTTCGCCTGGTCCTGCGACGTGGTGATGACCAGAATCTCGCGGACGCCGGCCAGCATCAGCGTGGACAGGGGGTAGTACACCATCGGCTTGTTGTAGACGGGCACCAGCTGCTTGCTGATGGCCAGCGTGAGCGGCGACAACCGGGTGCCCGCCCCCCCGGCGAGCACGATGCCTTTCCTGGCGTTGCTCATCGAGTTGGGCGAGTATACCAGCCGCTCGCAAAAGCCGCGAAACACCGCTCGCAAGCGGGAGAAATCGGCGTTCTCGTGGATTGTCGAGCGGAAATGGGGGTAAACTCAGCTGCATGAAGACCCTGAAGGAAATGCTGGCCGAGGCCCGGCAGGTCATCCCCGAGGAGGGGCCGGTAGACGTGCAGCGCCGGCTGGCCGCCGGCGAGCCGATCGTGATGATCGACGTGCGCGACCCCGACGAGTTTCGTGACGGGCACGTCGAGGCCGCCTCCAACATCAGCCGGGGCTTCCTCGAGTTCCGCATCGGCGCGGCCGTGAGCGATCCCACGACGCCGGTCGTCCTCTACTGCCAGACCGGACTCCGCTCGATGCTGGCCGCCAAGGCGCTCCACGACCTGGGCTACCAGAAGGTCGTCAACCTCCAGGGCGGCTATCAGAAGTGGGTGCAGTCGGGCCTGCCGACCGTGAAGGACGAGCCGCTCACGACCGACCAGATCCAGCGCTACAGCCGCCACTTCCTGCTCAACCAGGTCGGCGACAAGGGCCAGCGCCGCCTGCTGCGCTCCCGGGTGCTGTTGATCGGGGCGGGCGGCCTCGGCTCGCCGACGGCGCTCTACCTGGCGGCGGCCGGGGTCGGAACGCTGGGTCTGATGGACGGTGACGTCGTCGACATCACGAACCTCCAGCGCCAGATCCTCCACACCACGGCGGACATCGGGAGGCCGAAGGTCGAGTCGGGCACGCGCACGTTGAAGGCGCTCAACCCGGACGTGAACGTCATCGCGCTGCCGACCCGCATCACCGTCGACAACGTGCTGGACGTCATCAAGGACTACGACCTGGTCGTCGACGGCTCGGACAACTTCGAGACGCGCTACCTCGTCAACGACGCCTGCTATCTCGCCGGCAAGACGAACGTGCACGGCTCGATCTTCCAGTTCGAGGGCATGGCCACCGTTTTCGCGCCCAACCAGGGCCCGTGCTACCGGTGCCTGTACCCCACGCCCCCGCCGCCGGGCCTCGTGCCGTCCTGAAGCGAGGCGGGGGTCCTGGGCGTGCTCCCAGGCATGATCGGGCTGGTGCAGGCGACGGAGGCGGTGAAGCTGCTGCTCGGCCTCGGTGAGCCGCTGATCGGCCGGCTGTTGACGTACGACGCGCTCGGCATGCGCTTCCGCGAGGTCAGGTTGCGGCGCGATCCCCGTTGCCCGCTGTGCGGCGCGTCGCCCACCATCAAGGACCTGTCGATCCATCACGAGGGCGGCGCCGCCTGCGCGATCTCGCCCGACGGCCAGGGGGAGGCGGTCGGCGCTCCGGCGCGGGCCGGGGCCTGATCTCGAAGCCCTCGCTCCTGCTCTGGCTCGACGAGCCGGGTGACTATCTGCGCGCCGCCCAGGCCGCCGGCCTCGACGCGTCGGTCGAGCTCGTCCCCACGCCGCTGAGATCCGACCCGCCCGACGACCTGCTCGGGCGCGCCGACGCCTTGCTGGCCTGGCGCCCGCCCGGGCGTCTGGCGGTCCGAGCGCCGCGCCTGCGCTGGATCCAGTCGCTGACCGGGGGCTGTGAGCAA
>Ga0302046_10001512_pt1 | contig 21819 bp, 20 predicted proteins | sample RVTome_11_FD_200261 | JGI IMG/M metagenome (GOLD analysis project Ga0302046, IMG submission 200261) | Soil microbial communities from uranium-contaminated site in the Upper Colorado River Basin, Wyoming, United States - RVT147D111 (version 2) ...
GGTGGTGGTAGTGCTCCTCGCCCACCCTGCGCAGACGCGCCTCGAGATCCGCGCGCATTCCGCTCACAGCTCGAGCTCCGCGCGGACCCGTCACAGCTCGAGCTCCAGCCCGTCGCGGGCGATCTCCACCCCGCGCTTGCGCACGCCGTGGGTCTCGGGCGCACCGGCGTCGAGCAGCGGGTTCGTGTTGTTCAGGTGGACGTAGAAGCGGCGTCCCGGCGTCCCGGCCAGCACCTCGAGGCTGCCGCGCGGCCCGCTGACGGGCACGTGGGCCATGGCGAAGGCGTCGGGCGCGCCGGGCCGCAGCTTCTGGAGCTCGTCGGCAGCGAAGAAGGTGCCGTCCACGAAGGCGCAGTCGGCGGCCTCGAGCTCGGCGCGCACGCCGGCGTCGAGCTCGCGCGTGCCCGGCAGCCAGACCAGACGCCGCCCGCTCGCCAGCTCCGTGACGCGCACGCCCACGTTGCCCTCGGGCGTGAAGGGCCCGGCCACGTCGCGCAGGAACGTCGGGGTCTTGCCCGGCGCGGGGAAGAAGCGCGCCTCGAGCCGCCCGTCGCGGTCCAGGGCGAACGGCCGGTCCAGCGGGAAGGCGCCCCAGGCTGCGTCCAGCAGCCGGAAGCAGGCGTTGTGGTCGACGAGCGCGCGTCGCACCCACTCGGTGGAGCAGATCCGGTAGGAGAGCGCCTCGCGCAGCACCAGCACGCCGAGCACCTGGTCGAGCTCGGCGTTGGTCAGCACCACCGAGTCGAGCGGCAGATCGCGCGTGCCCGGCCGCGGATGCAGGGCCGGCATGGCGGCGAGCTGCTGGCGCACGTCGGGCGCGGCGCCGAGCAGCGACCAGCGCGCGCCGTCGGCCGAGACGGCCAGCGACGGCTGGCCGCGCGGCGGCACGTCGGGATCGCCGGCCCGGGCGCGCACGCAGTTGCGGCAGCCGCAGTTCCATTGGGGCAGGCCGCCACCGGCGCAGGAGCCGAGCACACGGAGCTTCATGGCGAAGGCAGCATAGGGCCCGACGCCAGCCGCCGCTCACGGGGACGGCTCGGACTCGGGAGTCGGTCTCCGCGCGGCGAGGCCCCGTGAGGGTTTCCCTCACGGGAGCCGAGCGGAGTCCATCAGCTAGCTTATGCGGCCCATGAGCCGTGCCGTGTTCCAGAAGGTGGCCCCGGTGGAGGACTTCCCCGCGGCCGAAGCGCGCGTGGCCGCCTTCTGGCGCGAGCGCGACACGTTCCGCCGCTCGCTCGAGAAACGCGCCGGCGGCCCGCGCTGGGTCTTCTACGAGGGCCCGCCCACCGCCAACGGCCTGCCCCACAACGGCAGCGTGCTCACGCGCGTGATGAAGGACGTCTTCCCGCGCTACCGCAGCATGCGCGGCTACGACGTCCCGCGCATGGCCGGCTGGGACACCCACGGCCTGCCCGTGGAGATCGAGGTGGAGAAGGAGCTGCGCATCTCGGGCAAGCAGGCCATCCTCGAGTACGGCGTCGAGCCCTTCGTGCGCCGCTGCATCGACAGCGTGTTCCGCTACATCGACGAGTGGCGTCGCCTCACCGAGAAACTCGGTTTCTGGATCGACCTCGACAACGCCTACGTCACCTACCACGAGTCCTACGTGGAGTCGGTCTGGTGGGCGCTCTCGCGGCTGTTCGACCAGGGGCTCCTCTACCAGGGTCACAAGGTGGTCTGGTGGTGGGCCCAGGGCGGCACCGCGCTCTCCGCGGCCGAGGTGGGCGAGGGCTACAAGACCGTGGACGATCCTTCCCTGTACGTGCGGCTGCCGCTGCGGGACGGCTCGGGCCGCTCGCTGTTGGCCTGGACCACCACGCCCTGGACGCTGCCGAGCAACGCCTTCGCCGCCGTGGGGCCGAAGATCCGCTACGCCGACGTGCGCGACGGCGAGCAGGTGCTGGTGGTGGCCGAGGCGCTGGTGCCGGCGCTGGCCGAGAAGGTCGGCCGCGAGCTCGCGGTGGAGCGCTGCTACCCGGGCTCCGAGCTGGTCGGGCTCCTCTACGAGCCGCCCTTCGACTGGTACGCGCGCCGCGCGCCGCGGCCCGGCGGCGAAGAAGGCTTCTGGCGCGTGGTGGCGGCGGACTTCGTGGAGCTCGACACGGGCACCGGCGTCGTGCACGCGGCGCCGGCCTTCGGCGAGGTCGACTTCGAGCTGCTCCAAGCCGAGCGCAAGCAGCGCGACCTGCCGCTCTTGTGCGCGGTGCGGCCCGACGGTCGCTTCGACCCCGACGTGGCGCCCGGCGCGTACGCCGGCCGCTGGGTCAAGGAGTGCGACCGCGACCTGATCCGCGAGCTCGAGCGCCGCGGGCTCGCCTGGCACGCCGGGACCCTCCGCCACGAGTACCCGTTCTGCTGGCGCGCCGAGCAGGACCCGCTGATCCAGTACGCGCGGCCGGCCTGGTACGTGCGCACCACCGAGCGCATCGACGAGGCGCTCGCCAACAACGCGGCCGTCCACTGGCTGCCCGAGCACATCCAGGAGGGCCGCTTCGGCGACTTCCTGCGCAACAACGTGGACTGGGCGCTCTCGCGCGAGCGTTTCTGGGGCACACCGCTCAACATATGGGTCAACGACGAGACCGGCGCCATGGAGGCGCCCGCCTCGGTGGCCGAGATCCTCGCGCGCAACCCGCAGGCCTTCGAGCGCTTCGAGGCGGACCGCGCTCGCGATCCGAGCCTCTCGCCGCACCTGCGCGTGCACAAGCCCTGGATCGACTACGTGACCTGGCGCAAGCCCGGCGAGCCCGGCACCTGGCGGCGCGTGCCCGAGGTGATCGACGCCTGGTTCGACTCCGGAGCCATGCCGTTCGCCCAGTGGGGCTACCCGCACCGCAACCGCGAGGCCTTCGCCAAGGCCTTCCCGGCGGACTTCATCTGCGAGGCCATCGACCAGACGCGCGGCTGGTTCAACTCGCTCCTGTGGATCTCCACGCTGCTGTTCGGGGAGGGAGTGAAGCCCCATCCTTTCCGCAACTGCATCGTGCTGGGTCACGTGTGCGATCGCGAGGGGCGCAAGGAGTCGAAGAGCAAGGGCAACTACACGCCGCCCGAGCTGATCCTGGACCGCGTGCGCCTGGAGTTCGCGGTGGTGGAGGCGGGGGACGACGCGCCGCCCACCGGGCGTGCGCGCATCGGCCGCGAGGACTACGAGGGCATGGATCTGGCCGCCGCCGGGGCGCGGGTGCGCGTGTACCGCGGCGACGCCGAGGGCGCGGCGCTCGATCTCGCGCTCGAGCCGGCGAAGCTCCCGCGGCGGGTGATCGAGCTCTCCGCCGCGGACGCCGCGGCGCTCGGCGTGGCGCCGGCTCCCCACGGCCGCGAGACGCACCTCTCCGAGGTTCCGGGCCTGGCGCCCGACCGCAAGCTGTTCGTGGAGGACCCGGGCACGCCGGCGCCCGGCGCCGACGCCTTCCGTTGGTTCTTCTTCGCCTCCAACCCGCCCTGGAGCAACACGCGGCACTCGCTCGGTGGCGTGCGCGCGCTCCAGCGCGACGTGCCCATGAAGCTGCGCAACGTGTACGCGTTCCTCACCATCTACGCGAACGTGGACGGCTTCGATCCGGCCGACGGGTCCTGCCGCGCGGGCCGTCGCTCCGCCGGCCAGCGCGCGCTGCTCGACCGCTGGATCCTCTCGGAGCTCGCGCTCACCAACCAGCGCGTGGTCGAGCGGATGGACGCCTACCGGCTCTACGAGGCCACGGGCGCCCTCTCGGACTTCGTGGACGCCCTCTCCAACTGGTGGGTGCGCCGCAGCCGCGACCGCTTCTGGGCCGCGGGGCTCGGCGTGGACAAGCTCGACGCGCACTGGACGCTCTACGAGTGCGTGGTGACGCTGGCGCGGCTGCTCGCGCCGTTCCTTCCCTTCGCCACCGAGGAGATCTGGCAGAACCTGGTGCGCCGGCCCTTCCCGGAAGGAGACGAGGAGAGCGTCCACCTGTGCGACTACCCGGAGCCCGACGCGGCCGCGGTGGACGAGGTGCTCTCGCGGGCCATGGCGCTGGTGCGCGAGATCGTCTCGCTCGGCATGCAGGTGCGCACGAGCGAGAAGCTCCGCGTGCGCCAGCCGCTCTCGGCCGTCGAGGTGGTGCTGGCCCGGCCGGAGCAGGCGGCCGCCATCGAGCCGTACCTCGAGCTCGTGCGCGACGAGCTGAACGTCCACCACGTCCACTTCGTGCCCAAGGCCGACGAGTACGTGACCTATCGCGTGCAGCCGAACTTCCGGGCGCTCGGCCCGCGCGTGGGCAAGCGCATGCCGGCGTTGAAGAAGGCGCTCGGACTTGCGGACGGCGCCGGCCTGCTGGCCCAGCTCGAGAGCGAGGGCCGCGTGATCCTCGAGATCGAGGGCGAGCCCATCGAGCTTTCGCGCGACGAGATCGCGGTGACGCTCCAGGCGAAGCCGGGATTCGCCGCGGCGGCCGGCACGGCGGGCGTGGTGGTGCTGCGCACGACGCTCACGCCGGAGCTCGTGGCCGAGGGCCGCTTCCGCGAGGTGCTGAGCCGTGTGCAGTCCTTCCGCAAGGAGCTCGACCTCGAGTACACGGGCCGCATCCGGATCACGCTCTCCGGCTCGGAGACGCTGCTCGAGGCCGTGCGTCCGCGCCTCGAGCTCCTGGGCCGCGAGACGCTGGCGGTGGAGGTGAAGCTCGGCGCGCGGCCCGCCGCGGGTGCGCACGTCCGCGAGCTCGACGTGGACGGCGAGGCGCTCGTACTCGGCCTGGCTCCTGTCTAGCTTCCGAACGGGGGGATCCGAATGTCCAGCTCCGACGCCGCCCGGACCCTGGAGAACGTCCTGCCGGCGCTCTTCGAAGTCCGCCTGCTCGAGGTGCTGCTCTGGCAGTGGCTCGCGCTGCTCGGCCTGGTCCTGCTGGCCTGGCTGCTCTCCTACGCCGGGGTGCGCGTGCTGCTGGTGGCCACGCGTCCGCTGGTGGAGCGCACGGACACCGACCTGGACGACCGCCTGCTCGGGTCCGCGTTGGCGCCGCTGCGGCTCGGCCTGGCCGTGCTGGTCTTCTGGCTCGGCGGCCTGCCCCTGGGCCTGGCCGAGCCGGCGCGCGAGCTCCTGGAGGGGGCGGGGCGCGCGCTCGTGCTGCTCGCGTCCACCTGGCTCGTGATCCGCCTGGTGGACGTGGCCGCCGGCTCGCTCGAGCAGCGCCTCGCGTCGCGCGGCCAGGAGCAGGCGCTCCCGCTGGTGGCGCCGGGCCGCAAGGCGGTGAAGGCCGTGTTCCTGCTGGTCGCCTTCGTCGCGATCCTCGACAACTTCGGCTTCAACGTGACCGCGCTGGTGGCCGGCCTCGGCGTGGGCGGCATCGCCGTGGCGCTGGCCGCCCAGAAGAGCATCGAGAACCTGTTCGGCGGCATCATGCTCTACGCGGACCAGCCCGTGCGCGTGGGGGACTTCTGCCGCTTCGGCGACAAGATCGGCACCGTGGAGGAGATCGGCATCCGCTCGACGCGCGTGCGGACCCTCGACCGCACGGTGGTCACCATCCCCAACGCCGAGTTCTCGGCGCTCCAGCTCGAGAACTTCACCCGTCGCGACTTCATCCGCCTCTACGCGATCCTCGGCCTGCGCTACGAGACCACGCCCGAGCAGCTCCGCCACGTGCTGGTGGAGAGCCGCAAGCTCCTCTACTCGCACCCCAAGATCTCCAACGAGCCGGCGCGCGTGCGCTTCGTGGGCTTCGGCGCGTACTCGCTGGATCTCGAGCTGTTCGCCTACGCCACCACGTCGGACTGGAACGAGTTCCTGGGCATCCGCGAGGACGTGTTCCTGGGGCTGATGGACCTGGTGGCGCGCAGCGGCACCGGCTTCGCCTTCCCTTCCCAGACGCTCTACCTGGCCAAGGACGCCGGACTCGACGCCGAGCGCGCCCGGGCGGCGGAGGCCGAGGTGCGCGCATGGCGCGAGCGCAGCGAGCTGCCCTTGCCCGCCTTCCCCGACACCTGGATCGCGGCGCTCGAGGGCCGGCACCCGTGGCCGCCGCCGGGCGCTCCGGCCGATCCGCACGAGGCTCCCTGGCCCGAGCGCGGCGGCGACCGCTAGCGCTCCGCGGGCGAGCGGCTCGCCAGCGGTCCGGCCCCGGCCGGGGCCTGGAACGCCAGGAACGCGGCGGCCAGGATCAGCACGTGCACGAGCGCCGAGCGGGGCGAGCGCGACACGAGCCAGCCCGCCTCGATCAGCAGCACGCTCCCGAAGGCCGAGGCCGCGATCGCGAAGGCGCCGCGCGCCGGCGAGGGCCAGCGCAGGCCCGCCGCCCGCAGCGCGCGCAGGGCGAGCCAGGCGCTCGCGCCCACCAGGCTGGCGCGCGCCAGGTTCACCTCCGGGTGCAGGACGCGGTAGAGCTGGTCGAGCACCACCAGCAGGATCACGAGGCCGCAGATCGCGAGTCCGTTCCGACGCATGGCACGCTCCGCACGGGAAGGGGAGGCGGACGCGGCCGGCCCCCCGCGGCGCGTTGCCGCGGAGGGCCGGCGGAGGGGGCTACTGGCGGACGAAGGTCACGCGGCCCACCGGGGTGGGGGCGCCGTCGCGCGCGAAGTAGGGCGAGTCGCTCGGCCGGACGGGGCCGCGGGGCTGCATGTCCGCATCGAAGGCGCGGTAGCTCGTGGCGCTGTCGGTGCCGGCGTCCCAGGGGAAGAGCTCGACCGTCCGGCGCGCGACGAACCGGCCGTCCTCCACCAGCGACACGAGGGCCGCCACCGCGCACCAGTCGGGGCTCGGCGCGATCATGGCGGCGATCGACACCAGGGGGTGCGCCGCGTCGATCTCGAACTCGGCCACCGCCTCGCCCGGCACGCTGCGGATGGGATCGGACGTCTCGATCAGCGCGCCCACGTGGCCGGCGGCGACGGCGCCACGGATCTCGGCGTCGAGCGGCTGGTGCTTGCCCTCCTCGCACAGCTTCTCGATCCCGGGCGTCGCGGTGGCGCCCTCGGCGAACAGGGTGAAGCCCGCGTCGTGGGTGGCGCCGATCACCGGCGAGAAGTGGGCGAGCAGCGGGAAGTCCTGCGGGTGGCTGGTCTCGCTCCAGGTGCGCTCGAAGACGACGCGGTAGCGGGCGGAGGCCTGTGCCTCCGGGTCGGCTGCGCGGGCGGCCTGCCCGGCGAGCGAGGTGGCGAACAGGGCCGGAAGGCCGGCGACGATCCAGGCGGTGGGACGCTTCATCTCTGGGTTCTCCTGCGCGGCTCCTCGAGGGGCGCGCTCCGTGGCTGGCCGGATCGATGCCGGCGCGCAGGAGAGGTCACGGGAGGGGCGGGTCAGGCGCTCCCGGTCGAGGCGCCCATGGCTTCGAGCACGTTGGCCCGGTGGCCGAGCGTGTGGGCGATGCCCGAGAGCAGCGAGAACACGCGGCCCACCAGCACGAAGTCGCTCGGCACGCGCACCACCGGGTTCTCGCGGATCGCCTCGAACAGCTCGTCGGTCATCTGCTCGGTGAACTCGCCCTCGAAGCGCCCCGTGTCGCTGCGGCGCATCATGCGGCGGGCGATCTCCACGAAGGTCTGCGGGTCGCCCGTCTTCGTCTCGAAGCCGAGCTCCTGGAAGGCGCGGATCATGGCCGCCTCGTTCAACGTCATCATCGAGAACATCAGCTCGAACAGGCCCAGGCCGAAGCCCTCGGGCAGCTCCTTGGCCAGCCCGAAGTCGAGCAGCACCACCTGGCCGCCCGGCCGCACGAACAAGTTGCCCGGGTGCGGGTCGGCCTGGAAGAAGCCCTGGGCCAGGATCATGCGCACGTAGATGGACATGAGCGACTGGACCAGCTCCGCCCGGTCGATGCCCGCGCGCGCCAGCGCCTCGCGGTCGGTGACCTTGAGCCCGTCCATGAGCTCCATGGTGATCACGCGGCGCGTGGACCATTCGCGGTGGATCACGGGCACCACCACGTGGGTGTCGCCGGCGAACAGCGCGCGCACGCGGTCGGCGTTGTCGGCCTCGCGCACGAAGTCGAGCTCGAGCGCCAGGTGCTTCACCAGCTCGTCCAGCAGCGGCAGCAGCTCCAGCGGCTGGGGGTCGAAGAACTCGTAGACGCGGCAGGCGCGACGGATGTTGCCGAGGTCGCTCGGCACGAGCGCCTCGATCTCCGGGTACTGGACCTTCACGGCCACGGCGCGGCCATCGTGGAGGCGCGCGCGGTGGACCTGGGCCAGGGAGGCCGAGGCGAGCGGCCGCTCCTCGAACTCCGCGTAGACGGCGTCGAGCGGTTTGCCGAGCTCGCGTTCCACCACTTCGCGCACGATGGCGAAGTCGTGGGGCGGCACCGCGTCGTGGCACTGCTTCAGGATCTCGATGAACGGCGGCGGGAACACGTCGGCGCGGGTGGCGATCACCTGGCAGACCTTGATCACCACGCCGCGCAGCGAGAGCGCCGTGGCCAGCACCTCGCGCGCGGCGCGCTCGTGGGTGCGCGTGCGGTCGGTCGGCGGCGGGCGGCGCAGCACGCGCCGCGCGAAGTCCGGGAGCTTGTAGAGCGCCCAGATCACCAGCGCGGTGCGCGTGATGCGCGCGGCGCGGCGGGCGCGCTCGAAGGCCGAGACCCGGGTCACGCGAGCGCCGCGGGGTCCCCGTGGTGGGCGGGCGCCGCGGGATCCCCGTCGCGGGGCTCGAAGCCCGTGCGCGCCGGCGGCGTCCAGGGCGTCTCCAGGGCGTCGAGCCGCTCGAGCAGGTCGTCGCCGCGACCCGCGCGCGCGATGGCGTCGGCCAACCCTTCGCGCACGTCGGCGCGGTTCTCGCGCGGCCGCTCGGAGGTGAGCGCGCGCAGGTTGGCGTGCATCAGCCGGTCCACGGCCACGCGGCCGGGCAGGATGCGCCCGTCCACGGTCCGCAGCGTGCGCGCCGCCACCTCGGAGAGGGCGGTGCGCAGGTACTCCACGTGGGGCGTCTCGTCGCTGCGGATGTAGCGGACCATGGCGCCGGCCTCCTCCGGCCGGGCGGAGACCTCCGGGTCCGAGAGCAGCCGCTCGCCCCAGTCGAAGGTGCGCGCCGCGAAGATCTCCACCGCCAACACCGTGGCCATGGTGGCGAGCATGCGCTCGAGGTCGGCGTCGAGCTCGGGCAGGAGTCGCCGGCGCTGCCGCTGGGCGCGCCGGCCCATGATGCGCATCAGCACGTCGCCCGGCACCCTGGGGTTCTCCAGCGCCAGGTCGCGCGCCGCCTCCCACAGCTGCTTGTGGCCACCCTCGTCGCGGTGCCCGGCCTCGTCGCGCGCGTGGGCCTCGAACAGCCCCCGGCCCAGGTGCGCGAGCGCGGTGCCGCCGACGGGCTCCCGGAAGCTCGCTCGCAGGTCGGGGACCGGCACGTCGCGGATGATGGCGCCGAAGCCCTCGACGATGGAGATGATGGTGAGCGCGCGCACGATCGGATCGCTCACTCCCTCGGCGAGCAGGAGCTTCGCCTGAGCGACGCTCGGGTACTGGGGTGGCATCAGCGCGGGATCCAGCCGGATCAGCTCGTGCCCCTCGGCGGCCAGCCGCGCCTGCCAGGCGGCGATGGCGGGCGCGCGGTGCACGGTGCGCGGCGAGCGGTACTCACCACGCGCGTCGAAGCCCCCGTGGCAGCGCACCTGATTGGCGAGCAGCGGCGCGTCGTAGCCGCCGCTCTCGAGCAGCTCTTCCTCGCTGAAATCGAACCGTTCGGGCGAAACAGCGGCCATCAGTGCACTCCGGGCGTGGCGATCAGGGTGGAGGGGTCGATGCCGAGGCTGCGCACCACGTGCTCCCACATGGCGTCGGCCTCCACGTCGAACACCACGTCGGCGCGTGCCGGCGCCAGCAGCCAGGCGCCCTGGGCCAGCTCGTCCTCGAGCTGGTGGGGTCCCCAGCCGGCGTAGCCGAGCACCAGGCGCAGCCTCTCGGGCGGCTCGCCGGCGATCTTGCGCAGGGCATCGAGGGAGCCGGCCAGCGACAGGCCGGGCGCGATCTCGTTGGCGTCCTCGATGGCCGGGGGCGCGTCGTCGCCCAGCAGGACCCAGCCGGTGTTGGGCTGCACCGGGCCACCCCAGCCGAGCGCGGCTCTCGTGTCGCCGCACCAGTGGATGTCGAGGTTCTCGCACAGCGTGCGGATCGGGATGTCGGCGGGCCGGTTCACCACCAGGCCGAACGTGCCCTCGGGGTCGTGGTGCACCAGCAGCACCACGGCCCGCCGGAAGTTCGGATCGAGGAGCTGCGGCATGGCGATCAGCAGCGCCGGTGCGATGGACGAGCCGCTCACGCCCGGCAGGGTAGCAGGGCACGGCGAGCGGCCCGCCGGCGGGTAGTGGGTCCGTTACCCACTACCCGCCGGCGTCGCCAAAGGTCCGGATCCACTGCGTTCCCGGCGTCGGGATCGATTACGTTCCCGACGTGCCGCGCGCCGTGCTCGCAGCCGCCTGGTGGGCCGCCGCCGCCCTGGCGTTTCTCGCCGCGGCGACGTCGCCGCTCGGCTCGGCCACGGAGCTCGCCCTCGGCGCGGGCGCGACCTCGCTCGGGCTCGCGGCGCTGGCCATGGGCGGCGCGCTGCTCGCCGCGGGAACGCCCGCCCGCCGGCTCGGCTGGATCCGCTCGGAGCTTCCCGCCGGCGTGCTCGCCGGGCTCGTGCTCGGCATGCTGGCCGTGAGCCAGGTCGCGGAGTGGACGATCGCCTGGGCGGGCTACCAGGACGTGGGCAACCTGGCCGAGTTCCGGCGCCAGCTCGCCGGCGTGAGCGGGCCGCCGCTGCTGCTGGCGCTGCTGGGGCTGGCCGTCCTGCCGGGCTTCGGCGAAGAGCTCGCCCTGCGCGGCTGGATCCAACGCGGGCTCGAGCTTCGCTGGGGGGCTGCTCGCGCGGTGTTCGCGAGCTCGCTCCTGTTCGGGTTGCTCCACGGCGAGCCCGTCCACGCCGCAGGCGCGTTCCTGCTCGGTCTCTACCTGGGAGCGGTGGTGACGCTCTCGGGCAGCATCCGGCCGGCCATCCTGTGCCACGTGACGAACAACGCCGTGGCCACCCTGGGCGTGGCCCTGGGCCGCGAGAGCGCCGCCGGCGCCGTGGTGCTGCTCGGCTTCGTGGCGGGGCCCTGGGCGCTGCGCCGCCTGTGGTTGCGGCAGCAGGCTGCGCGTGCGCCGCTCGGGCGAACGCCCGAGCCGCCCGCGGGTGCAGGCCCGCCGCCTCCGCCCGCCTGAGGCCTGCCGGGGTTCATTCGCCGCCGCCACCGGTCGATAACCCGGTCGTTGCCGCGAGGCAGCTCGAGGTGCGCAGCGATGGCCTTTCCTCCTTCCGTGCTCCTGCTCGACGACGGCGAGCTCTCCGACGTCCGGCGCCTGCTGGACGGCCTGGGCGTGGACTTCGTCCACCTGCGCGGCGCCTCCATCGGCGAGCAGCTCGAGCCGCCGCGCGACCTGCTGCTCACCACCACGCGCCGCGCCCAGACCATCCCGCGCAAGGCCAGCGCGGAGGGCTCCATGCCCGTCCGCGTCGTGGTGGCCAGCGAAGAGGCCGAGACCCTGCGCGAGCGCCTGCGCCGCGACGGCGTGGACTTCATGGTGCGGCGGCCCGTCCACTCCGAGGCGTTGCGGCTGCTGGTGCTGCGCGCGCTCTACCGCGGGCCCGAGAAGCGCCGGGCGCTGCGCGTCCCCTTCGGCGTGCCCGTGCTGTGCCGGATCGGCTCGTCGCGCAGCGAGGCCGTGCTGGTCGAGCTCTCCACCGGCGGCTGCCGGCTGCTCGTGCCCGAGGCGCTGCCGCCCGGGACCGCCGTCGAGGTCACCATCCCGCCCGAGGCCGACGGCGAGGAGCGGCTGCCGCTGCGCGGGACGGTGCTGCGCTCCCACGCCGAGGTGGGCGAGGCGTCGCTGGCGGTGGCCTTCGAGCCGCTCGACCCCGACCGCGAGGCGACGCTCGCGCGCACGCTGCAGCGGCGCGCGGTGGCGCCGTCCCCCACCTCCGACGAGCGCCGCGGCCACGTCCGGCGCCTCTTCCAGGAGACCGTCACGGCCCTCGACCAGGAGGCCAGCCGCGCGCTGGTCGGGCGCGACCTGTCGCGCGGCGGCATGCGCGTGGACGCGCACCCCGAGCTCTCCGTGGGCGACGAGCTCTCGCTCGAGATCTACGGCTTCGCCGACTCGGAGCCGGCGCGGGTGCACGCGGTGGTGATCCGCGACGACGGGCCCGAAGGCTTGGCCCTGCGTTTCCAGGAGGTGGGATCCGAGGTGGCGCGCCGGCTCGAGGCGCTGGTCACCGCGTTGCCCTCCATCGAGCCGCTCGCCGACGGTGAGACGGGCGTGCTGGGCGCGGTGCTGGGCAGGATCGTCCCGGAGCGCTGAGCGCCGCGGGGCGCTCGCTCACGCCTGCTTCGCGGCTTCTTTCTTGCGCTCCAGGCGCCGCTTGCGCTTCAGGTTCCAGCGGTGCCGCTTGATCTTGTTCTTGGTCTTGCTTCGGGCCATGAAGGGAAGTCTCCTGGGCGAGGGCGGCGGACCGTAGCCAGCCGGGCGCTAGAGCGCCACGACCTCGCGGATCTCGGGGATCTCCTGCCGCAGGCGCTCCTCGATCCCCATCTTGAGCGTGAGCGTCGAGCTCGGGCAGCCGCTGCACGAGCCCTGGAGGTAGACCTCCACGATCCCGTCGCGATAGCCGGCGAAGATGATGTCGCCGCCGTCCTGGGCCACCGCCGGGCGCACCTCGGTCTCCAGGATGGTGCGGATGCGGTCGGCCACGTCGCCCTCGGGGCCTTCGCTGGGCGGCTCCCAGTCGGGTCCGAAGGTGGGATCCTCGGAGGCGACGAAGGCCTTGATGGCGTCCACCACGCCCTGGGCCAGGTCCGCCCACTCGAGCTCCCCGCGCTTGGTGACGGTCACGAAGTTGCCGGCCACGAACACCCCGACCACGCCGTCGACGGCGAACAGCCGCGCCGCCAGCGGCGAGACCTCGTCGGACACCGGCCGGTCGAAGTACGCGCCGCTGCCGCCCTCGGCGAGGGTCTGGCCCAGCACCCACTTGACGCTGTTCGGGTTGGGCGTTCGCTCGGCGTGCATCCGGAAGCCCAGGTCCATGGCGGTCCTCTGCGCGCTCGGCGCGACGGGAACCGCCCGAGGGTAGGGAGGGCGCCGGCTCCCGTCCAATCGGACGCGTCCTCAGCAGAAGATCCGGGCCTCGAAATCGGCGAGCGAGCACACGGGATAGCCGCGCCGGGCGGCCAGGACGTGCTCGCGCGGCCCGTTGTAGCCCCAGCCCGCCAGCACGCAGCGCGCGCCCAGGGGCGCCACGGCGTCCAGGTGGTTCAGCTTGTCGTCCACGAAGGTGATCTCGGGGAAGGGCACGCCGAGCTCGCTTCGCAACGTCTCGACGTGCCGGGCCTTGCTCACGCCGGCCTCCTTGTCGAGCACGCGGCCCTCGGGGAAGAGCGCGTCGAGGCCCCACTCGCCGAGCAGCACGCGCACGGTGTGGCGGTCCTTGGCGGTGGCGATGGCGAGCTCCACGCGGGTCGCGGCGCGCCGCAGGAGCACCGCGAGCCCGGGGTAGGGGCTCATCTCGCCGAGCCAGCTCGCGCGGTCGGCGCGCTCGCGGGCCGCTCGCTCCACGTAGAAGCGCTTGTGGAAGGCGCGCAGCCAGGCCGGGTCCAGGGCGGCGCGGAACGCGTCGTAGTCCTCCTGGCTCTCCACGCGCGCGCCCTCCGCCAGGATGCGCAGCGCGACGCCGTAGTCCTCGGCGCGGTTGCCGAGCGCCATGAGCTCCAGGAAGCCCGCGCGCAGCTCGCCGGCGCCCGCGTCCAGCAGGTCCGAGGCGGGCTCCAGGCTGCGCCAGGTGGCGCAGGCCGTGGCGAAGGACTCGGGCGCGCTGTCGGCGATCACGCCGTCGAAGTCGAGCGCCAGGAGCCTCATCCGATCTCCAGCACCGCGGTGCCGTTCACGCGCCCCTGCTTGAGGTCGCGCAGCGCCCGGTTGGCGTCCGCGAGCGCGTAGGGCGTGGTGCGCGTGACGATCGGGATCTCGCGCGCCAGGCGCAGCAGCGCGCGGCCGTCCTCGCGGGTGTTCGCGGTGACGCTGCACAGGCAGCGCTCCTGGAACAGGTGCTGCTGGTAGTCGAGAGGCGGCACCGCGGAGAGATGGATGCCTGCCACCGCCAGGGTGCCGCCGCGCTCGAGCGCCCCGAGCGCCACGGGCACGATCTCACCGGCCGGCGCGAACAGGATGGCGGCGTCGAGCTTCTCGGGCGGGCGATCGTGGGTATCGCCCACGAAGGCTGCGCCGAGCTCGCTCGCCAACGTGCGGTGGGCGACCTCGCGCGTGAAGACGTGGACCTCGCAGCCCTGGTGGCGAGCGATCTGGATCACGATGTGGGCCGAGCCGCCGAAGCCGTACAGGCCGAGCCGCGCGCCGCGCTGCGCGCCCGAGCGCACGAAGGCCCGGTAGCCGATGATGCCCGCGCACAGCAGCGGTGCGAGCGCGCGCGCCGGGGCGTCCGCGGCCAGCGGGTAGACGAACGCGGCGGGCGCCACCACGTGCTCGGCAAAGCCGCCGTCCACGTCCCAGCCGGTGAAGCGGGGCGAGCGGCACAGGTTCTCGCGCCCCTCGGCGCAGAAGCGGCAGGCGCCACAGGTGCGGTGCAGCCAGGCGACGCCCACGCGATCGCCGTGCGCGAGGCCGGTGGCGTCGGGTCCGAGCGCGTCCACGCGCCCGATCACCTGGTGGCCGGGGACGAGCTCGTCGCGCCGCGGCGCGAGCTCGCCTTCCACCACGTGCAGGTCGGTGCGGCACACGCCGCACACCTCGATCCGCACGCGCACGTCGCCGCGCCCCGGCTCGGGTACCGCACGCTCGACGAGACGCAACGGCGCCGCGGCGACGTCGGCGGGACGCGCGAGGACCATGGCGCGCATGCGGGACTCGTAGCACGTCGCGCGCGCCCAGGTGGTGGGAACGGGGTATGCTGCCGCGCCGTGACCAAGCGCTGGCGGCACGTGCTCCCCTGGTTGATCTCCGCGGCCCTGCTCGCCTACGTGTTCGGCTGGGCCACGGACTGGGACTCGCTGCGCAACACCATGCGCAACGCCGACGTCCCGCGGTTCCTGGCCTTCACCACCGCCGACCGGCTGGCCTACTTCGTGGTGTGGACGGCCATCACCACGGCCGCGATGCGGCGCTTCGTCGACCACGTGCCCGTGGGCTCGGTCTTCGCCATCCGTGGGGGGGCGGAGCTGTTCCGCACCGTCAGCAATCCCCTGGCCGACGGCGTGACGCTGATCGGCCTGAGCCAGCTGGTGGGCGGGCGCCTCGACGCGGTGCTGGCGGCGGCCTTCGTCCCGGCCATCTGCCACATGTTCGTGATGCTGTGCCAGGTCACCCTCGCGATCCCGCTGCTCGAGGGCGGCGCGGCCGCCAACCGGGACGTGGTGGTGACCGCCTCCATCCTGTGGCTGCTGATGCTGGCCGGCGCTCTGGTCGTGCGGGTGTCGCGCACGAGCAGCAACCGGGGGTTGCGCCGCCTGCGAGGCTTCACCGACCGCTTTCCGCTCCGGACCCTCGCGCCGTTCCTGCTGGCCTTCGTCGGCGTCACGATGTTCGACGTCACCATCCAGTGGCTGGCCACGCACGCCTTCGCGACGCCCATCGGCTGGACCGATCTGATGGCGCGGATCCCGCTGCTGTACCTGGCCCTGGTGATCCCGTCGCTCGGGAACTTCGGGACGCGCGAGCTGGCCTGGGCCGGACTGTTCGAGGGCACCGCGACACGCGAGGAGCTGATCGCCTTCGCCTTCGCCACCAACTCCGTGTTCCTGGTGCTGAACCTGCTGCTCGGTCTGGTGTTCCTGCCGAGCGCGCTCGCGCTGCTGCGCGAGCTGAGGCGCAAGCAGCAGGCCGGCGAGGCCCTGCCCGCGCCGATCCTGCACGACCCCGTGGACACCTGAGGCGGCCGGCGCTCAGGCGCCCTGTTCGCCCGTGACCCCCGCGCGGATGCGGGCCAGCAGGGAGACCACGTCGGCGTGGAGCTCGTCTGCGCGCATCGCCCGCGCGATGCGGCCGCCCACGAGCGGCTGGCCCACGGCGCGCGCCAGCGGGCCCTCGCGCTCGAGCAGGCGCTTGGCGTCCATGGAGCGCCAGGCGGCCTCGTCGCCGCGCGCAGGCAGGTGCTCGCGCAGGAAGCGCTCCAGCCGGAAGCGTTCCTTCTGGCCCTGCACCGTGCGACGCACCGCCTCGGGCACGAGCAGGTAGCTCTCGATGTGGCGCCGGCTCCAGGTGAAGAAGCCCAGGCCGGGCTCGTCCAGCCAGGCTTCGCTCTGCGAGCCCGGCGAGGCGTCGTCGCGGTCGAGCACGCACAGGCCGCGCGCCGCCGGCGCGATGGCGCGCACGCCGCGGAAGTGCTCCACGGCCCGGTGGGGCTGCCGGCCACCGAGGATCACCGCGGAGCCCACCACGTGGGCCAGGTCCACGGAGCTGCGCCGGGCCCAGGTGTGCAGGATGTCGCGATCTCGCGGGCCTTCCACGTACAGCACGAAGGCCGCGTCCTGGCCGCGGGGAGCCTGGGCGCGGGCCGATCGGGAAGGCGGCGGCATGGAGAACCCCAGGATCAGGTGCGGGGCCGGACGCGTGACCGGCATCCTAGCCGGCCGGGCCCGGGCTTGTCACGACGCTCGCGCGAAGACCGCCAGCGTCTCCACGTGCGGCGTCTGCGGGAAGAGATCGAAGCCCTTCAGCGACGCGAGCGCGAAGCCGCCCGCGACGATCCGCGCGGCGTCGCGGGCCAGGGTGGCCGGATCGCACGAGAGGTAGACGAGCCGCTCGGCGCCGAGGCCGCACAGCGCGGCGGACGCGTCCGCCGGCAGGCCCGCCCGGGGCGGGTCCAGCACCACCACCTGCGGCGCGCAGCCCGCCACCGGGGACGCGCGCAGCGCCCGCTCCACGGGCGCGGGGATCACCTCGACGCTGCCGGCTCCGGCCCGCGCGCAGTTGCGCGCGAGGTCGCGGGCCGCGTGGCGATCGCCCTCCACGGCCAGCACCCGCTCGAACGCGCGCGCCAGACCGAGGGTCAGGTAGCCCGCACCGGCGAACAGCTCGAGCGCCGTGGCGCCGCGTCCCGCGGCCTCCACGACCGCCGCCGCCAGCGTCTCGAACAGCGGCCCGTTGGCCTGGGTGAACCCGCCGAGGCCGCACTCGAGGCTGCGCCCGCCCACCTCGAGGCGCACGCGCGCCGACGGCGGCGGGTCCGCCGGCGCCGCGTGGGCGTGGCCGTCGCGGTCCTGGGCGAGCCACCAGTCGCCGCTGCGGCCACGCGCGCGGGCCGGCAGCTCGACGAGCGCGCGCTCGAGCGCCGGCGCGAGCACCGGGCAGTGCCGGGTGGGGCACAGCGTGTGGGAGCGCCGCTGCCGGTAGCCGACGCGGCCGTCCTCGACGCGCGCGCGCGTGCGGATTCGAAAACCGTAGGGCTGCGGGCAGGGGACCAGCTCGAGCGGCTCGGGCACGGGGAGGTGGGCGATGCGCCGGATCGCGTCGCGGATGAACTCGCGCTTGGCCTCGAGCTGCACCGGGTAGGTCACGTGCTGCCACGCGCAGCCCCCGCACGCGCCGAACGCCTCGCAGCGCGGCTCCGCGCGGCCCGGCCCGGGCCGCAGCAGCGCCTCGACGCTGCCGCGGGCGAAGCGCGGGCGCGCTGCCTCGATGCGCACGCGCACGCGATCTCCGGGCGCCGTGAAGGGCACGAACACGACGCGGCCCGCGGGATCGCGGCCCACGCCTTCGCCGCCCGGGGCCAGGCGCTCGATCTCGAGCTCGAGCGTCTCCGCGCTCTCGGCGCCCTCAGTGGCCGGGGGCGTGTCCAAGGCCTTCGATCGGTTCGAGCCGGACCGGGACCGAGCGCTCCACGTCCACGAAACGGCGCACCAGGCGATCGGCCGCGCCGTACTTGCGGGCCATGGCCTCGTTGACCACGCGCCGCAGGTCCCCTTCGGCCACGACGACGGCGCGGTAGTGCCCCGCCTCGCCGCCGCGCTCGAGCTCCACCAGCGGGTGCAACGCGAGGCGCGTGAGCCAGCCCGAGGCCGGATCGCCCGAGCGCAGGTGCAGGCCCGCGCCGGGCAGCTCCACCACCCAGAGCGCGCTCTCGTAGCCGCGGCCCTGTTCGTCCACCGTGTGCAGGGTCACGCGCTCGCCCGTAGGCAGCAGCAACGTCAGGAGCGCGACGAATCCCAGGAACGCGCAGAACCCGATCAGGAGCGTCCTCATGCAGTCGGCTCTCCCGCGGCGAAGCCCATCCGCGCCAGGGTGTCGCGCAGCGGCGAGCGCGGCTCGAGCAGCCGGCGCAGCGCCGCCACGGCCGGCCGCTCCCAGCGGTCGGCGGGGATCACGAAGTCGTAGTGCTCGGCCTGGAGCGGCTGGAAGTCGAGGCCGGCCTTGCGCGCCACGGTCTCGATGGTGATGCCCCAGTCGGCGCGCCCCTGGGCCACGGCCGCCGCGACGGCGTAGTGGGAGCGCGGCTCGTAGGCGTGGCCGGGCGGGCGCCGGTCGCCGAGCGCACGGTCGATGAGCGCGCGCGTCCCGCTGCCGCGGTTGCGGTTCACCATGCGCTTGCCCGGGTCGCCGATCAGCGCCTCCAGGGGCGCCGACTCGCCGGGCCGCGTCACCACGCCCTGCATCCGCCGGTAGCCGGGCAGCAGGCGCAGCCCCTCGCCCAGGAAGGGCTCGTTGTAGCGGCCGGTGGCGGGGTCGAGCAGATGTACCGGCGCCACGTCGCACTCGCCGCGGCGCGCGGCGGCGAGCCCGCCCTGGCTGCCGACCGCCAGCAGCTTCACGCGCAAGCCGCCGGCCGAGAGCGCGCTGGCGATCCGGTCGAGCCCCGCGCAGTGGCTGCCGATCACCACGAGGTCGGCCAGCGCCAGCTCGCGGCCGATCAGGTTCACCGCCACCGGCTGGCCGGCCTCCACCAGCTCCACCGCGCGCGGGATGCGCACGAAGCCGTCGGCGCGACTGAAGGCGGTGACGCTGCCGCTGCCCTTGCCCATGGGCCACGCCGCGAGTCGGCCGTCGTCGCGGCGCACGAGCCCCACCAGCAGGTACTCGAGCCGTCCCCGGTCCGAGGCCACGCGCACGGCCAGCTCGGCCTCGACCGTCTCGCGCCGGGCGGGCGGCAGGCCCGCGAGCTCGCGGATCACCGGCGCCACGAACTCGTGGAAGGTGAACACCGCCGAGGTCGGGAAGCCGGGCAGGATCACCACGGGTCGCGTGCCGTGGGCTCCCAGGCAGATGGGCTTGCCGGGCTTGAGCGCCACGCCGTGGACCAGGATGCCGGGGTCGAGCGCATCGAGCACGCGCGCGCACAGGTCGCCTTCGCCCTTGGACGTGCCGCCCGAGAGCAGCACCACGTCGGCCTTCTCCACGGCCTCTTCCACCGCGCGGCGCAGTGCGGCCTCGTCGTCGCGGAAGGCGCCCAGGAACCAGGCCTCGCCGCCGAGCTCGCGCACGGCGTCGGACAGGATGCGGCCGTTGGAGTCGAACACGAGCCCCGGCCGCATGGCCTCGCCGGGCTGGACGATCTCGTCGCCCGTGGAGAGGATCGCCACCACCGGGCGGCGGTGCACGAGCACGCGCTCGCGGCCGATGGCGGCCAGCACGCCGGTCTCGCGCGAGGAGAGCGGCGTGCCCGCGAACAGCACCGTCTCCCCGCTGCCCACGTCGGTGCCCGCCCAGGAGACCGACTGCCCGGGCACCAGGGCCTTGCGCACCACCACCGTGCGGCCGCCGTCCGCGAGGTCGGTGTGCTCCACGGGCACCACCGCGTCGGCGCCGCGCGGCAGCATCCCGCCCGTGGCGATGGGGGTGGCCGTGCCGGCCGCCACCTCGGTGCGGGGCGCGACGCCCGTGGGGATGACCTCGGCGTTGAGGCGCAGGCGGACCGGCGCCTCCTCGGCGGCGCCGAAGGTGTCCTCGGCGCGCACGGCGAAGCCGTCCATGTTGGAGCGGTCGAAGCCCGGGACGTCGGGGCCGGCCTCCACGTCCTCGGCCAGCACGCGGCCGAGCGCGTCGGCCAGCGGCACCGGCTCGGCGGAGAGCGGCGCGGTCTCGATGGCCGCGCGCCAGCGTCGCTCGGCCTCGTCGCGGTCCAGGGCGGTCAGGAACTGGGTCTGCCTCACCGGACACCCTCGCGCTTCCGCCTCACTGGACGCCGCCGACCGGCCCCGCACCGCGCGGCGCTGCCCGCCGCGCCGGCGCGTCGGGCGACCAGGCGTCGTCGTACAGGCGCACCTCGACCTTCGCCCATTCGGGATAGCCCTCGGTGTCGCGCGGCACGATCACCACGCCGTCGGCGCGCACCGTGGAGGACAGGATCGAGGCGCCGGACGTGGCGAGCGGCACGACCTGGCCGTTCTCGATGGCCACGCGCACGTAGTCGGTACGGCCGAGGGCCGAGCTGATCTTGCGCGCCAGCGGGAGCGAGACGCGCCGGTGGGGCCACTCGCGCGAGCGCCCGCCGAGGCCGCGCAGGGTGGGCCCCGCGAAGAACTCGTAGGCGCACAGGCACGAGACGGGGTTGCCCGGCAGGAGGAACACCAGCCGCGCTTCGCCGCCCGCGCCGCCGCCGACGCCCCGGCCGATGCGGCCGACGCCGGCCGGGCTCGAGGGCCGCATGGCCACACCATGGAAGTCGAGCCGGCCGAGCTCGGCGACCAGGCGCGGAGCGTGGTCCTCCTGCCCGACGGAGCTGCCGCCCGAGACCAGTACCACGTCGGCGTCGGGCGCGGCGAGCGCCTCGCGGATCCGCTCCGCGCGGTCCGGCAGGATCTCGAAGGGCAGCACCACGCCGCCGTCGCGCGCCACCAGGGCGCGCAGCATCACCGAGTTGCTGTCGACCACGCGGGCGCCTTCGGGCCGGCTGCCCGCGGGCAGCAGCTCGTCGCCGGTGATCACCAGGCGCACGCGCGGGCTGCGCACGCAGGGCACGCGGTCGATGCCCACCGACGCCAGGAGCGCCGCGTCCTGGGGGCGCAGGCGCCGGCCCGGCGCGAGCAGCGCGCCGCCGCGCCGCACGTCCTCTCCGATCTCGCTCACGTTCCTGCGCGGCGCGACGGCATCGCGCACCTCTACGTGCCCGTCGTCCTCCTCGGAGAACTCGGCCATCACCACCGCGTCCGCGCCCTCGGGCAGCGGCGCGCCGGTCATGATGCGCACCGCCTGGCCCGCTCCCACGCGCGCGGCGCAGGGGCGGCCGGGGAGCGACTCGCCCACCAGCTCCAGGCGGATCGGGTCGTAGGCCGAGGCGCCGAACGTGTCGGCGCCGCGCAGCGCGTAGCCGTCCATGGCCGAGCGGTCGAAGGAGGGCACGTCCACGGGCGATTCCAGCGGGCGCGCCAGCACGCGTGCCACGCACGCGTCGAGCGCTACGTCCTCGGCGCCCAGGGGCGCCGTGTGGGCGGCCAGGAAGCCTTCGACGTCCTCGACGTCGGCCCGCTCGGCGAAGCCTCGCATCCGGACGTCACGCATGGCGCACCTCGCGCAACCGGACCGGACCGGACGCGGCTCGCCCGGCTAGCCGGTGGCCTTGGTCGCCCAGAGCAGATCCCGCGCCGGGAAGCGCTCCCGCTTGGCCCGGGCGACCACCTCCGCGGGCACGTCGAACTTGAGCACGTGGTTCGGCCCGATGCCCTCCTCGGTCATGCAGGCGGGCAGCACGTCGTCGGCGTCGGTGAAGCCGGCGCCCTGGTTGAACTTCCACTCGTCCTGCAAGCACTGCCAGCCGATGTCGGCCAGCTGCTCGCGGCTCACGGGCTCGCCGTAGAGCTGCGAGTAGAAGGCCGCGATCTCGGGCAGCGTCGGCTGGAGGAACTGGCAGAAGCCCGAGGAGTCGCAGGCCGCGTTGATCAGCTGGGCCTCCTGGGAGGCCTG
>Ga0302046_10001513_pt1 | contig 21817 bp, 17 predicted proteins | sample RVTome_11_FD_200261 | JGI IMG/M metagenome (GOLD analysis project Ga0302046, IMG submission 200261) | Soil microbial communities from uranium-contaminated site in the Upper Colorado River Basin, Wyoming, United States - RVT147D111 (version 2) ...
GCAAAAAACCCAAGGTCGCCCTCACCGCCGTCATGCGAAAACTCGTCGTCCTCGCCAACACCCTGCTCAAAGAAGACCGCACCTGGATCAATCATTGTGCTTGACCCCAAACACAGATGCTCACCCTTCCGCCTGCACCTCGTGGGCGATGATGGCCTTGAGGATATCGCTCGTGCCGCCGCCGATCAGGGTGAAGCGGATGTCGCGCAGGTGGCGCTGCACGGGGTACTCCATCGCATAGCCGTAGGAGGCGTAGATGCGTGAGGTCTTCTCGCAGATCTGCAGGGCCGCTTCGGTGGCGAAGAGCTTCGCCATCGCCGCTTCCTTGTGGTGCGGCTTGCCCTCGTCGAAGAGCGTCGCGGCGTCGTCGACCAGCAACTGCGAGGCCTTCAGGTCCGTCGCCATCTCGGCGATCTTGATCTGCGTCGCCTGGAACTTGCCGATCGGCCGGCCGAACTGCTGGCGCTCGGCGGCATAGCGCACCCCGTCGGCGAGCGCGGCCCGGGCGCAGCCGACGGCGAGCGCCCCCGTCATGATGCGGATCTGCGCCAGGATCTTGCGGAGCTCCGCCTCGCCCGCGCCGATCTCGCCCAGCCGGTTCTCCGCCGGCACGAAGCAGTCGTTGATCGCGAGCTCGGAGGTCGGCAGCGCGCGCACGCCCATCTTGTGGATGGCGCGGCCGACGTCGAGCCCCGCAAAGCCCTTCTCCAGCAGGAAGATGGTGAGCTTCTTGTCCTCGCCCGCCCGCGCGAAGACGGTGAAGAAATCGGCGTGCGGCGCCATCGTCACCCACATCTTCTGGCCGTTCAGCCGGTAACCGCCCTCGACTTCCACCGCACTGGTCGAGATCGAGCCGAGATCGGAGCCGGCATTGGGCTCGGTGATGCAGATCGAGCCGATCTTCTCGCCCGCCAGCGCCGGCTTGAGCAACCGCTCGTGATGGTCGGGCGTGCCGAGCGAGTGGACGAAGTTCGTCCCCATCATCGCCTGCATCGAGACGCAGGCCGCGACCGAAACCGAGCCGCGCGCGATCTCCTCGATCGCCTTGCAATAGGCCAGGAGGCCCAGGCCCAAGCCGCCCACCTCTTCCGGGTAGCGCATGCCGAAGAAGCCGAGATCGGCGATCGCCTGGAACATCTCGCGCGGGAACACGCCCGCCTCGTCGATCGCCTCGGCCTTCGGCGCGATCCGCTCGTCGCAGAAGCGCGCGAAGGTGTTCTGGATCTCGTGAATTTCGTCGGGTAGTTCGGGCACTGACTAGTCTCCCCTGGCTGGCTGACGATCCGGCCTCGCCTGGATCATTTTCCGCTTCGCATGGCGGCGCGGCGCGCCTGCGTGGCCGCCGTGTCGAGCGAGCCGCCGCGCTTCAGGGCGACCCCGAACGCCGCGCGCGCCGATTTCCGCGTGACGTAACCGTCGGCGACGTCCGCGGCGACCTTGGCCGGATCGCGCTTGCGCGCCTTGCCGCGCCCGCCCCCGCCGGGCAGCTCGACGACCAGGTGATCGTCGCCCGGAATGTAGTGCATCCCCTTGGCCGGCAAGGGTTTTCCCGAAGCGAGGCGGACCTTCCCCGCGGCCCCGTTCGCACCGCCGCCGCGCCCCTTTGCGGGATTCTCGACCCGGTCGAACATGGCGTAGAGCGCGAAGGGCGCGCCGTCGAGCGTGCCCACCTCGACCGTCTGGCCGAGCCCTCCCCGGGTCTCGCCGGCGCCGCCCGAATCGGCCCGCAGCTCCTTCCGCCAGACGACGATGGGCGCCAGGGTCTCGAAGAGCTCCGAGGACATGGCGCGCACGCCGCTCGGAAAGGCGGTCGCCGACATGCCGTCGAGGCCCGGCCGCGCGCCCGAGCCGCCGGAATTGAAGGACAGCACCTCGTAGCGCTCGGACGAGACGTTGCCGCCGGGCCGCCCGACCCGCGCCGCCACCTCGGGCCCGCCGCGGATCTGGATGCCCCAGAGGCAGGCGGCGCCCTCGGCGGGCACCTTCTCCGGCACCGCCTTGGCGAGCGCGCCCAGCACCACGTCGGGCAGGAACTGGCCGATGATATGGCGCGCGGCGACCGGCCACGGCCGCTCGACATTGACGATCGAGCCGGCCGGCGCGCGCACTTCCACCGGCGCCAGCGAGCCCGCGTTGTTGGGCACGTCCGGCGCCACGATCGTGCGCACGCCGAAGGCGGCGTAGGCCTTGCAGTAGTTGAGCACGACGTTGATGCCGTAAGGGCTGGCCGGGCTCGAGCCCTCGAAATCGACCAGGACCCGCCGGTCCTCCAGCGTGACCGCGCATCTCAGCGTCACCGGCTTGTCGTAGCCGTCGAGGGTCAGCGTGTTCCTGAAGGTGCCGCGCGGCAGCCCGGCAATTGCCGCCTCGGTCGCCGCGCGCGAATTGTCGATGACGAAATCCGCCAGCCCCTCGATGTCGTCGAGCCCGAACTCGTCCATCATCGCCAGCAACCGCCGCGCGCCGGTCTCGTTGCTGGTCACGTACGACAGGATATCGCCCTCGACCTCCAGGGGCGTACGTACGTTTCCACGTACAAGCGTGAACAGGTCCTCGTTCAGCGTTCCGCGATCTGCCAGCTTCATCAATGGGATATACAGACCCTCCTCGAATACCGAGCGGCCGTCCGGGCCCTGGCCGAGCCCGCCGATATCGACCTGGTGACACGTACAGGCGAAGAGCGCCACCACCGTGCCGCCGCGGTGAACCGGCGTCATCACGGTCACGTCGTGCAGATGCCCCGAGGTCATCCAGGGGTCGTTGGTGATGTAGTGGTCGCCCTCGGCCATCGTCCCGATGGGGAAGCGCTCCAGGAAATGCGGCGCGGCGAGCGCCATCGAGTTGACGTGGCCCGGCGTGCCGGTGACCGCCTGCGCCACCATGCGGCCACGCCGGTCGAAGACGCCGGCCGAGAGATCGCCCGATTCGCGCACCACCGAGCTGAAAGCGGTGCTCATCAGCGTGCGCGCCTGCTCCTCGACCACGGCGATGAGGCGGGCCCACATCACCTGGTTGCGGATATCGTCGAGCGCCCCAGCCTTCGAGCGTGTGGATTTCGCGGTCATTCGGGTCACTCCAGCCGCAGAAGATAGACGTGGCGCCCCTCCATCACCAGCACGCCCGCCTGGTCGTGCACCGTGGCGCGCATGGTGAGCAGGCCCGTCGTGGTCTGCGGTTTCACCTCGACCACCTCGAGCGCCGCATAGAGCGTGTCGCCCAGGGTAACGGGCTTGAGGACCTTGAACGAGGCCTCGACGAGGCCGATGAGCGTGTCGTCGACCAGGTGCGGGAAGAGCCCCGCCCCCGCCGCGGTCTGGATGAAGGTCTGCATGCCGTGGGCCAGCAGGTCGCCATGCCCCCGCCGCCGGCAGTATTCGCGGTCGTAATGGATCGGGTGGTTGTCGCCCGAGGCGGCCTGGAAGGCGGCGAAGATGCCCTCGGTCATGGTGCGCGAGGGCAATGGGAAGCGCTCGCCGACGCGGAAGTCCTCGAAGGCGCGCGGCGCGGCGAGCCTGTGCCGGTCCGGGTCGAAGTCGTCGCTCATCGCCCCTCCTTGCGGTCGAGTACGATATTGCCCGCGGCATCGATCCGCGCGGCGAAATGCGCCGGCACGACGGTCGTCGTCTGCTTCTCGGCGATCACCGCCGGGCCGTCGATCGCGGCGCCCGCGCCCAGCCCGTCGCGTTCGTAGACCGCGACCTCCGTGGTCTCGCCAGTCTCGGCATCGAAGAGCGCGCGCGACCCCGCAGGCCCGGCCGCGCCGCCGCCCGCAGCCGCGGCCGTAGCCGGGGCCGCGATCGCGGCGCTCACCGTGACGATCCAGCTCACCACCTCGATGTCGACGCCGTCGACCAGCCGTCCGTACTTGGCTTTGTAGGCGATTTCATAGGCCTGGCGCAGCGCCGCGCCGTCCGCGGCCGTGAGCGCGCGCGCCGGCACGGGCACCGGGATCTCGTGGCCCTGGCCGAGATAGCGCATGTAGGCCTGGCGCGTTTCCGCGGAGGCGCGGCCGGGCGCGCCGAGGGCGACGACGCGCGCCGCCTCGGCGCTCATCTCCTCCAGGATCGGGTTGACGAGCGCGGGCGCGAAGCTGTCGAGGCGCTGATAGGCGGTGCGCGCCAGCTCGTAGGCGACGGGCGCGCGCAGGAACCCCACCGCCGAGCCGACGCCCGCCGCGACCGGCACCAGGATGCGGTCGATGCGCAGCTTGTCGGCGATGCGCGCGGCGTGCACCGGGGCCGAGCCGCCGAAGGCGATCAGCACGCGCCCCGCCACGTCCTTGCCGCGCTCGGTCGCGTGCTCGCGCGCGGCGTTCGACATGTTCTCGTCGACCATCTCGGCGACGCCCCAGGCGGCGGTGCGCGCGTCGAGGCCGAGCGGCTTGCCGACCCGGGCGGCGAGCGCCGCCTCGGCCTTCTTCGGGGCGAGATCGTAGGCGCCGCCGGCGAAGCCCTTGGCGCCGATCCGCCCCATGACCACGTCCGCATCGGTCACGGTGGGTTCCGTTCCGCCGCGGCCGTAGCTCGCCGGGCCGGGCTCGGAGCCGGCGCTGTCGGGGCCGACGGTGATGCGCTTCATCGCATCGACCCGGGCGATCGAGCCGCCGCCGGCGCCGATCTCGACCATCTCGATCACCGGGATGCGCAGCGGCAGCCCGCTGCCCGGCTTGAAGCGGTAGGCGCGCGCGACCTCGAAGGCGCGGGCGGGCTGCGGGGTGCCGCCGTCGATCAGGCAGATCTTCGCCGTGGTCCCGCCCATGTCGAAGGAAAGCACGGCATCGAGCCCGGCCTCGCGCGCGATGTGCGCGGCCAGGATGGCGCCCCCCGCCGGCCCCGATTCGACCAGGCGCACCGGAAAGGCCTTCGCCGTCTCCGGCCGCGTCACCCCGCCGCTCGACAGCATGAGGAAGAGCGGGCAGGCGAAGCCGTTCGCCGCCAGCGCCGCCTCCAGCCGGTCGAGATAGCGCGCGATCAGCGGCCGCACGTAGGCGTTGGCGCAGGCGGTGGTGAAGCGCTCGTATTCGCGGATCTCGGCCGAAACCTCCGAGGAGAGGCTGATCATGAGGTCGGGATTGGCCGCGGCCAGGATCTCCGCCGCGCGGCGCTCGTGGGCCGGGTTCTGGTAGCTGTGCAGGAAGCCGACCGCCGCGCTCTCCACGCCGAGCGCCTTCAGCTTGCGGCCGAGCTTGGCGAGCGCCGCCTCGTCGAGCGGGACAAGCTCGTCGCCGGCGACGCTGAGCCGCCCTGCGACCCCGAAGCGCAGGCGCCGCGGCACCAGGGGCTGAGGCTTCTCGATGTTGAGGTCGTACTGATCGAAGCGGCTTTCCGAGCCCATCTCGACCACGTCGCGGAAGCCCTCGGTGGTGACCAGCGCGGTCTTGGCGCCCTTGCGCTCGATGATGGCGTTGGTGGCGAGCGTGGTGCCGTGGATGATCACCTCGACCGCGCCCGGCGCCACCCCCGAGGCCGCGAGCGCCTGGCCGAGCCCGTCGATCACGGCCCGGTCGGGCGCATCGTGCGTCGTCAGCACCTTGGCCGTGTGCTGGACGCCGCCCGCCTCCAACACGACGTCGGTGAAGGTGCCGCCGATATCGACGCCGATGCGGGCGCCGTGCTGGCCGCCGGTCGGCTGGGGGTCAGGTGTGTCCATTGCGATGCTGGATTGCCCGGTTGCGCGCGCTATTCTCGCCAAAGCACCGCCGCTGGCAAGCGGCCGGACCGGGAGACCCGAGGAAAGGACATGCCAGCCATGCGGAAGGCCGTCGAAGAACTGGCTGCGCGGGGCGAGCTGCGCGAGGTCGCGCGGGAGGTCGATCCGCGCTTCGAGCTCGCCGCCGTGGTCGCGGCCTCCCAGCGCGAGGGCGAGGCGGCCCTGCTGTTCCGCGCGATCAAGGGCAGCGCCCTGCCGGCGGCGAGCAACCTCTACGGCTCCCACGACCGCCTCTGCCACATGATAGGGGCAAGCGACGGAAACTTCGTGCGGCGCTGGTCGGACCTGACCGATGCCTTCGAGAAGAAGCCGATCGACCCGCCGATCCTCCCGGTGGCCGCCAAAAACCTCGCCGAATCGCGGCTCTCCGATCTCCCCGCCGTCACCTATCACGAGAAAGACGCCGGCCCCTACATCACCGCCGGCATCGTGCTGGCGCGCCACCCGGAGAGCGGGGCCGCCAATCTCTCCTTCCACCGCGCCATGCAGGTGAGCGATCAGGAGCTCCGCATCCGCATCGGCGAATCGCACGACCTTGCCGGCTGCATGGCCGCCGCCGAGGCCCAGGGCGAGGGACTGGAAGTGGCGATGCTGATCGGCCCGGCGCCCGAGATCTTCCTCGCCGCCTGCGCCTCGCTGCCGCCGGAAGCCGACGAGCTCGCCGCCGCGGCGATGATCCGGGGCGAGCCCGTGCCCATGCGCCCCTCGCGCCACATCGACCTCGCCGTGCCCGCCGACACCGAGATCGTCATCGAGGGCCGCATCCTGCCCGGCGAGCGCCGGCCGGAAGGGCCGTTCGGCGAGTTCATGGGCTACTACGTGCCGGGCGGCGACAACCACGTGCTGGAGATCGCCGGCGTCACCACGCGCCGCGAGCCGCTCTACCACGCCCTGCTCTGCGGCTCGCCGGAGGACATGCGCCCGCTGGAGACCGCGATCGCCGCGCGCATCTACCGCCACCTGGTGAAGACGGGCCTGCCCGGCATCCTCGACGTGGGCTGCCGGCCGCGCCTCCTCAACACCGTGGTCAAGATCGACAAGCAGTCGGCCGACCACCCGCGCGAGGTGATGATGGCCGCCTTCGACGCCCATCCCGACTATTCCAAGGCCGTCGTGGTGGTCGACCGGGACATCGATATCCACGACATGAACGCGGCCTGGTGGGCCTATCTGACGCGCGGCCGCGCCGACACGCGGGCCTTCGTGATCGCCGACCGGCCCGGCTTCTACCGCGACCCCAAGGGCGACCATAAGGGCCGGCTCGGCATCGACGCCACCATGCCGCTCGACCGCGCCCACGAGTTCGAGCTGAAGCGCGTCCCCGGCGCCGATACGATCGACCTCAAGGATTATCTGACATGAGCCGGCGCTAATATCCGCCGCGATCCACCCCGAAGTCGCGGCGCGCGCCCTGGATCGTCACCGTGAACCCCGCGATCACGTCGATGAAGGTCATCAGCGTGATCAGGAAGAATGTCAGCGTGCCGAAGCCCTTGAGCAACAGCAGCTCGAGCAGCGCCGCCACGAAGACCGCCATCGACAGCACGTGGTCGACCACGGCGACGGTCGAGGTCCGGGTCGCCTTGACGATCTCGAAGTAGAGCAGCAGCAGGCCCATCACGGTCAGCAGCCCGCCGAGCGTGAAGGCGAGCGCGTCCGTCGAGGGCAGCGCGACGGCGAAGACCGCGCTCGCCGGCGTGAGCTTGGTGAAGTAGACGATCGCGTTGTAGGCGGCGAGGACGAGGATGAGCAGCGGGAAGACGCGCAGCATGGGGGCCTCCGGGGCGGGGCGGGCGGGGGCGTCCGCGATCGGCGCGATGATAGGGCGCGCGGGTGGGATTGCAACGAACACCCGCGATACGGCGTCACGGGATCCCGCCTCCCCCACCAACGAAGGGCCTCGTCACGACAGACTCAGGGCCTCATCCTGAAAGACACAGTGCCTTATCCTGAAAGACACCGGGTCTCATCCTGAAAAACACCGGGCCTCATCCCGAAAACACAAGGCCTCATCCTGAAAAACACCGGGCCTCATCCTGATAAACACAAGGCCTCATCCTGAAAAACAGAGGGCCTCATCCTGAAAAACACAGGGCATCATCCTGAAAAACACAGGGCCTCATCCTGAAAAACACAGGGCCTCATCCTGAGCTTGTCGAAGGACGAGGCCCGGCCCGCCGGCACGACGTGCGAGGGTCAGCGAGGCGTCGACGGCCGCATCCTTCGACAAGCTCAGGATGAGGCTCTTGGGATCTGAATGAGGCTCTTGGGATCTGAATGAGGCTCTTGGGATCTGAATTTGGCTCTTGGTTTCTGAATGAGGCTCTTGGTGTCTGAATGAGGCGCTTGGTGTCTGAATATGGGTCCCGGTGTTCGGGTGAGAAGTGTGAGGTTAGGCCCGCCCCGCCGGCACCTACGCCGCGCCGCCGGCAGGCTTGAGCTGGCTCAGCAGCGGCAGGTAGCCCTCCTCCTTCAGCCGCCGGCCGCGCTCGGCGAAGAGCGCGCCCCGGGCCTCGACACTGGGCCCTTCGACGCCGTGGCCCTCGAGCAGCCGGCTCATGAAGTTGAAGCAGCAGACCACCATGATGGCGTCATGCAGCGCCTGCCCGTCCCAGCCGGCGTCGTAGACCGCCTGCGCATCGGCCTCGGTGAAGCTCAGCGGATCTTTGGTCAGCTTTCCCGCCATGCGGAGAAGCGGCACGATCTTCGGCGGAAGGCCCGCGCCCTCCAGGTCGCCCGGCATCGCGTCGACCGCGGCGTCGGGGATGTCGTCATAGGCCTTGGCGGTCTCGGCATGGACGCCGTGGCAGTAGCGCCCGCCGGCCACGGCGCAGACATAGGCGGAGATCAGCTCGCGCTCGCCCTCGGAAAGCGGCGAGGGCCCGCGCATGATCGCCTCGTGGAGATGCAGCAGCGGCGCGCCGGCGGCGGGGCTCATGTTGAAGATGTCGAGGACGGCCGCGTCCTCGCCGAGCTGGGGAAACTTCGCCATCGCGTTCGGTCCCTGATTAGAAGCGGTCGGGGCGGTAAGGCGTGAGATCGATGCCCGGATCCTGCCCGGCCGCCAGCTTGGCGACGATCTCGCCCGTCGCCGCCGCCATGGTCAGCCCCAGCATGGCGTGGCCGAAGGCGAAGAGCACCTTGGCGTGCTTGGGCGAGGGGCCCAGGACCGGCAGGCTGTCGGGCAGGGTCGGGCGATGGCCCATCCAGCTCTTCGCGCCCTTGTCGCTCAACGCGGGGATCATCTTCCTGGCCATCGGGTAGAGCATGCGCGCGCGGGCCTCGTCGGGCGGCGCATCGACGCTGGCGAACTCCACCGTGCCGGCGAGGCGCACGCCGCCCCGCATCGGCGTCACCCCGAAATGCATCTCGCCGTCGACGACCGGCGCCTGCAGCGCCACGCCGGGCTCGGGCAGCATCAGGTGATAGCCGCGCGCGCTCTCCATCGGCACCTTCAGCCCCAGGCGCTTTGCGAGCGGCAACGACTGGATGCCGGCGGCGAGCACCAAACCGTCGATCTCGCGGCGGCCGCCGGCGCAGATCAGCGCCGCCGGGCCGTCGGCGCCCATCTCGATGTCGCGCACTTCATCATGCACCAGTTCTGCGCCCAGCGCGCGTGCGTGCCTGAGGTAGCTCTGCGTGACGGCGAGCGGATCGACGGTGTAGAAGGTCTCCGGCAGGTGATAGGCCCAGCGGTAATCGCGGTTGAGCGCCGGCTCCATCTGCCAGATGGCATCATCGCGCAGGGTCTCCACCGGCACGCCGTTGCGGCGGTAGAGATCGGTCTCCCACGCCGCGGCATCGAAGGAGGCCCGGTTCGGATAGACGAGGAGCAGCCCGCGCGCGCGGAGGAGATCGGTGCCGCCGGCCTCGCGCAGCATCGCCCGGTGGGCCTCGCCCGAGCGGTCGAGCATGGCCTGGAGCGCCCGCGCGTTGGCCTCGACCGTGTCGGGCTTCGCGTTCGCCAGGAGGCGCAGCAGGAACGGCGTGAGGCGCGGCAGGTAGCGCCAGCGCAGCTTGAGCGGGCTCTGCGGATCGAACAGCAGCTTCGGCATCTTGCGCAGGATGCCGGGGGTGGCGAAGGGCAGCGGCGTGCCGGTCTGGATGAACCCGGCATTGCCGTAGGAGGCGCCCATGCCCGGCTCGCCGCGCTCGATCACGGTGACCGGAAAGCCCGCGCGCGCCAGTGCCAGCGCGCAGGCGCTGCCCACCACCCCCGCGCCGATGACGGTGTGGTGCGGCTTGCCGGATTGGCGGCGGTCAGCGTTCATGCCCTCTCTTGCCATGCGGCTGCGTCGCGATAAACCCCTCTCCCGCAAGCGGGTTAGGGGAAGGCGGCCGCATCTCAAGTGAGGGCCGGTGATGCCAAACGATCGGAATATGCTCCAGCTACCGCTTGGCGTCGCGCTTGGCGTCGGCGTCGGAATAGGCGGTCATCACGTTGAGCACCGCCTGGCGGCCCTCGACGCTGACCGCCTCCAAGGCGCGGGTCAATGCCGCCGGCAGCTCGCTCGCCAGCTCGACCTTCTCGCCGTAGCCGCCCGAGGCCTCGACGATCTTCTCGTACTTGGGCGCGGGCTCGAGATAGGTGAGCGGCGCCCGGTTGGAGACCGCCGCCGCGCCGTCGGGATAGATGCTGAGCGTGGCCCGGCGCACCGCGCCCCACATGGCGTTGTTGAGGATCACGGTGAGGAAGGGCAGGTCGTTGGCGGCGCTGACGTAATGCGCCGGCGTCGGGTTGCCGAACATGTAGGAGCCGTCGCCGACCACCGCGATGACGCGCCGGTCGGGCCGGCCGAGCTTCAGGCCGAGCGCCGCGCCGAGTCCCCAGCCGAGCCCGCCCGCGGGGCTGGTGCCGAAATAGGTGCCGAGCTCGGTGCGGTCGAGCAGGCCGACCGGGAAGGCGGTCTCGGTCACCACCGTGTCGCCGCTGCCGATCGCCTTGTTGAGGCAGGCGGCGACATAGCCGATGGTCGCCCGGTCGCCGTCGGGGGTCGCGGCCAGCGCCGCCCTCTTGGCCTCGTCCTGCTCGGCGCGCATGGCGGCGATCCACTTGCGGCGCGCCGCGATCGACTTGGCGCCGTTATGGGTCTTCTCGGCGAGCGCGGCCGAGAGCGCCTCCAGCGTCGCCCGCGCGTCGCCCGCGATCGCCAGGTCCGAGCGGAAGCTCCGCATCGGATAGCCGGTGAACAGCGGATCGTCGCCGATATGCACGACCTTGGCGTCGGGGTTCACGTCGTGCAGGCGCGGGATCCACGGCACGTCGCAGTCGAGGGCCACGATGGTGTCGGCCGCCGAGAGCAGCGGCCCCGGATCGTGGCCGAGATGCATCGGATGGTAGCTCGGCAGGAAGAGATAGCGCGCCCGGTAGCCGACCACGGGCACGGCGTAGGCCTCGGCGAGCGCGGCCAGCGCCGGCACGTCGGCCGGGTTGCGCCCGAAGCTGCCGGTGACGATGAGCGGCGTCCGGCCCTCCGCCAGCCAGGCCGCGGCGCGGGCGACGGCGTCGGCGTTGGGGGCGGCGGCGGTCGCGGCCGCCCGGCGGCTCGGCGAGTCGATGGTGAGCGTCCCCGCGCCGTCGGCCAGCACCTCGCGCGGCATGGTGAGGTAGACCGGTCCGCGCGGCGCCGACATCGCCACCGTGAGCGCGCGGTCGACCACCGCCTCGATCTGGTCGGCGCGGCGCAGCTCGTAGTCCCACTTGACCATCTCGCGCACCATGCCGGCCTGGTCGAACATCTCCTGTCCCCAATGGATGAAGACGCTGCGCGAGCCCAGCGAGTCGTCCTCCATGATCGGCGTGCGCCCGGCGGCGACCAGCATCGGAATCGTCTCGCGCGCGGCGTTGAGCAGCCCGCAGACCGCGTTCGCCGTGCCGACGTTGACGTGCAGCATCACCGCCTGGGGCCGCCCGGTCGCCAGATACGCGCCATGCGCCATCGAGACGGCGAGGTTCTCGTGCGGCACGGTGATCGGAACCGGCGCGCGCGCCTGGCCGGCGGCCGCCTTCGACAGCCCCTCGATGATCGAGGGAAAATCGGTGCCGGCGTTGCCGAAGATATAGTCGACCCCGCGGTCGGCGAGGAGTTCGAGCAGGGCCTCGCCCGTGCTCGCCACCTCGATCGTGCGCTTGCCCATCGGTCCCCCCGGTCTTTCCAGCCTCAACCCGTTTCGGGCTTTGTTGGCCGCATTCTCCGCTCCGCCAGCGGATCAGGCGACGCCGCTTTTCTCTCGTCCCCTGTGGATCAGCAATTCATACCCCGCCAGGGCCATTCCCGCGAGCACCCCGGCGAGCGCCACAAGGCCGGCGCCGGGAAAGGCCCCCTGCGGCGCCAGGGCCAGCAGGCCGGCGACCAGGAAGGCGGCGCGCGGGGCCGCGGCGATCCGGCGCCACAGGAAGCCCGTGATGGCGATCGAGACCAGCCAGACGCCGATCGCCGCCGCCGTCACCGAGGTCACGATCTCCAGCGTCTCGCCGACCAGGATCAGCGTCGGCGAGAGCACGAAGAGGAAGGGGATCACGTAGGCGAGCCAGCCGAAGCGGACGGCGGCGAAGCCGGTGCGCACCGGATCGGCCTCGGCCACCCCGGCCGCCGCGTAGGCGGCGATCGCCACCGGCGGGGTCAGCATCGAGAGCATGCCGAAATACATGACGTAGAGGTGCGCCGCCATCGGATGCACGCCGACCTCGACCAGCCCCGGCGCCACCAGGGCCGCGAGCAGCACGTAGACGCCCACCGTCGGCAGGCCCATGCCGAGCACGATGCAGACGGCGGCGGCCAGCAGCAGCAGCGCCAAGAGGCTGCCCGAGCCGAGCTGCACCAGCACGTTGGTGAAGGTGAAGCCGAGCCCCGAGTTCGAGAGCACGCCGATGACGACCCCCGCCCCCGCGGCGATCAGGATGATGTCGAGCACCGCCACCCCGGTCCGGCGCACGCAATCGAGAAGCGTCCACGGCGACGGCCGGAAGCCGCGATAGCCGAAGACGAGGGAGCAGGCGATCAGCCCGATGGCGCCGGTGATCGCCGCCAGCTGCGGCAGCCAGTTGAGGTGGAAGAGCGCGAAGATCAGCACCGCGAAAGGCACCACGAAGATCCATCCCGGCAGCAGCGTGCGGCCGCGCGGGATTTCCGAGCGCTTGAGCGCGGCGAGGCCGTCGCGCGCCGCCTCGAGGTCGGCCTGCACGAACAGCGCGAAATAGTAGAAGAGCCCCGGCACCAGCGCCGCGATCACCACGTTGGCGTAGGAGGTCTCCAGGAAATCGGCCATCAGGAAGGCGGCCGCGCCCATCACCGGCGGCAGCAGCTGGCCGCCGGTCGAGGCCACCGCCTCGATGGCGGCGGCCTTGTGCGCGGGATAGCCGCCGCGCTTGATCATCGGGATGGTGACGACGCCGGTCGCCACCACGTTGGCCACGGCGCTGCCCGAGATCGAGCCGAAGAGCGCCGAGGCCGCCACCGCGATCTTGGCGGCGCCTCCGCGGAACCGGCCCATCGCCACCTGCGCCAGCTCGGTGAAGAAGAGCGAGCCGTGGGTCGCGTTCAAGAGCGAGCCGAAGAAGACGAAGGCGACCACGATGCTGCAGGCAATCGCCAGCGGCCCGCCGGGGATCGCGTTGCCGTCGAAGGCGAGCAATCCGGCGTAGACGTCCCAGTCGATCTGCTGGGCCGCGAACTTGCCGCTCAGGTGATGGCCGAGCACCCCGTAGACGATGAAGGCGCCGACGATGATCGGCAGGGTGATCCCGGTGCCCCGCCGCATCGCCTCGACCATCATCGGCACCAGCACGAGGCCGCAGGCCACCGCGTCCCACGGCGTCTCGGAGTACATCTCCGCCAGGCGCGGATAATGCACGGCGATGTACCAGCCGACCGCGAAGCCGAGCGCCGCCAGCACGATGTCGTACCAGGGCGCGGCGCGGCGCGTCGTGCGCCGCTTGGCCGGCAGGTGCAGGAAGGCGAGCGCCAGCGCGAAGGCGAGGATCGCCCCCATGTATTGGGCCGGATAGAGGTTGAGGCCCAGCCACTGGAAAATCTCCAGCGCCCACAGCAGCGAGATCACCGTGATGCCGGCGGCCGCGGTCCCCGTCGCCGCCCGCAGCCAGCCCGGCCGCGCATCGGCAAGCGGGCCGCCGCTATCCGTTTCGTCTTCCGATCCGGCCTGGCCGGGACTGACCTGACGCGAGGTTACTTCGGCGGCCAGAGGCCCTGCTCCTTGTAGAACTTGACCGCGCCCTCATGCCAGGCCACCGCCCCCAGGTCCTTGTTCATGCGCTTGGGGTTGAAGAGGTTGTAGACCGGCCAGGCCGCCGCCATCGCCTTCTTGTTGGCGTGCATCGTCTTGACGAGCCGGTAGACGTTCTCCGCGCTGGTGCCCTCGTGGGCGAAGACCAGCGCGTCGTAGGTCAGCGCGTGCATCGGCGCGGTGACGCCCGGATTGTGCTTGCCCGGGACCTCGCGGCGGAAATAGGCCACCGGCATGTGCTTGCGCATCTTGGCCAGGTTCTCCGGCGTGTTGGGGATGGCCAGCGCGCGGATGCCGATCTTGGCGTGCGCCTCGCGCACCTTGGGCGCGCCCATGGCGAAGAGGAAGACGTCGGTCTTGCCGGAGATGAAGGCGTTGGCGCCGGCGACGATGTTCGGCACCGGGACGGGCCTGAGGTCCTTCCGCGTGAGGCCCGCCGTCGCCAGATGCGCGTCGATCAGGTTGAGGATGACCTTCTGCGCCACATAGCCGTCGGGCGAGCGGGCGCCCTTCAGGTCGGCGATGGACTTGTACTTGGAGTCCTTGCGCACCCAGAAGCCGTTGCGCAGCGGGAACATGATGAAGACCGCGCGCAGGTTGGGGTGCTTACGGCCCTTGAAATGGCCCTCGCCGGTGACCGCGATCGACAGCTCGTATTCGTTGGCGAGGCCGAAGTCGACCTGGCCCTTGTTGATCGAGGGGATATAGACGTTGGGGCTGGTGAAGTTGCGCAAGGTCGCGGGCAGCTTGCCCTGGTTGGTGGCGATCTTGGCGATCACCGTGCCGGCGCGGTCGTAGAGCGAGCCCTTCTTGGACGCGGCGATACCGACCGTCTCGGACTGGGCGGCGCCCGCCGCCAGAAACGCGGCCGCAACGGCGCTTGTCGCAATGACGTGCTTCATGATCTCCTCCCTGGTGATGCTCGGGTTGCAGCAAATCGCCGCGCCGGGCCGTCCGGCCGCCGCTGCGTGGTCTTCCCAAGTCTCGGGAAAGACTATCGGAATCGGGGGGCAAAGGAAACCGGCCCGAGGCCGGCCGGGGCGCGCGGCCGGCAACCGCGCCGACCGCTGCGTCGCCCGGCGACAGGATCCGTCCCGAGGGTGTTGTCTCCAGCGCCTCAGGAGCCGCGGCGACGCTTCAGCGCCGCCACCTTGCGCTTGAGCTCCTCGTATTCCGGACAGCCGAAGCTGCACAGCCGGTCGAGCTTCTCAAGCTGCGCCTCGGCCTTGGCAAGGTCGCCCAGACGCACATAGAGCTCGCCCAAATACTCGTTGGCGCCCTTGTGGTCGGGATCGACGGCCAGGGCGCGCCGGTAGTAGGTCATCGCACGCTTGGTGTCGCCCGTCTCGCGATGGCTGAAGCCGAGATAGTTGAGCGCGTCCGCATTGCGCGGCTCTTTGGCCACGACGTCGCGCAAGAGCCGGATCGCGGCGCGATAGTCGCGCGCCTTCACCTTCTCCACCGCCACGGCGTAGGCGGGCTTCTGCAGGTCCCACACGCTTTCCCCTCCAGCGCCTCCGCCGCCGCCGCCGCCAGCGCCCATGGCCGGCGTGCCGCCGGTGCCCAGTGCGAGCCCGACGGCAATCGCGCCGGCCGCCATCACGTTGATGTAGTGCTGCATTTCCGCGCGCCTCCGCCCGTCGCTCCACAGCTCCAGTCAAGCCGCACCCGCAACCTTAGGCCGAATGTTGGCGATATGAAGGATTGTTCGAACAACTTCCCGTGACCACTCGCGGACCGACCGCTCGCTGCTGGCCGGCCTGCCCGATCAAGGCCCGGGGCGCGCCGCAGTTTCCGGTTCATTGCGCCGGCGTGCATGCCTATCCTGCGGCCATGACAGCGACGCTCACCATCGGCGACGTGCGGATCGACCGGGTGCTGGAGACCGAAGGCCCGATCTTCGCGCTCGACTACCTGCTGCCCGCCGCGCCCCCCGACCTGATCGACGCCCATGCCGACTGGCTGATGCCGCGCTACGTCGACCCGGCGAGCCGCACCCTCATCCTCTCCTTCCATTCGCTGCTGGTGCGCACGCCCAGGCAGACCATCCTGGTCGACGCCTGCATCGGCAACGACAAGGAGCGCCTGACCCGCCCGCCCTGGCACCATGCGCAATTCCCCTTCCTGGAGAACCTGGCGCGCCACGGGGTCGGCCCCGACGACATCGACGTCGTGCTCTGCACCCACCTGCACGCCGACCATGTCGGCTGGAACACGCGGCTGGTCGACGGGCGCTGGGTGCCGACCTTCGCCAACGCGACCTACATCTTCGGCCGCCGCGAATACGCCCATTGGGAGGCCGAGAACCGCAAGGCGCCGCCGGATGAGCCGCTCAACCACGGCTCCTTCACCGACAGCGTGCTGCCGGTGATGGAGGCGGGGCGCGTCCAGCTGGTCGAGGACGACCACGAGATCGACCGCGGCATCTGGCTCGAGCCGGCGCCCGGCCACACGCCGGGCAACGTCGTCATCCGGATCGAGCGCGGCGGGCAGCGCGCGCTCCTGGTGGGCGACGCCATGCACTCGCCGGCGCAGTTCGCCGACCCCGGCCTCCACACCCGCTTCTGCAGCGATCCCGCGCAGTCGGCCGAGACCCGCATCCGCCTCATCGACGAGGTCGCCGAGACCGACACGAGCTTCCTCACGGCGCATTTCCCCACGCCGACCTTCGGCCGCATCGTGCGCCGCGGCGACGCCTTCGGCTTCGACGACCTCTAGAGCAGGTCGTGATTTGGTCGAATCACTTCCTGATTCGACCAAATCACGTGAATCTGCTCTATTATCAAATAGTTAGATCGGATTCACGCATTCGGGCCGGATCAATTTTTGATCCGGCCCGAATGCGACCCGATCTAGCCGCCACCGCCCCTCCTTCCCGCCGACACTGGTCGGCGCCGGTTCGGCGCGCCATCGCATACGCATATCCCCCCTCTGAAGATGCGGAGGGGGATTTCCACGATCCCGGTCTCTATCGCAACGGATTTACTCCAGCCACCCATTTCCGGTTCATTGCCGGCGGGCCAGCGCGTATCCTTCGCCGCAGCATGCCCGCGCCCGACGCCAGCCCCGCACTCCTAGCCGACGCGCCCGTGCGCGCGGTCCTGAAGGACGTATTCGGCTTCGACGCCCTGCGACCCGGCCAGGACGAGGCGATCGCCGCCGTGCTCGCCGGCCGCAACGTGCTCGCCGTCATGCCGACGGGCTCGGGCAAGTCGCTCTGCTACCAGGTGCCGGCGCTGGTCACGGGCGGGCTCACCGTCGTCGTCTCGCCGCTCGTCGCCCTGATGCGCGACCAGGTCGAGGCGCTGCGCTTGAACGGCATCGCCGCGGCCACCATCAACTCCGACCACGACCGCGCCGCCAACGTCGCCACCTGGCGCCGCGTCCGGTCGGGCGGGATCCGCCTCCTCTACCTCTCGCCCGAGCGCCTGATGACCGAGGCCATGCTGGGCGCGCTGGCGAAGCTCGGCGTCGCCCTCTTCGCCATCGACGAGGCGCATTGCATCTCGCAATGGGGGCCGGCCTTCCGGCCCGAATATGCCGAGCTCGCGGCGCTGCGCGCGCGCTTTCCCGAGACGCCGGTCATCGGCCTCACCGCGACCGCCGATCCGCCGACCCGCGCCGACATCGAGGCCAAGATCTTCGGCGGCGACGTCGTCTCGGTGGTCACCGGCTTCGACCGCCCCAATCTCTCGCTCGCGGTGACGCTGAAGAAAGGCTGGAAGACCCAGACCGCCAAGTTCATCGAGGCGCGGCGCGGGCACGCGGGCATCGTCTACTGCCTGTCGCGGCGCAAGACCGAGGAGGTCGCGGCCATGCTCGCCGAGCAGGGCCACACCGCGCTCGCCTTCCACGCCAGGATGGAGCCCGCCGCCAAGGCGCGGGTCCAGAACCGCTTCATGACCGAGCCCGGCGTGGTCATCGTCGCCACCGTCGCCTTCGGCATGGGCATCGACAAGCCCGACATCCGCTACGTGCTGCACACCGACCTGCCGGCGAGCCCGGAGGCCTACTACCAGGAGATCGGCCGCGCCGGCCGCGACGGCGAGCCGGCCGAGACCATGCTGCTCTACGGGCTCGACGACATCCGCATGCGCCGCGCCTTCATCGAAGAGGAGGACGCGGGCGAGGAGCGCCGCCGTCGCGAGCACAAGCGCCTCGATGCACTGATCGCCTATTGCGAGGCGCCCGAATGCCGCCGCGCCATGCTGCTGCGCTACTTCGGCGAGGCGACGGAACCCTGCGGCAACTGCGACATCTGCCTCGACCCGGTCGAGCGGCGCGACGGCACCGAGGAGGCGCGGATGGTGCTCTCCGCCGTCCACCGCACCGGCCAGCGCTGGGGCGCGGCGCATATCGTGGGCGTGCTGCGCGGAGCCGAGAACGAGAAGATCCTGAAATGGCGCCACGACGAGCTGCCGACCTACGGGCGCGGCGCCGACCGCGCCGCGGGCGAATGGAGCGGCATCATCCGCCAGATGGTCGCCGCGGGCCTCCTCGAGATCGACATCGCCGGCTATGGGGGCTTGAAGGCGACGCAGGCCGGCACCGCGCTCATGCGGGGCGAGGGCGAGTTCCGCTACCGCCCCGACACGATCCGCGCGCCCAGGTCCGAGCGCCACAAAGCCGCCTCCGCCGCCGCCGCCCAGAGCCTGGATGACGCCGGCGCCGACCTGCTGCTGCGCCTGAAGGCGCTGCGGCTCGACCTCGCCAAGGCGCGCGACGTGCCGGCCTACGTGATCTTCTCCGACAAGACGCTGATCGACATGGCCGCCCGCCGCCCGTGCGACCGCGACGCCTTCGCCGAGGTCTACGGCGTGGGCGCGGCCAAGCTCACGGACTTCGCCGAGGTCTTCCTGGCCGAGATCGCCAAATCGTGATGCCGCGCGGCATTCCAATGCGCGCCGTTCCGCCTATCATTATCCGACGATCCGTTCGAAGCGCTGCGGAAAGGACGTCCGATGCGCACGATCCGGCTTTCGCTGCTCGGCTGGGCTTGCCTGCTCATCGCCATGGCGGGCGCCGTTGCGGCGGCGCCCGCCCCGTCGACTTACGACAAGCTCGACCGCGGACCCAAGGTCGGCCAGGCGCTGCCGGTCGCCCTCGCCGCCCCCGACCAGACCGGCGAATCGCGAGACCTCGCCTCGCTCGCCGGCAGGCGCGGGCTCATCCTGGTGTTCAGCCGCTCGCTCGACTGGTGCGTCTACTGCCGCGGCGAGGCGGTCGCCTGGAACCGCCGCGTCGGCGAGGCGCGCGCGCTCGGCTACCGGCTCGCCATCATCACCTACGATCCCGTCGCCACGCTGAAGGCCTTCGCCGAGGGCCGCGGCATCGCCTACACGCTGCTCTCCGACGAGGGCTCGAAGATCATCCGCGGCTTCGGCCTCTTGAACGAGGGCCACCCGCCGGGCAGCTTCGGCCACGGCATCCCGCACCCGGTCACCTTCGTGGTCGATCCCAAGGGCGTGATCCGCCATCGCTTCTCCGAGGAGACCTACCGCCGCCGTCCCGACATCGACACCACCCTCAAGGTCCTGCGCGCCGCGGCGGGCGACGGCGGCTGAAGCGTCGCCGCCCCCACCCGACTGGACAAGCGCCGCGCCAGGGGCCAAGACAACGCCCGATCGGCGGGCGCGGCCGCGCGCGCCTCAGGGCACGGACCGACACGCCTTGACCGCACCGGAACCCCCATCGAGCATAGACTGCGGCGTCGCGGTGCTGGCCAACGACCGCGTCTACGACTGGTTCCTGCCGTTCCTGCGCAGCTTCCGGGCGCACAACCCCGAGCTGCCCGCGGTCGTCATCCCCTACCACCAGGACATGGTCCGCACCGCCGCCGCGGCCGCCGACCACGGCCTCACGGTCGCCGACTGCGACTTCACCGAGATCGACCGCTTCGCGCGCACGCTCTACCCGCGCAACCGCTACCGGCGCCACAAGGTGCGCAAGATCGCCGCCTTCGACCTGCCCTTCGCCGCGACCATCTACATCGATATCGACGCGCTGGTGATTGGAAGCCTGGCCCCGCTCGCCCATGTGCTCGATGCCGGTACGGCCGAGCTCGTCTACGCCAGCGAGACCCCCGGCTGGGTCTACAAGCCCGGCTTCGAGCGCGTGCCCGAGCTCGCGTCGGGTCCCCACTTCAGCGACGGCTTCTTCGTCACCGCGCGCCGCTTCCTTTCGTCGGCCCAGATCATGGAGACCACGCGCGGGCGGCTCGCGCTCTACCGCGCGCTGCGCCGGAAGTACGTCTACAGCCAGCCGCTGATCAACTTCGCGGCGCATCTCCGCGGCGTCGCGCTGAAGCCCCTCAGCGCGGCCGCGCCCGCGCTCTCCGACGCCAACTTCTACCGCGACGACGACATCGTCGACGACGATGGAACCTTCCGCGACGCGGCCGGCCGTCCGCTCTTGTTTATCCATTGGGCAGGCGCCAAGCCCCGCGACGCCGCCGCCGACCCCCGTTTCGGCGCGCTCTGGCGGCGCTACCGGGACGCCGATTAGGACCGGTTTCCCAGAAACCCGCCCGGCCGTCACGATCCCGTATCGGTGACCCCGCGCTTGGGGGTGCGGGCGAAGGCGCTGGCGCGGCCGAGCTTGGCCTCGACGACGCCGCGCAGGTTGGCGAGCGCCGACAGCACCATCAGCAGCGGCACGCTCGCGAAGACGAGGGCGAACTTGGCCGCGCTCCAGCGCCGCAACAGGCGGTTCGCCATCCAGGTGCCGTAGATGTGGCCGCCCTCGCCGACCGCCAGCGCCGCGGCGAGCGCGGCCGCCATGTAGGGCAGCCGCTCGGACTGGATGACCAGCCCGGCGATGCCGGTCGACGCCGCCAGCACGAACAGCGGCGTCGCCCACCACGCCGCCAGGTGGATCAGCGCGTCGCGCTTGCCGCGCGCGCTGAAACCAGAGGAGCGCAGCCGGGGCAGCGTCTTGCGGGCGACCTGGGCGAAGCCCTTCGACCAGCGCTTCTGCTGCCGCGTCCAGTCGGCGACGCTGGTCGGCAGCTCGCCCATCACCGGCACGCTCACCAGGAAGCCGGCGCGCCAGCCGCGGAGATGCGCGCGGTAGCTCAGGTCGAGGTCCTCGGCCAGCGTGTCGCCCTGCCAGCCGCCGGCCTCGACGATGGCCGCGCGCCGCCAGACCCCGCAGGTGCCGTTGAAGGGCAGCACCTGGCCCGCCCAGCTCCGCGTCGCCTGCTCGATCGCCAGATGCGTGTCGAGCATCAGCACCTGGGCGCGGGTCAGCCAGCCCGCCTCGCCGTTAAGGAAATCTAAGCGCGCCTGGGCGAAGGCGAGCGTCTCGTCGGCGAGCAGCGCCGTCATGCACCGGGCCAGGAAGTCCGGCGCCGGCACGTAGTCGGCGTCGAGGATGGCGACGAAGGGATGGGGCGCCGCCTCGATGCCGAACTGCAGCGCCCCCGCCTTGAAGCCGGCGCGCTCGGAGCGGTGGATCACCTCGGCGTCGACGCCGCGCGCGCGGATCGCCGCCGCCGCCTCGCGCCCGATGGCGGTGGTGGCGTCCGTGCTGTCGTCGAGCAGCTGGATGTGGAGCTTGTCGCGCGGCCAGTCGAGCGCGGCCGCGGCCTCCAGCCCCCGGGTCACGATCGCGCCCTCGTTGAAGCTCGGGATCTGGACCAGCACGTGCGGCCGCTCGGCCGCCGGCGGCAGGGCGCCCGCCAATAGCGCCGCCTCGCGCGTCAATGCCGCCCCGCGCAACCGGCGGTGCAGCAGCGCCAGGCGCAGGAAGCCGAGCGCGAAGAGCGTCAGTCCGAGGAGGGCGACGGCGAAGAGCGCGTCGTTGACCAGGGCGACGACCTCGAGCGTCGTCACGTCGCCTCGCCCTCCGACGCCGCGCCCGCGAC
>Ga0302046_10001514_pt1 | contig 21814 bp, 19 predicted proteins | sample RVTome_11_FD_200261 | JGI IMG/M metagenome (GOLD analysis project Ga0302046, IMG submission 200261) | Soil microbial communities from uranium-contaminated site in the Upper Colorado River Basin, Wyoming, United States - RVT147D111 (version 2) ...
GTTCGATGATCCGACTACACCTATCGGGGAAGGCGACGACGATGCGTACCATGCTGCGGCAATGCCGTATGCTCCTCACCTGCGTGCTGCTCCTGGTCGCGGCCGATGCAACAGTCGTGCACGCGGCCGCCCGACAGCAGCAACAGGGTCAGCAGGGACAACAGCAGGGCCAACAGCAGCGGCGTGCTCCGAGGCCGTACGACCAGGTCATCACGGACAGCGCCGTGAGTGATCCCGGCGTGTTCACGGCGCACCGCGTGAACGATCGCTGGTTCTTCGAGCTGCCCGACTCGCTGCTCGGTCGCGACATGCTGTTCATCACGCGCATTGCCGGCGTGCCGGCCGGGTTCGGCGGCTTCACATCGGCGGGCAGCTCGGTTCACGAGCGCGTGGTACGCTGGGAGCGCCATGAGGAGCGCATCCTGGCGCGTCACGTGCGCTTCGACGCCGTCGCCGATGAGGCACTGCCCATTGCGATATCGGTTGCCGAGAACAACGTCGGTCCGATCCTGGGCGCGTTTCCCATTCAGGCGTACGGCCCCGGCCGCACGACGTACGTGATCGATGTCACCGATTTCTTCGCCGGCGACACGCCTGCGCTGAGCGGCCTCAATGCCGGCCAGCGCCGCCAGTATCAGGTGCGGCGGCTGGACACCGCGCGCAGCTTCATCAACGCAATCCGCGCGTACCCGCAGAACATCGAGGTACGGCACACGCAGACGTTCGATGCAGGCGCCCCGCCACAGGATGAGAGCACGGCCACGCTCTCGCTCGAGGTCGGCCAGTCGATCGTGCTCCTGCCCAGGCAGCCGATGCGGCCGCGCTACGGCGATGACCGCGTCGGCTTCTTCTCGGTGACGCGCGTGAACTATGGACTCGATGCGCTGAAGGCGGCCGAACAGACCTTCATCCGCCGCTGGCGGCTCGAGCCCGGGGATCCCGCCGCGTATGCGCGCGGCCAGCTCGTCGAACCGGTCAAGCCGATCATCTACTACATCGATCCGGCGACGCCGGAGAAGTGGCGCCCGTACGTACGCCAGGGTATCAACGACTGGCAGCATGCGTTCGAGACTGCCGGCTTCCGCAATGCCATCATCGCCATGGATCCGCCCTCACCCGAGGAAGATCCCGAGTGGGATGCCGAGGACAGCCGCTACTCGGTCGTGCGCTGGGCTGCGTCGACCGTGCGCAATGCCGTGGGGCCGAGTACATCGGATCCACGCACCGGCGAGATCATCGAGAGCGACATTACCTGGTATCACAATCACATGCGCTCGTACCGCAACCGCCTGCTCATCGAGACCGGCGCTGCCAATCCACCGGCGCGCACGCTGGACACGCCGGACGAGCTGATGGGTGAGACCATGCGCCAGGTCATTGCCCACGAAGTCGGGCACGCGCTCGGCCTGCCCCACAACATGATCGGCTCCAGCTCGTTCCCCGTCGATTCACTGCGCTCGCCATCGTTCACCAGCGTGTACGGCGTGTCACCCTCGATCATGGACTATGCACGGCAGAACTATGTCGCACAGCCGGGTGATGGCCTGAAGCCGAAGGATTTCATCCGCCGCATCGGCCCGTACGACCACTACGTGATCAACTGGGGCTATCGCGTACTGCCGCAGGCGAACACGCCGGAGGACGAGCGCGTCATCCTGGACGGCTGGGTCCGCGAGAAGGCCGCCGACCCGCGCTTCCGCTACCTGCCCCAGCAGCTGGGCGGTGTCGACCCGCGCTCGCAGACCGAAGACATTGGCGACGATCCCGTGCGCGCCAGCGGCTTCGGCGTCGCCAACCTGAAGCGCGTCGTACCCAACCTGATCGCATGGACATCCCGGCCGCGCGAAGACTACACGGACCTGATCGAGATCTACGGCGAGACGCTCGGCATGTGGTCCCAGTACATGGGCCACGTGGTCACGCTGATCGGTGGCGTGCACGTCGACCTGAAGACGACCGACCAGGCCGGCGCTGTCTACACGCCTGTTACAAAGGCGCGCCAGAAAGCAGCACTGCAGTTCCTCGGTGCGAACGTCTTCACCACACCGGCCTGGCTCGCGCCCAGGGACATTCTCGACCGGGTCGGCCCACCCGCCGGCGCCACGTCGCTCGTCAATCGCCAGTCGGGAGTGGTCACCCAGCTGCTGGACGCGCGGCGGCTCGGCCGCCTGCAGGAACAGGAGGCGATCGATGCGGCCCGTGCGTACCCGCTCGCCGAGTATCTCGCCGACCTGCGCCAGGCCGTGTGGGGCACGATGGGCGCCGGCGCAGCACCCGATGCCAACCGTCGGACGCTCCAGCGTGTGCATCTCGAACGGCTCGAGGCACTGATCGCGCCGCCCGCACCGGCAGCCGGACAGGGTCAGCGTCAGGGCGGACCGCAGCAGCCGTCATCACCCGTGCTGGCAACGCCCAACGTCAACCGCTCCGACATTGCGGCGCTCGCCAGGGACCAGGTTCGCCAGATCCGGACCGCAGCCGAGCGTGCCGCAGGCACAGCGGCGGCCGGAGTCATGCGCGCGCACTGGCAGGACATCGCCGAGCGCTGTGCCGCGATTCTGGATCCGGCGGCGAGATAGTGGGATGCAGCCGAAACCTCAACCCATGTTCGACGAGGACTCCGTGATCCGCTCGATCGCTTTCACGCTCGCTTTCGCATGCGTTGCGCCGGTCGCAATGAACGACGGCGTCGCTGCCCAGACGACAACGCCGGACTACAGCCGCGCCGAACGGTTCCTCTCCTGGAACTCGTCACTGCTGATTGCGGGCGACGGCGTCGCACCGCGCTGGATGGGCGGTGGCAACCGCTTCTGGTACCGCAACAGGACGGCCAGCGGCTACGAGTTCATCCTGGTCGATCCGCTGCGCAACACGAAAGGGCTGCTGTTCGATCACCACCGGCTCGCCGCCGCCATGAGCCTCGCCCATGACACGTCGTACGTCGGCGACAAGCTGCCCTTCTCCAATTTCGAGTTCCTGCGCGGCGAAACCGCGATCGGGTTCCGGCTCGGCCGCAAACGGTTCGAGTGCGACATCCGTGACTACACCTGCATGGCCGGTGATACGACGTACGACTCCGGCCCCTATTCACTGTCTCCCGATTCGGCCTGGGAAGTGTTCAGCCAGGACCACAACCTCTGGTTGCGCGCGCGCGGTGCCAAAGATTCCGTACAGCTGACGACGGACGGCGAACAGTACTACGCGTACGGCACGGGCGTGCCCCAGCCGACGCAGCTGCTGCGCACGCGCACTTCGCGACCCCGGCCCCAGGTCGTCTGGTCGCCCGACTCGCGCAAGCTGCTGGTCACGCGCACGGATGAGCGCAACGTCGAGCAGATGCACTACATCTCGTACACGTCGACCCGGCCTCGCCATTTCCAGAAGCCGTACGCGCTGCCCGGCGATTCGATCATCCCGATCACGCACCTGCACATCCTCGACCTGACCGAGACCATCGCCGCCGCCGGCCAGGATAGTGAAATCTCGAACCTGCCGGCGCCCCGCAACACGCCGATCGTGATCCAGCCGGAAGCGTTCCGCCTTTCGGTGGCGTCGTCATCGACGGATTCCACGTGGAGCAGCAGCTCGGACAGGGTCTACGTCACGTCGTACACGCGCGGCGCCAGGAAATTCTTCCTCAGCGAGGTCGATGCGGCGACCGGCGCACAGCGCATTCTCGCGGCGGACAGTGCCAAAACGAATGTGATCGGCCAGGAGTACATCGAGTCGAAGAGCTGGTACGTGACGCGCGATGGCCAGAACGTGATCTGGTGGTCCGAACGCGACGGCTGGGCCCACCTCTGGCTCTACGACGGCGAGGGCAACGTGCGCAGCCAGATCACGGCGGGCGCATGGCCGGCCGGCCTGATCCATCACGTCGATGAAACGAAACGACAGATCTGGTTCACCGGCCGCGGCCGCGAAGCCGGCCGCAACATCTATTACGGCCACCTCTATCGCGTGAACTTCGATGGTACCGGTCTGACCCTGCTGACGCCGGAGGATGCCGACCACGACATCAGCTTCGCACCCAGCGGCCAGTACTTCGTCGACTCGTACTCACGCATCGAGTCGCCACCGGTCACGGTGCTGCGCCGCGCTTCCGATGGCGCGATCGTTCGCGAGCTGGAGCGTGCGGACATCACACGCCTCGAAGAAATCGGCTGGCAGCCGGCCGAGCCGTTCACGGTCAAGGCGAGGGACGGCATTACCGACATCCATGGTCTGATCTATCTGCCGCCCGACCTCGATCCGGCACGGAAGTATCCGGTCATCGAGCACATCTACCCGGGCCCCTTCGTCGGCAGTGTGGGCAGCTGGTCGTTCAAGTCGGGCGGCGAAACGTTCGCACTCGCCCAGCTCGGCTTCGTCGTCGTGCAGGTCGACCACATGGGCACGCGCTACCGCTCCAAGGCGTTCCATGACAACTACTACGGCAACATGGGCGACAACGGCATACCGGATCACGTCGTGGCCGTCAAACAGCTGGCCGTGAAGTACCCGTTCATGGATCTCGAGCGCGTCGGCATCTTCGGCCATTCGGGCGGCGGCTTCGCGTCGACCGATGCCATCCTGCGGTTCCCCGAGTTCTACAAGGTCGCCGTGTCGGGCGCCGGCAACCACGACCAGCAGACGTACGGCCACTACTGGGGCGAGGTCTACCAGGGTCTGCTGAAGAAGGACTCCGTGCGCGGCGGCAGCAATTACGACAGTCAGGCCAACCGGCTGCTCGCGGAGCGGCTGCAAGGCAAGCTCCTGCTGATGCACGGGGACATGGATGACAACGTGCATCCGGCCATGACGATCCAGGTGGTCGATGCGCTCATCCGCGCCAACAAGGACTTCGATCTCATCATTGCTCCCGATCGCGGTCACGGTCTCAATGAGCCGTACTTCATCCGGCGCCGCTGGGACTACTTCGTGCGCCATCTGCTCGGTGCGGAACCGCCGCCGCAGTACGAGATCCGGCGGCCGGCCGGATGAACCGACACGCCGGCCGCTGCCGTCTGGCAGCGTGATCCTGTGGGACGAAGCGTCCTTGCCGTCATCACCGGGCTCGTGGTCGGGTTCGTAGTCGTATTCGGCGTCGAAACCCTGAACGGCCGGATCCACCCACCGCCGGCCGGCGTCGATCTCGCGGATCCGGCCGCCCTGCGCGCCGCCATGGCCGACCTGCCTGCCAGCGCACTCGTCATTGTGCTGGCAGGCTGGGCGCTGGGCAGCTGCATCGGAGGATCCGTCGCTGCGAAGTTCGGCGGAACGAGGCCCGTCCGGAATGCTCTCATCGTCGGCGCCATCCTGATGGCCGCGGGCGTCACGAATCTCTTCATGCTCCCGCATCCGCTCTGGTTCAATGTGCTCGGGCTCATTGTGTTTCTGCCGGCGGCGTGGGCAGGTGGACGGATCGCAGGCAGGCCGGTGCACTGATCGTTCGCGTGTGAGCACGACTTCATCTCGAGCAATGCCGCACCGCTGCTGATGCGGGCCGATATCGGGGAAAATTCCATGCCGGGAAGCGGACCAGACACGAGTCACACGTGACACGATTGTGGCGACGGGCCGGCCGGCCGTATACTGCGAAATCGACCCGTCGCGGCACAGCGGCGATCCCCCCTTTGCGTCGCCGGCCGTCACGCATTCGGCCGGACAGCGGCGGGTCTGCCCCGAGGAGGTAGACCATGTGCCTGGGCATACCCGGCCGGATCGTCGAGATCGTCAACACTGATTTCCAGCTTGCCCGCGTCGATGTGGCGGGCGTTCGCCGTGCGGTCAACGTCGGCCTGGTCATGGATGACGGCCTTGCCGTCGGCGACTGGGTGCTGATCCACGTCGGATTCGCGATCTCGAAGATCGACGAGGCGGAGGCTCACCGCACCATGGAGTTCCTCGAAGGGCTCGGCGCGGAGTACGAGGATGAAGTGCGGCAGATCTCGGAAAGCCGCATCGAGTGAGCAGGGAAGGCGGCATGGACGTGACTGCGACAACGGCGCAAGCCGGAGTCGAAACTGACCGGTTGTACGGCGTGTCGCGCGACAGGTTGCGCGACATCGTCGACCGTCGGTTCCGCCGCAGCGTCGAAACGCCCGCGCGTTTTTTCCCCGCCCATGCACCGACCATTGCGAGGGCCTGCCTGGAAATGGCGCGTCGCTTCGAACAGGGCGGCCGGCTGCTGGTGTTCGGTGAAGGTGCGGAAGCCACGGATGCCGCTCACGTTTCCGTCGAGTTCGTGCACCCCGTTCTGGTCGGCAAACGCGCACTGCCCGCCATTGCACTCACATCGGATGCCGGCGCGCTCACCGGGCTGCTGCGTCGCGGTCCTGACGATGCCTTGGCCCGGTCACTGCGTCTGCTCGGTCGCGAACAGGACATTGCGCTCGGGATCAGCCGCGCGCAGCCATCGGCGGCAGTGCATGAAGGGCTCCTCGCGGCACGCGACATCGGTATGCTGACTCTGCTGCTCGCCGGTGAATCGATTGCTGCGACGACCGCCGCGACGCGTGCGAACACGAGCGTCGCCGACGGTTTCGACTTCGAGTTCACGGTTCCGGCCGCGGACCCGCTGCTCGTCCAGGAAGTGCACGAGACGCTGTATCACGTGATGTGGGAACTGGTGCACGTGTTCTTCGAGGCAGGGGTGCTGGACCGATGACGGAAGCGCAACAGCAACCGGATCGGGCGGCATTGTGCGAGCCGGGGGCGGCTGGCGGCTGCCAGCTCTGTGGCGACGTCGCCCTGCGTGCGCTCGTGCTCGCAGTGGACGTGGCAGCGAACGAAGCGAGCGTCGCAATGGGTGACAGGAACGGCGTCGTCGCCATTGATCTCGTGGAGCAGGTGCGCCCGGGCGACGTGCTGCTGGTTCACCAGGGTTTCGCCATTGAACGGGTCGAGCGCGGCCCATGAGCGAACGTGACTTCAACCGGGAGCTGTACCCGTTCCTCTACGAGAGCGGCGAGGGCAAGCGCGGCAGTCGAGCGCGGCTCGAGGCCGCCGTCGCGGACGTCGAGCGCTCGACCATCCAGAAGTCCGACGATGTGATGGCGCTGCGCGGCGCGCTCCTCGAGGAGAGTCGCGAGACGCTGATCGATGCCGCGATCGCGTTGGCGGCGAGCTTCGCAGCTGGACACAAGCTGCTGGCCATGGGCAACGGCGGCAGTGCGACGGATGCACAGGACGTTGCCGCCGACTGCGTCGATCCGCCGTTCGCGGACTGGCGATCCCTGCCGGCAATCGCACTGGTCAACGACATTGGTGTGGTCACGGCCGTCGCGAACGACGTCGGGTTCGAGAACGTCTTCACCCGTCAGATCATTGCACTCGGTGATACCGGCGACGTCGCACTCGGCATCACCACGAGCGGCAGTTCACCCAATGTGCGATCGGCCTTCGCGGCCGCCAAGCGGCGCGGCCTGACAACGATCGCGCTCACCGGCTATGGCGGCGGCGTCCTGGCAGGGGACGGCAACACCGATTTCTGCTTCGTTGCACGCAGCGAGCACGTGCCCCGCATCCAGGAAGGCCATGCGACAGTGTGGCACACGCTCCTCGAGCTGGCGCACGCGCTGCTCGGCGATCCGATCCGGGAGGCTGCATGAAACTGGACTTCATCGACGAATACCGCGACCCCGCGGGCATCCGCCGGCTCACGGCGGAAATCGAGCGGCTGGCGGGCGACCGGTCCTGCAAGTTCATGGAGGTGTGCGGCGGTCATACGCACGCCATCTACCGGCACGGCATCCAGGACCTGCTGCCCGACAATATCGAGCTGGTGCACGGGCCCGGCTGCCCCGTCTGTGTCATTCCCATGGGCCGCATCGACGATGCGGTCGCCATTGCGCAGCAACCGGATGTCATCTTCACGACGTACGGCGACATGATGCGCGTGCCCAGCTCGACCGTCTCGCTGATCGATGCGAAGGCGGATGGCGCGGACGTGCGTTTCGTCTATTCGCCCCTCGATGCGCTGAAGATCGCGACGGCGAACCCGGACCGGCCGGTCGTCTTCTTCGGTGTCGGTTTCGAGACGACCGCACCATCCACGGCCGCCACGCTGCTGCGCGCGCGCCAGCAGCGCATCGACAACTTCTCGGTCTTCTGCAATCACGTCACCATCATTCCGGCGATCAAGGCCATTCTCGATTCGCCCGACATGCGGCTGGAAGGTTTCATCGGCCCCGGCCACGTCAGCACGATCATCGGACTGCAGCCCTACGACTTCATCCCTGCCAGGTACGGGATACCGATCACGGTCTCGGGCTTCGAGCCGATGGACATCCTGCAATCGGTGGTCATGCTGTTGCGCCAGCTCGAGCGGGGCCGGCCTGAAGTCGAGAACCAGTACAGCCGCGTGGTGCGGCCGGAAGGCAATCGCCGCGCACTCGAGATTCTCTCCGAGACCATGGAGCTGCGCCCGTTCTTCGAATGGCGCGGCCTCGGTTTCATCAACCAGAGCGCATTGCGACTGCGCAGCGAATTCGCCGACTGGGACGCCGAGCTGCGCTTCAGCGTGCCCGGACTGCGCGTCACCGATCCCAAGGCCTGCCAGTGCGGTGAAGTGCTCAAGGGCGTGCTCAAGCCATGGCAGTGCCGCGTGTTCGGCACGGCGTGCACGCCCGAGACGCCCATCGGCTCGTGCATGGTTTCGCCCGAAGGTGCGTGCGCGGCGTACTACAACTACGGACGCTACTCGCTGACCCGCATCGCAAGTCGCTCGGCCAGGGCTGCCGCAGCCGGTGCCGGCGCCGTCGACACTGCACCTGACGCACGGACCACAGCCTGAGCCGTGCACGCATGAGCAAGGACGAGCCGCGCACATGAGCGCTGACGGAGAATCACAGGAGCAACCGCGGCGAGCCCGCATCGAGACGTCGCTGGAGGCACAACTCGAGCGCATGGACCGCGCCCGTGAAGCGAAACAGACGCGCGGAATCCTCAAGGACAGACACATCACGCTCAGTCACGGCAGCGGCGGCAAGGCGACGCATCAGCTGCTCGACGCGGTCATTCTGCCCGCCCTCGATCCGACCGCCGACGGCGTGCACGATGCCGCCGTCTTCGCCCTCGATGGACCCGGCAGCCCGCGTCTCGCACTTACGACCGACTCCTACGTCGTGAGTCCGCTGTTCTTTCCGGGCGGCGACATCGGCCGGCTCGCAGTCCACGGCACGATCAACGATCTCGCCATGGCCGGCGCCCGCCCGCTCGGTCTCTCACTCGGCTTCATTCTCGAGGAAGGCCTCGACATCGACATCCTGCGCCGCGTCATTGCATCCATTGCCGATGCCGCCGCAGCCGCCGACGTGCGCGTGATCACCGGTGACACGAAGGTCGTGAACCGCGGCAAGGCCGATGGCCTCTTCATCAACACGAGCGGCATCGGCATTGTACCGGACGGCCTCACGCTGGCACCCGCGAACGTGCGACCCGGCGATGCCGTCCTGCTCAGTGGCCATCTCGGCGATCACGGCATGGCCGTCATGCTCGCGCGCGAAGCACTCGAACTCGAATCCACCATCGAAAGCGACACGGCTCCACTGCATTGCCTCGCAGCAGCACTCATCGCCGCTGCACCCGGAACGCGCACGCTCAAGGATCCCACCCGCGGCGGTCTCGCCACGACACTCAACGAAATCGCACAGGCCAGCCGTACCGCCATCATCGTCGAGGAGGAAGCCGTGCCGCTCCGGCCCGAAGTCCGCGGTGCCTGCGAAATCCTCGGCATTGATCCCTTCCACATCGCCAATGAAGGCAAGCTCGTTGCCATCGTCCCGGTCACCGAGGCCGCGGCCGCACTCGCTGCACTCCGCACCCATCCGCTCGGCATCGACGCAGCCGTCATTGGTACGGTCGACGAAAGTCCTGCTGGCATGGTGGTCGTACGAACCGGCATCGGTGGTTCACGCGTGCTCGACATGCTGGTGGGAGACCCGCTGCCGAGGATCTGCTAGTGCTGTGCTAGTACGCGGTTCAGCCGTTCCCCGGCACCAACACCAGCCCGCCGTTGGGCCGTTCCCCGTTACTGTACCACCCAGGCCGGCCGGCCGTCCGGCGCACGGACGAGCAGGAAGTCGCCGAAGCGGCCGTAGATCGCGACGGAATCGCCGGTCGTGGCGCGTGCGATGACGTCGGTGGGCGCGGGGATGCCGAGCGGTCGAGCGAGCAGTGCCGAGGGAGCGTCGAGCGCAGCGGTCTGGTAGGCGCGGTTGGCGGGCTCGGTCGCGCGCGCATCGACGTAGCCGGTGGCGCCGTCGGGCAGGCGGACGCGGAACCATGAGCTGAATGCGCCGATGATGCGAACAGCCGAGTTCCGTGGCAGATCGGCGAGGCGAGGGGCACTCTCGTAGGGTGCGACGCGCAGCTGCGTCATCGTGCGGGCGACACGGGCCCAGCCGCCCAGCATGGTCGTATCGGCGGCGAGGTGGGGCAGGGTGCGTGTGTTGCGCGCAACGAACCAGTAGGGATCGACGGGCCCTTCACCGCGGCGATACACTCCGAAATGCAGGTGCGGCGGTGTCGTGCGTGCGTTGCCGGTGTTGCCGATGAGGCCGATGGTATCGCCCGGCGCGACCCGCTGCCCGCGTGACACGAGTTGCTGATCGAGGTGCGCGTAGTAGAGGCGGTTGCCGTGATCATCGGTCATCCAGACGACGCGGCCGCCGCGCGGAGTTTCCTGCACACGCGTCACTGTGGCGTCCGATGTGGCGATCGCCGGAGTGCCGCGTGGTGCGAAGATGTCGACGCCGTGATGGTCGCGAACGCCGCCATCGCGTGGGTCACCGAAGTCGCTGCCAATGTCGTGGTCGCGCGCGTTCTGGACGGGGAACGCGAGTGTGGGTCCGATTTCGATGCTGATGCTGAAGCGGCCGCCGCGCAGCAGTTCGGGCTGCACGCGCAGGATGTAGTCGCCATCGCGGCGGGGTTCGAACTCGAGGACGCGACCGGCGCTGTCGGCGCTCGTGACGTGGCGGAACGCGACTGCCGTGTCGCTCTCGACCTGCCACGCATCGAGAAACAGCAGAGCCGCCGTGTCACCGGCGAGGTCGACGTCGAAGTGGATCTGCTGCCCGCGTCGCGCGGAAATCCGGAACCCCAGCGCCGCCGGCTCGCCCGGCGCGAGGTAGCCCGCTTCCACATGGGGCGACTGGATCGGCGCGGCATCGTGCAAGGCGCGTTGCGCCGCAGCCTGCCAGTCCTGCACGATGGCGGTCCGCTCGAGGCCCGCAAGCTGGAGGCTGGCCTCGTAGCGCTCGCGTGGTGTCCGGTTGTCGAACAGTCGCTCGGCGACTTCCCCGACCTCGGCGCAGGCCATCAGGCCAGCCAGTGCCAGGACGCTGCCGACCCGGCCCGCAACGCCTGGCCATTTCCGGGCGACGCAACCCCTGCGCGCGGGCCACGTTCGGATCGGGGAGCCGGAATCGGCCGGGGCCGTCCGTGGGCGCTTCGTCGCCGGGTAACCGTCGAGCACAGGCATCCAGGTGCGGGTGCTGGTTGCGTTCGGGTGAGCCGCAATGATGCGAGGCTCCGCGGTCGCACGACAATACGACACGGAACGGTGAAGGTTCCGCCCGGGGCAGGCGATTCCCGTTTCCGGTGCGCCGCTCCGCTTCCGGTTCCGCCCCCGTTCCGTTCCCGGCTCCCGTGCCTTCATCGATCGGTTTCCGTATCCGGTCAGAGTCTGCCGGGCGGCTTCCTGCCCTGCTCGATTTCGCTGATCTGTCCGGCCGCGAAGGGCAGGTCGAGCAGTGTCGGCGCAGCGTGGAAGCAACGGAACAGATCGGCGATAAAATGCATGCGCTGGCCCAGGTCGGCCCAGTCGCGGGCACCGGTTGCGGTGGGGCTGTCCGGTGAGGGATCGATGCGGTCGAGCAGCGCGCGCAGCTCGGGATTGGCGATCACGTCGAGATGTTCGGGGAACCGGACGCGCAGGTCCTCGCCCAGGCGCAGCCGGCCGAAGCCGGGCAGATCGAGCACCATGATGTGTGCGGTGATGGCGGCGCGCGCCCGCGCGCGTGCGAATCCGACCAGCTCGGCGACGGCATGGTCGAGCGGTGTCGGCCGGCCGAGGATTCGTTGCACGAACCGGCGTGCGCGCACGATGACGCCGCGCCAGGGGAGCAGCGCGATGAGTTTCGCGGCGACGCGGTCCGGATCCTCGATCGCCGCCTCGAGCGCATCCCGGATCTCCGGTTGCAGCCGGTTCTGTTCGTGCCAGCCGATCTCGACGGAGGCCAGATGCTGAAGCTCGGTCCGCGTATCGGCATCGGCTTCGAAGAGTGATGCGTACAGGTGCGTGAATGCGTTGCGCAGCAGGTCCTGTCCGTCCGGCGGCTCGCCCGCTCGCAGCGTGGCCGCGAACGTGGCCATGCGCGCATCGTCATGGTGGGTGTCCCGCGCGCACGTCGCGATGAAGAGTGCGAATGCACGGGCGATTTCGGTGAACACCTTGACATTGCCGCGCATGACTGCGTCAGAAGCGCGTTGTACGGCGTCGTCGATGCCGAGCGCCGCTCCGATCGCAGTGCGGATGCGGGCGACGTCGGGCGTGCTGCCGAGGGCGCGGAGTGCCGCGATCACCGCGTCGGTCCGCGACCCGCCGAGCACCTCATCCAGCACCTGCTCGACCAGGCGCCTGGCGTCATCGCCGCGTATCGTCTGACCAGCCTGTTTCGATGCCCACGTCGCGAACGTGCACCAGTTGGCGATGGCGCCCGTGCGTTGCGCGAGTGCAGTCGACAATCTGCTGTAGCCCAGCGTGATCTGCAGGTTGCGCACGACCGTGTCGGTCTGCGCGACGATGCGGTCGATTTCGGCGGTGTCGGGCGGAGCGAGATGGTCGGACACGGCGACCACGATAGGCCGGCCGCGACCCGAGCGTCAACGTCGAGTCCCACGCCCGCATCACCGGTGCGCCGCCCTGATGAACCTGTGTGGCACGCGCCTTGCCCCTCGTTGCACCCGACCGCTCCGGTACGCCAGTACCGGTACGGCCGTCATTCTTTCCCAAGGATGGGATCCATGCGGCTCAACCTGGCGACAGTCTTCGGAATCCTGTTGATCGCGGCGGGCGCCGTTGCGCTCGTGGTGAAGGGTATCACGTGGACGAAGAAGGAAGAGATTCTCGACATCGGCCCGATCGAGGCGACTGCGGAAACCGAGGAACGGATTCCCATTCCGACCTGGGCCGCAGGCCTCATCATCGCCGCCGGCGTGCTGGTCGTGATTGTCGGATCACGCAAGGCCGCCTGACGGTATCGACGCATCCGGAGTCGCGCTGTAACGACGCACCAGCTTCACGCGTTGACATTGTGGTGCCGTTCACGACTCCGGAGATGATGTCATGCAACGAAGGAGCTTCGCCCGCATCATGGTGACCGCGCCGCTGACGGCGCCGCTGCTCGCTGCGTGCGAGGAAATGACGGGCAGTGACCAGGGCGAACTGCGGATCCGGGTCCGCAACACGGGCACTGCCGATCTCACCGGCGTCGTCATCGGGTATCCGTTTCAGACGGTCGAGTACGGCGACGTGGCGGCCGGCGAAGCCACGAACTACGTCGCAGTCGGCCAGGCGTACGCCTACGCGGCTGTTCGTGTGGGCTACAATGGCGAAGAGATAACCCGGACGCCGATCGATTACGTCGGCGAGGAGCCGCTCGACCCGGGCCGGTGGACCTTCGAGCTGAGCATCGACCTGGCCGGGCCCTACCTGATTCAGCGGATGGTCCGGGGCTGAGACGGTCATCCGTCGTGGCGTCACCTGACCAATGGCGGGAAGCCTGCGGCCCGGCGATAGTATCGCATGTGGGGCCGTCAGTAGTATATTCGATGTCCGCCGGCGTGGTCCGGTCACGCAGCTGATGCACGGGAGATCATGACTTCACGTTCGCTTCGATTCCGCGTCATTGCCCTCATCCTTGCCGGGGCGCTTCCGGCGACGATGGGCATCGGCGCGTTCGGGGCGCATCCCTGCCCGCATCACGATGGCGCGACCGCGATTTCAGGCCCGCCCGCGCCCGACGGCGCGGCCGGCCACACGCACCACGGCGACGTCACGGCCCGATCCGGCGTCGACACAGACGACGCGCCGACTCATGATGAGCACGGTCCGTGCAACTGTGTCGGCGACTGCACGATGTCGAGCGGCCCGGCCCAGGTGTCGCCCGTCGCTGTGCAGAGTGCACCGCTGCAGGCGTCACGCACCGCCACGAGCCGCGCGACCGAAGCTGCGCCGCGCAGCCGGCCTGACTTCCTCATCCCCTTCGCGACTGCCCCGCCCGCTCCTTTCGCAGCCTGATCTGAACGAGTCGAGTCCGCGGCGAACCCGGCCGGCGTCATGCCGGTGTCCCGGGTTGCGCGGAAAATGGGCTGTCGAACCTCAGGACAAAGGGGCACTCCAAATGGAAACGGGCATCATGGCTCGCCTGTGCACACGTGCACTCCCGTGGGTGACCATACTCGTTGTCGTCTTCACACTGCCCGCGTCCGTGGCGGCGCGTCAGACGGGGTCGGTCGAGGGTACCATCACGGCGATTGGTGATGGCGCAGGACTCGCCGGTGTGCGCGTGACGGTCGCCGGCACGCGGTTGAGCACATTCAGCGATGACGACGGGCGCTATCGCATGGACGGCATTACGGCCGGCGAAGTCGAACTGATCACCGAGTACATCGGGCGGCGCGTCGGCCGCCGTGTCGTGTGGCTGAATGCGGGCCAGGTCGTGCGCGCGGATTTCGCGCTCGACATCGAGGCGATACCGGCCGGCGAGCTGATCGTGTCGGTGAGCCGCGAAACGGAGCGGCGCGCCGAGACACCGGCCACGGTCGGCGTGATCACGGACGAGTCCATCCGCGATGTCAGGCCATCGCACCCGTCACAGATCATGAATCGTATTGCCGGTGTCTGGGTCAACGTGACGGGCGGCGAAGGCCACATGGCATCGATCCGCCAGCCGATCACGACATCGCCGGTCTACCTCTATCTCGAGGATGGCGTACCGACACGATCGACGGGCTTCTTCAACCACAACGCGCTCTACGAGATCGACGTGCCGCACGCCAGCCGCATCGAAGTCGTCAAGGGTCCGGCAACGGCGCTCTACGGCAGTGATGCCATCGGCGGCTCGGTCAATGTCGTGACACGCACGCCGTCGGATGGTTCGGGCGTTTCGCTGGAAGGCGGCGCCTGGGGCTTCGGCCGCGTGCTCGCGTCCGCCAGCGCAGTACGCGGCGCCAACGGCCTGCTCGCCGAGCTGAACGTCACACGCACGGACGGCTGGCGCGACGGCACGGCGTACGACCGCCAGAGCGGCACCGTGCGCTGGGATCACGATCGCGGCCGCGGCAGCCGCTTCCGCACCGTCGCGACATTCTCGCGCATCGACCAGAACACGGCGGGCTCGTCGTCGGTCTCGCGCGACGACTATTTCAATGATCCCGAGATCAACTACACGCCCATCTCGTACCGCCGCATCAAGGCGTTCCGCCTGTACGGCGCCTACGAACGCCTCGGCGAGCGCTCGCTGCTGACTGTCACACCATTCGTGCGCTGGAACAGGATGCACATCCTGCCCAACTGGACGCTCACGTTCGATCCGGGCATCTGGGAGACGGGGCACAGCTCGGTCGGCACACTGCTCAAGTACCGCCACGACTTCGAGCCGATGAACGCCCGCGTCATCCTGGGCACCGACCTCGACTTCAGCCCCGGCTCGCACTTCGAGCGGCAGATCACGGCACAGCGCAATGGTCCGATCTTCGAGTCGTTCACGAATGGCGATCCCGTCTATGACTACGACGTCTCCTTCTTCAGCGCTTCGCCTTACCTGCAGGCCGAAGCCTCGCCTGTCCAACGGCTGCGCGTCACCGCCGGCCTGCGCTTCGACGTCATGGGCTACGACTACAACAACGGGCTCAGCGTCGAGACGACGGGCCGCTACCGCCGGCCCGCGAGCACGCGCGTCGACTACACACATCTCAGTCCCAAGCTGGGCGCGACGTTCGAGGTGACGCGCGGCCTCAACGTATTCGCGGCCTGGGCGCACGGGTTCCGTGCACCGTCCGAAGGCCAGCTGTTCCGCCAGGGCCGCGCCGAAAGCACCATCGACCTGCAGCCGGTCAAGGCCGACAATCTCGAGGCTGGCGTGCGCAGCACTGCCGGCAGCCTCACGTTCGAAGCGTCCGCCTACCGGCTGACCAAGACGGACGACATCCTGTCACTCACCAATACGGATGGCTCGACCCAGACCGTCAATGCGGGCGAGACGCTGCACCGCGGCATCGAGCTGGCTCTGGGTACAGCATTGTTCGCAGGATTGCGGCTGGACGGCAACCTCGCCTTCAGTGGGCACACCTACGAGGAATGGATGCCCAATGCCTCGACCGATTACAGCGGCAACGGCATGGAGATCGCGCCCGACCGTATCGGCAACCTCGCGCTCGGCTGGCAGCCCGCGTTCCTGGCCGGCGCCTCCGCCGCGCTCGAGTGGCAGCACATCAGCCGCTACTGGATGGATGCCGACAACACGCACCGCTACCCCGGTCACGACCTGCTCAGCCTGCGTTTCGCTGCACCCGTGACCGGCAGAACAACACTGTTCGCACGAATCACGAACCTGACCGACGAGCGCTATGCGGAAACGTCGTCGTTCACGGCCGCGCGGGGCGAGGAATTCGCGCCCGGACTGCCCCGGGCATTCTATCTGGGAGTGCAGATACGGTGACCCGCGGCGCTTCGTCGGGGTCGCCTCCTGAATCGGATTCGTCGGGGAGTATGGCCATGCGCAAGGCATTTCTGGTGCTGGTTTCTCGTGCTGGTTTCCGGGGAACGGCTAGTTCACGGCCGACCTCCCGCATCGATGTCACTGCAATCGCCCGGACCGCCAGGAGGCGGGCCGGGCCGGTCCGGCGGCCGCGCGCGTGGGCTGTCCGGGCCGTGCTCGGCGTGCTCGTCCTGCTGCCGGGCTGTGTGGACGAGCAGCCGCTGCTGGGTGAGGCGATCACACTGGCGAGTGGCGGGGCGAGCAATCCCACCGTTGCGGTCGGTGCGGACGGCGTTGTCCATGTCGCCTGGATCGACGCGCACGAGGACCAGTCCAACGTGTGGGTCGCGTCATCGGTGGATGGCATTGCGTTCGGCGAACCGGTGCGGGTCAACGACATACCAGGCGATGCAGCGCCGCACGAGCAGGCGCCAGCGCAGATCGAGACGGGGCCGGACGGCGCGCTGTACGTGGTCTGGCAGAGGAACACGCCGGCGCCCGGGCGGCGGTTCCCGTACAGCGATCTGCGGTTCGCTCGCTCGACGGATGGTGGCCGCACGTTCCAGCCGGCCATCACGGTGAACGATGATCTGGATCAGCCGCCATCGTCGCATACGTTCCACGACGTGCTGGTCGCGGCCGACGGTACCGTGTGGGTATCCTGGATCGACGGTCGGGTTGCGGCGGCCCTGGCAGCTGCGAACAGCCCTGTAGACGACGCGGCTGCGACAGCCGTGGGCGCCGGACACGCTGGCCACGACCTGGCCGTAGCCGGGAGCGTGGCACGACCGGGTCCAAAGATCCGCATTGCACGGTCGACCGACGGCGGGCGGAGCTTCGACTCGAGTGTGGTCGTTGCGGGCGACGCCTGCCCCTGCTGCCGTACCGCCCTCGCCGTGGGTCCTGCCGCTGAACTCTATGTCGGCTGGCGCACGGTCCTCGAAGCGGATGTCCGCGATGTCGTGGTCGCCCGCTCCAATGATCGCGGTACGACGTGGAACCCGGCGACACGGGTCCATGCCGATGACTGGGCGTTCGATGCGTGCCCCCACGCGGGTCCGTCCGTCGCCGTCGACGGCGACGGCCGCGTGCACGTCGCGTGGTACACGGGTGCTGCACCGGCGCCCGGCATCTACACCGCAGTGTCGACGGATCGTGGCAGTACGTTCGGCAACGTGCGACCGGTGCTGACCGGTGAGTGGGTCCCGCCATCGCAGGTCAAGCTGGCCGTGCGTGACGATGCCAGCACGCTCGTCGCATGGGATGACCGGCGCGCCGAATCGCCGGTCGTGCGGGTTGCGGTCGCGGCGGCGCGCACCGGCCGGTTGCACGTCGAGTCGACGGGCCTGCGCGGAACCTCGCCTGCCGTGGCCGCGAACGCGGGTGTAGCAGCGCTCGCATGGCTGGACGGCGAGAGCATCCGCGTCCGCACGGCACGCGACAAACGACACTCGGCCCGCTGATGCAGGACGCCAGATCGGCGCGAGCGGCGTGCTGCGTCATGGTCGCCTGCATGATGATGGCCTGCGGCGGGACGGCCGACTACCGTCCGTTGCGCACGGGTGATCCGCTGCCGGCATACAGGGCGCGCACGATCGAGCGCACGGACTCGCTGGACCTCCGTCAGCTCGAGGGCCGGCCTGTCCTGATCAATGTGTGGGCGACCTGGTGCGTGCCGTGCCGTGCTGAAATGCCGGCATTGCAGCAGCTGTATGAAGAATGGCATGGCGTGGGGCTGCAGGTCATCGGCATCAACATCGATGGCGGGCGCAATGACGACCCGGTGCAGGCGTTCCTCGACGATCTCGGTGTCACGTTTCCCACTGTTCGCGATCCGGAGGACCGCGTAACGCGTGTGTTCAGGCTGGTCGGCGTCCCGGAAACACTGCTCGTCGGCCGCGATGGTCGCATCGTACACCGGTGGGTTGGTGCGTTCGATCCGCTGGGTGAAGAGGTGGTCCGCGTCATTCGCGACGCACTCCGTTGAGGGCGTTCCGGTTGGAATCGCGTTTCGGACTGAACGGGAGTTCAACGCCGAGGACACGGACCAGGCGCTGCGAACGCAGAGGACCACCGTTTCAGTCGCTTCTCGTGCCGGGATTCCTCGTGATCTGCTGCCCTCTGGTTCCTTGTCTGCATCAGGAAACTGGAATCGATCAATCGACACTGGTATGGAATCGTTGTTTCACTGTGAGGCGGGCGGACGGGTGCCGTGAAGACGAGCCATGAATCGATCCGTTGAAATCAGAATCATTGCGACCTCGACTCCTCTGCGTACTCTGCGTCACCTCCGTGTCCTCTGCGTCTGAAACGGCGTAACGAAACGCCAGTCAAAGACCACCGGCGCGCGCGGGAGCAAAGACATGGGTGGTGTAGACAACGCCGTCCGGTGCGGGCCCGGCCGGGATGTAGCCAGCGATGGAACGAGCGGCGATGTCGATGACGGCGATGCGCGACTGGCGGCTCATCGATTCGAGCGCGTAGCGGCCATCGGGCGTGATCGTGATGCCCTGCGGTCCACCGCCGGGAAAGGCGATGCGGCCGATCTCGCGCCGGCTCGCACGATCCACGAAACGGAGTACTTCGCCTTCGAGGTCGGGCAGCAGTACGGTCCGCACGTCGGGCGTGAAGGCGACGCGGTACGGCCAGCCCATTCCTTCGGCGACCGTCTGCACGACGCCGGTCCGCGGATCGACGACACTGACCTTGTCTTCCGCATTGCTGCCGACCCACACCTCGCTCCCGTCCGGTGTCACGTTGATCGCTTCCGGCTGCTGCGGCACGGTAATGCTGCGCACGTACTCTCCCGTGCGCAGATTCAGCTCGGAGATCGTGTGACTGCCCATGTCACCGGTCCATGCGTGGACGCCGTCCGCAGTGACACCGACCATGTGCGAGCCCGGATGCTGCGTGGGAACGGCACGGCGGATCGCACCAGCCACGACATTGACGATGACGACGTGGCGGCTGGCCTCGGATGTGACGGCAACGAGGCTGTCGCCCGGAAGGAACACGATGCCGTGCGGCCGTGTGTACTCGCCCAGCTCGATGGTGCGCGCGACGCGCAGGCCCGGAACATCGATGACCGTGAGCGTGCGGCCACCACCGCCACCACCGCCGTAGTCGGTGACAACGGCGAGGCTGCCGTCGACCGACAGGGCGATCTCGTGGGGACCCTGACCGGTCGGCAGTGTAGCGAGCGCCCGGCCGCTGGCGACATCGATGATGGTGGCCGTCGCAGCGGACTTGTTGGTCACGACGAGCGTGCCTGTGAACCCGGCGACCTGGGCATGACCTTCGGCGGCGAGCGCAGCGGCCAGCAGCACGAACACACTGCACCCAACGATGCGTCGTCCCGGCCTGTGTCTCACGACGAGCCTCCGATCAGGATGCGACGCGTGTGCTGTCCGCCGGCAGTGGCAGCGGCAGCACGTTGCGGGTGACCAGGTCGAGGTAGCTGCGGTAGCCGCCGGCATGAAATTCGTCGACGAACGTCTCGAAGCGCTCGACCAGCTGCGTCGAGAAATGGCCGGGCAGTGTCTGGGCAATCGGCCAGGCGCGCGGGAAGTAACTGCGAATGATGACGGATCGCTCGTCGAACGGAAGCTCGGTGACCGTGGCCGCGAACCGTTCGAATTCCGGGCCGCGCATGAGGTATTGCTCGACATTCGATGTATAGAACACGGTGATCGTCATGCCGCGGTCGGCGACTTCGCGGCCGATCGCGGCGAGCGCGTGCGGCCCCGACAGATCACCAACCACCGGTACGACGAGGTGACGGTGCTGCAGGTCCTTGACGAAGCGGAAGCTTTCTTCACTCGCGAGGTAGCTGCGGCGCTCACCTTCGAGGTCGGTCTGCAGCATCAGATTGCGCCAGGTCGGAAAACGCCCGTACCGTCCGCGCGCACGGTTCGAGTACCGGATGTCCAGGCCATCGTAGTAGAACATGCTGTGGACGGCGTGCACTGTGCCGAGATCCATGTCCGACACCGGGTAACCGTAGCGCCGGATCGAAGCCGTCAGCCGCGTTTGCGCATCGTCGAATGCCTCGGGTGTGCTCACCGTCGAGTCCAGGTGCAGCACGATCTCATCAATGGTCGCGTCATCCCATTCGGCAAGGCCGGCCGGCAGCGGTTTGCCCAGCATGAGCGACAGGTACTCGATCCGGTTGCGCGCATTTTCGAACAGCGCCTTGAACAGCAGATGATGCAGCAGGTTGTCCCGGCGGATGTCGATGATGAAGGCAATGGACGGACGAACGTGCGCAATGTACGAGAAGTTCTGGTCGGGCCCGACGCCGACATAGGCGCCACCGCGGGTGTCGAGATCATCGAGCGTGCCCAGCACGTGCAGGTACGACGTCTCGTTGGACACCAGGTTGTCGCTCGGAAAGTAGCCGCCAGGCTCGGAGAGCCGGTCGATGAGCCGGGCGAATTCCGCAACGGCCAGGGCATTGACAGGCGTGGGGACGGCTCGCCTCGTCGTCGCGCGGCGAGGTTCGTCCGCGTCGCCACACGCGGCGCCGAGCGCCGGCAGCAGCAGCGTGAGAGCGATAACACGCCGGATCATTGCGCGACCTCCACATCGTTCAGGCGACGAACGAACATTGCGAATGCTCTGCGTGGCGCTCGCCGCCAATCGAGGTTCCACTGCCAGCGGATGCAATCGCCGGTCCGGCCGGTCTGCGGGTCGATCGCATGCTCCGCACAGCTGCCACGCGACTCGCGGAAGGAGGAACCCGAGCGAATATCGCAGCGGCCGTGGCCCGCGACAACCGTTCATGGCCGGCCGGCCGCACCGCCACGTTTCTCTGGAGCCTTCGGCGCCGCGAACGTCGATCCCGTTCTGCCCGGCTTCCTCGCGTCACTCGGGCTCATGATCGCCGTCAGCCTCGTCACGCCGCCGCCGCCAAACGCGGCAACGCGACCCTGTTTCCCGAACGCCGCGTGATGGTCGACACCGCGCGTTCAACTTGCGGACGCGGTGACTCATCGGCACGCGCTGCGCCTGGAACGGTCGCCGTCGGTCTGTCGGTCTGTCGGTCTGGTCGGGATTGCCGAGCCCGA
>Ga0302046_10001516_pt1 | contig 21802 bp, 16 predicted proteins | sample RVTome_11_FD_200261 | JGI IMG/M metagenome (GOLD analysis project Ga0302046, IMG submission 200261) | Soil microbial communities from uranium-contaminated site in the Upper Colorado River Basin, Wyoming, United States - RVT147D111 (version 2) ...
AACTGTTCATTGCGGTACGGCCGCAAAAAGCCTTTTTTGGTCAAAAAGACGCGCAGCAAGCCATCGTTGTACACCGGTTGGTCCGCGATCTAAATTTCCCCATCGAAATCGTCGTGTGCCCAATTATTCGTGAGCCCGACGGTCTGGCGATGTCCAGCCGGAATAAGTACCTCGACCCCGCCGAACGCAGGGCCGCAACCGTGCTCTATCGAGCTTTGTGCGCCGCTCAGGCGGCTTTTGAGGTCGGTGAAAGGCACGCGGATAGTCTACGTCGCATCCTGGCTGAAACGATCAACCAGGAGCCGCTGGCGCGCTTGCAGTACGTTTCCTGCGCCGATCCCGATACCTTGGAAGAACTTCAGGGTCCGCTGAGCCGGGCGTTGCTCTCCATGGCAGTGTTTGTCGGCGATACCCGCCTGATTGACAACATTTTGCTCGGAGAATAGGGCAAACAGAATAGGATGGCTCCATTATGCTACTTGCAATAGACATTGGCAACACCAACATTACCCTGGGCCTGTATACCGGGGAAGAATTGGGTCCGCGCTGGCGCCTGGCTACCAACCATGAGCGCATGCCGGATGAATACGGCTTGCAGTTCCACGGAATGCTCTCCTATGTCGGGCATTCCGCCAAGGATCTCACCGGGATATGCCTGGCTTCCGTGGTGCCGCCCCTGACGGGTACGATCGTTGAGGCTTGCCGCCAGTATATGGGATTAGATCCACTGGTGGTGGATACAGGGGTGAAAACCGGCGTTCGCATCCGCTATGAAGACCCGCGCGCTGTGGGAGCTGACCGCATTGTGGATGCCGCCGCAGTGCAGCGATTGTATAGCACGCCTGCCTGCGTGGTGGATTTTGGAACGGCGACGACTTTTGACGCGATTTCCGAGGAGGGGGATTATCTCGGTGGGGCCATCGCTCCGGGGATTGGCATTGCGGCGGAGGCATTGTTCATGCGCACTGCCAAATTGCCCCGGGTCGATCTGCAGCGTCCGCCGGCAGCCATCGGTCGTAATACGGTCCATGCCATGCAGTCAGGAATGCTGTTTGGTTATGTGGCACTGGTAGAAGGCATGGTAGCCCGTTTCCGTACGGAGCTTGGACCGCAGATGAAAGTCATCGCTACCGGCGGGCTGTCGCAATTGATTGCCAGTGAGACTAGCGTAATCGATGTCATCGCTCCCTGGTTGACTCTGGATGGCCTGCAAATCATCTGGACGTTGAATCGATAATCTGGCTTGCCGCCTGTCAAACCTTCCCGGCTGCCACGCAATCCCGGGGGTTGCCTTCCACCGGGATGGTTTATGACAGCCCTTCCCATTTTGTCACTGCGAGAGCGGCTTCTCCCCCCTTATCAGGGGCCCAGGATTCTGCTTCCCCTTATCAAGGAGAGTGGCGACGGAGAACGTCGCTGGGGGGATTCTTCTCCCACCCTTCTCAGAGGGAGGGGCGACGGAGAGCGTCGCTCAGGCCGATTCTTCTCCCTCCTTCTCAAGGGGCCTCGGGCTTCTTCTCCCCCCTTATCAAGGGCCTAGGATTCTGCTCCCCCTTATCAAGGGGAGGGGCGACGGAGAGCGTCGCTCAGGCCGATTCTTCTCCCTCCTTCTCAAGGGGCCTCGGGCTTCTTCTCCTCCCTTATCAAGGGCCTAGGATTCTGCTCCCCCCTTATCAAGGGGGGCTGGGGGGGATTCTCACGAGTACTTCCGAGATTCGTGACTACTCAAAGCAATGTTCCTTTATAATATTGTCCAAATGATATCCCGCCTAGCTTTCCCCTTACAGATTTTCTTTCATGAAAACTGAAGTTTTGAGTGCGGATTATCCCGTCGCCCTTCGACACGCGGTCGATATCCTCAATAATGGTGGGACGGTTGCATTCCCCACCGATACAGTTTATGGTTTGGCTGCCCTGCCTTTTTTTCAGGAATACATCGAGCGCCTTTACAGCATTAAGGGCCGGAACAGTGCTCGGGCGATTGCTGTATTGATTGGAACGATCTCTCAGTTAGATCAAATTGCCCGGTCTCCTGGCCAGACTGCCCTGCGCCTGGCAGACCGCTTTTGGCCTGGCCCCCTCACCCTGATCGTGCCCCGGAACCCCGAATTGCCGGAAGCGCTCTCTTCAACCCCAGCCATTGGCGTTCGGCTCCCAGACCATCCGGTGGCTTTGAATCTATTACGCATGGCTGGTCCCCTCGCCGTCACTTCCGCAAATTTGTCCGGTCATGAAAATACCAATACCGCGCAGGAGGTGTTGGGGCAGCTCGGCGGTCGTATCCATCTGGTGATTGATGGAGGGCGCACACCCGGCGGTATCCCTTCTACCGTAGTGGATTGTACCCAGCCGCAGCCGGTCATTCTCCGGCCGGGACCCATTTCGCTGTCTGAAATTCAGTCCGTTTTGGATTGACCAAAATTCTCACCAAATTTTTAAGTTCTCTTCATGCTCATTTCAGGTGTTTGGATATAATGATAATTGCATTCTCCTCACTCAAAACCGCCCGATGGGGAAAAGAGCCACCCCAAGGGCGGTTTGGTTTTAAAGCTGGGAAAGCGGCCAGTTCGGCAGCACATCCATGTCAAGATCATCTCGCTGGCCATGAATGAAGCGATAATAGCCCGCTCCTGCTACCATGGCCGCATTATCGGTGCAAAGCGAAATCGGGGGGATATGTACGGGCAACTCTGCTTGTTCTGGGATTGCCTGGCGCAGAGCCCTGTTCGCCGAGACGCCCCCCGCAATCAAAATTTCCTTAGCTTTGAATTCCCTCGCCGCCGCAAGCGTCTTTCCGATCAGCACATCGACTACTGCGGCCTGGAAGCTGGCTGCCAAATCGGCGACCGGAAGGGGCAGGCCATCTGACTCGATCTTGCGCACTTCTCTCAGGACAGCTGTCTTTAATCCACTGAATGAAAAGCTCCACGTACCCTCCAGCCAGGCGCGCGGGAGATCGAAGGCACGAGGATCGCCCTCTTCAGCGGCCTTTTCGATGGCGGGTCCGCCGGGATAGGATAAGCCTAACAGGCGGGCGACCTTATCGAAAGCTTCGCCGGCCGCATCGTCCAGCGTGCTGCCCAGGTGCCGGTATTGCAGATGATCGTTCATCAAGACCAGCTCCGTGTGGCCTCCGGATACGATTAGCGCCAGAAGGGGGAATTCCGGAACATCAGTGGGCGCCTGGTCGCTGAAATACAACCAGGCTGAATAGATATGCGCTTCCAGGTGGTTTATGCCGATGATCGGCAAATCGCTGCCCAGAGCTAGCCCCTTGGCGGTATTCATGCCTACAACCAAAGATCCGGGCAGTCCAGGCCCTCGGGTTACGGCAATCGCGTCTACATCCTTCAGAGTGAGGTGAGCGTCATGCAGCGCTTGTTCGATAATTGGATGGATGGTGATGATGTGTTGCCTCGAGGCGACCTCTGGGAAGACGCCGCCGTATGCTGCGTGCAGGTCGGCTTGAGAGGCGACCAGGTTTGACAAAATGACCCGTCCGTTTTCCACCACAGCCGCCGCGGTTTCATCACATGAAGTCTCAATGCCCAGGATACGCGCTTCAGGCGGTTGCAGGTTTTCTTCTTGAATGGATGAGGCGTCGTTCATCGTCAGGATTCTTTAATCGGAAGCACCAGGTCCAGAGGATATTCTGCCAGGACTTCCATTTTTCGATCGGGACGCACCCAGACAGTATCTTCGAGGCGTATCCCCAGTCCGCGGTCCGGATAATAGAGCCCCGGTTCGATTGTGACCACTACGCCAGGCGACAATCGATCCTCTTCGGTAGCGGTGCGGCCGAACCACGGGCGCTCATGAACGTGCAGGCCTAATCCATGTCCCAGGCCGTGGACATATCCCACCTCGGTTTGAGGATTGCTTTTCGTTGTAGGGTGGCCCTTCTCCTCGAAAAGATCGCAGGCGCTTTCCTGGTACATGCGGCATGGCGTGTCCGGCTGCAGCTCGCCCATAATTTTCCCGTAAACATCTAATACATCCTCGTAGACCATTTGCACCTCGTCAGGAGCGTAGCCCAGGCACCAGGTGCGCGTGAAGTCAAAAAAATAACCGCCCCCAGCTTCGCAAGGAAAGATATCGAAAACGATCGTCTCGCCTGTACGCAGCGTGTCGTTGGGATTGCCGCTGCTGTGGGGAATTCCCGCATCCCTTCCAATAGCAAAAATCGTCCCTTCCGGGTTTTCAGCGCCCCGCTCGGCCAGCCAGAGGTTGATCTTGCTTTTTACGTCTCTCACCCGCAAAGGTGCGCCATCTTTATTAACCAAAATCCCGTTCTTTGCTTGATGAAAGGTTAGAAAATCGGCCACCTTCCCGACCACCTGGGTGGTGATTCGGCCCATCTGGCGCATGCGTTCAATTTCGCCTTCATCTTTTGTCGCCATGGCTTGCAGCAGGATGGAATCGGACAGCTCGCCAACGATCTCGATGTCCGGGAGCGCTTTTTCCAGCCCGGAGAAGATGGCATGCGCTGAGCCGGCGTCTGACTTTCCGCTTAGCGCAATCCGGCCTTTGGTCAGTCCCAGATCGGAGAGCATTCTCTGATATCGCAGTACGGTAGCCTGCAGATGGTCGCCGCCAGTTTGCTCGAGAAGCTCATGCAGTTTATAGTCGTCGAGGTTCTTGGTTTTCAGACCGGTATTCGCAGCTTCGTCGCGCTCCATCGAATAGAAGAAAAGTACCGCATCTTCACCTACCGTTTTCACCAGGTCGCCAGCGGTAAGATGGGCGCCACCGGTTAAATAAACCATCGGCGGGTTGTGTTGGGCCGGTCCGGTAACCAATATTGCGTCCAGATTCCGGCTTTTCATCAGGCGGTCGAGGTCGGATTTCATAAGTGTAGTTGGCTTCCTTTCAATTTAATATTCCACTCAGCTTCGCCAGGAGCGTTTCTTCCTGCTCCGGCAATACCGTGCGCGGATCCAGTACGACGAGCTGCTCCTGGGCGCGCCCGATGATCGGTGGGGTGCCTGTTCGCAGGCGAGCCAGCAACCGGTTGGCGCTGGCAGTCCGCAGAGCCAAGAGGTAGGTTGGTAGACACTCTCCGGGTAAGCTGCCTCCACCAATTGTCGATTCTCCAGAGATAACCTCTCCCTGCCCAAGGTGGCTCTTCCAACTTTCGGCTCGTTCTCGGGTTTCTTCACTCGATGTGGAGATCATGCGCCAGATCGGAATCTCCTGCTCGGCTTCATCCTTGAGATAATGGAGTAGCGTTGCCGACAGTGCCGCCAGGCAAAGTTTATCCGCCCGGATCGCGCGCGCCAGAGGATGCTTCTTGAGTCTGGCGACCAGGTCTGCCCGGCCGACGATTACCCCTGCCTGAGGACCGCCCAGAAGCTTGTCCCCTGAAAAACATACCAGATCGGCTCCTTCCGCCAGGGATTCTTGCACCATGGGTTCGTGCCCAAGACCGTAGACGGCGGTATCCAATAAAGACCCGGATCCCAAATCGTCCGCCACGGGGATATTCGCCTTGTGCGCTACCCTCACGATCTCTTCCAGATCTGGCTCGCTGGTAAATCCGATGATCTGGAAGTTTGAGCGATGGGCGCGCATCACAAGAGCGACTGGTCCTTCGGCGATGGCCTGTTCGTAATCATAAAGGTGAACGCGGTTGGTGGCGCCAACCTCCAGCAACCGGGCCCCGGACTGTCTCATCACATCGGGGATGCGAAAGCCTCCCCCGATCTCAACCAGCTGCGATCGGGCGATCAGCACGCTTTTTCTTCTGGCCAGCGCCGTCAATATCAGCATGACCGCTGACGCGTTGTTGTTCACGACCATGGCGGCCTCTGCGCCAGTGATTTGCCGCAGTAGATCTTCAGCATGCACGGTCCGGGAACCTCGCTGGCCCTTCTCCAGGTCGTACTCGAGGTTCGCATAACCTTGAGATAGTTCCTGAATAGCTTGCAGTGCTGCTCGGCTCAGCGGCGCTCTACCCAGGTTGGTGTGCAGGACAACTCCGGTCGCGTTGATCACTGCCACCAACGTCTTTCTGGTCCAGCTGCCTAACCGATCCTCCATCCGTGCTAGCAAAGCAACCTCATCAGGCACCGGGGTTCCCTCCTGATAGCGTCTGCGCACCTCATCGAGAGTAGATCGAATGGCCCGCAAGGTCAAAGGACGCCCATAATCTGAGATAAATTTTTTTCCGCTATGTGATTGGAGAATTTCTTCAACGGAGGGAAGGGCACTAAGATCGCTCATCTAATCGATTAAGAGTTAATTGTGCAAATGTATAGCAAAACCAACATCTTTAGGTAGTTCTCAGGGATTCCATTGGCTTTTTTCGCGCAATCGCAGCAGCCATTCAATAACAACCAACCCTAACGCCAGAAGCAGCCCTAATGCTGGCGTCAGTGCTCGCCCCAGCTGCAGCCAGGCGATGGTGGCGCCATATACGCCAACCCAGATCGATTGGCGGATGATCACCCCGGAAGAAGGAGCTGGGCTGGACTGAAAACGTCGGTTCAGGAAGGCGACGATTGGAAGTACCGTGCCCGTGAGCGCCAAAACACCCAGGAAGAAGAACAACCAGCGCGGACCAACCGTAGGCAGCATGTTGTTGACCAGGAAGAATAAGCCCGCCCAACCGGAAATGGCCAGGATGACAGCTGCCGGCAGGAAATGACTCACCGAAGGGGATGAACGAGCGCTCATTGATCATGATTATAGCCCTGCTGTGCTGAATGGGCAAGCCGCGGGCTTAAATTACAGCAGTTCCAAATGGAGAATTTCTGCCTAAATTGAAAACCCCGCTATTTGGAACCCAGAGATTCCAAATAACGGGGGATGGAAATGGCGGGATCACCGCCATCAAATTATGATACGCAACCCGCTCTCGCCTGAGTCATTCTTATGACCGTCCTCGGCGGCGTCTTTCGAGCGGTCCTCATTCAGCATACGGTTAAGCTTCTCGGAATTCGCCCTCTACAACCTCGCCTTCATCGTGTGGCCCTCCAGGTCCGTGGCCGTTTCCGCCCTGATCGCCTCCTTGCTGCTGTTGTGCATACAGCTGTTGGCTCAGGGCATGGAAGGCATTTTGCAGCTCTCCCGTTTGGCGTTTGATCTGCTCGGTGTTGTCGCCCTTGATCGCTTCACGCAGATCCTTGATCTTGCTTTCAATGTTCTGCCGCTCGCTGCCGGGTACTTTCTCACCCAGCTCTTGCAGCGTCTTTTCGGTCTGATAAGCGATGCTATCCGCGGTATTGCGGGCTTCCGCGAGTTCTCGTCGCTTGCGGTCTTCGGCTTCGTGCTGGCGGGACTGCTGCACCATCTTCTCAACCTCATCCTTGCTCAGGTTTGTAGAAGCCGTGATGGTTACTTTCTGCTCCTTACCGGTAGCCTTGTCTTTTGCCGTCACATTGAGAATGCCGTTGGCATCGATGTCAAAGGTAACCTCAACCTGCGGCACACCGCGCGGCGCAGGCGGAATACCTTCCAGGCGGAAGCGGCCCAGGCTCATGTTATCACCTGCCATGGGGCGCTCGCCCTGCAGCACGTGCACGTCTACCGCTGTTTGGTTGTCCTCTGCAGTCGAGAAAGTCTCGGTCTTTCTAACCGGGATTGTTGTGTTGCGCTCAATCAAGGTTGTCATCACGCCGCCGAGCGTTTCAACGCCCAAGGAGAGCGGGGTGACATCCAGCAGGAGCACGTCTTTCACGTCGCCGCCCAGAACGCCCGCCTGGATGGCCGCACCCACCGCCACGACCTCATCCGGGTTAACGCCTTTGTGCGGTTCTTTATTGGTGAGCGAACGGACCAGGTCCTGCACCATGGGCATCCGGGTAGCGCCTCCAACCAGCACTACCTCGTCCAGTTGCTCTGCGCCTAATCCTGCATCCTTCAAGGCTGCATTGAACGGCTTGCGCAGGCGTTCCACCAGGTCTTCGGTAAGCTGTTCAAACTTGGAGCGGGTAAGTTTCATTTGCAGGTGCTTCGGACCCGACGCATCTGCCGTAACGTATGGCAGGTTTATCTCCGTCTCCATCACACTGGACAGCTCGATCTTTGCCTTCTCGGCCGCCTCTCGCAGGCGCTGGAGGGCCTGCCGGTCTCTGCGCAGGTCGATTCCATTATCTTTCTGGAACTCGTCGGCGATATAGTTTACGATGCGCTCATCCCAATCGTCGCCGCCCAGGTGAGTATCGCCATGTGTTGCTCTGACCTCGATCACGCCTTCGCCAACGTCGAGAATGGAAACATCAAAGGTACCGCCGCCCAGGTCGAATACCAGAATAGTCTCGTTTTCTTTCTTGTCCAGGCCGTAAGCCAGTGCGGCCGCTGTCGGCTCGTTGATGATTCGCAGGACCTCGAGTCCGGCGATTTTACCAGCGTCTTTGGTTGCCTGGCGCTGGCTGTCATTAAAATAAGCCGGCACCGTGATCACTGCCTGATTGACCTGTTCACCGAGATAGGCTTCGGAGTCGGTCTTGAGCTTGGACAGGATCATGGCGGAAATCTCTTGCGGGCTGTACTCCCGTCCAGTCACCGGGACCTTGACGCGAGCATCACCTGCCGGTCCCTGGACCACCTCGTAGGAGACCATCTCCCTTTCGGTTTCCACCTCGTCATAACGGCGGCCCATGAAGCGCTTGATGGAGTAAATCGTATTCTCAGCGTTGACCACCGCCTGTCGTTTGGCTGTCTGGCCAACCAGGCGTTCTCCATTCTTGTTGAACGCCACGACAGAAGGCAGCAAACGGGAACCTTCCGCGGTCGGGATAACTGTTGGCTCCCCGCCTTCGATCACCGCGACCACGCTATTGGTTGTTCCCAGGTCAATACCAATAATTTTTGCCATAATTCTCTCCTCTTGATAACTAAGATGGTTCTGCCCAATTATTGGGCGCCCATTTTCTATTGATCAGTTGCTCCGAGATCTTGTACCCTAATATATTAACGGAGTAACGCAAGAATATCATTAACAACACGTAGGAGGAATATCAAAATCAAGGAAAAAACGAAGATTCCAAATTTTGAGTCTGGTGGCGCGAGCTTTAACCGATTATCTGATTTGATTTTTTTAACATTCCATTAAAATCCAGCAAAATCTGGAAAACATGTTTCAAGATTTGAATTCTCAGGGCGTATATATGGGCAACTCTGGAGACTGGTCCCCCATGCTTGGGAGGCGATAAACGAAAAGAAATGATCGGAATATTGATTGGTGCGCGGCGAGTCTTTTAAAGTTCATCAATCTTAAAGTATTGTTTTTTTTTAGGATTCCGTAGGATAAAAAGCTTGCAATCTTCCTGTCATTTCTGCTAGAATACAGGCTGTCTGTTCACCTAATCGTCGGTAATTTTGAGTGGTCAAGCAGGGGGTTCCACCACAATCGACGATTAATATTCATCTTAGAGGTAGGATCGGAGGTTTTTTCGGTGGCAACCACCTTGGCTCTGGTGGTTGTTAATAGGGGTTGTTTTTCTGCGCCATAAGGCTGGCCAAGAAACACAATACGCTAGGAGGAGGAGTGCAATCATGAAGGCAGAGCAAGCCTGGCAGGCTACAGCGGGGCAATTACAAATGGATATGCCAAAAGCGGCGTACGATACCTGGGTACGAGATGCAGAACTTATTTCCTATGAAGATGGGACCTTTATGATCGGAGTCCAGAATGCTTACGCGCGCGATTGGCTGGAAAGTCGATTGTCTAGCACGATCAAGCGTTTGCTGACTGGTATCATGAACCGTTCGGTTGAAACCCGCTTTGTCGTTTGGCGTAACGCTGACAATAACCGCGCTGTGGAAGAACTTCCTGCTGTAGAAGAACTTGCTAGGGAGGAAATTAACCTGCAGGAAAACAGGTCAGTGGTTTCCTGGACCCTGAACTCGCGATATTCTTTTGAAAACTTTGTGGTCGGTGCCAGCAACCGTCTTGCCCATGCCGCCTCCCTGGCTGTCGCGGAAAACCCGGCCAGGGCATATAACCCACTTTTTCTTTACGGGGGCGTTGGCCTGGGGAAGACCCATCTGCTTCATGCCATCGGAAATCGTTGTTCTGAGAATTGCCTGCAGGTCTTATACGTTTCATCCGAGGAGTTCACAAATGATTTGATTAATGCCATCCGCTCGCATACGACCCAGGCATTTCGCGATAAATACCGCAGCATTGATGTGCTTCTGATTGATGATATTCAATTCATTGCTGGGAAGGAGTCGACCCAGGAAGAATTTTTCCACACCTTCAATACATTGCATGGACAGGATAAGCAGGTGGTTATCTCCTCCGACCGCCCTCCGAAAGCGTTGGTCACCCTGGAAGAACGATTGCGCTCCCGATTTGAGTGGGGGCTGACGGCAGATATTCAACCACCTGATTTTGAGACGCGCCTGGCGATCTTGCGTTCAAAAGCCGAACGTGCTGGACGTCGTTTGCCGCACGAATTCCTGGAGAGCATCGCCCGTCGAGTCCAGTCAAACATTCGTGAACTGGAGGGCGCGCTGACTCGGGTCGTTGCCTATGCCGATTTAAGCGGTCTGCCTCTCTCCCAGCAGCTGGTTGAGTCAGCTCTGGCCGATCTCTTGCCCAGGCGGACCGATGTTGATCCCGACGATGTGGTTCGCACCGTAGCAGAGACCTTTGGCGTACCAATGGATGACATGCTTGGTCGCGGTCGTTCCCGTAAGATTGCCTTGCCTCGCCAGATCGCCATGTACTTGCTGCGGGAAGAAGCCAACATCTCACTTCCTCAGATTGGCGAAGCCCTGGGTGGCAGAGACCATACTACCGTGATGTATGGCTGCGATAAGATTGCCGATTTGTTAGAGCGAGATGACCGGATGCGCCGGCAGGTGATCGAGATTAAAGAGCGGCTCTATAATCAGCCGCGACTCTCGCTATAATCCTTCAGCTGGATTCATCGCAATAATTGGGGGAAGCTGGGAGTTTGCAGGCCTGCAAACTCCCAATTTATGTAGCTGGAGGTTGTTTTATTTATCCTTAACCTGGGTTTTTTGCCGGAGCGTCCGCCACCATTCGCGGACTCGCTGTATTGTGCGGGATCCCGGCATTTGGAAGGGCTGGATATCCTGGTCCGTTTCTGGCCAGGGATCTAAATCGAGCATTTTTCGAATGGTATAGCGCAGGAGCAGCTTTAGGGTGGCCAGGACAGGCGCTGCCAACACCAATCCAATGATCCCAATCAAGTTGGCCATGATAATAGCGGCCACCAGAACCGCAGCAGGGTGGACGTTCAACGTTTGTCCCAAAAAGCGGGGGGTCACGATTTGGTCCAAGATCTGATCAAGGAGCATGGAAAGACCGAGGACAAGGATGACAAACTGCCAGGCGGGCAATCCGAAATGGTTTGATCCTTGGAGTAAGGTCACCAGGCCCAAAACGATCCAGGTGATCAGCGGACCGATATAGGGGACAAATCGAGCCAGTCCTGCCATGAGGGCGATTCCAAAGGCAAAACGCACATCCAAAACCGTCAGCAGCAAGGTGTAGAGAATGATGACCATTATGAAGATGATCAGCTGGCCGCGTAGAAACGCATTCCAAATATTCCGCAGGTCGTTGCCCAGCCGGCGAAGATCCTGGTCATACCCGGGGATCTCGATGCTTACCATCTGATTGGGGAATTGGCCGGCATCTGCCAGCAAAAAGTAGGATATCAATATTGTAAACAATCCCCATCCTAGCGTTGTGGCAGCTCCGCCTGCCAGTGAACCGACCAGCGATCCTACCCGCCCCAGCGTGCTCTGTAACGTGCCGATGATCTGGTCGGTCAGCGATTGCAGGTCAAACTGGCGTAAGCTGAACTGAAAAGGAAGGGGATCCAACGTAAATTCCAGCTGGGAATATTCTTCCAATAAATCCGGCAGGTCGAACCTGACAAAATCCCGGATTACCTCGATAAGGCTCTGCAACTGCTGCACCACGGTCAGCCCTGCCAGGGCGATGAAGCCGATCAGCACGATCACCAGCAGGAGGTAGATGATATTCACGGACATGCGCCAGCTCAGCCGTGTGGCCCGGCTCAAGCGCGCTGCCAGAGGGTGGAGCAAGTAGGCCAGGATGAAAGCAAGCAGGAGAGGACCGATAATGCCGCGGAAGTACACCACCAGGGCAGCAATGATGGCGACCAGCGTTAGCCCGACCACCAATTTTGTGGTCGGACCCCATCTCGGGGAAGATTGTTCCGGTTCAGAAGAGTACGTCGCCATTCAGCGTGATCTCGCTATTTTTCCTGTTGGGCGGATCGCGCTAGGCGTGGGCGTGGTTGGCGAACGGGCGCTGAAGCTCGAGAAGTCGGGAAGGGTTCCAGGTCGAAAAGGTTGGCGTAAATATACCGTCCGATGACTCGCGCCGACGCAATTGTAGGGGCAGCCAGAGGAATTCCCAAGACGCCGGCCAGCACTGCCCCAGCCACAATTCCTAAAATGACAACCAGCGGAGGGAGCCGCACGCTGTGACCGATAATTCTTGGAATCAAGTAATTTAGGTCGAACTGCTGGAACACGAGATGTAATCCGATGATCAGCAGCATGAAAGCCCAATTCGGGATCGGGATCCAGTTTGACCCGAGGATGAAAGCCAGGAGTGCAGCGATTGCCAGCCAGATCCCGTGCCCGATTGAGGGTAAGAATTCCAACAATCCGGCTAACAAACCCATCGCCAGCCAGAAAGGCAAGCCGAGGATAAAACCCATGGAGGTGAATATCACGCCCACAACAAACGCCAGGGTCAATTGCCCCCGGAAAAAACTTCCCCAGATTCGGTTGATTTCATCTCGCAAGCGAACAAAATCTTCCCGGTATTCAGGCGGTGGCAGTTTTTCTAGCCAATCGCGCAGGGCTTGTCCATCCTTGATCAGGTAGAAGGATACTACCAGCACGAAGATGGTCCAAACGAACGACGTCAGCACGTCGATGAGAAAGACCAGGGACTGGCCGATGAAGGGTTCGATCAACCCCTGGAGGGATTGCCCCATCCGCTCGAACAGGACGGATCCGTCGATCAGCTGTCCGAATATGACGAACTCCTCACCTAGCACATCCCCTGCATTTTCGATGATCAGTTGCAAATCTAAGTTGAGTACTGCCAGTTGAGCAGCCAGTGGGGGGATGAGTACTGCTAAGGACCCGGTGACTGCAATCACCACGATCAGGTAAGCTAACAGCGTCGCCCACCCTCGGTGGATTTTCAACCTCTCCTGGATGCGATTTACCAGGGGCGTCAGAATATACGCCAGGACTACCGCTAATATGAGCGGTGGTATGACCACGCCGAACCGGAACAGCAGGAAGATCAGAAGGGTCAGTACCAGCAGGCTGACCACCAATTTGGCCAGTGGAGGCCAGCGTGGACGACTATCGTTCATATATCCCCATGCTTGAACGCTGTGCGGAGTTATCGAAGAAAGAAAGAGAGGACCACCAGGATCACCAGGAAGGTGCCTGCCAGGACGCCTATGCGGCGTAAATCCTTAATCACATAGGAATAGTCAGGGCTGAAATCCTCCTGGAGGGTTCGTCCGCCAATCGCGGTATAGATCTGTCTTTTTCGTCTTTTAGCCATCTAAATGATGCTCCTGTAATGGTTGCTCGATTTGCTGTAGTGATTTTACCAGGGTTTTTACATAACCCCCCCACATCTCCCTTTTTCCACGGTGATTCCCTCGGAGCCCTCTTCTCAGCAGCCAGGATTCTCAATTTCCGCTTTGTAGTCTTGCCGATACGACGATACGTTGGTCATCGACCAGATATGGGTAGCACGAGATCAAAGTTAGTTTGGGCTGGGAGGTCGCTTCCATCACTTCAACCTGCGTGGGTTCTACGGTTTTATTTCCGGAGACAACGTAAGTATAGGACCTCTGGTTGGTATGGATGATCACCTGGTCGCCGTTCTTAAGTTGGTCCAGGTCCCGGAATATTTCGCCAAAGATGTCGTTGTGAGCTGACAGAACCATGTTGCCCGAGTCGCCTGGGTTGGCAGTGCCAATGTGCTGGCCTACGCCCTTTTTCAATTGTTCCCAACCATCTCCTTGGACGATCGGGGCATCCACGTTTAGGGCCGGGATTTGGATGCGGATTGCCTGTTCGGGTCCCGGCGTAGGAATTGGAATGTTCGCCAGGGATTGCACCAGCGGTCCGAGGTGCTCGGGGATCTCGGCTTCGTTGGGCTGGGCGCCGCCGGGTGAATTGGGCGGGGTGTGTCCGGAGGGCAGCACGACTGCCATGATCAACGGCGTGGGTGTCAGAGTGGGTTGCTCCAGGGCGGAGGCAACTTCCTGGTTAAGCTCACGGATCAGGCTGACGCCGTTGAAAAGGACAAACAGAATGCCGAGGACCGCCAGGATTTCCACGGATAGCAGCAGGCCATCGAATAGCTGCTTGCTTCGGCTGCGGGCGAGTACCTGAGTCTGGGCTTCCTCTTCGACGATGGAACCCGACCGAAGTTCTTCTAAAGATGAACTTTCAATATCGGGCGAAACCGTAACTACCCGGCCGGTGCGCCGGAACCGCTCCAAGCGCTCTTGGCGGGATGCTCTTCGCTTTTCGACCAGCAGCCGGCGCAGTTCTTCAACAGAGAGATCCTCAGCGGAGCCTTTTTTTCCCACGGGGCGATTATACCTTATTTACGAGAGTCTCCATCAACCTTGCCAGCTTGCCCGCAATGATGGGACGGTCGAAATGAGCTTCCACAAACTGGCGGCCGCGCCGTCCCATTTGTCTACCTTCTTTCCGGTTTTCCGCCAGCCATCGGATGGCATCCGCCAGCGCCTCGGCGTCTCCTGCGGGTATACTGATCCCGGCGCCGGCCTTTTCGATAACTTCCCGGATGACGCCTTCCATCGCAAGGACGACCGGGCGCGCAGCTGCCATGTAATCGAACACCTTATTCGGGTAAACCGTGGCATATAAGGGGATCGGTTTCAGGATGGCAATACAGGCATCCGCCGCTGCCAGCGCCTCGGGCATCTCGGTTTTTGGGATTGGCGGGAGAAAATCTACGTTTGGTAGCCGCATCTCTTCTGCCCTCGCCAGGAGAGCTGATTTTTCTTTTCCGTCGCCTAATAACGCAATCCGGATCCCTTTGCAGTCTTGCAATTTCTCGGCAGCTTCCAGCAGAATGCCCAGGTCATTGGACAATCCGTGGGCTCCCGCATAAAGTGCAAGAAATATTCCTTCAGGTCCTGTTGGACCCAGCCCGAGCTCCTGGCGAATCTGCTCGCCGTCTGCCTGCGGAGTGAACATGCTGGCATCTGCGCCGTTCGGAACCAGTTCTACGCGGCGCGCTCCTCTTGATCTAACGTGTTCGATGAATCCGGGAGAATTAACCATCACCTGGTCGGCATGGCGGTAAAGGAATCTTTCTAGCCACTCGGACGCCCGGATCAGGGCAGGCTGGCGCAGAATGCCCACCGCTACCGCGAAAGCTGGCCAAAGATCACGTACCTCAAACAGGAACGGCGCGCCCTTAAACCGCGCTACAGCCCAGGCTGTCAATCCCTGGAAAATGGGCGGGGAGGTTCCCCAGACCAGGTCGACCTCTCTCACCCGCAGCCCGACTAAAAATGATGAGACCATAAAGCTGAAAAAACTGATCACCCGATGCACGAAGCTGCGATGGAGGGCGGGATAGGTATAAGCACGCAAAACGGCTACTCCGGGGCCGCCATCCTTGCGTTTTACCCACGCCATCCGCTGCCCCCGTGCTGCGCCGGTCAGATAGCTAACCGGGCTGGCTATCACCGTCACCCGGTTCCCTTGCTCCGCCAGGTATCGCGCCAGCTCATGGTGGCGCGTGCCGCCGGGTTCGTCCAGGGCCGCAAAGGATTGGTGGATCAGAAGGATGTGCATAAGCGGTCGAAAGTTTTAAATCGAACGTTTAAAGAGGGAGGCGCCATTCGCTGATGAACGTCACCGGCACATGGCTTTTCGTTTCAAATGAGAAAGACAGGGCGGGCGTCTTATAACCATAATTTCGCGAGATCCAACCGCGCATTGGCGAGGCTCTTCCCTGTCCATAGATGAGCCTGCCGGCCCGGACCAGTTGAGTATTTATGATGCCCCGGCTGCTGGATTGATCGATGCCGGAAAAGGCTTTTGCCGTCAGCTCTATCCAGCCATGGGGTGAATCAATCTTGATCGCGCTTTCTCCAGATTTCGCCCGTTCCCGAATATCCCAGGGCCAGTCGGGCAGAAGCCAGTGCAGGCGGATTGCCAGAGGCGATTTGCGGTTTGCGGACTGCAAATTTTCCTGCTGAGAAGCATGTATTGTATCGGTGATGATCCAGGCTCTCCGTTGATATTCGACGGCTCGCTGGTGGATCACGCCAAAGTTTCGATAGCCATCGTGTTGGGCAATGACGCTCTCCAGCCAACCAGTCGATCCACGTCGCTCTTCGAGGACCTCGCCCTGCGCCCAGTCCAGCCACAGAAAGCGACCTGCGCGGGTCATTTGATCCTGACCTTCAATTGTAATGGTATTGTGCACGCCTGTACCGGCCAGAGAGTTGTCCCAGGGTGGCTCCGCATTGTACAGGTATGTGCCTGGGTCTTGCGCCAGGTTCAGGCCACGCCACCACAGATCCAGGTTCAGCTGATCGGCGTGCCCGGGGCGGCTGTTGAAGGTCGCCACCCGCAAGTAAGCCCAGGAATCCTCGCCGCGCAGGATGGCCGGCGTGTCCGTGGAAGGGGGCGAGAAGATCGGATATGGGGATTGTTCCGTGGTCTTGCCGCCGGCAACCTTGCCTGGATCCAGTCCAAACCACAGGCTCATCTCGTCCCACCATCCGGGAGACAGAGCAGGCTTATTGAGGAAGGCCAGGGACGCGGCCTGGAGGACCGGCCGGTAATCCTGGAGCGGGCATGCCGTCAGTGCCAAGATGTATGCGCTGTCGTTCGGCCCGAGATTGGGCGCTTGACCCGTCTCCGCGTCGATCATTTGCCGGAGCCACTCCGTCGCCGCAGCCAGCCTTCGCATAGTCTCTCTGGGGAAACTGCCCGGTGAAGATCCTCTCCCCCGTTCGCGGTTCTCGTTCCCATGCAGTTCTCGGCTATTTGGCTCGCCCGCATTCTCATTACTGCTGAGCGCGTAGGTCCACAGGGCCACCTGCAGCATCAAACGGTGGTAGTTGCAGCTGTGCTGAATGTAGCTGCCGCCTGCCTCAATCTGGCTTTGCAGACCCTGGTTGAGCCAGTGCCAGCCGATTTTCATCCACTTACCGGCTCTGGGATGGCTAGGAAGGGTGCGGCCGGCGGTTATCAAGCCCACTGCTTCGGTAAGCAGGTGGTTGTTGTTTTGAGCGCGAGCGTAGCTCATCGTTGGCGGTATCCGTTCAGCATGGTCAGCGATAGCAGCCGCCAGCCGGTCCAGGCGCTCGCTTGTCGAGTGGCGGGCGTTGACTAAAACCTGGGATGCAAAGGCGAGAGCCACCAGGCGCAATGCTGCCTCCTGGGCCGAGATCCACTGCGGCCCCAGATAGGGGGGGCTGGAATCGAGAAATTCCTCCGTGTACTTCCAGAACGCCTCTGCGTAATATTCCTCTCCGCTGATATGATAAGCCCGGGCCAGCGTACAAGCCCAACCAAAGCGCCCGGGTTCCCAGATCCACTTGACGTCTTTTTGCTCATTAAGCGGATGTCCGCTTTTGTACGCTGTCCAGTGTTTCAGTGATGCTGGCGGGGTCAGTCGCATGGGTACCGCCGGTCCCCCAAATAAGCGTATACGTCCCGCTGCGATTTCGTCCGCTTCCCGCAGGACCGCCTGCTGTCCATCCGGTCCTATTACCGCCAGGATCGCCTCTTTTGGCGGAATGATTAGCCAGCCATGTTCCAAGGGGCTGATTTGCGAGCGCTCGGGGCTGGAGGCGGTGCGCTTCTCCCCCCGTGTCTTCCAGCGCCAATACCCGGATCTCAGGCCAAGCTGGTACCATGCGTATAACCCCAGGGGCACGGGGCCGAGCTCTCGAAGTGCTTTGAAGACTAGTTGGAGGGACGCTATGGTGGTCACGGACGCGGATCAGCAGTTATTGTTCTATAATTCGGCGAAAATCAGCGCTCATCAGCGTTATCTGCATTCTATAAGGTGTCAATCCTGATTTGCGCACCGCTCCGCAGTGCCTCAACCGCAGCGAATGTCGCTCGCGTGACGCCGAATACCTGCTCGTACGGAATGGGAGGCGCTCCGCCCTTGAGAATGGCCTCTGCGAAAGCCTCCCATTCGGCGCGGTGACCTTTGTCTTGCCTGAGGCGCGACCGGAATACCTTCCGTTTGCCCTCCCGAGCCGTTTCCAGTGAACGGAAGTCTTCCAAAACCGCCACTCGCCCCCCCGCAAACACTTCCACCCGCTCCTTGGGGAAAGACTTATCGCCGTTCGCTAAGTAGCTGACTGTTCCGATCGATCCGTCCGGGAATGTGAACGTCAGCAAGACGTTATCCTGGCGATAAAGACCGTCGTCAGGCAGGGCTTGCGCAACCACCGTTTCGGGAAGGCTGCCGACCAGGAAGGTTAGGAAGTCGACGAAGTGACAGCCCTCCCCGATGAGGCGCCCGCCGCCCTGTTCCGGATCATGCAGCCAGTGTTCCGGTTGGAGGTAACCGGCGTTGACCCGGTAGTTGGCCACCAGGGGCTCCTGTCGCGCCTCCATAAATGCCTTCAATTTTTGCGCCAGCGGCGCGAACCGCCGGTTGAAACCGACCATCAGAAGGGGATAAGGGCTAGGGGATATGGAGGAATCCTGCAGATTGCGAATTCCGATTTGCGTTTCGCGCTCAGCAAGATCCAAATCCCTGATCGCCCGATCACCGGGTTGCCCAACCTCCTGATCGCCCGAGCGATTGTCTTCAATCGCCATTGCCTGATCGCCCGAGCGATTGTCTTCAATCGCCATTGCCTTATTGCCTAATTGCCCAATCGCCTTCACCACTCCATCCAGCTCTTCAGGCTTTATCGCCAGCGGCTTCTCGCAAAACACGTGTTTTCCGGCTTCCAGCGCTGAAATGACCTGTTGGGCGTGCAGGTGGTGGCGTGTCAGGATAGCGACGGTGTTGATCTCGGTGTTGCTGATGATTTCATTTTGGTCGCTGGTGGCATACTCAAATTCAAATCGCTCGGCAGCGTGCCTGGCGCTCAAACCGGAGGCCGAAGCGACGCCGACCAGGTCGATCGAATCCATCTTTTGCAGCGCCGGCAGCATCACACTGGTGGCAAAGTTTCCGGCGCCAAGGATGCCAAGCCTAACACGCGCCTCTTTCTTGTTACGCCTTACGTATTTCGTATTACGTATTACGTTTTCCGCATAACGCATTACGTATTTCGTATTATGTTTTTCATCTTCCTGCTTTTCCGGATAAGTAAGCACCACGCCCAGGAAGGGCTCCTGCCGCTTGCCGGTGATCAGCTCGTAGGCTTCGGGCGCCTCTTCAATGGGGAAGCGATGGGTGATCAGGGGGCGTACATCGATCAGGCGATCCGCGAGCAGCTCGACAAACGCTTCCAAATTACGCCCTTCAGTCCAGCGGACGTAACCGATTGGGTAGTCCTGTCCGTCCTCTTCATAAGATGGATCGTAGCGGCCCGGCCCGTAGGAACGCGAATTGATGAAGGAAAGCTCCTTTTCGTAATAGATCTTGCGCGGCAGCTCCTGCCCGACCGCCCCCACCGCCACCACTCGTGCCCGGTCGCGGGCGATTCTCCCGGCCAGCGCCACCGGGTCGTCATCGGGTGCGTCGGCACAGATCAAGATGGCGTCGCAGCCCCGGCCGCGGGAAAAGCTTCGCGCGGCTTCTTCCGCCTGCTCGCGCAGAACCGCCATTGCTCCCATATCTTGTGCCACCGTCACCCGGTCCGGCTCCAGGTCGACGCCCAGAACCTGGCAGCCTGCTGCCCTGGCGATCCCCACCGTCAGCAATCCCAGGAGACCCAGTCCAATCACCGCGACCCGCTCGCCGATCTGCGCCTGCGAAAGCCTGAATCCATGCATGGCGATCGCACCCAGCGTGGCAAAAGCCCCCGATTCGAAATCGACATTTTCCGGCAGCGCAGCCAGCAAATTTGTTGGCACTACGTTGTACTCTGCATGCACAGCGTAGCCTCCGCCGGCGCAGGCCACTCGCTGCCTGGCTTGTAGACCCTGCACCCCCTCCCCCAGGGCAAAGATCGTGCCTGCCGAAGAGTATCCTAACGTCATCGGCTGGTCCAGCCGGTTGAAGGCCGCCTCCAGGGTGGTGAGCACACCCTCCCGCCTGGCTTTATCCAGCACCTGTCGGACCAGGTCCGGCCGCGATCGCGCTTTCCCCAGCAAGGACTTCTCAGCGAATGCCACCAGCGTGCGCTCGGTGCCGGCTGACACCAGCGATGCTGCCGTTTTGACCAGCACGGTGCCGGGCCTGGGCTGAGGGATAGGCACCTCTGCCACCAGGGTCTCACCGCTGCGCAGATTCTGGAGCAGTTGCTTCATGGCGGTCATTATAGCGCGGAATTAAACCCCCGTGATATAATCGCGCCGCTGAGTGTCCGGCCCCCGGCGCTCGGGAAAGGAAGGTTTTGTTGACCGACAACAGAGTTCACAAATTTGCCCAGATTCTGGTGGATCATTCAACGAAGGTCGCTCCTGGCGATCGCGTAGCCATCACGGCGACTACTGCTGCCGAGACCATGGTGCGGGCTTTGTACGAATTAATTCTCGACCGCGGCGGTCACCCCCATTTGCTTTTGGATTTCCCCGGTCTCGACGAGCTCTTTTTCGCCCACGCCGGGGACCACCAGTTGGATTTTGTTCCCTCGTTCCATAAAATGGCTTTTGAGGAGTTTGATGTTCTGATCAAGATCCGTTCGGAAACCAACACGCGTTCTCTGAGCAGCGTCGCTCCACAACGTCAGTCTCGCCGGCAGAAAACCATGGCTCATCTGCTGAATGCTCAGTTGCGGCGGGGAGCGGACAACTCCTTACGCTGGATGAGCACGCTTTATCCCACGGACGCCTATGCCATGGAGGCCGAGATGGGCCTTGAGGAATATCAAGATTTCGTCTTTCGCGCCTGCCATACCGGTGACGATACCTCGGACCCGGTGGCCTATTGGCAGGGCGTCGAGGAGCGCCAGCGTCGCATCGTCGCGCGCATTGAAGGTCACGATGCGGTGCTTCTTTGCGGACCGAATGTTGATCTGAGCCTTTCGATTAAAGGGCGCAAATTTCGGAATGCCAGCGGGCAGCACAACATGCCCGACGGCGAGATCTACACCGGACCGGTTGAGGATTCAGTCAACGGTTGGGTGCGTTACACCTATCCGGCTGTATATCAGGGCAGGGTGGTAGAAGGCGTCGAATTGCAGTTTGCCGATGGCAAAGTCATCTCCGCCAGTGCCAGCAAGAACCAGGATTTCCTGCTTCAAATGCTCGACACCGACCCGGGGGCACGCTACGTGGGCGAATTTGCCATCGGTACGAATTTTGAAATCGATCGCTTCACCCGCAGCATTCTCTTTGACGAAAAAATCGGTGGTTCCTTCCACATGGCGTTAGGAGCGGGCTACCCCGAGACCGGCAGCCAAAACAAGAGCAAGATTCATTGGGATATGATTTGCGATATGCGCCAGGACGCCGAGATCTCGGTCGACGGGGAAGTCATTTACCGCAATGGAGAATTTCTGTTTTAACCAATCTTTCTCCGCCATCCTCTAATCATGCTCTCGCCGCCGTCCCCGGCGGCGTCTTTCCTTAATCGCCCTCGCACCGCCGTCCCCGAACTGTGCTCTCGCCGCCGTCCCCGGCGGCGTCTTTTTCGGCAGATTGCGCCCTGCAAGCCCCTGAGCTCGAGTATTTGCTT
>Ga0302046_10001517_pt1 | contig 21801 bp, 19 predicted proteins | sample RVTome_11_FD_200261 | JGI IMG/M metagenome (GOLD analysis project Ga0302046, IMG submission 200261) | Soil microbial communities from uranium-contaminated site in the Upper Colorado River Basin, Wyoming, United States - RVT147D111 (version 2) ...
CGATGAAGATGCGGCCGCAAGTCTACTTCGGGCCGTAGAAGAAGAAGTGAAACGCCGACCATTCGGTGCCGTCGTTCGGATCGAGGTGGATGCACGCATGCCCGCAGTTGTTCGTGACCTTTTACGGCGTGAGCTCGCGTTCGAAGACTCAGCGCATGCGGCCCAAGTGACCGAGGCGGACTTCGTACAGATCGATGGCCTCGTGGATTTGGCCTCGCTCGATGAATTGGCCGCCTTGCCGATACCGTCCCTGCGTTACGCGGATCTTGTCTCCCGAGACCCGTTCCCACCGGATCGCTCAATCTTTGACGTGCTGGCGCAGCGGGATGTGCTTGTGCATCACCCCTACGACTCGTTCCGTGGTTCCGTCCAGCGCTTCATCGAAGAGGCCGCGGAGGACCCGGATGTCGTCTCCATCAAGATGACTCTGTACCGAAGTGGCCGGGAATCTGTCATGGTCGGCGCACTGTTGCGCGCCGCCGCCTCGGGGAAGGACGTGTCAGTCTTCGTTGAGCTCAAAGCGCGGTTCGACGAAGAACGAAACATCCAGTGGGCGAAACGGCTCGAGCATGCGGGAATCCACGTTGTGACCGGCTTCGTGAAACTCAAGACTCATGCAAAGGTTGCTCTCGTTGTTCGACGGCTGCAAGATACCGTGCGTCGGTATGTCCACATTGGAACCGGCAACTATAATGAGGTGACGGCGCACGTATACACCGACCTCGGTTTGTTTTCCAGTAACGAACGCCTCGGCGCTGACCTCAATGATCTCTTCAACGAGTTTACCGGTTCATCCGGCCCACCCATGGCATCGTTCCGGGAGCTGCTTGTGGCGCCCAAACACATGCTCCCGAGGTTTCTCGATCTGATCAATAGCGAAACAGAGCAGGCGAAAGCCGGTGAAGGGGGGCGGATACGGGTAAAGCTGAACGGTTTGGCGGATCTAGAGATCATTGCGGCACTCTATCGCGCCTCCCAGGCTGGTGTCGAAGTCGATCTCATTATCCGCGGTATCTGCGCGCTGCGGCCCGGCGTGCCCGGTCTTTCCGAACGCATCCGCGTCTTCAGTATTCTGGGCCGATTCCTGGAACATGCCCGGATCTATCACTTCGCCAACGGTGGAACGCCTCTGTATTTTCTCGGATCGGCGGACTGGCGCCCGCGCAACCTCCGACGGCGCGTCGAAGTTGTTGCGCCGGTGCACGATCTCACCGCGCAATCACGACTGAACGAAATACTCGAGGGTGAGCTGGACGATCCCTACGCCTGGCAGATGCGGTCCGACGGGCGGTATGAACGTCAACCGCCACAAGTAGGTGTGGACCGAATTGCGTTTCAGGAACGGCTCGTGGCGGCGACCCGAGATGCGCGGCAACGAGACTGACCCGATATGACCGCAACGCCGTATTTGGCTGTCGATGAAGCGATCGAGGGAGGTGAGACGCTGGCGGCTGTGGACCTGGGGTCCAACAGCTTTCACCTCATCGTCGCGCGCTATGTCCACGGCGAGCTTCAGGTCATCGACCGGATGCGCGAGATGGTCCAACTTGCTGCGGGCCTCGACGATAGTGGTTTTCTGCAAGCTGATGCGAGGGACCGTGCACTCGAGTGCCTTGAAAGGTTTGGCCAGCGGTTGGCCGGTCTGCCGATCCCGCGCGTGCGTGCATTGGCGACGAACACGTTTCGCAAGCTGGCGAACCCACGTCCGTTTCTACGCGAAGCCGAGGCGGCCCTCGGCCACCCAATCGAGATCGTATCGGAGCACGAGGAAGCGCGACTCATTTACATTGGTGTGGCACACGGCCTGGCCACGTCAACCGGGAGAAGACTGGTCATCGACATTGGTGGCGGCAGCACGGAGTTTGTCGTCGGTGCGGGTTACGTTCCGCTGGAGTTGGAGAGTGTATCTTGCGGTTGCGTCGGCATCAGCCAGGTGTTTTTCCCGGACAACAGAGTGACCAGGCCGCGTTTCCGCGAGGCTGAACGGAGTGTCGCTCTGGGGTTGCGTCCTATCCGCAACCGGTTGCGAATGGCTGGTTGGACGGATGTGGTTGGGTCATCCGGGACCATCCGCGCCGCCGAACAGCTTTCGGTGGACTTGGGTTTTGCAACGAGTGGTATCACGCTGAGTGGGCTGAAGGGATTGCGCCGGTTGATGCAGGAGTTGGACAGTTCGCTCGACCTCACGCAATACGGTATTTCTGATCGGCGCGCGCGCGTGTTGCCAGGCGGTTTGGCGATCCTGACGGCGTGCTTCAAGAACTTCGAGATTGGAACCATGCAGGTCTCCGAGTTGGCGATGCGTGAAGGCGCCCTGCGGGATCTCGTCGGAAGAGTCGAGCACGACGATCCGCGTGAGGCATCGGTAACGGCACTGGCTGCCCGGTACCAGGTTGATGATGGGCAGGCACACCGGGTGCAACGCACGGCATTGGCAGCATTCGACCAGCTCAAGGAGTCCTGGGGACTGTCTGCGTCGGAGCGCCTGCTCCTGGACTGGGGAGCCCGCCTGCATGAAATCGGCCTGGCTATCTCACATCTGCAGTATCAGGCTCACAGCGCCTATCTGGCGGAGCACACACCGCTCAGCGGATTCTCCCGGGAAGAACAATTGGCGCTGGCATGCTTGATTCTCGGGCACCGGGGGAAGGTCGATCCCGCGATCTTCGCCGCACTGCCGGACCGCTGGGTTGTTGGCACGATGCGCACTTGCGTCATTCTCCGGTTGGCCGTACTACTGCACCGGTCACGAATTCCTGATGCCCTACCGGCCCTCGAGTGGAAGGTCCAGGGTGAGAAACTGCTGATCAAGTTCCCGGGGAAGTGGTTGGCGGGACACCCTCTCACGCGCGCCGATCTGGCGGAGGAAAAAGCGCAACTCGGCAGGCTCGATGTCTCGCTGCGTTACTGAGCGGATCTGCTGCGATACACCGAAATCCGGGCCCGCCTGCCTCCCCCTTCGTCGGCAAGAAACACGGTGCCGTCGGTGGCGATTTCAATACCTTCGAGCTGGCGGTGTGCTCCCCGCCTGAATTCATGGAGCGAGACGACTTCGCCGGAACGCGTTATTTCGGCAATCGCCGACTCACGCGCGGCAATGACGAGATAGTTGCCATTGGGATGCCGACTAATCCCGGAAGGACTGAATGCATCTTCGTCCTTCATCCGTGCCGTGAATCGTGACAGTGGAATCGAAAGCATCGAATCCGCGGCCATGGTTCGGGTTTCCGGGGACCACCGGTAAAAGGTGACACGATCCCGAAGTCGATCGACCCGTGGTGATTTACACGCCATGATCAGGTGTTGCCGATCGTGGTCCAGTGTGAGTCCTTCGACCTCACAACTGCGGCCGACGCCCGTTCCGTACACGTTGTAAAGCAGTCGGTCGCCGTCGTTCCCCTCAGCTGACTCATGGATTCTCCCGTCACTTGTGACCAGGTACACGTGCTCACTGGTCGCTGCGATTCCCTCAAAGTCTCCTCTCGCGGTGGTGTCGCCGAGAGCAAAAGCCTTGGTGAACTCCCCGCTGACGTAGTCGAATTCGTAGACGATGGCGAGTTCGTCATCATGGGCCAATAACCGGCCGTTGATAGAGAACGCCAAGCCCGATATCTCGCGTAAGCGTCGCGGCAGTTCCCATACGGTATCCGCAGGTCCTGAGAAATCATACGAATCGAGTACCGAAGGCCGAACCGGTTCCTCCTGGGCGCCTGTGTCGTGAGCGAGTGTTGGCCAGAGCGCGAGAACAGCGAGCAGCGTATGAGGGAACAAGGTCCTCGGTTCCATCATTCTCTCGGCAGTGTCCAATGGGGTTTGCGGGATTCCTTGGACTTTCGCAATCGTAGATTACGAAATTCGGCCGCAACAATATGCTCTCCGGCATCCTTCCGCAGGACGGCAATCAGCTCAGGCCCACGCAGGTCGTCGGGAATCCCGACGAGATACTCGAGCGTCGAGTTGTTGTCGTTTGTGGGAGTGATCTCTGCAAGCTTGTGCTGTTCGGTGTGCGTATCGAGTACACGATTTATCGCGTCGAGGCAGTCTTCGGTGGCCGTGGCCAGAACGACGAGAAGGCCGTTGTATTTCTTGGCGTTCTTGCCCGCGCTCTCGATGTGCTCTCGAAGGCGAGCCTTTCGTTCGGCGATTGCTGACAGTGAGTTAGGCGTCAGAGCGGCGAGGATGGAGGGATCACCGATAGTGAGATTGCCCGACCCGGCACCAGGTGTGGCGCCGGCACCCGCCAGCACGTCCCCAAGTCGCATCTTGGGGGTACGTCCCTGAAGCTGATCAGCATAGATGTTTCCGATCTTCAGCGTCCAGATGGTGAGCACCAGGTAGTTGAATACTACTGATGTAACGGCGGCAACGCTGAGCGCCTGACCGCCGGCCGCAAATGCCGTTGCGATAGCCAGAAAGATGTATACGGCGTCTTTGGTGTCGTCCAACGTGTTTCGAAAACGCACCGCCGCCACGATTCCCGCCAGTCCGAACGCGAGTGCAAGGTTGTTCTGCATGACCATGACGAGGCCGACGATTGGGATGGGCAGTATGACTACGGTGTGGACGACCGACTCGTCATACCCCTTTTCCTGACGGGTGAGCATGTAAACCCAGGCGACAGGGGCCAGCAGCAGGACCGCGCTACCAATTGCAAAGGCTGTGAGGAGGGCGGTTTGGCCCGGTGTGAGTCCTGCCCCGCCGCTGGCTACACTGATGTCGCCCAGCAGCGCTCCGCCGGTCATCTCTCTGAGGCGGGCAAGGGAAAATGCCTCTTCGAGAAACGGGAAGGCTGAGAGCAACCCGAACACGCCGCCGCCCAGCAGGGCGTAGTATGCCGACAGGCGTGTGAGCGCTGACCAGAAGTTTCGCCGTCCACGCGCCATGAATTGTTATTCTCCGGTTCTGCGGGTCAAACGCCGAGACGGCGAAGGTGATTCGGGTGAAGACTCCACTGGAGCCAGCCGTTGCCCGCTTCCGGCGGACCGTCCCATGAGACCAATGCCGCCCCCCCCTTCTTGAACTCTATAAAATGGTTGAGAGGGGATGCCAAAAGCCAGCTTGCCAGCAGGCCGAGGCTCGGTTCGTGACCGACGATCGCCATGGTCAGCTGCTCCTGTTGTTCGAGCAGCCAGTCGAGGACATCCTGTCGGTCCCTGTCGGGAGCGAGCGCATCGACGACTTCGACTTTCTCGTCATATACTTTGCCAATGATGCGTGCTGTCTGTCTTGCTCGGGTCAGGGGACTCGTTGCGAGGAGGTCGATCTCCGGTTGGACGACCTTCAGTCCTCGAGCTACCTTCCGCATGCGCGACCGACCGGCTGAAGTCAGCGGCCGGCGTGTGTCCTCCTTACCTTGTCTTGCCCACGCATCGCGATCCTCCGCAATCGCGTGTCTGATGACCAGTAGGTTCAATTATGGTCTATCCTCCCGATGAGTATCTGTCCAACGACAGCTGGCTCATTCCACGGTGTGGAGGGCCCGAACCTGTCTTCGCTTGAGACGGGACGAGTCCTTGGCGCGTTTTTCCGCCCACTCGACGAGTGTTGCCTGAGCACCTTTGGTCCGGCGTTTCCGCGTGGATTGTCGCTGGACATAGCTGCCGTCCGAGCGCATCTCCCATCCATTCCGATGGTCCTCCATGCACGTGTCCAACAGGAAGCGAAGGTCCTGTCGAAGTGACTCGTCCTTGACCGGGGCGAGAATCTCCACTCGACTCTCGAGATTCCGTTTCATAAAGTCCGCCGAGCCGATGTAGTACTCCTCCTCACCACCATTCCTGAAATAGAAGACGCGACTGTGCTCGAGGAAGCGACCCACGATGCTTACGACGGTCACCGATTCGCTCAGGCCCTTGATTCCGGGGCGAAGGCGACATGTATCCCGCACGATAAGGTCTATCGTGACACCCTCCCTGGCCGCCTGATATAACGCGAGCGTTACGTCACCATCCTCGAGTGCGTTCATCTTCAACTGAATATGGCCGGACGACGTTTTCTTCTCGTGTTCGATCTCGCGGTTTATCCTTGCTATCATCTCCTGTTTCAGAACCTTCGGTGCCGGCATCAGCGACGTGTAGTTCCGCTTCGGTTTGTAACCAGTGGTCAGATAGTTGAAGAGTTCGGTTAGGTCGCGCCCGATTGTTTCGTCACACGTCAGCAACCCCAGATCCGTGTAGAGTCGGGCGGTGCCTTCGTGATAATTGCCGGTGCCGACATGTGCATAACGTCTTAGTACGTCGTCATCCTGGCGAATTACGAGCACGGCTTTGCAGTGGGTCTTCAGGCCCATGACGCCATAGGTGACATGCACGCCGGTCTCTTCCAGGTAATTGGCCCATCTGATGTTCATCGCTTCGTCGAAGCTGGCCTGAAGCTCGAGGACTACGGCAACCTGCTTGCCATTCCGGGCCGCGTCCATCAGGTATTGCATAATCTTCGATTGCCGGGCCGTTCGATACAACGTCATCTTGATACCACGCACGTTCGGATCTGTGCTGGCCTCCTTGATGAAGCGGACTACCGATGTCTCGAAGGATTCGTACGGGTGATGCAACAGGACCGATCCGGATTCCCGCAACACGTGGAAGACGGAAGCGTCAGACACGAACGATGGGTGGTCAGCGGGGTGATGGGGTTCGTACCGAAGGTGAGGGTATTTCAAATCGGCGAGTTGCCCGAGGTCTGCCAAGGCAAGCATCCCCTCAACCTCGAAGAGATCCCCCGGATCCTGCAGTCCGAAAGTCGACGCCAACATCGTCTGGCGAGCGGGTTCCATACCGCGCGCGACCTCGAGACGCACAATTGGCGCAAACCGCCTGCGTCGTAGTCCCGTCTCGATCAGGGCCAGGAGGTCATCGGCATCCTCCTCCTGGATATCCGTGTTTGCATTGCGCGTGACCCGAAACGGATAACAGCTGTCGATCACCATACCGGGAAAGAGCATGTCGAGGTTGTGCGCGATGACGCTTTCCAGCGGCACGAACGTGTCCGCATCCGGTAGCTTGAGAAATCTCGGATTGTCGACGCCGACGGGGACCTTCACCCGCGCAACCGAGGGAGTGGGTTCCTCGGGATAATGCAGTGTGACCAGCAGGTTGAGGGATAGATTCGAGACGAACGGGAACGGATGGGCCGGATCCGTCGACTGGGGCGTCAGTAGGGGAAAGATATTGTCGATGAAGAACTCGCGGATATGCTTCTTCTCGGACGCAGAGAGCGCCTCAAATGGTACGATGCTGATTCCCTCGAGTCTCAGCTCGCTCAGCAACCGGGTGAGCGCGGATCGTTTCAGTACCTCCAGTTCGCGCACGACCTGATAGCATTCTGCAATCTGACCCTCGGGTGTGCGGCCGTCGACCGTCCGTTCCTGAATTCCTGCACCAACCTGTTGCTTGAGTCCTCCAATTCGCTTCATGAAGAACTCGTCGATATTCGAGCTGACGATTGTGATGAATCGGATTCGCTCGAGGAGCGGCGTGCGCTTGTCATCGGCCTCGTGCAGAACCCGGAAGTTGAAGTTCAACCATGTCAGCTCACGGTTGAGAAAGTATTCGCTGCGGGTGAGATCGTGGACACCATCGTCGCCGGGTTCGGGAACCGGGATCCGGTCGGCTGGGGTTGAAACGACAGGGGCCTTGCCGTCCCGGGAGGCGGCACCCGGCTTACGTTCGTCGACGGCTTGCTTTTCGTCCTGCAACGCGTCGGCCCTGCTCTTTGTGCCTGCTTTGATCATAACTACCCGATTGGCAAGTACCGTGGTCAAGCTGCTAACGTGGTGATGGCCTCGCTAACACGAGTCAGAGCTGCCTGCAAGGATGAACGGTCGTATCCAAATCCTATTCTCAGGTGACTCGCGCAGTCGAAGTGTGAACCCGGGACCAGCAGTACGCTGTGGACCTTGCGGAGTCGTTCGACAAACTCGAACGATTCGACGTCCATGTTGTATCGCGGAAAGCAGATCGCACCACACTCCGGCGGCGTCCAGCTAAACATATCCGCATGCCGGGACAGCCATTGTTCCAAGGTCTCGAAGTGGGAATGGATGATTCCCCGCGCCCGATCCAACAGCACATCCGCCGTTCGCAACGCGCGGACGGCGAGGAAGTCAGATAGCGACGATGCCCCAATCACCGTGTAGTCGTGGCGAGCCGCGACTTCAGAGATGAACGGGTCCGGGCCCACGACCCATCCGATTCTGAGCCCGGGGAGTCCGTACGCCTTCGACAGACCACCAACAACAACCACCCTGTCTCCTGTGCCCCAGAAGGTGTCCGATCGATCGGCCTCACGTTCCGCCCCGCGGTAAACTTCGTCTACCAGCAACCAGGCGCCAGCCCGCCGAGTCAACCCGATGACGGTCTCCCGCTCGGGGCCCGTCATGATATGCCCGGTGGGATTGTTTGGATTTGTGACCACGACGACGTCCGTATCCGGCGTAATAGCGGCTTCCGCCGACGCGTGATCGAGCGTCCAGGAACGGTCGCCGTCGAGAGCGAATCCGGCGACCTGTGCACCGAGGTTCTGCGCGAGCCCCCATGTCTGCTTGTATGTCGGCGTCTGGATGGCCACACGCATGCCCGCAGAAACCAGTGACCATGAGGTCACGAAGTTCGCTTCAGAGCTGCCAACAGTGACGAGAACGTTTTCGGGGCCGGCACCGGGGTACAGGCCGGCGATCATCTCCTTGAGTGCATTCGAGCCGTCGGTCTGGCCATAGCCGAGCTGCAGGTCGGCGATCTCGCCCGGGTCAGTGCCCGTCACAGCCAGCAGCTCGCCGAATGTCAACGGCTGCACCCCGCTCTCGGCAAGGTTGTAGGAAACGCGGTTTTCCCACTTATTTTGATAGCGTTCCAACTCGAATGGCTGGAACGGATTGCGGTGGGCGGCGTGGTTCATTGACTCCTCAGGGTTGCGGACCGGACACCAAACCTACCAAGGTGGGCCGGAACGTCCAACGCCAGTCGGCTTGACGCGATGGAGGGTCCGGCTGTGTCCATCGGGGACAATTGGGGTGTAGCTCAACTGGCAGAGCGTCCGGCTGTTAACCGGAAGGTTGGTGGTTCGAATCCACCCGCCCCAGTCTGGTAACCAATTGTAATATAAGCGGTTTAGATGGATGGCCAGCACCCGTCGGGGATTTCCGCGCTCGGCGTTCGGCGGTCGATGGCGGCCCATACCGGCCCAGCCGGACTCTGATGCCCGCTCGGGGGGGCCACCGCTTGCTGACCGCCCGATTGTCGCGGGACCCGAGGAAAGGCTGCGGAAACCCTTACCTTAATATAAAGACAGCCGGTTCTGCACACGTTTTGCCGGCTGGCCCAGCTTCCCGGTACGTCCTGGGCCGCGCGTTCCGGGCCCTGGACCTTTTCGGGTCTGTTCTATCCAATCCACCTAGCACAACTCCGTACTCGGCTAGGAAACCTCCGCACACGGTCGTGTGGTGGTCCCGAAGGACACGTCCGTGAGCGTAGCCCTCGGACCTGCTGCCCCTTTTCCGCGAACTGCTGCGGCCGGAGGGACCGCCGGAGCGCCCGCTGGTCGTGAGTCTCGGTCCCACCGGGGCTATGACTCGGTCCCACGTCTGCCGTGTGTGCGGACCCGCGCTCCGGACCCACACGACTTGAGCAGACGTTCCCTAGGGAAATTCCCGATTGAAACCGTTCGTACGTGTGATAAGATCCCCAGTCAGTGAGAACCGGTCCGGATACTTCGCGGAGCGCCTCGTGTTGGAGAGGGTCTCACAGAGTCCCGGTTGCTTGCGAGATGAGAAAAGAGATTCGCGTTGCGAGTGGAGGGCATGGTGACTGATGATATTGTGGGGATCCGTCCTGTGAACCGTTCGCCTGATGGATCGGGCAGCGAGGAACCGGGTGCCCGGGTCCGATCGATGTTCCGCAACTGTGATCTCACGGATCCGGTCATGAAGCGACTCTTTGAAGAGTGCATTGCCAGATTGTCCGAAGGGGCGAGTCGGGAGTAGCGCGCGTGGCACCCACTGTCGCCGAGCTTGTATCCAATACCATGGCGCATGTGTCTCTGCCCAGCGTCGTGGCGCGACTCTCGAATGTTCGGGAAGACCCACAATCCACTCCCCAGGAGATCGCGGAGGTAATCAGCGACGATGTAGTGCTGACGGCGAAGCTCCTGAGAGTCGTGAATGCCGCTATTCCAGATGGTGTGAATCGAGTGAATACGGTGGATCAGGCGGTTACAAGGTTTGGCGTCGACTTTGTTGTTCGCGTTATCCTTGCGACGGCGGTAAAGAGGTATTTCCAAAACGTGCCTGAAGGAATGGACGGGGCGTTGCTGTGGACGCACAGCCTGGCATGTGCCGTCGGCGCCGGGGAGCTGGCAACGAGGGCGGGTTCTCCCAATCCAGATCGTGCATTCGTGGCCGGATTGTTACATGACGTTGGGACGGTCGGCTTGTACCTGGGACATCCGAAGCGCGCAGCACTGGCTCGGGAGGCCGCGATAACCGAGAGGAAACCGTTACACGTATCTGAGCAGGAGCTGTGGGGGTATGACCACGCGGGGGTAGGTTTGGCTCTCGTGCGTATGTGGGGGCTCTGCGATGAAATAGAGGAAGCCGTGGCGCTACATCACACGCTCGATGTAGAGGCGACCTACCCCGTTTCGACCGCCGCTGTACAGGTGAGCGATGCCCTCGCGCACGTCTTGCTCATGGGTAGTGGCGCCGTGCCGTGTGTTCCGCCCGTCTCGCGTCGCGCCTGGAGGACACTGAGTGTCGCCGCGGACGACATTCCGACCATCCTGCGCGACCTCGAGAACAACTATGCACGTCTCGCCCTCGTATTAGACTGAGAGCCGAAACGACCATCTGCTATTCGTCCAGATTCCTGTCGAGAACCTTCCGCACAAGGGTCGTAAGATCTACGAGGTCGTACGGCTTGCCCAGAAATGCCTCGGCATCGATTCCGTCATCTGTGGCGCCTCCTGGCGCGTAACCGCTCTGCACGATGACCGGAAGAGAACTCTGCCGTTCCTTGAGCGCTCTCAGGACATCCCACCCAGACATACGCGGCATGACGATATCGAGGATCACCAGGTCAATCTCATGCCCCCTTTTGACAATGATCTCCAGACCCTCGTCGCCATCTCCGGCATCGAAGACTCGATAGCCTTCCCGCTGCAACGCCTTTCGCAGGATGTTCCGAACCGACAGTTCGTCGTCGATCACGAGTATCGTTTCGTGGGGCCTTCCGCCGTTCTCCGCCGCCGGGGCGGCGTTCGATTTTTTCTTGCTGGTCGGCAGGTAGACGCTGAACGTAGTTCCTTTTCCCACTGTGCTTTCCACCGCGACACCGCCTTCGTGGTTTTTCAATGCTTCATATACCCCCGCCAGGCCGAGACCGGCTCCCTGATGGGCTTTGGTTGTGTAAAACGGCTCGAAAATGCGTGGCATAACGTCGCTTGGGATTCCGCGCCCGGTATCCTGGACATCAATGCGGACGAACCCTGTTCCATGGCGGTCGCCAGGGACCGGGTCGTTCGGTCCCGCGGTCAAGACCGACGTTCGAACGGTAATGACGCCACTGTTGGACATCGCATCGCGCGCGTTCTGTAACACGCTCACGATCACGTCCCCGATCTGCTGTGCATTGGCGCAAAGGGCTGCCTCGCCGTGTTCGAAGTCCGTCTCGAACGTGAGATCGGGCGGGCATTCCCGACGGACTGCGGTGATACAGTCTTCAATGAGTGTGCGGGGATCAACCGGTTGTCGCCGCCCCGGCGATGGCCGTGAGACCCGCTGGAGCTGACGAACGACTCGGGCGGCTCGTTTCAGGTCCGCACGGGCGTGCGCGAGTTCAGCCATCGCTTCCGGAACTTCATCAGGTAGATGATCGCTGGCCGCTTCGAGTCTGCCGCTCAGAGCTGCAAGAACGTTGTTGAAGTCGTTTCCGACGTGGCTCGCCAATGCTCGCACAGCCTCCATTTTCACTGATTCTCTAAAACGCTGCTCCTGTGTTTCCCGATCGGTGGTATCACGGACTGTCAGGATCCAACGACGCGTGGAAGACGAGGGCGGGCGGTAGGTTCCCAATCGGGCTTCGAAGCGCCTGGGGTGAAGGCCGATAGTGGTGCAGGGTAGAGACACGTCCGGTCGCATGTCCAGAACGTCCTGGAACGTGAGCGAACCTTGTCCACCAAAGTGAAACAGTCTGTTCACATCCGGCACGTCATCGAGATCGAGCACCGCACCAAATAACTTCCTTGCGAGTCGGTTGTGTTCGACCACCTGGCCGTCATGATCGACGACCAGAACGGCGTCCGGGAACGCTTCGAGAAATGCACTGGTCGAGTGATCGAAGGCGGGCGGGTGCAGTTGAGATGTCACGGTTAGGTCAAGCTGTCGGCGACGGAACCATCGCTTCCGACCACATGCGATCGAGAATACTGACGAGGTCGCCCAATTCGTAGGGTTTCTGGAGACTGGGGCAGCCACACTGTCGTAGGAATGCCCTGGTTTCCGCGCGCATCATATCTCCACTGGTGAACACGACGCGTCGAGCCATGTGCGGGTGTTTCTCCTGGAGGACGTGAAAGAGCTGCTCTCCGCTCAAGCCCGGCATGCGGAGGTCTGACACAACAGCATCATAGTCTCGGTCGGCCAGGGCGACGACCGCCTCGTTTCCTGTGGCAACGGTTTCGACTTCGCACCCGAACCTGCGAAGGAATCTCCCAACGCTGCGTCGGATGCCGGCTTCGTCGTCAACCAACAGAACGCTGCCCCGCCTGCCGGACGATGCCGATTGGACGTCCAAGGGAGACGCAGGGATGATGGCGGCCGGCACGGGGTGTTTTTCCATTGGTTGCGTCGCAGGCAGGCGCACGGAGAATGTCGCTCCCCCTTCGTCGCGGTCTCGAACGTCGAGTTGCCCACCGTGACGGGAAATGATCCCGGCGGCAATCGACAAGCCCAGACCTGTGCCCTCTCCCTTTTTCTTCGTAGTGTAGAACGCTTTGAAGATCGTGCGGTGCAGCGTGGGGGGAACTCCGGGGCCGTCGTCTTCGACCACCACACAAACGTGGTCGTCCTCGTCGCGCTCCACCCGAATGTGAATGGACCCGTGATCCCTCATGGTCCGGATGGCCTGTTCTGCATTGATGATCAGGTTCATAACAACCTGTCTCAGATGCCCCGCATCGCCCAGGACCCAGGACCACTCGGGCGTGCCGAAGTCAGGGGCCAAAGCATTTGAAGAAATCTCAACTGCACGTTGATTCAGGTGATGCTTGGTGAGGGCAACGATCTGGCGAATGAGCATCGCCATCGATACGGGCTTCCACTGAGGGGATTCGTCCCGTGCGAAGGCGAGGAGATTCGAGACAATTTCTCCCGCTCGCTTCGCCTCTGCAAGAATCAGTTCGAGGTCTTCGCGGAGCTGTTGCCCGGGACACGGTTCCCGGAGTGCCGCATCCACCTGAGCATCGCCCGCCCGGGCTGAAACCGGCTCCTGCTGAGGCCAGAACGCCAGGATGGATTGGGCGCTGGCCGCGATGGTGGCGAGCGGATTGCTGATGTCGTGCGCCGCGCTGGACGCCATGTACCCGATGAGGGACAACCGGTCCTGTTGCAGGATGTTGCCCAAAACGGGTGAGGTCTGCTCAGCCGATTCAGAATCCCAAGGGAAGTTGACGGTATCCACCGATGGCCCCGGCCCGCGCACCTAACGTGCGCCGGACGCGGTGATGCTGTTGCGAGCCGATCTGCGGGTTCCTGGGAGCCTTGGTGACGCCTGAACATCGTCGCCGACCTCGAACACGCGAGCCGAGCGTGCTCCAACCCTCATGTCGGGATTGAGGTCGATTGCTGCGACTCCGTCTTTTGCGGGCGCATGCAGATGGGCGGCGTTGTTCATGGTCACCTGTGTGTTTGCTCCTCTGCAATTACGCGATGAAGCTCAGTCCTGTTTGCTCTCTAGGGATTCTGGAGATCACCCAGGACCCGCTGCGCTACCACGTCCTGAACGCCTGGCTGGTCATAAAACCCAGTGCGGACACGACCCAATACGTCCTGGATTCGATCAGCGGAAATCGAACTCTCTGAAGGCGGAGCCGCCCCGACTTCCGTGGTCGATTGACTCGCGAGTGCACGAGCCTCCGCCGAGATCTCTACGCGGTCCCGGTCGACCCCGCCCGACGCGGGGGAATTGACATCTCTTGAAACCTGGTTGTTTGCGCCCTGTTCAGCGTTCGGTTGTGGTCGAATTGGCGCCAGACCCGAGCTTTCGATGCCAGTCACTGACATGATGTCACCTTTCCGTCGTGATGCCTGATTGTATATCGTCGTACATCCAGCGACATGGTGCTACGCTGGAACAGTTGATCCGGTTCACCCGTGTGCCAACTCTCGCAATTTCTCTGGCGGGAGCTGTAGTTCGACTTCTGTCTCGTGCTGCTCAACGAGCCATGCCAACGCCTTCGAAGCGTCCGAAAGCTCAACGGTGTCCCGGCTTGGGGAACGTCTTTCTTTCGGTGCCTGACCTTGGGCCTTGCGGGCACCTTCCGGTCTGACCTCCGCCGGAGCCCGTCGAGTCATATGTGCCTGGCCGCTGGCTGCGGCGCTCTGTACTTCGTTCATCGTCCCGCTCCTGTTTGCGGGTGTTCTTCCTCTGTGTACGTTATCGGCCCTCTGATCCGGAACTTGAGTGAATCACGAGGGTCGATGCCCCCTGGCCTGATGACCTAAGTCTTGATATTAACGAGGTTAGGTCGCAGCGCCGCTCGCTGGTTGAACGGCTCCCCGCCGCCGGCTTCGAGCTGAGCCAGCTCCCTGAGGAGCTGCTCACGACGCGTTGAAAGCTCTGCGCCGAGCTGGCGGGCGACCGCGTCCGCGGTCCAGCCCAGCGTCCTGAGTTCAGCCATGCGTCTCCGGAACGCCTGTTCGCCGTCGGGCAACAGGGCCGATGCGGCCTGGATCTGCCGCTCAGTCCGGCGGCATTCGATGAGTGACTTTTCGGCCGTGACTGCCAGCCTGGCTGCGCGTTCGAACGCTCCCTTACGAATGGCCTCGAGTTGACCGGTGGCCATGTCGATGTACCGCAGCAGCAGGGTTTCCAGCTTGCGGCAGGCTTCGTCGAAACGTTCGGCGGGCAGGCCGCTACTTCCCAACGGCTGCATAGGCCTCGGCTTCGTCGACGATACGGATCCACGCGCCGAGGAGCTCCTCGGTCATCGACACGAGTTCCCCGAGCGGCGCTGGATCACGGTTGATTCCAATGGCCAGGAGTTCGCGTAGCATGTATCCATAGATACGCGCGAGATTCTTCGCGATCTCACCACCGCGCTCGAAATCCAACGCACAGATCAGCTCTTCGATGGTCGCGCGGGCCCGGTCGATGTAACCCATTGCGGACTCCAGGGAAGATCTCTCGAGATCGCCCTTTGCACGTCGCATCATGACCGCGAGATGTTGGTATAACTTGACGATGCAGCGGCCCGGACTATCGGTCATGACATCAAGGGTGCGATACATCTGAAGCGCAGGTACACTCGTCATTGAGAACTCCGACCAAGGCTGTTCGTTATGAAACCACTCAGCATCTGTTGCTGGGATTGAAACCTCGCAACGAGTTCCTCCATACGGAAGAACTGTTGCAGGATCTGCTGGCGACGCAGTTCCAATCGATTTTCCAGGCGCCCGACGCGATCCACGAGACGGTCGTTGCGTGTTTGCAAGCCTGTTTCCTTGACCGTCAACACCCCTGATTCGATATCGAGGATCCGTTCCATCGTCCGTTCGAGCAGCGCGCCGACACCGACGGTGAGCTGAATCTGGCCCGCCGAACCGGTTGCCTCCCCCAGATACTCGATGTGTAGACCATTCACCGGCGTTCCGTCGCTTCCGATCAATGCCCGACCCGTTCCCGTGGCGGCGTACCCGCCAATAGTGCCCTCGACGTCGACGCCATCGTAGGCGCCTGTGTTCAAGCCGAGTTGGCCCGTGCCGTCGGAACCCCCTGCGGTAAACGCCAGTTCGAATCCCTGTCCGGCCCCATAGGCACCGTGGTTGATCTGGATTTCGTTGCCAACGGCGGTTGCTTCCAGGCCAAGCACTTGTCTCCCCTTCACCGCCACGTCTGTCCCACCAAAGTTCAGGGAACCGCCGCCCTCATTGCCCGCACTGAGGGCCAGCGCCATCGAGGATGCGCCCTCCGTGGTCGCCTCCACGTTGATCTTTCCGTTTGAGACGCTCACGGTTGCGCCGGACCCGAAGTCCTGCTGAAGCTGGTTCACCAGATCGCCAATGGTTGTCGTTGCTGGATCCGCGATCGTAAACGTGGTCTCAAAGGCCGCGCCGCCGTGGCGCGTGCCAATGAGGCTGATGGTGTCACCGGCCACGACGTTCGCCGGGGCTCCCCCAGCTGCAAAGAGCGAGGCAAACGTCGTGGCTTCCGTCACCGGGATTGTGCCACCGGCGTCGCTGAACAGTTGTCCGTTGGTCTCGATCTGATGGGCTTTGCGTGTCGCGAATTCCGTGTTCAACGCATCCACTATTGCGGCTGTCGTTGCGCCGTTGGTGAGTGCGACCGTTGCGATGCCACCGCTGCTCTTGTCGGTGATCGTCAGCGTGTCCGCGGTGCCGTCGTCCGCATAGGTTCCGCTGAACCCTGAGCCCAACACGGATGCCTGGCTCGCTGCCGTGAGGATTTCGATGTTATACGTACCCCCTTCGGCTGTTTGACCGGAGGTGACGTAGCTGACGTCCGCACTGGTTGCTGATCCCTGCTCTGTATACAGCGCGATCAGGTCGTTGTACCGTTCCGTAAATGCCGTTTCAAACGCTTCCGCGTCGAGCTGCAGATGGCCCTCCCGCGTGAGCGAGATGCCGGCCAGACTCGAGTTGGCGAACCCACCGGCGGTACCTGAAATGGTGGCGATGATGTTCTGCGCCAGTTGAGACCGGTTCGCGCGAAGGGCAGAATCACCCACGAACAGGGGTTGTGTTTCGGATTCGGGGTCGAATGTCGTCTGCAGTTTGATGAAGTCGACGACAGCGTTGTACGATTCGACCAGGCCTTCGGCGGCTGCCAGCGCATCGCCGAAGTGGCGATCGATCATCACCGTTGCGACTTCATTCGGCGCCGCACGATTCAGGTACAAGGTCATGTCCGGGAGCACGTCAGTGACGGCGTTCGACGCACGGGAGATGGTAACCCCGTCGACCCGAAACGTGCTGTCACGACCAGAGATGATCTCACGATCCCGGCCGATTTGTGTTGCCCCAAACGATCCAAAGTCAAGGCGTCCGCCACCTTCGTTGTTTGCGAAGATGGAAAGGCTGAGCTGACTGTCGCCACCCTGATCGTCGGTCAGTGTGATCTCGCCGTTGGCATTGATGGATGCCGTGGCCGTTCGGGAACCCGACCCGAAGCCGCTCGATACGTCGTTGACGAAATTCAGCAGTGTTTGCACGGTGTCATCAGTGCCCACGGTGTACGTCCTGTTGACGGTCGTTCCGTCGCCCTGCGCGCCATTAATCGTGAACGTATCGCCGAGTTGCACCCCGGACGAAGATCCGCCGTTGAACAAACTGGTCAACAACGTCGCCGTGGTTGCGGGGGTGGCGCCATCTCCGTCCGTCATGACACCACCAGTTACCTGATGAGCCACCGACGCTCGACCGGCTTGAACGACCCCGAGAAGCTCGAGTGTCTGACTCGAGTCCACGAACGCCGCCGTTCCCTGAATGGAGAGGTACGATCCATCCTCGTCGCTTTCAACGGTGGCGGTTACGCCTGTCAGCGCTGAGATGGTTGCTGCGATGTCGGTCAACGTCTGTGTCGAGAGGTCGATAGATACGGCCTGCCCTGCGATCGTGACGTTGGTGGGGCCAGGTCCGCCCGTCAACCCGAGGAGCGATGCCACTGTCTCTGTCGCGGACGCGAACCGGTCGCTTTGGGCCCCTCCGGTTGTCAGATGTTTTGCGGACGTCGTGGTGTCGAGGTATCCCAGGGATCTGAGCAGTCCATCAACTCCATCGACGAGGTCGATACCCCCTGCTCCTGATTCAGTGGCTGTCAGGATCAGCCGGTGTGCATTGGCTCCAACAGATAACACCGATGCCGTAACCTTCGTCGCATCGGTTCCGCTGTTGGCGTGGTTGATCTTGTCACGGATATCCAGAACGGTGTCGGACGCAACCACTCCGATCTGGTGCCCATTGATCAAAAACTCACCGGAAAGGCTGAGTGCTTGAGACGTACTGGCAAACTCCATGCTCCCGAGCTTCTCGGCTTGGGCAAGCTGGAGGACTTCAACCTGAAAGGTACCCGGCGCAGCACCCAGGGAGGGGGTAACGCCGACGAGTGGTGTCGTATTGCTGGTTCCCGGCGAGGACACAGTACTGCTGACGGCCTCGAAGGCCGATCCATCCCTGAACTTCGTGGATTTGTCGGACAGTTCAGTCACCAGACCGCGATACAGTTTGAGGGCCGCAAGTCTGGCATCGTTTTCCGTGACCTGGCGATTCGCTGCAGTGACGGGTCGACTCTCGATCGCGATGATCTGTTCGACCAGTTCGCGAAAGTCGATGCCACTTATGAGTCCGGAGATGTTACCGATGGGATCCATGGTGAGGCGCTCTCAGAAGACGTACGTCAGAAGTGAATTGGGGGTCGAAGACCGACCCCCAATCCGCCAAGCCGGGTTACCCGGCGAGGAGTGAGAGGACTCCCTGCGGCGAGGCGTTGGCTTGCGCCAACATCGCCAGACCTGACTGCTGCAACACCTGGTTCTTCGTGAACTCGATGGTCTCTTGTGCCAGATCCGCATCACGGATCGTCGACTCGGCCGCTTCAAAGTTCTCGATCAACGTGGAGATGTTCGTCTGCGCAAACTGAAGCCGGTTCTGCACGGCTCCGATGTTACCGATTTCCGCGTTGAGGGAGTTGATGGCGGCATCCAACGTCCCGACTGCCGCCTCGGCGTTGGCCGCCGTCGTCAGATCCGCGCTCGCGAGGTTGAGTCCCGAAGCAGCGGTCGACAGGTCGCCGAACGCCATGACCAGCTTGTCAGCGTTGGTCAGACCCGCACCGGCGCCTGCGCCGACGATGAACGTCCCGCTACCGCTGGCCGCGGTGATGATCGTCTCACCGTTGAGATCACCATCCGCATAGCCGCTGTCAACCGCGATCGTGATACCGAGGTTGCTAAACTGTAACGTCTGTGCACCAGCCTCAGCGGTCTTCGCGATCTGCTGAGTCAACGTGGCACCACCGCCCAGGTCGCTGGTGGTCATCGTGACGGTCTGATCTGAAGCGGCGGTGTCCGTCAGTGTATACGTCACGCCGGCCATGGCGCCCGCCGAGAAGCTGACCGACTGCACCGAGGCAACGGGCGCGGACGCATCAGGTCCAAACAGCGTACCGCCGGCATCGGCGCCACCCGAAGCGAGCGTGAGCCCGAAGGTGCCGTCCAGCAGGACATCGCCCTGGAATTGCGTGGACTGAACGATCCGGTCGACTTCCTGTTTCAGCGCCTGGAACTCACTGTCCAGCTTCGGCAGGTCCGAGCTCGAGGTGTTGGCTGACGCCGCCTGCGTGGCCAACTCTTTCAGCCGGTCCATAATGGTGGACAGGGTATCGACGGTACCGTCGGCGATACCGACGACCGAAGCTGCCTGCGAAGCATTTCTGGAAGCGACGTTCAAGCCACGAATAGCGGCCCGAAAACGGTTGGCAACGCTCAAACCGGCAGCGTCGTCACCAGCTTTGTTGATTCGGAAGCCGGTGGACAATTTTCTGATGCTGCTTTCTAGCCGCTGGTTCGTCGCACTGAGGTTGCGGAACGCATTCAGCGCCGCAACGTTTGTCTGAATCTTTGCCATGAAAGGTTGCTCCATCTTAGCGTGCGAAGCATCCTTACCTCGCTTGGCATTCGATTGTGAATGCCGCTGCTGGGGTTATCGGGAGTCGGGAGGTTTTCCTTGAATCCGAGACCCCGGGCGGGGTGACGGGTGCTGCAACGCAGGTTCGGCCGGTGACCCGGCGGACCAGCGCACGACATCCCTAGGACGCGTTTTCCTCCGGGTCCGCGAGGTCAAAGGTGTGGCGGGGCTGGTAGTCGGATTCTTTCAGCAGGAGTTGGCAACCGCAACGGTGCGTGAAGTTCAACACCAGCGGCGCCCGCAGATTCGCCGTCGGCCTGCTCCCGGCCTGCCGTGGCAGCGTCACGATCGTCAGGACGACGAGTGCGGATGGATCACTCACGTCGAACGGGACAATCGTTTCATCCACCTCGACGCTGTAGTCAGGAAAGAACCGGGTGGGTTCGAGCACCAGGAAGGCAAGGTTGCCCTCTTCGACGGAGTGGAGCCAGAACACGCCCTCCGACGCGGCCGGAAGCAGGACAAAGCGGTGCGCGCCCGTGAAACCCAGCAACCCTTCCGGGAATACGATGACCTGATCGTCAGCGACGCGTAGCGGGCCGAACAGTCTGGATGGTACTAGGAGTGTATTCTTGTCCTCGGAACGCTTCGCGGAGGATGCGGTCAACGGAGAAACTCCGTGAGGGTGGTGTTGAGGATACGACTGGCGGCGGCGCGGGCAGCTTCCAGGACCGTCTGCGCGCTGAGAAACTGGGTCGTCGCCTCTTCAAACGGTACGTCCCGCAGGTCACTCTGCGCCGCCGTGGCATCGAACTCCAGGTTATCGCGGGTTGTAGCCAGCGACTCGAGTTGCCGGAACGATGCGCCAGTGGCGGCCAGATGACGATCGGCATTGGTGTACGCCTGATCGAGCTTTGCGATGGTGTCTTGAATCGGGCCGCCGCTTCCGGAGAGCAACGCGTCTCGCAGCTCGGTGAGGCTGGATAGAACATCCGAATCGACCAGAAGCTGCCGGCCGGTAAGATTGGCGTCTACGATCACCTCATCCGAGATGCGGATCTGTCTAACTGTATCGTCCCCGACATACGCGCCAGACACGAATGGGGGGGTGGTGGTCATGCCTCCCCCGAAAAAGAACTCTGATCCGACACGAGTATTGCCAAGCTGTGAGACCTGCTCGAGGATGCGGTCTACCTCAATCGCGGCCGAAATCCTGGTGTTCGCGCTGCTGTTATCGCTTCCCTGTGCGGTGGCAATTTCCTTGCCCCGGAGCAGGAGGTCACCGAGCTGGTTGAGAACCGATTCCTGGGTGGTGAGGCGGACCTGGGCGGCTCCGGAATTCCGGCGAAATTGTTCGTATGTGCGCAGCGAGTGCTCCAGACGCATGATCTGATTGGCCGCAGCCGGATCGACGGATGGCTTTGATACCCGTATACCCGTACTGACCAGCTCTTGCGTCCGCGCTACCTCCGCGAAACTTTCGCGCAGGTGGAGCATCATGGATCGCTCAATGGAACGTTGTGTAACTCGCATATCCACCAGGTGTGCGGATGACAATGCCTTTCTTATCGGCTATATTCCGCCTGTTCTTGAGCAAGTGGTCCACGTTCGGGGGACCACCGTTAAAGAGCCCTTCTTCGGTACCGTCCCTATATGGCCACCATCCTTTGCGTCGACGACGAGGTTGCGGTTGGCGTGGTTCTCGAGCACGCCCTGCAAAAACTCGACCACGAGCCAGTCCTGGCAACGAGCGTCGAAGAGGCTATGAAGGTCGTCTCCCGCATGCAGATCGACCTGATCATCTCGGACTACCAGATGCCCGGCCTGACTGGTCTGGATCTGCTTGGCTGCCTCAAGAACGAAGGACTCGAGATCCCGGTCGTCATGGTGACCGGGCATGGCAGTGTCCAGAACGCCGTGGTGTCCATCCGATCCGGTGCGATCGACTA
>Ga0302046_10001518_pt1 | contig 21790 bp, 15 predicted proteins | sample RVTome_11_FD_200261 | JGI IMG/M metagenome (GOLD analysis project Ga0302046, IMG submission 200261) | Soil microbial communities from uranium-contaminated site in the Upper Colorado River Basin, Wyoming, United States - RVT147D111 (version 2) ...
GTCGGCGATCAGGCCTTCACAGCTCTCGACGGTCTTGAAAAGGATCTCCTCATCTTTGGCGATGGCCGCGGTGCTGACGAAACGTGCTTTCCGTTTCTCCGGGGGGACACCGGCAAGCAGCTCGATGAGCTTGGCGTTCTTGACGTCGTAGGACGTGTCCTCTCCCATCCAGCGCGCGGAGTGGATACCCGGTTCCCCACCCAGTGCCTCGACCTCGAGTCCAGAGTCCTCTCCGAGCGCCGGAAGCTTCGTGGCGCGATGGTAGTAGAGCGCCTTGGCAACCGCGTTGTCCAAGAACGTCGGCCCCGGCTCCACGGGTGCAGGCAAGTCGAGCCAGTCGTCGAGCCCGATGACGTCGACTCCACAGGCAGACAAGGCTGCTGCTTGCTCGCGAATTTTCCCGGGATTGCGGGTAGCGAGGAGAAGCTTCAAGTCAGGCGGGGCTAGGAAGGAAGGTGAGCGGCCCTAAGACCTCACTTTGGTGTCGCACCATCTCGGCGATGCCCTTTTGTGCCGAGTCGAGAAGCGCGGCGAGCTGATCGTGATCGAAGGGTTCGGTCTCCGCCGTGCCCTGAATCTCGACGAAGCGACCTCCGGCCGTCTTCACGACATTCATGTCCACGTCGGCGCGAGAATCTTCGTGATAGTTGAGATCGAGCAGCAAATCGCCTTCCACGATCCCGACGCTCGTGGCGGCGACGAAGTCCCGGGCGGGGAAGACCTTCAGAGTACCGTCCTCGACCGCCTTGCCGAGCGCGAGGGAAAGTGCGACGAAGGCGCCGCAGATCGAAGCCGTTCGTGTCCCACCGTCGGCCTGGATGACGTCACAGTCTATCCAAATCGTCCGTTCGCCGAGTTCGGTCAGATCCACGATGGCCCGCAGCGAGCGGCCGATCAGCCGCTGGATCTCCTGCGTGCGACCCGAGACTCTTCCGCGGCTCGACTCGCGAGAGATTCGTTGAGGCGACGAGCGCGGCAACATACCGTACTCGGAGGTAATCCACCCCTTGCCCGATCCCTTGAGAAAGGACGGTATTTTCTCCTCCAACGTCGCCGTGCAGATGACCTTGGTTTCCCCGACTTGAATCAACGCCGATCCTTCTGCGTACTTTAGATAATGAGGGCTGATGGAGATAGGGCGCATCTCGTCGGCGCGCCGTCCGTCTACGCGCTTCATCGTCCAGACGTCGATTCTTGCTCAAGCCGCCGGGGCCCGCGCCCATAGGATTGGGTGAGATCCAGGTGTCCCGCCAAGGTAGGCACTTCGCGTCCCTCGACGAGGAATTGGACTCTTTTGACGGCGGGAAAGTTGGCGATCAACGTATTGGAGAGACTGTAGACGGTAAGCTCCTCCGCGCGGGAGCCTCCGATGTGATTGGAGACGAGCTCTTGAGAAAGATCCACGAACGCCAGGCCTTGCGGTGTGATGAAGACCTCACGAAGCTGAACGCCTTGAGGAACGGCGGAGGAGCGACCCTGTCGCGACCCGGCAAGGAGCTCCCGCAAGACTTGTTTTGCCTGGTCTTGCAGGTTGTCGGCCAGCGCGATCTCCCGGTCCTCGGCGGCGAGCGCGGTCCCCGACTCGGAGAGCATGTACAACGTCACTCGAATGCGCCGCGCGGCCTCGTCGCTCTCTTCTTCGTCTTGTGAAGGCAACGGCGTCGTGACGGGCTGGTCGTCGATGGGCAACTGAGCTTCTTCGGGAGCCTCGGCGATCGGTTGATCGAGGAGCCAGATGGTCAACGTAACGACCGTGGTAACGAGCGCCACCGCGACCGCGATGGCGATGAGGAGACCTTTCTTCGACACTAGTCTCTCTCGCCGGAGCGCTGCCTTCCCAAGCTTGCCTGGCGGTCGAATCGATCCTTGTATTTGACCAACCCGCGGTAGATCGCGTTGGCAAGCTGATCTTGGTAATCGCTCGAGCCCAACCGCCGTTCTTCTTCAGGATTGGTAATGAAGCCGACCTCGATGAGCGCGGCGGGCATGGTGGCGCCCATGAGCACACGGAAGGGAGCTTGTTTGATACCGCGGTTCCTGTTCTCCGATCGACCGGCCTGGAGCTCATCCTGCAATAGCTCGGCTAACCTGGCCGATTCGTTCAGGTGCGAGGCTTGAGCCATGTCCCAGAGGATGAAATCGAGATCGGAGGTTGCACGGGGTCGAGCCGAACCGCTGACGTTCTCGGAGGCCGCCACCCGACCGGCCTCGTCATCGCTCGCCTCGTAAGAAAGATAATAAACCTCACTCCCGCTCGCATTCCGTCCGGGCGAGGCATTCGCGTGAATGCTCAAGAAGAGATCGGACTTGTTGTTGTTGGCGATCGTGGTTCGCTCATCCAACTCGAGATAGTTGTCGCCATCCCTGGTCACGAGCACACGGACTCCCAAGCGACTCTCCAGAAGCTGTGCCAGACGTCGGACGATCGCGAGGGTCACGTCTTTCTCCTGGAGCCCACTTCGGCCGGTCGCGCCGGTCTCTGATCCGCCGTGGCCGGGATCCAGGGTGATCGTCTTCAGTATTCCTTGCGCCACGTCGTCGGTCGGACCGGGGGCGGGACGCGGTGTGGGTCGGGGCGGAACCGGGATATCGGGTGAGCGGTCGGCGGTGGCGTCCTGACCGGGGAAGCCGGGAGCCGGCGTGTCCGGCGGGACTTCCACGTCGGTCGGTACGCGGCTCCTGAAGAGGTCGAGCACCATTCGGGACGGGCTCTCGAGTTGAAAGGCCTTGAGGGTTCCGAAACTCTCTCCCAAGGTAATGGCCAGGAGGTACCCGTCGGCCTGACGGCTGAGACTCATCTGATCTACGACACCGTCTTGCAGCTCTTCGCTCGAAAAGTCCGATTCCAGGTAGCTCAGCGGTATGGACACATGGACCCGTCCGCCGCCTTGAGTCACCTGGTACTCGATGGGCGAGCTCGACTCGAGAACGACCCGGGTGTAGCCGGGATAGGGAAAGCTGCTGATCGAGATCCGCGGGAAGCCCTCGCCGATGGCGAGCAATCGCGTGTCGCTCGCGTACGTGACCCTTTGCGTGGCGATTTGGGGGACGACCTTCTCGAGGAAATCCAAAGGGACGAACCAACGGCCGCCGCGCGCGGCAATGGGTGCAGACAGCAGAACCAGTTTGCCATCGGTTCCGACGCGGACCATGGACCTGCCCGCCGAGACGACCGCCGAACGCTCGCCTACCGAGAAAGTGGCCGACGTAGAGTCCGCATTCGCTTGGATCGTGCTTCCCAGGAAGCGATTCAGCTCGTCCAAAGGTACCATCGGCACGTTGGCAAGCTCGCTGATGGGAATGGCCTCGCGCCCTTGGGGACCGACCACGGTGACGCGCTCCATCTGGCTTTGGCCGAAGGCGGTGAGCGGTAGTGCAAGCGCCCACAGCGTTAGCCAGGCGCGGGTCGGTGTTGAGCCTCTTCGCCCGGCTCGGTCGGAAAGGAAGGCTTTCATCGCGTAACACCCTTTTTACCAAATAGATAGCACTCAGGCAAGTGTTTCGATTCGTACGCGGCGACAGCGCTCGACGTGAGGATCCGAAACGTCTCGTTGGGAAGGGTTTACGTGCCCAGGTAAGCCAAGGCGGAGAGCCTCCCGCGTCGAAACCCGGGCAAAGAAGATGGCGGCGCTTGCCCCGCCGTAGCCTTGGCGAAGGCGGGTGGCTACTCCTCGACCAGGGAGGGGCGGCGACTGGGATCGATTTCGAGTACGTAGTCGCCCAGATGCGTGATCTGCTCTTCACCCATGAGGTAGCGCAGCGTGTTCTTGAGCTTCGTCTGTTGAATGAAAAGGTCGTGCTCCGGGTAGACGCCTTCGGGCGACATGGGGCTCTTGAAATAGAACGACAGCCACTCCTGGATCCCTTTGAACTCGCTTCGCTGGGCGAGGTCGAGAAACAAAGCCAAGTCGAGCACCAGAGGTGCCGCCAGGATCGAGTCACGGCACAAGAAATCCACTTTGATCTGCATCGGATATCCCAGCCAGCCGAAGATATCGATGTTGTCCCAACCCTCTTTGTTGTCGCCGTGCGGCGGATAGTAGTTGATCCGCACCTTGTGATAGAAGCTCCCGTAGAGGTCCTCGTAGAGTTTCGGTTGCAGGATGTATTCGAGCACCGATAGCTTGCTCTCTTCCTTCGTGCGGAAGGATCCGGGATCGTCGAGCACTTCACCGTCTCGGTTCCCCAGAATGTTGGAGGAGAACCAGCCGGTCAGCCCGAGCATGCGCGCTTTCAGTCCCGGTGCGATGATTGTCTTCATCAGGGTCTGCCCGGTCTTGAAGTCCTTCCCGGCAATGGGAATGCCCTTTTCGTAAGCGAGCGTCGACAACGCGGGTATATCCACGGTCAAATTGGGCGCACCGTTGGCAAAGCCAATACCACTTCTTATAGCCGCGTAGGCATAGATCATGCTCGGCGCGATCTCAGGAGCATTCTCCTTGAGCCCCCGCTCGAACGCGTCGAGGTCCTTGTGCACCGGACCCGCAGCGAGGTACGTCTCGGTCGACGCGCACCAGATCATGACCGCGCGCTCGGCTCCGGCGCTCTTTTTCGCCTGGGCAATGTCCTCCATCAGCTGCTCGGTGAGGTCCATTTTGGTCTTGCCCTTCTTCACGTGAGTGCCGTTCAGTCGCTTCACGTACTCGGGGTCGAAGACCGCCTTCATGGGGCGGATCGATTGCAGCTCGGTGCGCAGCTGTTCGAGCTGCGTGCGCTCGAGCACGCCCGCATGGATGGCAGACTGGAACGCGTCGTCCTCGAAAATATCCCACGCAGCAAAAGAGAGATCCTGAAGGCTCGCCAGCGGGACGAAGTCCTGGATCTTCGGAACGCGGTTCTCGGTGCGTTTCCCCAGCCGGATGGTGCCCATTTGGGTCAGCGATCCGATGGGCTTGGCCATCCCCTTTAGCACCGCAAAGACACCGGCAATGAAGGTCGTGCTGACCGCACCCAGGCCGGGGAGCAACACGGCAAGCTTGCCTTGTGGACTCTTGATCGTGAATTTCTTCTTGGTCATGCCTGAGCTCTCCGGGCCCCGGTCGGGCCGCATCACTCTTGACCCGCTGGCAGCCAGCCGGTCTAGAAGAGACACACTCTAACTCCATCAGGCCGACGTGGGCAAATAGTTCTCTCGGTACCAGGGGCAGACGGAGGCGGACAAACCGCCACGGCATGTCGACACGGCTCTGCTGCGCGGGGTCGCCGCCCAGCTCTCAGCGGAATCCCAACGACCTCAAATTCTCTTGGGCCACGGCGGCCCACTCCGAGGTCCCGTCCTGGCTCGTGTAGGCTAGCCAGGCGCGCCGAGCGTTCTGGGGTGAGCCGGTCTCCTGATAGTAGACCGCAAGGTTGTAGAGAACCATGAGGTTCTGCTCGTCGATGGCGAGGGCTCTTCGCAACAAACTGAGGCCTTCTTGCCTCAGCTCTTCAGCCCGGGACGGCAGGCGAAGGGCGCGGTCGAAATAGATGACGCTCAGTCCGTTGAGCGCCTCGACCGAGTCGGGATCGAGCTCCAGGGCCTCTCGCAGCAACGTCTCGGACTCGTCGAGCCGATTAGCGTCTAAGAGGAAGAGACCCAACGCAGTTCGAGCGCCGGCTTCTCGCGGCGCGAGCTCGGTCGCGCGCCGGAGTCTCGACTCGATGGAGGTCTCGAGTGCTTGTTCGTCGGGATCGGCGACGTCGAATCCGCTTCGCGTCACATGCCCGCGTTGGAATCCCGGGACGTAGCGAAGAGGCAGGCGTCCCGTTCCCTGTCTCAAAGCGATCAGATCCGTCGTGGCTTGCGCGATCAAGTTGCGACTCCGCAACGGCGAGACGACGTTGGCGTAGGTCCACCACGAAAGCAAAGCCAAGCCCATGACACCCGCGGCCGCGGGAAGGATTTTCGCCCAGGTAAGCCGCGCGGTTCGGTGCGACCCCGGGCTGGTTGCCACGATGCGGGGACGCAATCGGGCGAGCAGATCGCTCGCGTTCGAGTCCGGTAGCCGGGAGAAGGCGGCTTCTTCTTCGGCGGTGGGCGGAGCTTCCGCAGCGAGAACGTTGGCCGCATAACGGACACACTCCGCACAGCGATCCAGGTGGTCCTGGACTTCCCTGCTTCGTTTGGCGGGCAGGGACTTCTCGATGAGACCGTAGACGTCTTCCGGCCCCAGGTGTCCGTCCGTGGGTTCGGTGTCGTTCATAGGGTCGCCCGCCCTCAGGGAGCTCCTGGGCTCCTCTAGTAATAATGTTCCGAGCCGGCACCTCTCGCACGCGCCGACATGGGTCTCCACGACCCGCTGGGTCAGCGGATCCAGCTCGTGACGCACGTAAGCGGCAAGCTCGTCGGCGGAGGGGCAGCGAGTCATGCGTGTCTGGACTCCCCGAGCCCCTCCGGCTCGTGCGACCCCCTTAGTCTGTCGAGGTACTCCACCCCATTCAAAGAAGACGACTTTTCCATCGATAGCCCTCTTTCCCGGCCTTACGGCTGGCCCGCGATCTCCTTCTGGATGGCCAACCGAAGCCGCCGGATGCACTTCTCCACGCCGCTCGCGGAAAGGCCCACCGACCGGCAAGCGGCGACCTCCTCGATCGTCCGTCCCTCGAGGAAGTAGAAGCGAAAGACCAAGCGATCACGCCGGGGAAAGCCGGTCCGCCGGATCGCGGCGGCGATCTGTTGGTGCAGCTCCCTCTCACGGGCCGTCTGCTCAGGGCTGGCGCCATCACTTGCCACGAGGTCTACGATTTTTCGGGCCTCCGCCGCTCCCTCCGCCGCTCGCACCGGCGCATCGAGAGAAGCTGCGGCGGGAGGAGTCTTCTGGGCGCGGAGCTTCTTGAAATGATCGCGAACCAAATTCACCGCGATCGTGTTCAGGTACGTGTAGATCGAATTCTCGCTCCGACCCCTGAAACCTGCGAGAGCTCTTCTTTCCGAGTCCAGCAATCTCAGAAAAACGTCTTGCGTCAGGTCGCGCAACGTTTCACCGCTTCGATCGACGTCGGAACCGGGGTTTTGCAGCGCCTCGTTGCGGAAGCTGCGATAGACCGTGAGCCGCACCCGCCGCTCGAATCGGGACAAGAACTCGAGCCACGCGGGGTCATCGGGGCCTGCCTCGACGAGCCATGCGATGAGCTCCCGGTTGGAAAGCCGCGTGACGTTCACCGGATGCCTATACCCGCTCGACACTCTCGGGGTCAAGAGGGATGGGTCAGCGGCCCGCAGATGGAAGGGCGCTAGCCCCGATGCGAGGTCCTTTTTCAACGGACCGGTCGAATAGGACCATTGGCGTCGTCCCGACAGTGCTTCGGATTGGGGGCTAGAATGGGGGCATGATCGCTCTGGGGCTCGCGCTGATGCTTGCGGTGCAGGCGCCTTCTTCGCAAGGTTTCCGGACGCGGATGATCGTCGAAGAGGCCGGGGAGTCGACGACCTATGACGTCTACTTCGGTGAGGGGACAATCCGCATCGACCCACCCGAGGCCGAGCTCTATCTCTTGGTCGATGTGGCGGCTCCCGGTCTCACGCTCGTCTATCCCGACCCGGGCTGCTATTACCGCTTGGAGCCTCCCGAGCATCGGCCTTTGATAGAGCTCGGGGTCTTGGAGCTCTCCTGGCTTCCGTGGGTCACCCCGGTGAGCTCCGATCTGTTAGACGGCGTATCTTTGGAATCCCGGGGTCACACTCGCCTTCCCGACGGACGTGCCGGTCTGCGCTTCGAGGGTACGTCGCCCGCCTACGATCGGGTCGTCGCCGCATACACGGTGGACCCGAGCGTGTCGCCGGACTTGTACTATCAGTGGGTGGACGTCTACATCGAGCTTTGGGGAGATGGTGAGTCCGAGACTAACGAGCCGCAGCAGAAGCGATTCGATCTCTACTCCCAGCTTCCGGGTCTTCCCGTCGTTTCCGAGGAGCGCTTCTTGTTTCTCAGTCGCGCGCGGACGACTCGCCTCGAGAATTGGGAGCCCGTTCACGACGACCCGTTTGCCATCCCCGACGAGTACGAGGAGGTGGATCCGAGGGGGCTTTACTGGGAATCCATCGGCGGGCGCTTGCTCCGGCAGCTCGGTGTAAAGGAAAGTGAGTCAGCTCTTTGTACCGGCTCCAGCCATTAAGTATACTCTGCCCGTGACTCACGGAACGACAGTCCTCGCCGTTCGGCGGAACGACAAGACGGCCCTCGCGGCGGACGGACAAGTGACCTTGGGCGACACGGTCGTCAAACATGGCGCGAAGAAGTTGAGGCGTCTCGCGAACGGCGAGGTGGTCGCCGGCTTCGCGGGTACCACCGCTGACGCTCAGGCGCTCTTCACGAGGTTCGAGGGCAAGCTTCAGGAGTTTCGCGGCAACCTGGAACGGGCCGCGGTCGAGCTGGCCAAGGACTGGCGCATGGATCGGGCATTGCGGCGTTTGGATGCGCTACTCATCGTCGCCGATGCGGGGCACGTTTTCCTGCTCTCGGGAAACGGAGACCTCATCGAGCCGGACGACGGGATCATCGCCATCGGATCGGGAGGTCCCTATGCGCTTGCCGCCGCACGAGCACTGGTGGCCAACACGAAGCTGAGCGCGGCCGAGATTGCCGAGCGCGCCATGCAGATCGCCGCGGGCATTTGCGTGTACACGAACTCGCAAATCACGCTCGAAGAGGTCTAGAGGAAGCACCACCATGGTCTTTTTTCTCCCCGAAACCGCCGGCGGCCAATCTTTGGACCAGCTGACACCACGACAGATCGTGGAAGAGCTGGACAAGTACGTGATCGGCCAACATGATGCCAAGCGAGCCGTCGCCATTGCGCTCCGCAATCGAATGAGACGACTCAAGCTCCCCCCTGAAATGGCCGATGAGGTCGCGCCGAAGAACATCATCATGATCGGGCCGACGGGAGTGGGAAAGACCGAGGTCGCGCGCCGCCTGGCCAAGCTCTCCGGCTCGCCCTTCACGAAAGTGGAGGCCTCCAAATTTACCGAGGTCGGCTACGTCGGCCGCGATGTGGAATCGATGGTGCGCGACTTGGTCGAGATCGCGGTGGACATGGTCCGCGAGGAGAAGATCTACGAAGTCCAGGACAAGGCGGAGGAAAACGCCGAGGAGCGCCTGCTCGATCTGCTCCTTCCGCCGCTCAAGCCGGTCTATCGTCCTGAGCCCGGCATCGCATCTCAGCCGTCGCCCCTGACGACTCCAGAGCAAACCGAGCAGACCGATTTTCAAGCCACGCGAGCCAAGCTCCGAAAGCAGCTGCGAGACGGGAAGCTGGACAATCGGACGGTCGAGCTGGAGGTGCGCGAGCGCTCGTTTCCATCGTTCGAGATCATCACCAGCGGTGGCGTCGAGGAGATGGACATCAATATCAAGGACATGCTCCCGGGGCTCTTCGGTGGCAAGACGCGAAAGAGGAAGTTGAAGGTGCCCGAGGCTCTCGAATACCTGATTCAAGAGGAGGAGCAGAAGCTCGTGGACATGGATCAGATCAGTCGGTTGGCGGTCGAGAGAACCGAGCAGGCGGGGATTATCTTCGTGGACGAGCTGGACAAGATCGCGGGAAGGGAAGGCGGACACGGTCCGGACGTCTCACGGGAGGGAGTCCAACGCGATCTCCTGCCGATCGTCGAGGGCACGTCGGTTTCGACCAAGTACGGGATGGTCCGAACCGACCATCTGTTGTTCATCGCCGCGGGTGCGTTTCATGTTTCCAAGCCGTCCGATCTGATCCCTGAGCTGCAGGGGCGCTTTCCCATCCGGGTCGAGCTTCACTCCCTGAACAAGGAAGACTTCGTACGGATTCTCAAGGAACCTAAGAACGCCTTGCTCAAGCAGTACCGGGCGCTCCTGGCCACGGAGGGAATCGATCTGGAATTCACCGAAGAAGCGATCGATGCCGTCGCTTCGTACTCGATGAGAGTCAACGAAGCCACCGAAAACATTGGTGCGCGCCGTCTGCACACCATCATGGAGAAGGTTCTCGACGAGCTTTCCTTCGAGGCGCCGGATCTGGTCCAGAAAAAGTGGGTGATCGACGCCGAGTACGTCGAGCGCATGGTCGATGCGATCGCCAAGGACGACGACCTGTCGCGCTACATTCTGTGACGGCTGTGAAGGCTTCGACGGCGTGAGAACGCGGCTCGCACTAGCCGTTTTGCTGGCGATGGGAGCCGCCGGCTGCGGGAAGCGCGGCGATCCACTGCCACCCCTTCAGCGGATCCCCACCCCTGTCAACCGCCCTCACGTCTCTCAGCAAGGGCAAGAGATCGTGATCGCGTGGGAGACGCCGACCGGAACCGTGGATGGCGGTGCGCTCGAGCTCCGGGAAGCGGAAGTCCTGCGGCGGGTCGTCGATCCGACGCCCCCACCCTCGCCAACGCCACCCTCCGAGCCGGGCGAGGCGGCGTCATCGGGTGAGGTCGCGAGCCCTTCCTCGGCCGAAACCGAGTCACCGCCGGAGACGATCGGGAGCGAGGCGGATGTACCTGTGCCTCCCGATGTGTCCGTGCCTCCTGATGTATCTGTGCCTCCTGATGTATCTGTGCCTCCCGATGTATCTGTGGAAGACGGGCAAACGGAAGTGAGCGCCACCGGGACGGGCCTCGCGTCCGTTGCCGTTGCCGCAGCCGCTTCCAGACAAGCAAGCTTCGCGAGTGAGGCGAAGGTCATTGCCCGCATCGAGACCAACGAGTCGGGCGAGCGATTGGAGTACCGGGACGCCTGGGATCCGGAGTGGCAAGGAATGCGCCTCGAATACGCGGTGCGACACGTCAATAGCCGAGGAAGGGTGAGCGAGAACTCCGAGCGAAGCTCGATCGAGCCGCTCCCTCCGGTTCCGGCGCCATCGGGATTGGAAGCGGTCGCCGACAACGGTTTCGTCCGGCTCGCCTGGAGTGGCGAGCCGGATGGCGGCCCCAAGCCGGGCGCCGAGGCCGAGCCTCAGAGTAGTGATACGCTCGACTTCGGATTCAACGTGTATCGAAGACGAAAGGGCGCGGCCTCCTACCCGGAAGCGGCACTGAACCATCGCCTCCTCGAAACGGCGCGCTTCGAGGACCGAGACGTCGAGTTCCTGCGGGAGTGGTGCTACACGGTTCGTCGCGTCGCCGTACGTCGGGAGCCGGCACCCGGTGAGCTCGCCGCGCAGCCTGCCGCGGGGGCGGTCGCCGCATCTCAAGTTGTACCGGCGCCCGAAGCCGCCGATCCGAGTGCGGTTCCATCGCCCGAGATCGCCGAGGGCCGAGGGGGCCGGCAGCCACAGGCTCCAGAACGACCGGCCGTCATCGAAAGCGCGGGCTCGCCGGAAGCCTGCCTGACCCCCATCGACACGTTTCCTCCCGCGGCTCCAGTGGGCGTCGTGGCGCTCGGCGTCACCGGAGGCATCTTGCTCTCGTGGAGCCCCTCGGACGCAAGCGACCTAACGGGCTACCGTGTCTACCGGGCGGAGCGGGAGGGCGGGCCTTTCGAGCCGCTTACTGAAGAGGTCGTCGATGTACCCAGTTTCAGCGACCAGGAGCTCGCGCCGGGCAAGACATACTTCTACTCGGTCAGCGCGGTGGATGGGGCGAAGCCTGCCAACGAGAGCGCTCGAAGCGCGGTGGTCTCCGCCGAGGTGCCCGAAAGATGAAGGTCCGGGTTCTTAGCGGGTATAATGAGGCACCCGACCCGACGTCCCAAGATGGGCGACATGGCCCGACATGAGAGGAGGCGTGCGATGAAGATCTTCTTAGACACGGCGAACGTGGAGGAGATTCGTGCCGCCGCCGACCTGGGTCTTCTCGACGGCGTCACCACGAACCCGACGCTCCTGTCCAAGGAGTCCGCGCCCTACCGGAAAGTCCTCGAGCAAATCTGCGCGATCGTTCCGGGCCCGGTCTCGGCGGAGGTCGTATCGAACGATCATCAGGGGATGGTGCGGGAAGGGAAGGAACTGGCCGCGATTGCGAAGAATATCGTGGTCAAGTGCCCCTTGACCCCCGAAGGGTTGAAGGCGGTTCGGCGACTCAAGGATGAGAGCATCCGCACGAACGTCACGCTGTGCTTCTCGGTGCCGCAGGCCATTTTTGCCGCTAAGGCGGGCGCCTACATCGTGAGCCCTTTCGTGGGGCGTCTCGACGACATTGGGACCGAAGGGATGTCCCTCATTCGGGACATCGTCCAGGTATTCCGCAACTACGCGTTCGACACCCAGGTTCTCGTCGCCAGCATCCGCAACCCGCTTCATGTGATCGAGGCCGCTCGGGTGGCCGCGCACATTGCCACCATGCCTGCGAGCATCTTTCAATCCCTCTTCAAGCACCCGCTCACCGACATCGGTATCGAGCGTTTCCTAAAAGACTGGGAAAAGGCCCAGAAGTAAGTCATGCCTTCCGGCGATCGGCTGGACGAGCTCAAGGAAAGAAATCGTCGGGCGATCGAAGCCGGGGGTGAGGAACGCGTCGAGCGCCAGCACGCCGCCGGCAAGCTGACCGCCCGGGAACGCGTGGAAGCCCTGGTCGATCCGGGAAGCTTCGAGGAGCTCGATCGACTGGTGACCCACCGGGCGCGCGACTTCGGCATGGACGGAAACCGCATCCCGGGCGACGGCGTGATCACCGGTTACGGACGTATCGAGGACCGCACGGTGTATCTCTTCGCCCAGGACTTCACGGTGTTTGGGGGCTCGTTGTCGGAGGCCTACGCGGAGAAGATTTGCAAGGTCATGGATCTCGCCGTCAAGACCGGGGCGCCGATCTTGGGGCTGAACGATTCAGGCGGGGCCCGAATCCAGGAAGGCGTCGTGTCACTCGCCGGCTATGCGGAGATCTTTCTCAGGAACACCCTCGCCTCCGGAGTCGTCCCGCAGATCTCGGCCATCATGGGCCCCTGTGCGGGCGGTGCGGTCTACTCGCCGGCCATTACGGATTTCACGTTCATGGTGCGCGACACGAGCTACATGTTCGTCACGGGACCGGACGTCATCAAAACCGTGACGCATGAACAGGTCAGCATGGAAAAGCTGGGTGGGGCGGCGACCCACAACGAGGTTTCCGGCGTGGCTCACGTCATGGCCGAAGACGACCGGCACTGTCTACAGCTGATGAGACGGCTCCTCTCCTTCCTTCCGAGCAACAACGTGGACGAGGCGCCGCTCGCAGAGAGCACCGACCCCGTGGATCGTGAGGATGACGCACTCGATCGTCTGGTTCCCGAGGAGCCGGATCGTCCCTACGACATGAAGGAGCTCATCCGTTCGGTCGTCGACGACGGTGAACTGTTCGAGATCCATGAGCACTTCGCGCAGAACATGGTAGTCGGCTTTGCTCGTCTGGGGGGTCGCCCGGTCGGGATCGTGGCGAACCAACCCTCGGTGCTGGCGGGGGTCCTCGATATCAACGCCTCGGTCAAGGGCGCACGATTCGTCCGGTTTTGTGATGCCTTCAATCTACCTCTGGTCACGTTCGAAGACGTCCCGGGTTTCCTGCCCGGCACGGACCAGGAATGGGGCGGGATCATCCGTCACGGCGCCAAGTTGTTGTTCGCCTTTGCCGAGGCGACCGTGCCCAAGTTGACAGTGGTCACGCGTAAGGCGTACGGCGGGGCCTACTGCGTCATGGCCAGCAAGCAGATTCGGACCGACATCAACTACGCGTTTCCCACCGCCGAGATTGCGGTGATGGGACCGGAGGGGGCGGTGAGCATCCTTTATCGAAAGGAGCTGGCGGCGTCTGCCGATCCCGACGCTCTCCGTAAGGAGAAGGTCGCCGAGTTCAGGGCCAAGTTGGCCAATCCCTATGTGGCCGCCGAGAGGGGCTATGTCGACGAGGTGATCGAGCCGCGCAAGACTCGCAGGAAGCTCGTCACGGCTCTTCGGGCACTTGCGAACAAACGGGACCGAAACCCACCCAAGAAACACGGTAATATTCCGCTTTAGTCTCCCGAGCCTGTCCCGGCAGAAGAGGGCGCAGATGTTTCGCAAGCTCCTTGTCGCCAATCGAGGCGAGATCGCGGTGCGGATCGCGCGAACCTGTCGCGATCTCGGCATCCCCACGGTGGCTGTCTATTCCGACGCCGACCGCGCGAGCCTCCATGTGCGCTACGCCGACGAGGTCCGCCGTATCGGGCCCGCTCCCTCCAGCGAGAGTTATCTCAACATGGATGCGTTGCTCGAAGCGGCGCGCGACACGGGTGCGGACTCCGTCCACCCGGGGTACGGATTCTTGGCGGAGAACGCCCAGTTCGCGAGGCGTTGCCGGGAGGCCGGGTTGGTTTTCGTCGGGCCGCCGCCGGACGCCGTCGCTCTCATGGGCGACAAGGCCGCCGCGCGGCGCGTGGCTCGTGAAGCGGGAGTGCCGATCGTTCCCGGAACCGAAGCCCTGCCCGACGACCGCGAAGCCATCAAGGAGGCGAATCGGATCGGATTCCCTCTGCTGGTGAAGGCCGTCTCCGGAGGAGGCGGAAAGGGAATGCGAACCGTGATCTCTCCGGCCGAGCTCCCGACCGCTCTTCGTCAAGCGCGTTCGGAGGCGAGCTCGAGTTTCGGGGATGGCGCGATCTACCTCGAACGGTACCTCGAGCGTCCGCGGCACATCGAGTTCCAGATCCTGGCAGACGAGCGGGGCGCGATCTTCCACTTGCTCGAGCGCGAGTGCTCGATTCAGAGAAGACACCAGAAGCTGATCGAGGAATGTCCCTCGCCGCGGGTAGATGCCGACCTTCGCAGTCGCATGGGAGAAGCGGCCATCTCCATCGCGCGCGCCTCGGGTTACCGGAACGCCGGGACCGTCGAGTTCCTCCTGGACCAAGGAGGCAACTACTACTTTTTGGAAATGAACGCTCGCCTGCAGGTAGAGCATCCGGTAACCGAGATGGTGCTCGGCCTGGACCTCGTCGAGCAACAGCTCCGGATCGCGGCCGGTGAGCCGCTCGCTCTTTCGCAGGACGAGATTCGACCCCGCGGGTGGGCCATCGAGTTCCGAATCACGGCGGAAGACCCCTATCGCGATTTTCTCCCCTGCCCCGGAAGAATCGAGTTTCTTCGCCCGGCGGGAGGACTGGGGATTCGCGAGGATAGCGGCGTCGCTGCGGGTATGGAGGTCTCGGCGCACTACGATCCGCTCATCTCCAAGCTCATCGTATGGGGCGAAGACCGCGCCTCGTGTCTCGCCCGCGCCGAGCGCGCTTTGCGCGAATACCGGGTGGAAGGCATCACGACTACGCTCTCCTTCTTTCGGCGGGTGCTTCACGATCCACGGTTCCGTGCCGGTGACATCGACGTAGGTTACATCGACAGGATCTGGAAGGTCTTGGCTGCCGATTCGCAGGAGGTTTCTCCGAAGAACGAGCGAGACCGGGTGGCACTCATCGCCGCGGCGCTCGCGGCCTACCAGGCGGAGACGAAATCACGAACGCGGGTCGTCTCGTCGCGTGAACGCTCGGCCTGGGCTCAAAGGGGCATCTCGGAACAGCATGGAAGCCGGTTATGAGGAAGATGACGCTCGTCTCGGGAGTTACGCCCATTCCCGTGGAGGTCGGTGAAGAGGACGGCAAGCTCTGGGTCCGACTCTCTGGGGAGCGGCCAGTGTTCGATCTTGTTGGAGAGGCGCGAGGGGAGGGCGGGAGACTTTGGTCCATCGTTCTCGGCGGTCGCCAGTATGAAGTCCAGGTGAGTCTGGACGACGGGCACATCGTCGTGGATGTGGAGGGGACAAGGTATTCGTTCGAGCGTCACGAAACGTCTGAGGCGCGTGCCGTCGGCCGCCGGCATGGAGGAAGCGCCGACGTGGTCGCGCCCATGCCGGGTAAGGTCGTGAAGGTGCTGGCCTTTCCCGGGGAGTGGGTCGAGGCGAATCAAGGCATCCTCTTGTTCGAGGCCATGAAGATGCAGAACGAGATTCGAAGCCCCATGGCGGGGAAGTTGGTCGCCATCGCGGTTCGGGAAGGACAGGCGGTCGAGTCTCGCGAGCGGCTGTTCACCGTCAGAGAGGGTGTAGGTTCAGAATGAGGCCAACGACCCTCCAGAGCCTATCTCTCGGGGTCCGGTGACGTTACAATAGACGGGAGCCCTCAAAGGATACCCGAGATGGGGACTGCGACTCGTTCGGCGAACCATCGACGTGGGTATTAGGTAGATTGACCGCAACTAGTAAACGCCTCCTACGTCGTGCCACTCGCCTCCTGGGCTGGGCGATCGGTGTCGCTGCTTCCCTGGCGGCCGTAACTCTCCTTGGACTAGCCGGTTTCGTCCTTTTTTTCGACTACCCGGATTATCTCCGCGGCTGGATGGAGGAAGAGGCCGCGCGGATCCTGGAGACGCCGGTCACCATCCAAAGTATTTCGGTCGATTTACCTAATTACGCCTTTGCGATCCGGGGCGTGCGGGTCGAGCCGCGTGCCGAGGGCCCAGCTCCTGTAACCATCGATTCCGTACGCGGCGAGCTTAGCCTGACCGGTGTCTTCGACCGACTCCTCCACTTGAGATCGCTTCATGTGGAAGGGCTCTCCCTCCGCGTGGACGACTACGGAGGGGGCCGGATCGAGCTGCCGGGACGCTGGGGAAGCCGCGATGGGGCCGTCAACACCGAGACGGCCGGTCCGCAGTTTGGCTTCCTGGCGGACATCATCCGATTCGACGATGCGACCTTCGTTTACGACAACCACAACATCCCCTGGAGTTTGGAAGCGGAAGGGCTCGCGGCGAATCTCGAAAGGACGGGAGCCGATCGGTTCGAGGGTCATGTTCGGTACGAGCGCGGCGTCGTGCGCGTGAAGGAGCGGGAGCCGATCGAGGCGGGGGTCGAGGCGCGATTCGACCTCGTCGGGCGAGAGATTCGCGTGGGAGAGCTCGTGGCGCAGGGTGACTTCTACCGGCTCGTCTCCCGGGGGCGGGTCACCTTGGGGGCGCAGCCGGAGGCGGAGTTCACGCTGCACGTCGAATCCGACGTGGGGCCGGCGGCGCGGGATCTCCTCGGACTCACTCTGCTCGAAAGCGAGCCCGGCGCGCGACGAAATCCCCGGGCGACTTTCGAGGGAAGCCTGCTGATGGGACGCGGCTGGCATCTCGTGCGTGGCGAGGCAAGCGTCCCCCGCGCGCGGTTCGCGGGAATGCCCCTACGAGGATTTCGAGCCCAGGTGCTCTGGGATCGCAACGTCGTCGAGCTGAGCTCGACGGAGGGCTTTCTGGGTGGGGGAGCGACGGCCGTCAAGTTCAGACAGGCGATCCCGTGGACGGCCGAGCCGGCCGCGCTGGAGCTATCGTTCCAAGACGTCCTCCTTTCGCAGATCATCGAATCCGTGAGTCCCGCGAGCGAGCGGTTCGGCTCTCGGATCTCCGGGAACGTGAATGTCACGTTTCCCTTCAACGATCCTTCGTTCGCGACCGGCGAGTTCTTGTTGACCGGCGTCGCGCAGGAGGAGCCCGATCTCTCTCGGTTGGCTTTCTCGCTCAGCGGCGACCTCGACCAGGGCGATCTACGGCTCGAGCCAAGCCGCTTAGAGACCGACGGCGTCGTAGCGACCGTTTCCGGGCTCTACGCCCGAACCGGATCGGCATCCTTGTCCTTCGAGGCCGAGGCACGGGATCTTTCCCGCGCCGATCGTCTGCAGCAGTCGTTCCGGACGCTGCTACATCCTGAGCGTCCGGCCCGTGCGTTCGGCATTTCCGGCAGTGGCCGCGCGCGCGGGGTGTTGCGGGGGCGGCTTCCCCTGCTGGTCTTCGAGGGTGACGCCACCGGTCAGAACGTTCTGCTCCGAGGGATCCGGTGGGGAGACGTGGAGGCGTCGGGGAATTTCGGCAGAGAGGTCGTTCATTTCACGTCGCTTCGGTCCAAGAACGCGGAGGGCATGCTCCGCGGAAGCGGCACGTTTGCGCTGGGAAGCTTAGACACACCGGGCACGCTCGTGACCCCACCTCCGGGCGGAATGCTCGGGCGCGATCGCGATTTCGAGCTCGAGGTGGAGCTCGAGCGTTGGCCCGCCGCGAACCTCGAGCCCGTTCTCGGTCTTTCCATCGATCTGGCGGGACTCCTCACTGGAAGCGGGAACTTCTCCTCTCGACAGGGAGTCTTGAGCGGGACCGGCAACGTGTCGGTGACCGGCGGAGCTTTCCAGGGACACGACTTCGATGTCGCTACCTCTCGCGTGACCATCCAGTCGCGCCAACTCCTTCTCGACGACCTGAGCGTCTCTCGGGAGGCGGCCCAGCTTCGCGGCACGTTCTACTTGAACCTCGACACTCTCGCCGTCGCCAGCGAGCTGCGCGGCACGCACGTGCCGATCGCGGTCCTGGGCCTCGTCCCGTTCGACGTCGGGGGCGAGCTCCAAGGAACGCTGCGGCTGGGCGGACGACTCGCCGCCCCGACCGCGGAGTTAGAAGCCGAAGTCTCGGGGTTACGAGTGGCCGGTTGGGATCTGGGCCAGGGGCGAGTCGATGCGGAGCTTCGAGACCAAGCGCTTCGCGGAGACTTTTCGCTGAGCGGCTCCGGGATCGCTCTGGAAGCCGATCTGGCAGTTCAACTGACCCGCCCGATGGCGTTTGAGGGGCGGGCCCGCTGGAGTGGCGCCGATCTCGCGCCGTTGCTGCGCTCCACCCTGCCTCCGACCGGTCCCGAGCTCCCGGAGTCCCTTCGTCTCATCTCGGCGGGTGAAGCTTCGTTTGCCGGAGAGCTCGGATCGGTGGAAAGCCTTTCCGCATCGGTGAGCCTCTCCAGTCTCACGATGGAGGCCGCGGGTTACCGCCTCGCGGCACCCGAGCCGGTCGACCTTGAGTTGCAGCACGGAGAGCTTCAGCTAGAGAGCCTCGATCTCGTCGGTGACGACACGCGGCTTCGCATCGCGGGAGGGGCCGACCTCGTCGACGGCGAAATGGATATCGACGCGGAGGGAGCCATCAACCTTGCGGCGTTCGACGCGCTCTTTCCCTCGATGTCGTGGTCGGGAAACGCGGATCTCGCGGGGCGCCTACATGGCGAGTGGGCTCGGCCCGAGCTTTCCGGTTCCATCGACTTGAGAGAGGGCGCGGTGAGCTTCCGATCGTTCCCTCAGGCGATCGGCGATATTCACGGCCGCGTCCTTTTCGACAATCGCACCGTGCGCTTGAGCGGGATCGAGGGCCGTTTCGGAGGTGCGCCGGTCGCTTTGACCGGGACGCTGTCGTTGAACCGGCTCTTGCCGGAATCTTTCGATCTGAGCGCCTCGGGAAGAGGCATGCGGTTGCGCTACCCGGAGGGGCTCGTTGCCGAGGCAGACGCCGACCTGAGGTTGACGGGAACGGGTCAAACGCAGCTATTGTCAGGGCAGGTCCACGTGCACGAGGCCACTTGGTCGCGCGAGTACGATGTCGCGGCCGGTATCCTGGGCTCACGGGACGTTTTGGATTTCACCGAAGGACCGGAAGAGTCCGCGTTCCCCGGTCTACGCCTCGACATACGGGTCAACGTCCCCGAGAACTTCCGTGTCCGCAACTCGCTCGCCGCTATCGACGGGCAGGCGGAGCTTCAGGTGCGCGGCACGCTGGACCGCCCGGCCTTGCTCGGCCGAGCCGAAGCCGTGCAGGGCGAGGTTTTTCTGCTTGGACAGCGCTACGATGTCCTTTCTGGAAAAGTCGAGTTCATCGATCCCAACTCCATCCGTCCTTTCTTCGACCTGACAGCGGAGACTCGCGTGCGGAGCTATCGAGTCGAGCTCCGTCTTGCCGGCACGCCGGATCGCTTTTTTCCCGAGCTCAGCTCGGACCCACCGCTCAGAACCGTCGAGATTCTGCGGCTTCTCGCCGGCGCCACGGAAAGGGAGCTTCGTTTGGGGAGTGAAGAGGAGGAAATTGCCGGCGTCGGCGTCGCGAGCCTCCTCACCGAGAGGCTCAACCAGGAGTTGAGCCGGCGGGCCGAACGCCTGTTCGGACTCGACCGGATCAGCATCGACCCCTTCCTGGTAGGTCAGTTTTCCAACCCCACAGCCCGGGTCAGCATCGGAAAGCAGATCTCGAGCGACCTGGCCATCAACTACTCGACCGCTTTTGGTGAGACCACGGAATCGATCGTGGTGGTCATCGAGTACACGCCCGAAGGGCCGATCACGTACACGATCTCCCGCGATGAAACGGGTGCCCTGGCGGTGGATATGAAGTTTCGAAAGAGTTTCTGATGACGCTACCGACCCTCGGCCTCGCGAGCCTCGTCATGGCGGTCGCCGCGAGCGGCGCCTCGGAGCGCTTCGCCGGGCGGTCTGTCTCGTCGGTGGAGCTATCACTGACTCGCGGACAGGTGCCAGAAGAAGCGAGAACCCTGGTGGAGGTTCGACCGGGCGACCCCTACGATCCGGTGGCCATCCGTCGGTCCATCAAACAGCTCTTCGCGCTCGGCTCCTTTAGTGACATCAAGGTGGATGCTCATCCGGTGGGCGACGCGGTCTCCCTCACCTTCGAGCTCTATCCCCTGCTCACGGTAGGAAGCGTGTCGGTCGCAGCCGAGAGCTCCGCCGAAGCCCTATCGATGAGCGACCGTATTTTGGAAGAGGCGGCCATCGACGCCGGGGAACCCTTCGATGCAGCTCGAGTGGAGGCAGCGGCATCGGCTGTCGAGACCTGGCTCAAAACGAAAGGCTATCTGTGGGCCGAGGTCGAAGCCGAGGCGCGCTTCACCGAAACCGAGGCGCAAGTCCTTCTCCATTGCGTTGCCGGACCCCAAGCCCTCATCCGTTCGCTCGACCTAGAGGGGTTACCGTCCAACGTCGAGCAGCACGTCAGGCAGCAGTTGGGTCTCGGACCCGGTGACCGGTACGACGCGGAGCTCCTGGAAGCCGGGGTCGAACGGGTTCTGGCCGAGTGGAGGACGAAGGGCTTCTACGAGGCGGCGCTGGATTTCCGTTCGTTCCCTGAGCCACCGGAACATGTGCGGATCGAGATGACCGCCGCGATTGGCCCGCGGGTCGTGATACGGGTGGTCGGAGCCTCCCTCAACGATCGAGCGATCGACGAGTTGGTGCCCATCCGAAAGGAGGCGAGCGTCTCGGAGGATCTCATCGAGGAGTCGCGCGCCAATCTGGAAGGCTACTTCCGGGAGCACGGCTATTCCTCCGCTCAAGTGAACGTGGAACGCGAACGGGCAGGCAATCAGAGACTAACCTTGATCTTCAACGTGCAAACGGGCGCTCGGCTCGAGGTGGCGGCGATTCGCTTCGAGGGAAGCTCGACGCTCGACTGGTCGGAGGTCCGAGCGGTGCTCAAGACCCGGTCCCGTGGCACGTTCCGCGCCGCCCCTTTCGTCGCCGACACGCTGGACAACGATCTGCAGGAGATTCGGCGCTACCTCCTTCATTCCGGTTACCACCGTGCCCACGTGTGGTCTGAAGTCCTCGAGTTGGACGATGAGCCGGGTGCCGTCGAGCTCGTCATTCATGTCGACGAAGGCCCCCTGGCCTATCTGGAAAGCATTACCGTGGATGGCGCTCACCAGATCTCGAGCGAAGAGATACTTGCGAACCTCGACCTGCGAGTTGGGGAGGTATTGGATGCCTCCAAGCTCGTGCTGGCGCGGGAACGAACCCTCGGTCTGTATCGCAATCGAGGGTTCCGCCAAGCGGTGGTCGAGATTGCGACCGAGTTGGACGAGACCGGCGAGCAGGGAAACCTGAGCCTCCTCATCCACGAAGGGACCGAGACCCGGGTCGACCGCATCATCATTGCCGGCTTGGAGCGGACGAAGGAAGAGGCCGTGCGTCCCCACATCGCGCTTTCGGCCGACGCCCCCCTTTCCTCGGAAGACTTGGTGGAGACGCGGCAGGGTTTGATCGGCACGGGCCTCTTTCGGGACGTGAGGATCGAGGTTCTCCCCGCCGACCCCGTCTCTCGCTCG
>Ga0302046_10001519_pt1 | contig 21776 bp, 20 predicted proteins | sample RVTome_11_FD_200261 | JGI IMG/M metagenome (GOLD analysis project Ga0302046, IMG submission 200261) | Soil microbial communities from uranium-contaminated site in the Upper Colorado River Basin, Wyoming, United States - RVT147D111 (version 2) ...
CCGCGAGGAGCTCGGCTACCGGCCGCGCTACGATTTCGCGGCAGGCGCGCGAGAGGTCATCAACACGTACCGCCGGCGCCAGGGGCTGTCGCCGGTCTAACCCGCTCGCCGACGGCGCGGCTCTCCCCGTCGTCGGGCCGCATCTGGAGGACACGTGAACACCGGAGACATCCTGGCAGAGCTCTTGATGGCCCATGGCGTCACCGCCGTCTTCGGGGCGACGGGCGGGCAGGGATACGCCCTCAACGACGCCCTCCACCGGCGCCGCGGCAGGGCCCGCCACGTCATGGTGCGCGACGAGCGGTCCGGCGCCTACGCGGCCGACGGCTGGGCCCGGGTCACGGGGCGGATCGGCGTCTGCGACGCAGCCTTCGGCGTGGGCGTGCTCAAGTTGCCGTCGGGCATCGCCGAGGCCTACAACTCCTCCATTCCCGTCCTGGCCATCTGCTCCAACGCCCCCCGGGACTGGATGCTCTACGTGGACCGGGGCTGCACCGCTCAGGGCGTGGAGCAGCTTCGTCCGTTCGAATTGATGGCCAAGCGCGTGTTCCATGTCCACGGCCAGAGCGAAGTGCCCGGGGCCGTCCGCCACCTGATCCGCCTGGCGACCTCCGGCCGACCCGGACCCGTCGTGCTCGACATCCCGGCCGACGTCTTCGTCCAGCAGTGTCCGGACGGGAGCCTGGACCTCTCGGGCGACCCGCAGGCCGGGCAGTACCCGTCCAGCCGGGCTCATCCGGACCCGGAGGCCGTGGCCGCGGCGGCCCGTGTCCTCGGGTCCGCCGAGCGGCCGGTGATCGTCGCCGGCGGGGGCGTGGCCATCAGCGGGGCCGCCGCCGCCCTGCTCGACATGGCCGAGGCCTGGCAGATCCCGGTGGGCACCACCATCGCGGGGAAGGGGGTGTTCCCGGAGACGCACGCGCTGGGCATCGGCGTGGTGGGAGGACAGTACGGCGAGGGATCGGCCAACGCGGTCGTGGGCGAGGCGGACGTCGTCTTCCTGGTCGGCATGAAGTCCTCCCAGCAGGTCACCACCGCCTGGACGGTGCCCCGGCGGGACCAGCGAGTGGTGCACCTGGACGTGGACGGCGGCGAGATCGCCAAGGTCTTCACCACGGAGGTCGGCGTCGTGGCCGACGCCCGGGCGGGCCTCCTGGCGCTGGGCGCCGCGGCCCCGCCGGCGCGCCCGGAGCGCGGGGCGTGGCTTGCGCGCGTGGGGGAGGCCAAGCGCGCCTGGCACCGCGAGGTGGCCGCCGAGGGCGTCCCGGCGGGCCCCCCGGTCAGGCCGCAGTACCTCATGGCCGAGCTGGCGCGGCGCCTGGGGCCGGGCGACATCGTGGTCTCGGATGCGAGCTTCGCCATCGGATGGATCGCCTCGCACCTGGACGCGACGCGCGGCGGGCAGCGCTTCCTCTTCCCGAGAGGGCTCGCCAGCATGGGTTTCGGACTGCCAGCCGCCATCGGTGCGCGCATCGGCGAGACACAGGGCAAGTGCCTCGTCGTGGCCGGCGACGGCAGCATCACCTACGCTATCGGCGAGCTGTCCACCCTGGCGAAGTACGACCTGGACGTGGTCGTCGTGGTCCTCAACAACGGCTGCCTCGGCTACAGCAAGTTCGGCGAGGTGTTGCGGTGGTCGGGCGACTACGAGTCCGTCGAGTTCCCGCCGACCGACTTCGCGATGGTGGCCCGGGGCTTCGGCTGCGAGGGATACTCGGTGACGACGCCCCAGGAGGTGCCGGACGCGGTCGAGCGGGCGTTCGCGTTCGGCGGCCCGGCGCTGGTGGACGTGCGGGTCGACGAATGGCAGACGCCCGAGTTGCAGCTCCGGAAGCGCCTCGACGAGGTCCGCGAGCGGCTCGGGAAGAAGCGCGCCGCCGCCTGAGCGGGCGGTGGGGGGGACGGGGCGGTGTGGCCCCGGGACGGCTGTCCCCGGGGCCGGGAGATTGACGATCCGTTGACGATGCCTACGCTCCATGAGCCGCATCCCGGTCATGCAGGCGCTGCGCCGGCTCGAGCGCGACGGCTTCGTGCACATCAACCCGACCGGGACGTGGTGGTCACGAGCCTCTCGCCGGGCGAGTGCCGCGAGCGCCTCCTCTTGATGGCCGCGCTGGAGGGGCTGTGCCTGCGCGAGGGCGCGAGCCGGATGACGCCGGGGCTGCTCGGGCGGCTGCGGGGCCGAGCACCACCGCATGCGCGCCATGGAGCGCCTCGCGGAGACGACGTGACCGGCAACTCCCAAAGGAGGGGATCATGGATAGTTCGTCAAAGCCGAGCAGTCAGGGAGCGACCCGCGGCATCACCCGGCGCCAGGTCCTCGCTGGCGTCGCCGCCTTCGGCGCCGGTGTGGGCCTCATCGGCCCGTGGCGCTGGGCACGCGCGCAGTCAGCCAAGCCCATCCTGATCGGCCTCACCTGCGACGCCACCGGGACGTTCGCCGACAGCGGCCAGGCCGACCGGCGCGGGATGATCCTGGCCATCGAGGAGGCCAACGCCAAGGGCGGCGTGCTCGGGCGGCGCGTCGAGTACAAGTGGGAGGACACCGAGACCGACGCCTCCGTGGCCGTCCGCAAGGCCCAGCGGCTCATCGAGCGCGACAAGATCGACTTCATGATCGGCGCGCTCTCCAGCGGCGTCGCCGCGCCCCTCTCGGACCTGGCCCAGCGCTACGGCATCATCTACTTCAACAGCAACTCGAGCGCCGATACCGTCAGCAACGAGAAGTGCCACCGGACCAACTTCGTTTGGGACGCCAACCACCGGATGTTCGCCAACGCGCTCGGGCCCCTGGTCGTAAAGAACCTCGGCACCAGGTGGTTCATCCTCACCCAGGATTACGTGGCGGGGAAGAACGCCACCGCCGCCGCCCGCGAGAACATCAGGAAGCTGGGCGCCGAGGAACTGGGCGAGCTCTTGGTCCCGCAGGGCACGCGCGACTTCAGTGCCCAGCTCCTCCGGATCCGCGCGGCCAAGCCCCAGGTCGTGATCGCCAACGTGTTTGGCATCGAACACACCTCACTCTGCGAGCAGGCGCACGAGTTCGGCGCCGACAAGGACGCGGCCTGGGTCTTCCCGCAGCTGGACTTCCCGGACATGGTCACGCTCGGCCCCAAGAAGGCCTTCGGCCACTTCTGCACCACGTGGCACTACACGCTCAACGAGCCCGGCGTGAAGGAGTTCACCGAGCGCTTCCGGAAGCGCTGGGCCAACGCGCCGATCCCCGTCCCCGACAACGTGTCCTCCAACGGCTACATCGCGACCCGCGAGCTCCTGCGCGCCATCGAGCGCGCCGGCACTACGAGGAACCATGAGCTGATCAAGGCCCTGGAAGGGCATGTCATCAAGGACAACTTCCGCAAGTACCCCTCCACGATCCGACCGTGGGATCACCTGGTCGGCCAGATGCTCTACCTCGCGAAGACCAAGCGGGAGAACGAGATGAAGGAGCGACATGATCGAGATGATCGCGGACATCGCGCCGGAGCAGGCCTCGCCGCCCCAGAGCATCAGCAAGTGCAAGATGGAGTCGCTCGCCGACACGCGGGTCTACGGGGGATGAGCCAGGATCATTCCGCATGCCTTCGGTGAGCGCCCCGGATTGAAGCTCATGTATGCCACCAGCTCGGGGTCGCTGAAGCGCTCGCGCATCCGGGCCACGAAGGCACCCGACAATGCCTGTAAGCCGAGTGCGATCCAGTTCGACTTTTCCCAATACTATCGCCTAGTTGGATCTCGGCCACCCCATGGAAGCGCGCTCCTTTTCTGCCGTGCAAGCCGACGGGCTCCGGCCGCCGTTCCAATCGGCTTTCTGAACGGCTTGACAGCTCCCCGTGTATATCGTACGGATACACAACGTGTACAAGCGCGCCAAGCCGAAACGCCGAGGCGCAGCACCGTCAGTTGCCTCCTCCCTCGCCGATCGGGCCTATGAGGTTTTGAAGGACGACATCATCTCGGCGCGGTTGGCTCCTGGCACGCTGATCCTCGAGCAGGACTGGGCCGATCGCCTCGAGATGAGCCGGACCCCTGTCCGGGAAGCTGTCAAGCGGCTCGAGCACGAGCACCTCGTGCGCCGGATTGGGCAGCGGGGAGCGTTCGTCGGTGAGCTATCCATTGGTGGCTTTCTTGAGATCTGTGAGATGCGAGGTCTGCTCGAAGGCCACGCGGCGCAGGTGGCAGCCGGAAAGGTCAGTTCGAGAGACCTCGACAAGTTCGAGGAAGAGTTCGTGGCGCTCGACGTGCCGTCACCGAACGACGAGACCGTGCGCCGGGCGAGTCGCGTCGATCGGGAGTTTCACCAGCTGATTCTCGAGGCGGCGGGGAACCAGCAACTGCTCAACATCATGTCGCGTCTCAATGACATGATCAATCGCCTCCGCTTCGCCCTGACTCCAAGCCGTTATCACGAGAGCCTGCGGGAGCATCGGAGCATCCTCGCCGCGCTGCGCGCCCGCGACCCGGAAGCTGCCAGAAGCGCGATGCAGCAGCATATCGACGCTGTGCGACGCAGTCTCCACCTCATCCGGTGAGCGCGGGAAGGTACCGCATGAGACACCGTCGATACCGGGTCGTCACGGCGACGATCGGCCTCTCCTCCAACGAGGAGACGCTGGTTGACGATCCGAAGTACTTCCACGACGTGACGTGGGAGTCCTTACGGAACGATTACGAGTTTCTGCCGCTCCTCGACGGCGCACCTCTGGACGGCGAGCTTGTGATCTGCGAGTGCGACCGCCCGGCGCTGGACATTGTCCTCCAGGACAATCTCGCCGTAGTCGCCGGTTCGATCCGGGCCCTGGAGCAGCGAGCCAAGGACCGGCGCTTTGCCTTGCTGGGCACGCAAGGGTATCTATACCGCTTCATCCTCTACGTGCTCGAGCGGACCAAGGGCATCTACAGCTTCCATTCGAACTCGCTCTACGACGAGACCTCGGACACACTGGTGATCTCGATGGGCGGCGCCGGGGCCGGCAAGACCCCGGTGCTGCTGTCGGGAATCGAGCGCGGGTGGAAGGTCTTCAGCACCGAGCTGACACACGTGGCGATCGAGAACGGCGGGTGTGTGTTCCACAAGGGGGGTCTCTACGACAACGTCAGGGTGGGTAATCTCTCGGTGGACTTCCCGGAGGTGTCACGGCGGCTGGGGTTGGAGCTTCCGGCGGTCGCCGATGTGTGGGCCACGAAGATCTGCGTGGATCTCAGCGGGGCCGGGGCGAAGCCTGACCGTCTTGTGAATCCGCGCGTCCGCATCCTGTTCCCGCGGATCGAAGCGGGCTGGGACAAGGCGCTCTTGAGCGCGATGAGTAGCCGCGCCAGTCTGCAGAAGGCGCTGTACGACAACGCCTCGGAGAAGGTCGGGACAAGTTTTCTTCTGTACGAAAGCGTCCCGGTTCCAGGCTTCGACTCCCCCCAGCTCGCGCGCCGGCGCTTCGAGGCCATGGGCCAGCTCCTCGACTGCGCTCGACTCGATCGGGCCGAGAACCTGCTGGCGTCGCCCCGCGCCTGCTTGGAGCTTTTCTGATGTCCGGACCCTGGAGCGAACTGGCTCGAGAGCCTCGCCCTGGGCGGACACCGAAGCCCAGGGTAACTGGGCTCAGTGTCGTCATCGACCACGGCTTGGGCGTTCGCGCGATCGAGGACCTCGTCGAAGTGGCCGCGGACCACATCGACTTTCTGAAGCTCACCTCGGGCACCTCGGCAGTCACGGACGCGGAAGTCGTCCGGCGCAAGGTCAAGATCCTGCGGGATGCGGGCATCAACGTACAGGTCGGGGGAACATTCACGGAAGTGTGCGTGTGGATGGGGGTATTCTCGCCATTTCTCGATCGGGCGAGGGCCTTGGGGATCAACGCGGTCGAAATCTCTGACGGCACGATCACGATGAGCGCGGCCGAGCGCGAGCGACTGATCCGCGAGGCAACGGGAGCGGGCCTGATCGTCTTGACCGAAGCAGGACGGAAGGAGTGGTCCTCGCCAGTAGCGCGCGAGGACATGTGCGCGCAGATCCGGCGCGACCTGGCGGCGGGCGCGTTCAAGGTCATCATCGAGGCCATGGATGCCGGCAAGGGCGTGGGCATCTTTGACGACGAGGGGCGCCCGCGGCCGGAAGAGGTTGCCGCGATTTCTGCGGCGGTCGAATCCGTGAATCAGCTGATCTGGGAGGCCCCCCTCCGCCATCAGCACGAGCACCTCGTACAGGCGTTTGGGCCTGACGTGAACCTCGGCAACATCTGGCCGCATGAGATCCTCCCCCTCGAATCGCTTCGCCGGGGGCTGACCGGGCCGACGTTTCGAGACGCGTACCTCTGGAACCCGAAGGGGTCCTGAGCGAACGACAGAGGCACACGATGCTCTACCTTCCGCACATGACCTCGAAGCAGGCGAAGGCAGCGTTCCGCCAGACGGACCTGGCCATCGTGCCCACGGGCAGCGTGGAGAGCCATGGTCCGCACCTGGGGACCGGAGCGGATTACATGGTGGCGGAGGAGATCGCTCGTCGTACCGCCGCACGGTCGAACGCGATCCTGCTGCCGGTCTTACCGTATGGCTACTCATCGAATCACGCGGACTTCCAGGGGACGATCTCGCTCCGACCCGACTCGTTCCGCGCTGTCATGGAGGATATCTGCATCTCCCTCCACTCGTACGGGATCCGGCGGTTTCTCTTCATCAACGGGCATAGCGGCAATGTCGCACTGCTCCAGGAGGTCTGCGACCGGCTCCGCAGCCTCGAGTCGATCGGGTGTATCGCGAACTGGTGGCAGCTGGTGGGCTACTTGAGCTCGGAGTTCGCGCCGACAGGCCACGGCGACTACATGGAGGCGTCGGCGATGATGGCGATCGAGCCGACTGCGGTCCGGATGGCTGAAGCGATCCCGTCCAGGCCAAAGGCCCTCACCGAGCAGTTGAGCGTGGTCTCGTGGGATCGGCTGAGTTTCAAGGGGGCGGTACTCCAGACGTGGGTCAGCACCAAGCAGGCCAGCGATACCGGAAGTACAGGGACGCTCGACGGCACGTCGGCCGAACGCGGCGAGGCCGCCATCGAGGCGGCCGCGAACTATCTGGCGGAGCTGGCGGGCGAGCTGCTGAAGATCGATCTGAAGCAACTCTACAGCGCGTAGCAGTGCACATGGGCCGAGTTGACGTCGGACGGGCGGCAGCATTCGAGGAGCCCGGTTCCGGTGGTTTCGCGCCTGCCGAGGCAACGCCGCTCCTGCGACTCCGCGATGTCGTCACGCACTACGCGGCCATCAAGATCCTGAAAGGAATCAATCTGGTGGTGGGTGATGGGGAGATCGTGTGCCTGCTGGGCGGGAACGCGTCCGGCAAGAGCACAACCATGAAGACGATCCTCGGTCTCGTCCGCCCGACTGAAGGGAGCGTGGAACTCAACGGCCAGCGCATCGATGGGCTGCCGACCGGGCGGATCATTGAGCTGGGCGTCGCCCCGGTGCCCGAGGCGCGACGGATCTTCCCGACGATGACCGTGCGCGAAAACCTCCTCATGGGCGCGTTCACGCGGCGGCGTCTAGGGGAGAAGACTCTCTCCGAGGACATGGAGCGCGTGTTTGTCTTGTTCCCGAAGCTGGCCGAGCGCCGCACGCAGGCTGGGGGGACGCTGAGCGGAGGCGAGCAGCAGATGCTGGCCATTGGCCGGGCACTCATGGCGAATCCCAAACTGGTCCTGATGGACGAGCCGTCGATGGGGCTCGCGCCGGTGCTGGTGGAGAAGGTGTTCGAGATCATTCAGGCGATCAACCGGCAGGGGACGACCATCTTCGTGGTCGAACAGAACGCGACCGTGGCGCTGTCGATCGCGCAACGTGGCTACGTCCTCCAGAATGGCGCCATCGTCGTGCATGACAAGGCGGAGAACCTGCTCAAGAGCGAGAAGGTGCGGAGGGCATACCTCGGGCAAGCGTCATGAAGGATGGCTCCGTGGGCCGATTCGGCCCGCACGGGCAAAGGAGGAACGTGTGATGATCGGTCCCGTAGCGCGACGCCTAGTGGCATGTCTCGTCGTCGTCCTGCTACTCACAGCCGGGGTGTTCGGGATGGGTGGTGGTCGAACCGAGGCTGCGGCGAAGAGCTGCAAGCTCGCCACCAACCTCGTCCTAACGGGCGGATGGGCTCCCTTTGGAGTCGGGATGTTCAACTCGTTCAAGCTGGCCGTCGACCAGGCGACCGCGGCCGGAGAGCTCAAGGACATCAAGGTCGACGTCACCCGCGGGGACAACGCAGGCGATACCCCCCAGGGCGTGGCCTTGGCCACCAAGGCAGGGCAGGATCCCGATGTCGTTGGCGCCTTCTGCTGCTGGGCTAGCGGAATCGGTGTCGCGACTCACTCGGTCTACAACCGCTATGGCCTCCCCCTGATCCTGGGCGGCTCGAACGACCACCGGAGCTCCAGGCCCTTTCACCAGAGCAAGGTCGTCTTCCGGAACTCTCCCTATGACCTGATCAACATGAAGATGGCAGCCGTGTACGCGGTGGAAGTCGGCGCCTTCAAGCGGCTTTACCTACTCGACGACACGACGCCCTTCGGGCGGACGCAGGTGGATGAGTTCGAGAAGGTGGCGCGAAAGCTCGGCGGCGACAAGGTGATTCTCGGGCGCGATTCGATCACCCCGAACGAGAAGGACTTCTCGCCGATTCTCACGAAAATCAAGCCCCTGAACATCGACTTGCTCTACCTGGGCGGACGTGTGGTCGAGGCGGCGCTGATCCGCCAGCAGATGGTGAAGCTGGGATTCACCGCAGCACTCATGAGCTCCGGCGGCGTGTTCTCGGAGACCTACATCAAGACCGCCGGGCCGGCCTCGGAGGGCAGTCTCGCCACCTTCTGGGGGTTGCCCATCGAGTACTACCCGGAGGGACGCGGGGTAAAGTTCGACCGCGACTACAAGGCCGCCGGGTTCAAGGAGCCGTATGAGAGCTTCGGCCCGATGGCCTATGCCGCAGGCCAGGTCTACGCCCAGGCAATCAAGCGCGTGGGGTGCGACCGCCAGAAGATCCTCAAGGACCTGGAGACCCAGGAGTTCGATACCATCCTCGGGAAGTTCCGGTTCGACGAAAACGGGATGCTGGACATCCTCAACATCGCCGTGTACCGGGTCGAGCAGGGGCAGTGGAAGATTCTTTATAAGACCGATCGGAAAGCCACGAAGTTCGAGAAGGTGTCATAGCGCTCGCAGGCTGGACATCGGGTGATGGAGACATTCCCTCAGCAGATCGTCAATGCGTTGACGATCGGGAGCATGTACACGCTCGTCGGAATCGGGTTCACTCTCTTCTTCGGGGTGCTCGGGCTGATCAACTTCGCCCACGGCGAGGTGTACATGCTGGGTGCCTTCACGGGCCTCGTCATCTTCTGGGCCACGGGTAGCACGCTGCCCGTGGCCCTGGTGATGCTGCTGATGTTTGTCGGCGCCATGGCGTTCTGCGGTGGCCTCGGCGTGCTGATTGAGTGGCTGGCCTTCAAGCCGCTCCGTCGCATGCCGGTCCTGATTGCGCTCATCACGTCGCTGGCAGTCTCCATCATCGTGAGGGAAGGGCTCAAGGAGTTCTTTCCTAACGGGGCGAATCCGCAGCGATACCTGGCGCCCTTTGGGCTCGAGGTGCTCAGGCTCGGGCCGGTCATTGTCGCCTACGAGTCTCTGATTCTGATGGTCCTCACCGGCGTGCTGATTGCGACCCTGTATCTCCTCGTGAGCCGGACGTGGCTCGGGCGGTCGATGCGGGCCACAGCCGAGGACCGGGAAGCCGCGATGATGATGGGGGTAGACGTCGACCGAACCATCTGCCTTGCCTTTTTCATCGGATCGGCCTTGGGGGCGTGTGCGGGAGTCATGAACGGGCTCAACTACGGCTCGATCAAGTTCGACATGGGGTGGACCGCGTCGATCAAGGGATTCACGTCTGCTGTCCTCGGAGGGTTGGGCAATATCTACGGCGCGATGGTTGGAGGGTTCGTGCTGGGCTTCCTGGAGGTGTTCGTCGTCGACCTGGTACCCAAGGGTGGGCAGTACAAGGACGTAATTACCTTCGCCATCTTGATCTTGACCCTCGTGTTCCGGCCGTCTGGGCTCCTGGGGCCCGCGGCCGGCCGTCGGGCCGGCTGAGGCGAGGCGTCGATGGCTGAAGTCGACTATGCGCGGCAGCAGCTTCAGGGTCAAGAGCGGCGGTCGACGGCGCGAGTGCTTGCTGACCGGGCGTGGATCTTCAGTGGCACTGCCGTTGTCTATGGACTGGTACTCCTGGGTCTCTCGGTCGAACAGACACTGCACTTCGTCCTGCTCCTCTGCGGGATGGTGGTCGCGGCCTACGGATGGAGCCGGATCGCGATTCTGAGGGGTCGGACCGCAGAGCTCGTGCAACGAGAGATCACCTTCCTCTGGGCGTGTGTCATCGTGGGGGTGCTCGGGTATCCTGTGCTGCTCAGAGGGAACCCCTACCTGATCCATGTGGCAGTTCTGGCTGGGATCTATGGGCTCATGGCCGTGGGGCTGAACTTCACGCTGGGCTTCGCCGGGTTGCTCGATCTCGGCTATGCTGCCTACTTTGCCGCTGGAGCGTACACGAGCGCTCTCCTGTCGACGGTGTTCGGCCTCTCGTTCTGGCTCACCTTACCGCTGGCCGGCCTCGTGGCAGCATCCTTTGGCTTCTCCGTTGCGTGGCCGTGTCTTCGCGTTCACGATCGCTACCTTGCCCTTGTCACGCTGGGCTTCGGGGCAATCATCGAGCTCCTGGCCCGCAACCTCCGGCCGCTCACCGGTGGGACAGATGGGATCTTGAACATCCCCCCGCCCGCCATCGGACGCTTCTCGTTCCTGGATCCGCTGCCAGTCGGGCCACTCACCCTTCCATTCCAGGCGAACTTCTACTACCTCGTCGTCGCGCTTCTCGCCGTCGGGGTCCTCGCAGCCAACCGCCTGAAGAACTCACGGCTCGGGCGCTCATGGGAGGCCATCCGGGAGGACGAGACCGCCGCCGCATGCTTCGGCGTGGATCTCATCCGGTACAAGCTCGAAGCGTTCATGACTGGCTCGTTCTTCGCGGGGCTCGCCGGGGCGGTGTTCGGACACATGATCAGCTTCATCCACCCGGACAACTTCAACTTCCCGGTCTCCATGGGCGTGCTGTGCATGGTCGTGGCGGGTGGGATGGGAAACGTGTGGGGAGTCATCGTCGGGGCCGTGTTCTACGTGTTCGTCCCTGAGCGGCTGCGCGACTTCGAGAAGTTGCGGCTCCTTCTCTTCGGGGTGAGCCTGCTCCTGCTCATGCGCTTCCGCCCGTCCGGCGTCTTTCCCAGTCGACGACGTCGCCTCGAGCTGCGTGGGGAAGAGCTGGACGCCCTGACCGCCCGGAGGGCTGCGGGCCCGGTCGATCTGGCCGGCGCTCCCGCCGATCGCACGAGCTAGGATCGTCCCGTGTTCCTCGAGACAATCGCGCTCACGAAACGGTTCGGGGGCGTCCAGGCGGTCGACGGCGTTGACCTCACAGTGGAGCGCGGGGAGATCGTGGGGATCATCGGGCCGAACGGCTCCGGGAAGACTACCCTCTTCAACGTCATCACGGGCCTCTATCCGGCCGACTCCGGGGACATCCGCTTCGGCGATCCTCCGCTGAGCCTGACGGGGTTACGCCCTCACCAGGTGGCAGACAGCGGCATCGCACGAACTTTCCAGACGCTGCGTCTGTTTCCCAGCCTGACCGTTCTCGAGAACGTGCTCGTCGCGATGCACGGGCGGCTGAAAGCCGGGTACTGGAGGGCGCTGGCCAGAGATCGCGGCTTCCGTGAGGAGGAGCGAAGGGCTGAAGAGAAGGCGCTGGAGGTCCTGTCGTTCTTTGGCCAGCGCCTGGTCAGCATGTGCAACGAGCCGGCCTCCATCCTGTCCTATGCGAACCGGCGACGGCTCGAGATCGCCCGGGTGCTGGCCAGCGAGGCGGAACTTATCCTCCTCGACGAGCCAGCCGCCGGCATGAATCCGTCCGAGACGGCGGAATTGATGCGGGACATCACACGCATCCATCAGATGGGCCGGACCATTCTGGTGATCGAGCACGACATGACGTTGATCGAGGGAGTGACCCAGCGCGTGGTGGCCTTTGATCACGGTGCCAAGATCGCCGAAGGGAGCTTCGCCCAGGTGCGGGTCGACCCCCAGGTGATCGACGCCTACCTGGGTCGGCGTCACGGCGCGACCGCGGCGAGCTGAGCGTGAGACCGGCCCAGCGCTACTGGGATGAGCTGCGAGAGACGATGGCCCCGCGCGAGCGCGCGGCCTACATCCTGGCGCGGCTCCAGCGACAAGTCGGCTACGCGTACGAGACCAGCGCGTTCTACCGCCGCCTCTACGATGCTCATGGAGTCAAGCCCTCGGACATTCGAAGCCTCGAGGACTTCACGGCTCGGATCCCTGTAGTCAGGAAGGACATGCTGCGGGTCTCGCAGGACACCTGCCCTCCCTTCGGGGATTACCTCGGGGCGCCGGCGAGCCCCCTGATGCGCATCCAGGGCACGTCCGGGACGACCGGACACCCCACCCTCTTTGCCATCTCCCGCGACGACTGGGACAGGATCGCGGAGGTGCAAGCCATGTGCTTCTGGACCGCGGGCGTCCGTCCGGGCGACCTCGTCCAGATCGCCATGCCGATGGGTCTCTTTGTCGGCGGATGGGGCGCGCTCCAGGCTGCGGAACGCATCGGGGCGCTGGTAATCCCGGTCGGGCCGGGTCAGGCCCAGCGCCAGGTGGAGTTGATGCCGCGGGTCGGGACCACCGTGCTCGTGGCGACGCCCACCTTCGCCCTGCATCTGCTCGAGGTCGCCCGGGAGAGCGGCCTCACCCCGAAGCACTGGCCGGTGCGCCTAGGGATCTTCATCGGGGAGCCTGGCGCGGGGCGTCAAGCCACGAAGCGGCTGCTCGAGGATGGGTGGGGGATCAAGGCCATCGACGGCGGCAACACGGCAGAAGTCCATCCGCTCACGAACATCGAGTGCGAGGAACGACGCGGGATGCATGCATACCTCGATGTCGATTACACGGAGATCGTGGGAGTCGACGATCCCCACACGCAGGTCGCGATGGGTGAGCCGGGCGCCGTCATCTACACCCACCTGGACCGGGAGTCCCAGCCGATGATCCGGTTCTGGGCCGGGGACCTGAGCCGAATGACGGACGAACCATGCCCGTGCGGTCGGACCTACCCACGCCTGCCCGACGGGATCATCGGACGCCTGGATGACCTCCTGATCATTCGCGGGGCCAAGATCTATCCAAGCGCGGTCCAGGAGGCTCTCTTCGAGGTCACCGGACACGGTCGAGAGTTCCGGGTCGTGTTGTCGCGTCGGGCAGGGCTCGATGAGGCGACAATCCAGGTGGAGGACAGCGGGACCGAGGACGCCGCGACCACGGGTTCCGCAGGAGACCGCCGTGTGGAATTCCGGGATCGCCTCGCGCATCACCTCCGTAGGCGCCTCGGGCTACGGTTCGGCGTCGAGGTTGTCCCCCCGAACAGCCTTCCGCGCTTTGAAGCCAAGGCGCGACGCGTGGTAGACCGGCGCACCGAGAACCAGCCGACCGAGGCACCGTCGACTGTCGCGGGAGACAAGCGGATCAGTGAGAGGAGATAGCTCATGATTGAATGCGTCATCATCAATGCGAAGATTGTCAGCCCCCGGGAGATCCTGCACGGCTGTATTGCCATCGACGGCGGGAAGATCGAGCTCGTCGGCCCGCGATTCCTGATGCCTCAGAGCCGCCAGACCATTGATGCGCGGGATCGCTTCGTGATACCTGGGCTGATCGATCCCCATATCCACTACGGCCTTTTCGGGACGGAATCGATCATCGAGCGGGTGAGGCGAGACTGGGCGCCGGACTCCGTTGGCGCCGTCTACGGGGGCGTGACGACGGTGCTGCCCATGCTGATGAGCACGGATTCCTACGTGCCGCTTGTCAAGGACCTGACGGCCTGGGCGGAGCTCGCCCAACCGACAGATTTCGGCTTCACCGTCATCGTCCATCAGGACCAGCACCAGCGGGATATGCCGGAGCTGTTCGAGATGGGGGTCACGTCGTACAAGCATTTCTTCAACGCCTTCAAGGGCAATGAGGGATATCGAATCAACGTTGCCCCGGTCGACGAGGGCATGCTGTTCCGCTCACTTGAGATTGCCCGCGATCTGGGAGAGCCCGCGCTCTGCATGGTCCACGCGGAGGACTGCGACCTGTACAACGTGTTCATCGCCAAGGAACGGACGAAGGGGCGGGACGGGCTCGAGGCATGGGCGGATGCGCGGCCGCAGTTCACCGAGTACGCGCGGATCGAGTTCGCCGCGACGCTCGCCTACGAGGCGGCCGCGCCCCTGTACTTGGTGCACCTGAGCACGCGGCAGAGTGTCGGCATCGTCCAGAAGTACAAGCTGAAGGGAGCGCGGCTGTCCGCCGAGGTCGTGCCGCATACGCTGACTGTCTCCCGTCACGATCGGGAGGTGGGCGTCTGGGGCAAGTTCGTCCCACCGCTGCGGGGCCGGGAGGACATCAATCACCTGTGGGATGGGCTCCGGAGCGGGGTGATCGATCACATGGCCACCGATCACTGTACATACCTGGTCACGGAGAAGGAGGCGGGACAGGGGAAGCACGGGAGCATCTGGGATGTGCCTCCGGGGATCTCGAATGTCCAGGAGCACTGGCTCCCGGTGATCATGACGGACGGAGTCCGGTTGGGGAAGATCTCCATCCAGGACCTGGTGCGCGTCTGTTCGGAGAACACCGCCAAGCGCTTCGGGCTCTATCCACGGAAGGGGGTCATCGCGATGGGGGCGGACGCGGACCTGGTCATTGTCGATGACGGGACGGAGGTCCTGGTCGATCAGGATTTCTACCATGGCCGGGACGGGAGCTTCTCCATTCACATGGGCAAGCGCGTGATCGGGCGACCGGTGCTGACGATGGTGCGGGGCCAGGTGTTGATGCAGGAGGGGAAGTATCTGGGCACGCGCGGGGGCGGGCGGTTCACGCCATCACGTCGGGCCTAACGGCGAGGAGTCAGTCGATGGAGTTTTCGCTCGACGCGAGCCAGGCGCGCTGGGTGGATGTCGCGCGGGGGTTCGCGGAGAAGGAGATGCGACCCCACGCGGATGCGTGGGATGCCGCGGGGGATTTCCCGATCGCGTGCTTTCGGAAGGCCGCTGGCCTCGGATTCGCTGGGCTCTTCGCGCCGACCTCCGTGGGCGGTCAGGACATCGATGCTGTCACCGCCTGCCTCGTCTATGAGGCGCTTGCGCAGGGATGCTTCGCCACAACCTTCGGCCTCGTGGTCCACAATAACTTCGTTCGTGGCCTGACGAAGGCCGGAACCCAGGCGGCGCGGCAGCAGTGGATGGTGGCTGCCGTACAGGGCGAGGTGATCGGTGCCTTCGCGCTTACGGAGCCCGAGGCGGGCTCGGACGCGGCCGCGATCACGACGACCGCGGTCCGAGATGGCAACGGGTTCCGGTTGAATGGAGTGAAGGCCTGGGTCAGCAACGGCGGGGTGGCGGGCCTCTACAATGTCATGGCCCGGACGGCGCCTGGGCAGGGGTCGAGGGGGATCTCGAGCTTTCTCGTTGAGCGCACGCGGACTGGGGTTTCCTTTGGGGGGAGGGATCGAAAGATCGGGGCATGCGCACTACCGACCTGTCGGATGGTGCTCAAGGACGTCTGGATTCCCGAGGAGAACCTCCTCGGCGCCGAGGGGGAGGGGTTTCGGTCGGCGCTGACGACCATCGACATGGCCCGGGCCGTCGTCGGAGCCATGGCGACGGGGCTGGCGGCGGCAGCGCTGGGCGAGGCCGTCGCGTACGCCGGGCAGCGGAGGGCGTTCGGTCGGCCCATCGGCTCGTTTCAGGGGCTGCAGTTCCTGCTGGCCGACGCGGCCGCGCGGATCGAGGCGAGCCGGTGGCTGACATACCGGGCAGCCTGGCTCTTCGATCAGGGGCTTCCAGCTACCAGCGCGTGCGCGATGGCGAAGTATGTCGGCGTCGAGACGGCGGAGCTGGTGTGCAGCAGGGCGATCGAAGTCTTCGGAAGTTACGGGCTCCTTCGCGATTATCCTATTGAGCGCTTCTTCCGCTGGGCGAAGGTTGCCGCATTCCTGGACGGGACTCAGCAGATCCAGCAGCTGGTGATTGCCAGGACATTGAAGAGCCGTTCCGGGGATGTTTCTCCGTAGGTCTCGGGGAGTTACCGGGCCGATCGGTACCGGTACGAGCTGGAAGCGCCGGTGCCCGCGAAGTACAGCACCGGGAACGGCCGGCGGATCATGAGAGACCTGTAAGTCAGAGGAGGAGAGCATGGACGAGCAACGAGATCGCTTTGGCAACCGCCTCGCGCCGTCGCTGCCGTATGCCCGTGGCCAGATCCTCGCCAGCACCGAGGACGATTTCCGGAAGCTCGAGCGGGCATGGGGGATCATCGAGCGCCGCATCCGCGAGCGCGGTGCCGACTCCATCTTCAATTTCTCCGGCCTCGAGCGAGGGCTTCCCGTGGCTTCCGAGGATCTGGCGTTCGCGGACGACGAGATCGCTCCCGCCCTCTACTTCCCTCGATTCCGCGCGCTCGCGCTCGAGCACCTGGGGGGCACGGCCGATCGGCACGACGTCGCGCTGTTCAACCGGCTCACCGCAGCCACTCTGGCGACGCACCTGGCGCTCGTGAAATCGGGCGACGCGGTGATCGGGATCTCTGCGGGGCACAGCCATCCCTCCGTGCTTCGGGCCGCGGCCCATGTCGGGGCGACGTTCCGGGACACCGGTGGCGTGGAGGATTTCAGCCGAGCGCTGGAGCGCGAGAGCCGCGTCGGGCTGGTGGTCCTGAGCCGCCTGGCCGTCACGTACGACCTGCTCCCGCTGGACGCGATCCGAACCGTCGTGCGCCTGGCTCATGCCAAGGGCGTGCCTGTCTACGTTGACGACGCCGGAGGCGCGCGGGTCGGTCCGGCCGTGTTCGGCCAGCCGCGAATGCTGGAGCTGGGCGTGGACGTGGGCGCTACCGGGATGGACAAGTACGGCACCCTGGGCCCCCGCCTGGGGCTCCTCGGCGGCGAGAAGGATCTGGTGGGCCGGATCCGGGCCCGCGGCCTCGAGTGCGGCATGGAGGCCCGCCCGATGCTCTATCCGGCCGCCGTCCGGTCGCTCGCCGGCTACCGCCCCGAGCGCGTCCGCGAGCTCGTCGGCTGCACGAAGCAGGTGGCAGTAGCGCTCCGAGAGGTCCTGGGCAGCCGCGTGAGGGAAACGCCGGTGACCGCCCAGGTCCTCGCCGAGGACATCCTGGAGCTGGCAATGGAGCGCGCGGCGATCAGCCGACCTCCGATCGTGCCTTACGAGGCGTCCGCAGCGCTCTCGATGCTCCTGCTCGAGGAGCATGGGATCATCACCGTTCATTTCGCGGGACTCCCACCCGGGACCTCGAGCCTCCTCGTCAAGTTCGTTCCGCCCGAGACGCTCGCGAGATTCGGCGGGTCGTACGCATTCGCCAAGGCCCTCGACAGCTCGCTCAGCAAGCTGGCGAGTCTCATCGCGAAGCCTGAGAGCGTCCGGGCGTTGCTGACCGGAACCGTATAGCCTTTGGGGCCTGAGGGGCATCGAGCGGGCCCCTCAGGCGAAAGGGAGGAAGCGGCAATGAGACATCGATGGCCTTACTGGCGTGCGTTCGTCCTACTACTCGCCGTCATGACCCCGCCCGCGCTCGCCGACGCTCAGGGGAAGTCGAAGCTCGACGAGGTCCTGGCGCGCGGGTACGTGATCGTCGGGACCAGCAGCGAGGCCCCGCCGTTCGGCTTCATCAACGAGAAAGGCGAGCTGGTGGGGTTCGATGTGGACATCGCCAAACTCGTGGCGAAGGCGATCTTCGGGTCGGAGAAGATCGAGTTCGTGAAGCAAGGGTTTGCCGCTCGGTGGGCGAACGTCCAAGCAGGAAAGATCGACTTCGGCATCCAGGTCACCACCATCTATCCCGACCGGGCCCTGAAAGTCGCCTTCACCCGGCCGTACGTCGATTCCGGCATCACGATGGTCGTGAAGAAGGGCTCGCCGATCCAGAAGCTCGCCGATCTGAACAACGAGAAATACACCGTCGCGAACCTGACGACGCCGGTCCAGGCGGACCGGTCGAAGAAGTTCTTCCCCAAGGCGAAGACGGTGACCTTCGACTCGGTGGCCGCCCAATTCACCGCGGTCAAGACGGCGCGAGCCGAGGCGGCGCAGCTCGACGTCCCGGTGGCCCTCTGGTACGCCAAGGACCACCCGGACATCCGTGTGCTGGATGAGTGGCTGACCGATCCTACCAACAACGCGATCTTCCTCAAGCTCGACGACTTCGCGTGGTGGCGCTTCCTCGACACGGTCGTTGGCGAGATGCGGGGCGGCAGCCTGTTCAGCGAGTACAGGGCGATCCACAAGAAGTGGTTCGGCGTGGATCCGCAGCACGAGAAGTGGTACGTGGGGAAGCAATAGGGTAAGCAGGCGCTGCCCCCTGCCGAGCGCGAGTCCAAGCGCAGCAAGCCCGGGGTCTCCGGCCCATGGAGGTGATGCTCTACCGGTACTTCGATATCCGGTTCATCCTCCGCAGCCTGCCGCAGTTTCTCCTCGGCCTCGAGCTCACCGTGGAGATCTCGGTAGTGGCCATGGCCATGGCCCTGATCTGGGGCCTGGTGCTTGCCGGGCCCCGGATGTCCGGCCGGCGGTGGCTCTCCGCGCCGGTCATGACGTACATCGAGGTCATGCGCAACACCCCACTCCTGCTCCAGATCTATCTCGTCTACTTCGGCCTGCCGCTGATCGGGCTGGGCCTGTCTCCGTTCGCGTCAGGGGCCGTGGCCATCGCCGCTCAGCACGGCGCCTTTCTCGCGGAGGTGTACCGCGGTGGAATCGAGTCGGTGAGCGTGAGGCAGTGGGAGGCCGCGCGCGCGCTCGGCATGGACCGCTGGCGCGCCCTGCGGCTCGTCGTGCTCCCCCAAGCGCTCCTCAAGGTAGTCCCGCCGGTGGGCAACCACCTCGTGATTCTCGTCAAGGATTCGTCGCTCGTCTCCGCCATCGGCATCATGGACCTGACCCTCACCGGCAAGGCCATCATCGAGCGGAGCGGCGCCTCGTACGAGGTGTTCGTCACGATCGCTCTCTTCTACCTGGCGCTGACGTCGCTCCTGAGCGCGGTCCTGAGATTCGTCGAGCGCCGGTACCGAGGGACGCTGTAGCGGGATGCCGACCGTTCTCGTCTCGTCCCTGCCGTATCTCCTCCAGGGGGCGGTCAACACCCTCTGGATGTCCGCGGTCTGCGTCACGCTGGGAACGGTCGTGGGAGTCGTAATCGGCATCCTGAGCGTGCTCGCTCCCGCGGTCATCCGCTGGATGATCACGGCCTACGTCTTTGTGTTCCGCGGCACCCCGGTCCTCGTGCTGATGTTCCTCGCGTATTTCGCCCTGCCCGCGTTCGGCCTCATGATCAACGTGTTCGTCGCCGTCGGGGGGGCCCTCGTGCTCTACACCGGCTCGTTCGTCGCCGAGATCACGCGAGGCGCGATCCTGTCGATTCCGCGGGGTCAGGTGGACGCTGCCAAGAGCCTTGGCATGCGCTGGGGCCTGATCCTCAGGCAGATCATCCTCCCCCAGGCGCTGAAGATGTCGCTCCCGCCGCTTCTGAACAACTCGGTGATCATGATCAAGGCAACCTCGTACGCGTCCATTGTCGGCGTCTGGGAGCTGACCTACGCGGCGCGCGAGATCGTGGAGCGGAGCCTCGCGGCGTTTCAGATCTTTCTGGGCGTGATGGCCATCTACTTTCTGATCTGCTACCCGCTCTCGGTGCTGGCCCGCCGGCTCGAGAAGCGGGCGGCCTTCATTCACTAGCGAGCAGGAAGCCGTGTCCAACCGACAGCCGCGCGCGGGCCGATTCATGATCGAGGTGAAGGATCTCTCGAAGCGGTTCGGGGCCGTTTCGGTGCTGCAGGAGATCAGCTTTCGCGTCGACAAAGGGGAGGTCGTGGTCATCATCGGGCCCAGCGGGTCCGGGAAGACCACCCTCCTCCGCTGCCTGAACTTTCTCGACGAATACACCGGCGGCGAGATCCGGATTGACGGGGAGCTTCTCGGGTACCGGCCGGACGGAAAGGGCGGACGGGTGCGGCAATCCGAAGCCGAGATCGCGCAGTTTCGCTCGCAGGTCGGGATGGTCTTCCAGAGCTTCAACCTGTTCCCACACCGGTCGGTCCTGGCCAACGTGACCATGGCGCCGATTCACGTCAAGGGACTGTCGCGGCGCGAGGCCACCGAGATCGCGGTGGAGCTTCTGCGCAAGGTGGGACTGGAGGACAAGGTGAACGAGTTCCCGGCCAGGCTCTCGGGAGGCCAGCAGCAGCGCGTGGCCATCGCGAGGGCGCTGGCCATGCACCCGAAGATCATGCTGTTCGACGAGGTGACCTCCGCGCTCGATCCGGAACTCGTCGGCGAGGTCCTGCGTGTGATGCGCCAGCTGGCGGAGGAAGGGATGACCATGGTCATTGTCACCCATGAGATGCACTTCGCCCGCGATGTCGGTGGGAAGCTCATCTTCATCGACCAGGGGCGGATCGTTGAAGAGGGCGTGCCGCGGGAGGTGCTGGCGCGTCCGAGGACGGACCGGCTCAGGACCTTTCTCCGCCGGTTCACCGAGGAGTACTTCCTGTGAACCGCCGCCGGCAGTCCAGGCGCCGGGCGGGGAGGTCTCTATGGGGCGGCTCGACGGGAAGGTAGCGTTGATCACCGGCGCCCAGCAAGGAATCGGACGCGGGATGGCCCTCGCCTTCGCCCGGGACGGCGCGGATGTCGGCATCAACTACCTCGATGACCGCGCGGCCGCCGAGAGCGTGGCCGAGGGGGTACGGGCGGTGGGAGTCCGCGCGGTGCTCGTGCAAGCCGACGTCGCTCGCCTCGAGCAGATCGAGGCGATGGTGATGGAGGTGGCGCAGGCGCTGGGCGGCCTCGACGTCCTGGTCAACAACGCCGGCGTCTACCCGCGCGTGTCATTTCTCGAGATGCGCGAGCGCGACTGGGACCACGTCCTCGGCGTGAACCTGAAGGCCAGCTGCTTCTGCGCGCAGGCGGCGGCACGGGCGATGATCGCCGGGGGGCGGCGGGGCGTCATCGTCAATCTCGCCTCCCAGGCGATCCGCGGCGCGCCGCGCGGCGTCCACTATTCGGCGAGCAAGGGTGGCGTGGTGGCGATGACGCGAGCGATGGCCCTGGAGCTGGCGCCGCACGGGATCCGCGTCAACGCCGTCGCCCCCGGCCTCACGGACACCGCCCAGCCGCGCTACGGCCACAGCGAGGAGGAGCTGACCGCGATGGCGCGGACGGTGCCGCTCGGTCGCATGGCGCAGCCCGACGACATCGCCAGCGTGGCCGTGTTCCTGGCCAGCGACGAGGCGCGCTTCATCACCGGCCAGACCGTGCACGTCAATGGCGGCTCCTACATGCCGTGAACGCGCCCGCCGCCGGGGCCGCGGCCGCCGGGGGCGCCTTGACACGCGCGATTCGTGCATGGTACGCACCAGCCATGTCCCGGCTGGCCCCCGCGTCGGCGCAGCCTCACGGCCGGCGGCCCAGGACACGGCGCCAGTGGCTCCGGGGCGTCCCGTGACCTGGCCGTGATCTCACCCGTGGACCTCTCGGCGTTCTCGCTGGTCGGCAAGAACGCTCTCGTACCGACACGGTGACCGAGCTGACGAAGCGGGCGCGGCCCGAGCGGGTGAAG
>Ga0302046_10001520_pt1 | contig 21766 bp, 20 predicted proteins | sample RVTome_11_FD_200261 | JGI IMG/M metagenome (GOLD analysis project Ga0302046, IMG submission 200261) | Soil microbial communities from uranium-contaminated site in the Upper Colorado River Basin, Wyoming, United States - RVT147D111 (version 2) ...
CGGGCGCCCGTTGTTTCACTGGATGATGGACTCGCTCCGATCGTCTCGGTACATCACACGCATAGTGGTGAACTCAGATTCGGACGATATCGGACTGGAGGCTGAGCGCCTGGGGGCGGTGTACGTCCGGCGACCGCCGCATCTCTTGGGCGACATGGTTCGGGCGAATCCGCTGATCGCGTGGGACATTGGTCAGACGGAAGGCGAGTATTTCCTTCAGACGCACAGCACGAACCCGCTGCTGAGGGCAGAGACCATAGACGGCGCCATCGAACGGTTCTTCGAGCCGGGTGATCACGATTCGCTCTTTACAGTAAATGAGTTCCGCACGCGGTTCTACTGGTCGAACACCCGACCGATCAATCACGACCTAAATCGTGATCTTCGAAGCCAGGACCTTCCTCCAATTTATGAAGAGAACTCGTGCCTCTACCTGTTTTCGCGGGCGAGTTTCACGAACACCAGACGGCGAATTGGCAATCGGCCGATCCTATTCCCGACCGATCCGTTGGAATCGGTGGACATTGACGAGGAGTACCAGTTTGACATCGCTGTGGCCCTCATGACGCAGCGGCTTGCCGCGACTACCAGGATTGGCAGGCTGAAGTGACAGCGATGCCGATTCCGCAGAGAGGGCTGGTCTTCGAGGGCCGGTGTGACGAAAGGCATTCGTGTGCCTAATAGCGTTAGGACCGGCCTTCCCCGAAGAGGTACGTGTGATGAACCATGATACCGGTTACGGCGCCGTCGATGCGCATCGGGAGCAAATTCGACATGCAGGTGACCCTGGTGAAAGACGAGCGGATCGATAGGCTCCCGCTAGGGGGACTCAATGCTACGGTCCCACATGACCCTGAGAAGGAGGTCACATTGTATCGCCGTCCAGGTCACCACCCGCACAGGTGACTATACATTCTGGCATGACTCCACGCGGGGCAACCCAGTGGCGCGCCTTCATTAAACGCCAGTTGCGACTCCTCCGGGTAAGGGCTGCGAGCGTCGTTCTTCGACGACACTATTGGGCCGATTGGGAGGGCCTGAGAAACCGATACGCCGGCCAGCGTGCGTTCCTCATCGGCAACGGTCCAAGTCTGAACCTCACTCCACTGCACCGGCTGAAGGGTGAGGTCACGCTCTGCTTCAACCGCTTCAACATGTTTCTTGAGCGGCTGGATTGGCGGCCATCCATGTACATGGTCGTGGATGGTCTCGTCGCCAAGGATATGGCTCATGAGATCAATGATATGATCCACCTGGTGGAGCATGCCTTCTTCACGCGGTACTCCAACGCGACCGGGCTGGACTTCAAAGGATTCATCGCTCAGCGCCACAACGTTCACTGGATGCTGCCGGCAGCTTTGCATAGCCCGTTCGATTTCCACCTACCGGTGGTAAACGCAGGTGGTTCAGTTGCCGTTGCGGGCATCCAAGTGCTTAAGCACCTCGGGTTCAGCGAGATATTTCTCGTCGGTGTGGACATGAACTACCGAATTCACAAGGACGTCGAGGTGCTGGCCGGCAATAGCATCCGTGCCACGAAGGACGATGATCCGAATCACTTCGATCCGCGCTATTTTGGCGCCGGGCGGGCGTATCACCAACCTGATCGACGCATTGTACAGAACATCATGCGGTCGTTCGAGCGCATCGCGGCGGCAATGGAGGGCACAGACTGCCGTGTGTACAATGCGACGGTTGGTGGCCGGCTCGAGTGTTTTCCGAGGGTCGCGTTCGAGGCGCTCTTCGATGGGCAGGACGGCGCCCTACGATTCAAAGAAGCGTTTGCCTATACAACCGGGCTGGACTTTGACGCGGAGCGCGCCGCCGTCGAGGGCGGGGCGGTGGAGAGGATGCTGGGGCTTCCTCAGGAGGACACCCCAGCGGAGATTGGGCGGCTCATCTACACGCACCTTCCGCTCGGGCCACATTGTGGCTGCGTATTCTTCGTAAACCGGAAGCTACTGGAGGGTGCGGCGACATTCCGGGAATCATGAACTTCCTTGCAAGGCAGGTTCGCAAGTCCGTCAATATTGCCAAGACGCTCCTTTCGCTTGACCAGAACACGCGGCGTTGGAATGCATTGCGTAACGCATACAGGGGACAGCGCGTATTTCTCATCGGTAATGGACCAAGCCTGAACGAAACGCCGCTTTTCCTGCTCAAGGGTGAGTTGACTCTCTGCTTCAACAGGTTCCATCTGATGCACGAACGGTTGAGTTGGAGCCCACATTTCTACATGTGCATCGATCCGGCGGTATTGCCAGAGATGGCGCCAGAGATCAACCAGCACGCTCCTCTATACAGATATGTCTGCGTCCACTCACTCCATGCCGGGGCGATCATCAAGCGTGACAACGTCCTCTTGATGCACCCTGTGGCGCGAGTCCCCTATTTTTCGTGGCGTTTGCCGCTTTTTGCCTCTGGCGGCACCGTGGCGTATCCGGGACTGCAAATGCTTTTTTTCTCCGGGTTTAGCACGATCTATCTGGTAGGGGTAGATCAGAACTACGTGATACACGAAACCGCGACGCCGACGACCGGAATACGCGTCGAATCACAGCATGATGATGATCCGAACCACTTCGACCCCCGGTATTTCGGTAAGGGCCGAACGTATCACCAGCCGGTTGAAGCTACGCGGCTGAGGATGACCCGTGCGTTCACACGGGTCCGTGACATTGCCGCGGAACGCGGGATCGTCATAAAGAACGCTGGTGCAGGCGGGCAGTTGGAGATATTCGACCGGGTAGACCTCCACAGCCTGTTCGCTTTCTCGCGAGATCAGGAATACAAGCTACTCGCGGAGTCTGTGTCAGACGCCTGCCGGCCCGAGAAGCTCCGCACGTACATGGAGGACGGCAGGGTCGAGCAGGACTTGGCGCCTGACATCAGCGACGGGGTGCTTTTGGTCGAGCGCGAAGTGGGCAAGAAGTGGATTCCCCGGCTTATCACGCGCTATGTGCCATTCGGTCCGATCCGGGGGCGTTATCTGTTTGTCCGGCGCGAGGAGCGGCGCGCGTTAGTGGCGCGGCATTTTGAATAGAGCGAACGTGGTACGCGTCGATCGGTTCTTGAGGTACCGGCGAGGTATGCGCGGCGTGATGCAGTTGATTGCGGTTGCTGTTGTGGGGGCATCGAGCACTGCGTGTGCAGCGCGCGCCGACGAGCAGCGGACCTCGGTCGGGCAGGAGGCGGGGACATTGCGAGAGCTGGGGCTGCGACGCGGACTCCTGATTGGCACCGTGGTACGGGGGCCTCATCTGAGCCGCGAGGAGGAGCCCGAGTACCGCGACATCCTTGCGTCGGAATTCAGTTTGCTGACCGCGCCGTGCTACTTCCGGGGGGTTCAGCCCGCGCCGGGCCACTTCGACTTCAAGGAGTGCGACAGGATTGTCGAGTTTGCTAACGAGCATAGTTTGCAGGTCCGCGGGCACACGCTCGTCTGGGGCAATGCGCTCCCTGGTTGGCTCGATACACTGTCGGACGTCGCTCTGTGGCGAGCGCTTCATCACCATGTGTCCACTGTGGTGTCGCGATACCGTGGGCGAATGTTGGCGTGGAGCGTTGTGAACGAAGCCGTCAATCCTGATGGCGGAGCACACGTTGGCATCATGTATCGCGACACGAGCTTCTGGTTCAGGCGTCTGGGTCCAACCGTGTACGACTCTGCGTTCTGGTGGGCGCGTCGGGCTGACTCGACGGCCGCGCTATTCTACAATGACCATAGCATTGAACGCTCCCGAGCGTGGGGTATCGCCATCTATGATTTTGTAGCCGGGCTCAAGAGACGACAGGTACCAATCACCGGTGTGGGTCTTCAGTTTCATTTAAGGATCAACACGGTCCTGGACACGGTGCGAATACGGGCGGATATGGAACGGCTAGCTGCGCTGGACCTGAACATCCATATCACGGAACTGGATGTTCTCATCGGGCACAGCCCGGCGACGGCGGATGAATTGATGCGGCAGGGCCGCCTGTACCGAACCGTATTGAGCCTTTGCCTGGCGGTGTCGAGATGTACGGCTTTCTCGGTGTGGGGCTTTACCGATCGCCGGCAGTCGCGCGCGAGCGTAACGTGGGAAGATGATCCACTCATATTCGATCGCGAGTATCGACGTAAGCCTGCGTACCGCGCTTTGTGGGCGGAGTTGAGCAACGGCAGATGAATACCCGAGACCGGAGCGGCAAGCATGGATCAACATAGCCTGGACTTGACCACAGATCATAACCCGAGCCTTCGCGACGGTAGGTGAGTGGGAGCGATCCTCCTGCCAACGGCTCATTTCTCGGAGCGCCGGTGCGCCGAAGCCGGTGCTTCTGAAGCGCGTCGTCGCCCACTCCGCGTCGGCGGCGCTGACCGTGGACCCTGTGCGGTCCTGGCGATTGCGTTCTGACGGGTGGTGCGGAACCGGCCGTGACGCGGGGGGTCGAGAATGACGGCGCGGCGGGAGCGGCGCCGGGAGTTGTGGGCATCGCTCGGCGCAGTCGGCGTCAGAGCCTGGCATTCACCGACGATGATGACGTGGGGAAGCTTCCTCACGCGGTCGCTCAGCATCGTTGTGGTGCTGCCGCTCATCCTCACCCGACTCTCGGCGGCAGAGGTGGTGGTCTGGTATCTCTTTCGATCGTTCATCACGCTGCAACTCCAGGCGGATCTAGGGTTCAGTCCTACCTTCACACGCGTTATCGCATTCGCGCTCGGTGGGCTGGACGACACGCAACTGCGCGATCTGCGCCGGCCGGTCCCCGTCCCGGACGGAGCGGAACCAAACTGGCGAGCGGTGGAGCGGATCTGCGGGACCATGCGCGTGATCTACACGCGTTTGACGGGGCTCGCGACGCTGCTGCTCCTCACGGTGGGCACGGTGACCGTGGCACGTCCGATCGGATTCCTGGAGGAACCCGGCACAGGATGGGTGGCATGGGGCGTCGTGGTCGCCGCCTCCATGGTTATCCTGCGCGGCAACATGTACAGTGCGTACCTGCAGGGGCTGAACCGGGTTGCGCTGGTACGCCGGTGGGAAACCCTCACGAACGCTGGAATGATCGGCACGACGATCCTGGTGCTGCTTCTCGGTGGCGGACTACTGGGGCTCGTGGTGGCGCATCAAGGATGGATGGTCCTGAACGTGGTGCGCAACTGGATGCTCGCCCGGCACGTGGTCGGCGGACGGTTTCGGGAGTTCACCGACCGGCGCGTGCACTCGCGAATCATGGAGGCGGTCTGGCCCAGCGCGTGGCGGAGCGGACTGGGCACGCTGATCGGGCAGGCGCCGGTACAGTTCAGTGGCATGGTGTACGCCCAGATCGGCGACGCCAGTCGCGTGGCAGCCTACCTGTTCTCGATGCACCTGCTGACGGCGATTCGGAATTTCTCCATGGCGCCGTTCTACTCAAAGATTCCGACGTTGGCCAGGCTTCGGGCCCGCTCGGGCTTGCAGGAGCTAGTACGCGTATCGATGCGAGGAATGCGACTGGCACACTGGACCTACGTCGTGCTCTTCGTCGGTGTCGGGCTCGGCGCAAGGACGATTATCCGATTGATCGGGAGCAACGTCGATTTCGTTCCGGTATTCCTGTGGGCCCTGTTCGGTGCCGCTGCATTCGTCGAGCGGTATGGCGCGATGCATCTCCAGTTGTACAGCACGACCAATCACATCGTCTGGCACATTGCGAACGGGGTGACGGGGATTGCGTTCGCGGTGATCGCGGCGGTGCTATTTCCGGCCATAGACTGGTACGGCTTCGCGGTCGCCTATCTGGCGGCGTATCTTGCGTTCTATGCGCCATACACGGCACGTCTGTCATATGAGTCGATGAAGACCACGTTCCTCCGTTTCGAGCGCTCCGTGGTGCTCGGGCCAGCGGCCTTCGTGGTCGCGTACGTGGTGGCTGTCGCTGGGTTCTCATGGTGAGGATGGAGGCTTAGACAGGGTTTGACGACTGGTCACGAAGCGCTAGACGAAGCGACCCGGAGTCGAGGCTCTGAACGCTGGAGCCTGGGCCCGTTCACCCAGCGCCCGCGCGCCATGCCTTGTCACGTGGCGAGGGAGCGGAAGCTGGAGCGGCAGCTTGCCGAACTGGCTAGGGCCGGGTCCCATCGCAGTCCGTCGTCGACCGGCGCCTGTTCGCACTGGCAGCTGACGAAGTAATGCAATCGGCGCCGTGCTTCATCCGGACCCGCATGCCGCTCTGGTCGGTTGCGAGTGGGCGGTCTTTCCTCGTTTCCCGGCACGAACCGCTTCCGCCAGATGTCCAATGAGGCGACTTCGCCGGAGGTTGGGCCGCGCGGTGCGCCGACTGCTAGAGGTGATTGCGCCACGGCTGGCCGCGCGTGTCGTGCGGCGACGCCTTCTGCGAGAGCCGGTAGGCTTGGCCATGCGACACGAGCCTGAACTGCGCCTACTTCCCGATCTCGTCCGCTCGAACGCCTTCGCCGTCGACGTTGGTGGAAACCTCGGGAAGTACACCGTCGTGTTGTCCGGTCTGTGCGGTCCATCTCGGGTGGTCTGCTTCGAACCGCTGCCCATGTACGAGCGACAGTTGCGACGCTTGTTCCCCGATGCCAGTATCGTGCGCACGGCGCTCTCGAGCAGTGAAGGTCGGAGGACCCTCTGGACACCACTTGTTTCGGGCGTTCCCATGCCGGGCCGCTCAACGGTTGAGCCAAATGTTCAGGAGAGGCAGCAGACCGGAGTTCAGGGAATCGACGTTGCAGTGACGACCCTGGACGCATACGCAGCGGGACACGATCTCGCCCCGATCGGCTTTGTCAAGATTGACGTCGAGGGCCACGAGCTCGAGGTCCTGCGGGGCGCAAACGAGGTGCTCGAGCGGCAACGACCCCGACTCCTGATCGAAGCCGAACAGCGGCATCACTCGTATCCGCTGCAGCGCGTGTTCGATGAGGTTCTGAGACACGGCTACGCAGGGTACTTTGTGGACATGCGTGAGCGTACAGTGCGCCCGTTGACCGCGTTTGACCACCCTGTTCATCAGGTCCTCGCAAACCACCGGACGCGTTTGTACGTTGCGAACTTTATCTTCGTTCCTGAGGAAGAGGCGGAGACGCTTCGACCAGCACTTCAGCAGCGCCTTCTCCGCGCAACGTGGGAGGGCGACTGAAAGCGATCGAACTGACTGCGGCGTGGCGGAAGACGTTGACGATTCTCCGGGAGGAGGGGGGGGCGACGTGGCTAAATCGGGCGGCCCGGGCGGTGATCGTTCGCCTCCGGCGCCTGTTTCGTGACGATTCGGCGAACAGGGAGCGCTGGCATCGGCTTCGGGGAAGGTTTGCCGGGCAGCGGGCGTTTCTGTTGGGGAATGGACCGAGCCTGAACCGCACTCCGCTGCATCTCCTTCGGCACGAAGCCACGATGTGCTTCAATCGGTTCGACCTGATGTTCGAGCGCGTTGCTTGGCGTCCGACGATGTACACTGTCATCGACGATCGCGTCGCCCGGGACACCGCCGAACAGATAAATGAGACCGTGCGAAACGTCGAATTCGCGTTCTTTCCGGACCTGCATCCGTACAATGTTGACTTCACGCGGTTCATCGTGGCTGGCAACAACGTCTATTGGCTGCACCTGGACAGTCTGTCGTTCCGAGATGATCTGCCGCGGTGCGGAATCAACAAGACGGTCGCGAACGTTGGCCTTCAGATCCTTGGTTACCTCGGCTTCACGGAGATTTACCTGCTCGGGGTCGACTTGCACTATCAGCGGCAGGGGAGTGTAGTCATTCACAATCCCCGTGACCTCACGGCTACCGCGGACAATGATCCCGATCACTTCGATCCGAGGTACTTCGGCGACGGGCGGCAGTATCATCAGCCACGTATGGACGAGACGTTCGAGAGGTTCTGCGAGGGCAGAGAGTTCTTCGCGTCCCGCGGCGTGGAGATCATGAACGCGGGGGTGGGTGGCCGGTTGGAGCTGTTCCCGAGGGTCGAATTGCGCGCTCTGTTCTCCGAGGTCGACCCTTCGACGGAGCTTTGCTGGCTGCTCGAGCCTGTGGGGGTACGGCCGGTGGGCAGGTCGCTGGCGGAGACGTTTCCGCATGCGAGGCGAATCGCCGACCCGGGGGAGTGGGATGCTGCCGCCGCCCACGTACTAACTTCCGCCGCGGTGGGCGCCAGGGTCGTGCCGCGCGCGGTCTTCACACATGTGCCGCTCGGGCCATTTGGGGACGAGTACGCCTTCGTCCGCCGTGCGGGCATCCCGCATCGCTGACGGCCGTCGCATGAAGGGTCGCTGGCACTACCTTCGGACCATCGGCCACCGCGAACTGACGGCGCAGCGGGTCTGGGCGGCCGCCGTTCGCAGGGTTCGACACCTGCCCAGCTGGATCACTTGGCATCTGCCGGGGGGCGGGGGACGGCACGCGCGAGCCCGCTTGGCGGCGTACCGCGACCGTCACGCGGGCGAGCAGTGTCTCATCGTCGCGAACGGCCCGAGCGTTCGAGGAATGGATCTCAAGCCGGCCCACGGAATGGTGGTCATGGGGATGAACCGCGGGTACAGACTTCGGGAGACGCACGGCATCGATCTCACCTATCTCGTGGCGATCGATGTCGCGTCGCAGATTCGGTATGTGGCGCGGGAGATTGCGGCAGCGCCCGTATCGGCTCGGTTCGTCAACTGGAGCGGGAGGCGCTACTTTCGGCCTGGTGAGGAAGTGGAGTATCTGAGGTTGACCTTTCGGCCCGGGTTTCACGGTGACGTCACCTCCGGGATTTACGGAGGGCACTCGGTCACGTACGCCTGCCTGCAACTGGCGTTTCACATGGGGTTTACCAAGGTCATTCTTGTCGGCAAGGACCACTCATACGCGGAGTCCGGGACTCCGACTACGGTGGTCGTAGCGACCGGCCTGGAGGACAATCATTTCGTCGGCGACTATTACCGACCCGGAGAAGTCTGGAGGATTCCGGACTACAAGGGGGAGGAGTTGGCGTACCGGTGGGCGCACAACGCCTTCCGCCGGGCTGGCCGGGAGATCCTCGATGCGACGGTAGGCGGACGGCTGAACGTGTTTCCGAAGGCCGACTTCCTGGACGCGATCGCTAGGCGCTAGGCGCGTTGTGATCTCGTATGCGCTCCTGTCGCGGGTTGACCTGATTGTCGAGCGTGACGACCCCCGCTTCCGGAACGTAGTTGTCGGAACTCGCTCCGGCGGCTCGTGACTAAGGCGTTTCAAGAACGTTGACTTTCGCGACCTAATACTGCTCCGCGGGGACGGATGGGAATCCGGCTTCTCGTCATTTCATATTTCACACTCTATCAGTTCGCCCCCGGACTGGCACAGCTGACCGGGCTTGCCTTGTTCCACGGGCTGCTGATAGTACCAGCGGCGACGTACGTACTGGTGCGGACCATCACAGCGCTTCAGACTGGACCACCGGTCTCAGGCAGCCGGTCGTTGGCCTTCCCCTTGGCATACGTGTTGTTGTACAGCACGCTGTACTTCCCCCGCTTTGAGAGCGGGACCGTTGCAATGTTCAACGCCGCGACACTGATCATCCACGCGCTGTTCTGGCACACCGCGTATTCGGCTTCGGTCTATCGGGAGCGCCGCCGCCGCTTCTTTCAGGATGTCTGGGCGAGCGTTGCGGTTGCGTTCATAGCGGGATTTCTCTACGCACAGTCGTACATCGGCTTCAACCTCACCCCGGGTGCGGTTCACAACCTGGCCGAGCGGGCGCCGCTGGTGCGCAGTGACCTCGACATCCCGTTGTTCGCGCTAATGGTGGGAATCCTTGGCAGCGTCCACCTGTGGCGACGAAAGAGGCTTGTGCCCAGCCTCAGGACGGTAACGTGGATCCGTTACCCGTCCGTGGCGGCCGGTCTTGCCCTAGTCATGTTCTGCCTGTTTGGATTGCTGATGTACGGCCGGCGCACCCCGTTGTTCGCGTTCCTAGTCGTAATCGGAGTCGTGGCGCTGCCCACGAGGTGGGGCCTTCGCTCGCTTTATGCCTTTCTGGCGTTTCCGCTCATTCCCATGTTCTGGAACGCGATCGTGCCAATCCTCGTCCTGTTCACGCAAAACCCTGTGGCGAATGCGATCCTCACACGCAACACGCTGGAATCCTATCTTACGGCGACGAACCGGCTGGCTGTGTGGGTGAAGAGCATCTCGTACATCGCCGATCTGCGTGTCCAGCACCTATGGGGCTATGGCGGAGCTCCGCCGGCCGTGCTTGAGAGCCGAACGGAGTGGAGCCATGTACACAACGCCTACATGCAAATGGTGTTTGACGCCGGCTTGATCACACTCGCGCTCGCGGTGATCCTTATGCTGCGGATGTACCGGCAGTTGAGCGTGCTTGTCCAGGTGGGCAGCTATCGCGGCGACGCGCTAGCCCTATTTGGCGCCTTCATCGGTTGGCTGTTACTGTCGGGAGTTGAGCCCGCGCTCCGCTCTGTATCGGCAATCCATCTGTTCTTCATTCTGCTAGTGTCGTGCGTAGGCAATCTGTACCGAGAAACGACGCCGTCGCCGCTGGGCCGTCGGCCAATCGTGCTCTATGTTCCGCGAGCGCCTCGCGAGGCGCTGGCCGCACACACCGTTCGCAGTGAAGGAATCATGAAATGAGTCACCTACAGCAATATCCCGAATCCACGGGCCAGCGCCGGCGAGAGCTCGTGGCACTCGGTGAGGATGACCGAGCCGACTTCTCACTATTGGGGACAATGGCGTTCGTGCTGCGGCACGTGCGTCTGCTGTTCGTGATTCCGTTGGCGTGCGCGGTGCTGGCATTGGTGCTGGCCCTCATCCTCGGCCGCTCGTACGACGCGATGTCCCAAATCCTGCCCGAAAGGGCAAGCGTTACGGGACTCGACCGCTATTCATCACTGGCGAGCCAGTTCGGTGTTTCGCTGCCGACGGGTCTTGCCAGCCAATCGCCGGAGTTTTACGGCGCAGTGGCCAGATCGCCGGAATTGCTGCGCTCGTTGGCGAATTCGCGATTCGAGTTCAGTGAAGATGGAGAGCGCATTGAGGGGACGCTGATTGAGCTGTTTGGCATCGAGCGCCCAACGCCACATCGCACCCAACTTGGGGCTATTAAGTACCTGCAGGGAGCGATCAAGACCTCCTCGGACCCGGCAACCGGTATTCTGGAAATCCGAACGAACGCCCAGTGGGCTCCTCTGGCGGAGAAGATCAACCGGCGGCTCCTGGAATTGATAGCCGAGTTCGATGACCATCGCCGCCAGCGCCTGGCGTCGGCCGAGCGGACATTCATCGACGGGCGGTTGGTGCAAGTCGCGGGAGAACTGCGGGCCGCGGAGGCGGACTTGCGCCAGTTTTTGGAGCAGAATCGCGACTACGACAGGTCGCCACAGTTGACCCTGACCGTGGACCGACTGCGGCGGGCAGTTGCCTTGCGCCAGCAGGTCTACACCGGTCTCGCGCAAGCACTTGAGCAAGCGCGAATCGAGGAGGTGCGGAATACCCCGCAGTTGACCATCGTGACCCAGCCAGAGGGCACGGCAGAGCGGCCGCGGCTGAGGCGCAGCATAATTGTCGGCGGACTGATTGGAGTAGTGCTAGCGGTTCTGCTTTCGCTCGCCCGGGAATGGCTCACGCGGGAGAGACTCCGCAACCCCGACGATTACGCCACGTTGCGTGATGTCGGGATCGGCGGGATCTACAAGGCAATCGTCGGCCGACATCCCAGATCGCGATCGGCGGGGCATGAACCTGAATGAGCGAAAGGTTGGCGCGCGCAGCGTCGGGGCGACTTCCGGTCTGTTGGCCGAGGTTCGGGATAACGTTATCATGGGCCAACCGAGCCCGGACGATGGCGCCGTCGCCGAGAGTGGCGAGACGCTACCACGCCTTCCGATTCGCTACCGCGTCGCCAGCACCACAATGGTCGGTGCGGCCGCCAACACCTGCCGCACGGCCGCGAAGATGGGTGCAACGTTGCCGCCTGGTACACAGTTAAGGAATAGGAACGGGCTCCTGGTGCGCGCAAGCGTTTCGAGGAATGGATCGCATGCCGGCCCGCGGAATCGTGGCGTACCGCTGCAAGCGGCGAGCCGGCGCACAGGAAGTGGTCGATAGACAGTGTCGTGCTCTAATCAGCCGCCAACGGGAGCCCGACCCTGGCCAACTCATTGAGGGTGGCGGTCGCGTCTGGAAGGGGGAGTGCAATGAAGTTTGCCACGTACGATGAACTGCCGTGGTGCTCGATGTTCTGGTGAACTGGCGGGCGGAAGGCGGAGATGGGAGCTATGGCATCGCGTTCTGGTGGTAGAAAGTAGAGCGCGTAGCCGAGACGCTCCAGAGCGTCAAACGTCGCTTGAATGGGCGCCTCGTGATGCCTCTGCTCGATCTCAATGATGAGATTGGGGCGGCAGCGACGTAGCACATCGACCGCACCTCGAAGCAGATTGTTCTCGTGCCCTTCAACGTCAATCTTCGCAAAGCCAACGTCGGGAATCACGCCGCGGGCGTGGAGATCATCAAGGCGGTCAACGACGACCGTGACTGCCTCGGCTTCGGTTCCGCGGATCGCCTCGAGGGTCGCACGGGACGTCTTCGCTGTGCTCCCGACAATCGGGATGGATAAGACGCCCGTCCCGGCGCGGTCGGAAAGGGCGATAGGAAGAATCTGTGACCGAGGAAACATCCGCCGCAGCTCTGGCAACTTCGAGGGGAGCGGTTCGAATCCGTAGAGATTCGCTGGCCCAGCGACGTCCTCCAAGAAAATTGCGTAGAGTCCATAATGCATGCCCACGTCGAGGACCGCCCGGTCCGGCTGGACGAGTACGGGAAGCGCTCGAAGTTCGCGGTCTCCAATGAATCCCGGCCAGAATCGGTGCATCCTGATGACTGTCTGCTTCAATGCCGACGGCGAGACGGAGACTAGTATTCGCCGACCGATGCTCCGTATGGACATGGCGAGCCCTGCCGAATTCAGAGAGTAGCGGCGGTGCCACCACAAGCGCCGGCGAGGCAGAGTCCTTGCATCTCCATCCTCGCCCCTCTTTCCTTTCACCTGCCACCTGTGGCACCAGGCGGGCAAAAGTTGGCGCCGTACCCCAAGATCGGTCAAGGGATTGCGGTAGCTGTCGGCGCGGCGGGTGAGGATTTGCCGAGCCCTGCGTCGACGCCTCCTTGTCCCGGTGCGTCCGTGGCAGGGAGTTGGGCTGACTGGCGAACGCCATCGAGCGGGGCAATAATCGATGGCCTTGGAGGGCACGGCATGACGTTTAGCACGGATCGAATGCGTACCCTGTTCCGTCAGGAGTCCTCACATTTCTGGTTCGCGGGCCGCCGGCAGCTGGTGACGGAGGCGCTGGAACGGTACCTCGACCCGGGTGCGGGGTTGGTCGTTGATCTCGGTTGCGGGACGGGGGCCCTTTGTGAGCGCCTCCTCCAGCGCGGCCATGAGATCGTCGGCCTGGATTATCTCCGCGACGGCATCGGCGTCACGCGGGAGAACGGCGGCGGCGCTTCCCTCGCGCAGGCGGACGCGCTGGCCGTTCCCATACGCTCGGCGAGCGTCAGCATCGTGCTGCTCCTGGACGTGCTCGAGCACCTGGACGATGACGCAGCGCTCGCCGAAGCTGTACGGATCCTGAAACCGGACGGCGTCTTGCTGGTGACCGTGCCCGCCTATCCGTTCCTCTGGAGCTACCGGGACGAGGCGGCGGGGCACCGGCGGCGCTACACCCGGGCGACCCTCGAGGCCGTGCTCCGGCGCGCCGGCTTCGTGATCGAAGCGGTTCGATACTACCAGTGCCTGTTGTTGCCGGGCGTGATCGCCAGCCGCATCTTGGGACGGCGGGGGCCTGCGCAGCGGGATCGGGAAGACATGCCCGCCGAATGGTTGAACCGGCTCTTCGGCTCCGTGACCCGTCTCGAGCTGACGCTCGGCCGGTGGGTTCGCTGGCCCGCGGGGTCGACGCTCTTCGCCATCTGCAGGACGCGGTGACATGGAGCTTCTGCTGTTCTCCGCTGATCCCACGTTCGTGCGCGCCGCCACGGCGGCCGGCGTGGACGGCGTGATCGTGGACTGGGAGCATCGCGGGAAGGCCCGGCGACAGCGTGACGCGGATACGCAGATCAACCGGGATACGCTCGACGATCTCGTCGCCGTGCGACGGGCCACCCAGGGGCGGGTGATCTGCCGCATCAACGGCCACTACCCAGGCACGAAGGACGAGGTGGAACAAGCCATCGGAGCTGGAGTCGACGAGATCCTCCTGCCGATGGTGTATGAGCCGAGCGAGGTCGAGGTGACACTGAAGGCCGCGGACGGCACGTGCGGCGTCGGGATCATGATCGAGACCGAGGAGGCGGTGTCGAACGCGGCTGCATTGGGGCGCATGCCGATCTCCCGGGCCTACATCGGTCTTAACGACCTGGCAATCGAACGGGGCAGCGCCAACCTGTTCGAGGCGGTCGCGGACGGCACGGTCGAGCGCGTCATTTCGCTGCTGGAGGTCCCGGTCGGGTTCGGAGGCCTGACCTTGCCCGATCGGGGCTCTCCAATCTCTTGCAGGCTGCTGATCGGCGAGATGGCCCGGCTGAGCTGCGCGTTCAGCTTTCTGCGGCGCTCGTTCCATCGCGACGTGGAGGAGCGGCAGCTGCCGGAGGCCGTTCGTTCGATCCGGTCCGCACTGGCTGCGGCGCGGCGGCGACCCGCGGTGCAGGTGACCGAGGATCGCCGAGCCCTAGCGGCCGCGATCCACGACTGGTCCAGGCCGGCCGGACGCGCCACCGGTGGCTGACGGCACACACGTCGCCGAAGCGCGAATCCTCGTCTCCGGGGCCAGCGGCTTCATCGGCGCCAACTTGGTGCGTGCGCTGCGCGCACGGCGAGCATCCGTCCAGGCCGTGGTACGGGCCGGCTCCGCCGGGTGGCGTCTCCGCGGCCTCGACGACCTGGCCCTGCACGACGGTGACCTCACCGACCGCCGGTCGGTCGAGGCGATCGTGTCCCGCGTCAGGCCGGACGCGATCGTGCACCTGGGAACGCCGAGCGGACATCCCCGCGGGGCCGGTGAGCGGGACACCCTGCTTCGGGCCAGCGTCCTGGGCACGCATCATCTGTTGGAAGCGGCGTGCGAGGCCGGCGTGAAGCGGTTCGTCCACGTCTGCAGCTCCACCGTGTATGGGCCGGGCAGCGCGCCCTACCGTGAGAGCGACCCGCCGGCACCAACGAGCTTTCGCGGCGCCGCCAAGGCGGCCGCCGCGCAGCTGTGCCGCAGCGCCGTCGTCGCGGGCCAGCCGGTGGTGGTGGTGCGGCCGTTCGTAGTGTATGGCCAATGGCAGGCGCGCGACCGCTTTATACCCACTGCCATTCGCGCGGCTCTCCGCGGCCGGCCGATGGCGCTCACGGTGCCGGGTTTGCGGCGCGACTGGATCCACGTCTCGGACGTGGTGGAGGGTTGCCTGGCCGCCCTGGTGGTTCCCGATATTGTGGGGGAGGTCATCAACCTCGGCACCGGGCTGGACCACAGCAATGAGGAGGTCGTCGAGCTGGTGGAAGACGTCACGGGACGTCGCATTGCTGCTGCGCCGGGCGCGTATCCAACCCAACCGTCCGATCGGCCCGAGTGGCGTGCCGACATCTGCAAAGCCGGCCAACTGTTGGGCTGGTCCCCGAGGCACGATCTCCGGTCCGGGCTGGAGGTGACGGTCGAATGGTTCCGCGCCCACGAACGGCTGTTCGCGCAGGCATGAACGGGCCGGTGCGATCTCGCGCGTGGTTGTCCGTGACCGTGGTGGTGCCGGTCTACCGCAACGCAGCCACCCTACGGGTGCTGCACGCATCGCTCCGCCGCGTACTCCACGCGGCGGCCCCCGCCGCGGACATCCTGTTCGTCGATGATGCCAGCCCGGACGACTCGCTGTCCGTGCTCGAGTCGCTGGCGCGCGAGGACCCACGGGTCGGGGTCCTGCGCATGGTCCGGAATGCGGGACCGCACCGCGCCGTCCTCGCGGGGTTGGCGCACGCCCGAGGCGCCGCCGCCGTCCTCATGGACGCGGACCTGCAGGATCCGCCGGAAGCGGTGCCGGATCTGCTCGCCGGCCTTAGGGAGGGCTACGATGCAGTCTTTGCGGGCCGGCGCGGACGCTACGAGGCGGGCGATCGTCTGCTCGTCTCACGGGCGTACAAGCGGCTCATGTCCGTGATCGCCGGCACCCCGCCGGATGCCGGCATGTGCGTCGCCGTGAGCCGGCGAATGGTGGATAGGCTGATCGAGTTTCGGGCCCCGCGGCCCAACGTCGTGGCGATGATCGGTCTCTCCGGCCTGCCGTTTACGTCCCGTCCCGTGACTCGGAACCGTCGGCCCGTCGGAGCATCCGCGTTTAGCGCCTGGCGGCGTCTCCGGACGGGCGTCAGCGCCCTGACGTGGGCGTGCGTGTGGCGGCTCGCTCCCGCCCTGCGTCGGGGTGGGACCGGCGCCGCAGCCGCCGCGCCAGCGCGCGCGGTGTCGACAGCGAGCGCGCTCGAGGACGCCCCGAGATGAAGCCGGGGGCCATCGAGCGGCACAACCGCACGCAACACGACTACTTCGAGCACACCCTGAAAGCGACGATGGTGCCGAGGGCCACGCCCTACGTGGAGCGCCACGTGGACGAGCTGGTTGCCTGTGTCGGCATGACGCCCGCGGACCGCGTGCTGGAAGTGGGGTGTGGCATGGGACGGTACACGCTGCCGCTCGTTGCCCGCGGGTACCAGGTGTCGGGCATGGACCTGACCCAGGCCCTGCTGGACCGGCTGCGTGAATACGGAGGAGGGTTGGACGTTCCGTTGTACTGCGCGGACGTCCTGAACCCTCCCGGGGAGCTGCTCGGCCGGTTCGATGTCGTCTGCGGCCTCTTCACCCTGCACCACCTGCACGACGTTCCGTCGTGCATGGGGGCGATGCGGCGGCTGTTGCGCCCCGGCGGGCGGATAGCGTTTCTCGAGCCCAATGCTTGGAACCCCCTGTACTACGTCCAGATCGCCGTCACGCCGCGCATGACGTGGCAGGGAGACAAAGGGGTGGCGCGGATGCGGAAGAGTGTGGTCCTGCCGGCGATGCGGGAAGCGGGATTCACCGATCTGACGGTCCGCCGGTTCGGGTTCTTTCCGCCGTTCGTCACGAATCGCTCCTGGGGGAGAGCACTGGAGGGGCTCCTGGAGCGATTTCCGCCATGGCGCCCCTTCCTGCCGTTCCAGCTGTTCGCCGGGCGGCGCCCGCCCCGGAGGTGAGCGTCGAAGCGGATGACGGGGTGATCGCGCGTATGGCGCGAGCGCCGTCGTTGCAGGTCGCGAGTGTGGCCGTTGGCGCGTTCGCCCTCGTAGTCATCCTGCTGCACGATCCATGGGACCAGCCACTCCTGCACGACCGCGCATACTTCGTGTACATGGCGCAGGCGTTGCTGCGCGGCGAGCCGTTGTATGCGGCCACCACCCTCGGATACGCGCCACTCGCTGCGCTTTTCTCTGCGGCGGCAATGATGGCGGGCGCGCTGGTCGGCGTGCCCGACTATGTGGCACCGCGGCTCCTCGCCGTTCCGCTCGCGGCGGCGAGCGCAGGATTGTTGTGTATGGCGGTGGCGCGCGCCGCTTCAAACGTCTGGACCGGCGTGGTCGCCGGAGCGACTTTGACCACCTTCGATCAGTTCAACGTATTGGCCGCGGCGAATCTCGAGCCCAAGATTCTCGTGCTCTTTCTGTCACTCCTGGCAGTGACGGCCGCCCAGGCGCGCCGCTGGTGGATGGTGGGCTTGTGGTCATCGCTGGCGGCCATGGCCTGGCAACCGGCCGCCGTGGTGGGCCTGGCGATGCTCCCGTTGGTCATCGCCAACCGGGAGCGATCCGCCTGGCGTTCCCTGGGGGAATTCCTGCTGGGCGGGGTGCTGGGGTTGATGCCCGTTCTACTCTATCTCCTTGCTACCGCGCAACTCGATGACTTCGTCCGTCAGGCCGTGCTGTTCAAGCTGCACTCGCGCCCGGAGATCGTGGGGGGGGAAGCACCCAATCCGTTGAGAATGTCGCTCATTTTGACGGTCGCGGTGGGTCCCCCCGCCGTGCTCGTCCTGCCGAGTGCGGTTGCCGGTGTGGGAGCATTCATCTGGCATGCTGTCCGTCAACCGATCAGCCAGGCTCAAGGCATCCTCCAGTCCTCGGGGGGAGGGCTCGTGCTCCTGACGGTTGCCTGGATGGCGTACGCGACTGTGTCCACGTTGACACGGGCGGAAGGTCAGACATCCTCCGACGTGATTCCCTTCCTGTACCTCGTCGCGTTCTGGTGCGCCTATGCCTTCCATGCGCTGGCGAACCGTGCACCCGGCGTGGACCAGCGCACGCGGAGGCGACGCATTCCTTTGCTTCCGGCCGTTGCGGCATTGGTTGGGCTGGTCGCCCTGGGAAGGGCCGCGGCGTACCGCGTGCGACTCCCGCTGGAACAGCAGGTGCGCGTGATCCGCCATGGCGTACAGGATAGGGCATTTCTCGCGATCAACTTACCGGAGTACTACGCGATTACCGGCTCCAGGTCGCCGTGGCGTTCCATGTACATCACACCGTACTTCATGCAGTTCTGGGAGCGGCAGGTGGGGATTTCCTGCCGGGATCTGCAAGAGGCTATACGACGAGGGCGGTACGAGCGGATCTTCGTCCGCACGGAGAGCCGTTGGAGCTCGGGGTGTCTCCCGGAGGTCGTCAGGTGGATCGAGAGGCGATACGTTCGATTGCCCGCCACGACCGGGTTTGGCTACGACGTGTCCTGTGGCACGGCCGCGCTTCTTGGAGTGTCGCACGGCGTTGGCGCGTCGCCGGGCGCACGCGAATGGGCGCGGTGCGCCCTGAGGAAAGTCGTGTGGGGCTACCAGTTTGACAACAGCGGCGAGATGCTCTCGTACGGCCGGGCGTTGGACGCTACGCCCACGGAGGGCCGGCCCTGAGGTACAACTCCTCCGCCGCGCGATATGCCTCGCCCAGCACGCGTTCCGACCAGGATTGGTTCTCGACATACCACGCTACGGTCTCACGCAGTCCGGTGTCCAGATCGCGCCGCGGTCGCCAGCCCAGCTCTGTGTTCGCCTTGGTCGTGTCCATGGCGTAGCGCCAGTCGTGACCGGGCCGGTCGTCGACGAACTGGATGAGCGAGTCCGGCTTGTTCAAGAGTGCCAGGATACGGCGCACGATCTCGATGTTCGGAAGCTCGGCGTTACCGGCGAGGTTATAGACATTCCCCGAATCCCCGCCGCAGAGCAGCGTCCACACGCCATCGGTCTGATCGTCCACGTGCATCCAGTCACGGATGTTGGTACCCGACCCGTACACAGGAACGGTCCGATCGGCCAGCGCCCGGGTGATCGTGAGCGGGACGAGCTTCTCCGGAAACTGGTACGGACCGTACGTGTTCGAACACCGCGCGATGACCGCATCCAGTCCGAAGGTCCGGGCGTAGGCGCGCACCAGGAGGTCAGCGCCGGCCTTGCTCGCGGCGTACGGGCTGTTCGGGGCGAGCGCCGTGCGCTCGGTGAACGGCGGGTCGTGCGGGCCTAGCGTCCCGTACACTTCGTCGGTGCTGACGTGGAGAAACCGGAGAGGGCGCTGATGGGTGTCGAGCTCCGCGCGCGCCGCCTCCAGGAGCGTCAGGGTGCCCTCCACGTTGGTCCGGACGAACGCCCGTGGGTCCATGATCGACCGGTCCACGTGCGATTCCGCGGCGAAATGGACGATCGCATGCGGAGGAGGGGTGGAGGGCGGTGACGCCGCCGGCGCCGAGCCGCCGCGGAGGAGCCGGCTCACGAGGTCTGCGTCACGGATATCGCCGCGCACGAAGCGGTAACGCCGGTCGCCGCAAGCGCCGAAGCGCCGCTCGACGTCCGCGAGGTTCTCGGGATTTCCCGCATACGTCACGGCATCGAGATTGACGATGCGCACGGAAGGCTCGCGCTCGAGAATCCGGCGGATGAAGTTCGAGCCGATGAATCCGGCACCGCCGGTCACCATCAACGTCGCGTGGTGGAAGCTCACGGTTTCCTTTCGTTGCTTGCGATGGGACGTCGAGAGCCTTCTGTTGTTGGGTCGCGGCGGATCACGACCTCATCTCTCAGGAGGGACGACGCGGTGAATGGCATACTTCTCGCCGCAGGGGCAGGTACCAGGCTGTACCCGCTCACGAACGCGGTCAGCAAGCAGCTCCTGCCCGTGTACGACAAGCCCATGGTGTACTATCCGCTCTCGACGTTGATGCTGGCGGGGATCCGGGACATCCTGGTGATCACCAGCACCGCCGAACAGGCGCTGTTCGGGACCCTGCTAGGGGACGGGTCTCAATGGGGCATCCACCTCTCCTATGCGGTCCAGCAACAGCCCGACGGTATCGCACAGGCCTTCCTGATCGGCCGTGACGTCATCGCCGAGGATGGCGTCGCCTTGATTCTCGGCGACAACATCTTCTACGGCCATGGCCTGGTGGATCTGCTCCGCCGCGCCGTGACGCGAGACGGGGGGGCGACCGTATTCGGCTACCTCGTGCGTGATCCGGAGCGGTATGGCGTCGTCACGTTCGACGGCGCCGGCCGCGCGACGAGCATCGAAGAGAAGCCCGAGCGTCCGCGTTCCTCCTGGGCCATCACGGGCCTCGGCTTCTACGACAGTCGCGTCGCCGACGTCGCTCAGGCGCTGAAGCCGTCCACGCGCGGAGAGCTCGAGATCACCGACGTCAACAACTGGTACCTCGAACACGCTGCGCTCCACGTCGAGCGCCTCGGGCGGGGCCTCGCCTGGCTGGATACTGGAACTCACGAGTCGCTGCTCATGGCGGCGAATTTCATCCACACCGTCCAGGAACGCCAGGGACTGCGCATCGCCTGCCTGGAGGAGGTCGCGTACCACATGGGCTTCATCGACGCGGAGCAGGTGCTCCGGCTCGCGGCAACGATGGAGCAAAACACGTTCGGTGACTATCTGCGACGGGTGGTGGGCCGTTGGGATGGACTCTAGCCGGGCCATGGCCGTACGTTTGCCATGACGAAGGAAAAGGTAGGCCGATGCGATGACGCGACGCGGTGCCGAGCGGGCTTCGAGCCCGCGAAGGGGTCTTCTCGCGGCTGTCAGAGCCGCCGCCTCGTCACCCGATCGCCGCGCCGAGCCCGGCGACACGACTTCGACCGCCAGCAGGGGCGTCTTGCAGTAACGCCACTCCACCCGGCCAACTCAGCAGCTCGGTCACCGCTCCGGCCGCGAAACCCCGCGCCGGTCACCCCTTCGCGTACAGGCCGAGCAGCGCCAGCACGACCGGCAGGCAGAACACGAGCGACCCTCCGGTAGCGCGGGCAAGAGCGGCGGCCATGGGACTTGATGGGGCCGCACCAGCGAGGGGCGTCATGGAAACGGCGGGTGACAGGGCGAGAAAGGGAGAAGGGAGAATCGATCCTTCGATCCCGCGCGTCGCCGTCTCGCCATCGGTGCCGAGGCGACGGCCGGTTTCACCGGCGCCGCGGTAAGCCGTGCCGAAGCTTTGGTAAGCCGTGCCCAAACTTCGGTAAGCGATTCCGCCCATTGTCGCAAGCCATGCCGAAGCTTCGGGACGCCGTGCCGACCGTCGGGGAAGCCTCGCCGAAGCTTGGAAAGGTCTTCCCGAAGCTTCGAAACGCCCCTTCGAAGCCTTCGAAATGGCTTGCCGAGGCTTCGGCAAGACCTACCGCAGCTTTGGCACGACGTTCCACAGCCCTGCGAGTGACCGCAAGCCGTGGAGTGGGAGTCGGTTACGCTTTTCCACGGGAAGCGGTGACC
>Ga0302046_10001521_pt1 | contig 21762 bp, 15 predicted proteins | sample RVTome_11_FD_200261 | JGI IMG/M metagenome (GOLD analysis project Ga0302046, IMG submission 200261) | Soil microbial communities from uranium-contaminated site in the Upper Colorado River Basin, Wyoming, United States - RVT147D111 (version 2) ...
TGTTCGCCACCTGCGCCGTCCTCGTCGTCGCCGCGAGCCTGACCATCGGGGCACCCAGCGCCCGCGGCACCGAGGAGTTGACCCTGCACTTCGTGATGTTCACCGCCACGGGCGCGCCCGTGAGGGGCCGCGCCCAGCTCGTCACGCCGGCGAAGCTCGACGCTCTCGTCGCCCAGGCGCGCGCGGGCACCCTGAGGAGGATCGAGCTCCAGGTCGGACCGGGACCGCTCGGGGACGCGCTCCGCCGCGCACGGGAGGACGGCTCGCGCTTCAGGCTCACCGCCGATGTGCGCGACCCCGAGGCCGAGACGCACCTCACGGTGAAGTTCGAGAACGTCCTCGTTTCCAGCTACCAGAGCGGCGGCGGCGGCTTGTCCCGCGATTCCGCGCGCGTCGGGATCGTCCCCGGCCAGGTGGAGGTGACCCCGCTCGCGGCGGGTCGCCCGACCGGAGCGCCCGGGTCGCTCCAGACGCCGGGCGGGCCGCCGGTCCTCCCGGGCAAGCGGCCGGGGGCGGGCAACCCCGACCAGGGCCTGGTCGCCCCCCCGCTGCCCGACCTCGAGATCCGCAAGGTGGCGCCGGCTCCCGGAGCTCCGAACGCTCTCGCCGTCACCGTGCGCAACGACGGGGTCGGGCCGGCCGGCGCCACGCAGCTCAAGCTCATTGTCCCTGCCGACGGCGGCAAGGTGCTCACCGCCCAGGCGCCGGTGCCGGCGCTGGCCGCCGGCCAGTCGACGGTGGTCAAGATCGGGGCCGGCGGGCAGCCGATCGTCGAGGCGAGCCTCCGGGTCGACGACCCCAACGTCGTCGGCGAGACCGACGAGCTAAACAACGGGTTCCACTACACCGCCGAGAAGTAGAGGAGCGGCGCTGGCGCTCAGTCGCCGCCGCCCGCGAGCAGCGGCGCCGCCTCGGCGTCGCGCCCGAGGGCGGCGAGGGTGCGGCCGAGCGCGCGGGCCGCCTCGCGGGTGGCTTCGGCCCGATCGCCCTGGCCGGCCCGGCGGATCGCCAGCGCCTCGCGCAGCAGCGGCTCGGCCTCGCCGGGCCGGCCGCTGGCGAGGAGCGCCTCGCCGAGCGGGACGAGAGCCTCGCCGAGCCGGAGGTGGTTGCCGGGCAGCCGCCGGCGGAAGATCTCCAGCGCCTCGCGCAGGGGCGGCTCGCCGCCCGCCGCGTCGCCCTGGAGGAGCCGGACGACGCCGATCCGGGTGAGGTCGACCCCGACCACCTCGTGGTCGTCGCCGTAGTCGGCCCGCTGCCGGGCCAGGGCCTCGCGGTACAGGCGCTCGGCGCCTGGAAGGTCGCCGCGGTCCTCGAGCACCCGGCCGAGGTTGTAGAGGCTCGCCGAGCGCCACGGGTGCTCGGCGGGATAGGCGGCGAGCGCCTCGCGGTACAGGCGCTCGGCGGCGTCCAGCTCGCCGCGCTCGTAGCGCAGGCGACCGAGGTCGTTGAGGTTCATCGCCACCTGCGGGTGGGCGGCTCCGAGCGTCCGCCGGCGGATCGCGAGCGCCCGCTCGAGCGCCGCCTCGGCGCCGGTCAGCTCGCCGCGCACCCGCAGCGAACGGGCGAGGTTGTTCAGCGTCACGGCGACGTTCGGGTGGTCCTCGCCCCACACTTCGACCAACACCGCCAGCGCTTCGCGGTAGAGCCGTTCGGCCTCCTCGTAACGCCCGCGGTCGTGGACCGCCAGGGCCAGGTTGGAAAGGCTCGAGGCGAGGCGGGGGTGGTTCGCGGGCAGCGCGCGGCGGCGCAGCTCCAACGCCTCGCGCAGCAGCGGCTCGGCCGCCGCCGAGTCGCCCCGAGACTGCAGCGCCAGGCCGAGGCCGTCGAGGCTGTCGGCGACCTCGACGTGCCCGGCGCCGAAGATCGCGCGGCGGAGCTCGAGCGCACGGCGGAACAACTCCTCGGCGGCGGCGTAGTTGCCGCTCCCCTGCAGCGTCAGCCCGAGCTCGCTGAGCGTCTCCGCGACCTCGGCGTGTTCCGGACCGAGCCGCACCCGCTCAAGTTCGAGCGCCTCGCGCAGCAGAGCCTCGGAGCCCGCGTAGTCGCCGAGCTGCCGCCGCAGCCGTCCGTTGCTGCGCAGGGTGCGCGCGAGCAGTGGACGACCGCCGTCTCCGAGCGCGCGCGCCCCCTCGAGCGCGCGCTCCAGCAGCGCTCCGGCGCGATCGAAGAGGCCCAGCTTGCGGTAGATCTCGCCGACGGTGTCGAGCAGGTCGACCTGCACCTCCGGCTGGCCGGAAAGATCGTCCTCGATCCGCGCCCAGCCGCGGTCGAGCAGCTCGCGCGCGCTGATCTCGGCGCCCCGCGACTCCTCGGGGTCGGCGGCCTCGAACAGCCGGGCGACGAAGCTCTTGACCTGCTCGGCCTTGACCGCCTCCGCGCGAGCCCGGTCGCGCTCGCGGGCGATGGTGCGCGTTTGCACCGTGGCGGTCGCGGCGTAGGCGGCGAGCAGCAGCACGACCAGCGCCCCGGCCGCCACCGCCAGCCGGTGGCGGCGGGCGAAGCGGGCGGCGCGGTAGCCGAGACCGTCGCCGCGCGCCAGGACCGGCCGGCCGGCGAGGTGGCGCTCGACGTCCTCGACCAGCCGCGCCACCGAGGGATAGCGCCGCACCGGGTCCTTGTGCAAGGCCTTGAGCGTGATCGTGTCGAGGTCGCCGCGCAGCCGGCGCGCGAGCCCGCGCGGCGTGGTCGCGCGGAGGCGGGCGGTCTCCTCGGCGCCCGCAGCCGCCTCGCCGCCGCCGGCCGCCGCCGCCGGGACGGCGCTCGGCGGCCGCGGCTCCTCGTGGCAGACCACCCGCGCCATCTCCAGCACCGAGTCGCCGGTCAACCGGTGGGCGCGCCGGCCGCTCAGCAGCTCGTAGAGCAGCAGGCCGAGCTGGTAGACGTCGGAGGCGACGGTGAGCGGGCCGGCGACGACCTGCTCGGGGCTGGCGTATTCGGGCGTGAGGAGCCGCGCCGCGGTGCGCGTCAACGGCTCGGCCGGGCCGTCCTCCTGCAGGAGCTTGGCGATCCCGAAGTCGAGCAGCTTGACCTCGCCGCCGCCGGTGACCACGATGTTCGAGGGCTTGAGGTCGCGGTGGACGACCAGGTTGCGGTGCGCGTGTTCGACGGCGCGGCCGACCTGGACGAACAGCGCGAGCCGCTCGCGGATGCCGAGGCGCAGCTCGTCGCAGTAGCGATCGATCGGCCGGCCGTCGACCAGCTCCATGACGAAGTAGGGCTGTCCGTCGGCCGTCCGGCCGCCGTCGAGGAGCCGGGCGATGCCCGGGTGGTCGAGGCCGGCGAGGATCTGGCGCTCGCGCTCGAAGCGGCGCAGCGACTCCTCGCTCGCGACTCCCGGGTAGAGGAGTTTGAGCGCCGCCCGCTGCTCGAACTCGCCGTCGGCGCGCTCGGCGAGCCAGACCACGCCCATGCCGCCGCGGCCCAGCTCGCGCACCAGGCGCCAGGCGCCGGCGACCGCGGGGTGGCCGCGCGACCCCGGGGCGGCCAGCTCGAGCGCCAGGTCACGCCACAGCGGCCCGCTCGAGGCCGCGCCCGGCGCCAGCGCCGGAGCCGGCTCGCCGGCCAGCCGCAGCAGCTCTTCGACATCGGCGCGCAGCCGCGCGTCCTCCGCGCAGGCCTCGCCGAGGAAGCCGGCGCGCTCCTCGGGAGCGAGGTCGAGGGCGCGATCGAAGAGCGCATCGGCGGTCGCCCACCGATGCCGCGAGTCGACAGTCGTGGTCCGTTCTCCTTCTCGGGCACCGGCGCATCGCCGGGCCCGGCGTCCGCATCCTCCCGGAAAGTCGGAAAACGGCGACGGGAACCGCCACCGGCCGACGCCGCGGCGAGCGCTCGCCGGATTCGCGCTCTGAGCGGGTGGCCGGGCAGCAGCTTCGCTTCCGCCATCGAGCCGGCCGCCTCCAACAACCCGAGCGCCTCCTCGCGGTGCCCCTGCTCGGCCAGGAGGCGACCGAGATCTAGCTGGAGCTCGGCGAGCAGCGGCGCCCTCGCCAGTCCCCGGCTCTCGAGGACGCCGATCGCCTCCCGCAGGGCGACCCCCGCCGCCTCGGCGTCGCCCTCGGCCCAGTCCAGCAGCGCCTCGGCGTGGAGCCTCTGGGCGTGGAGCAGAAACCGGGCCCGGCCGCCCTCCTCGAACCCGGGGATCGCGGCCTCGAGCCGAGCCCGGGCCTCCGCCAGACGCCCGAGCGCCGTCAGCAGACGGGCCCGATCCAGGCGGAGCGCGGTGACGAACTCCTTCTCCCGGCCCGGGTACGACGCGACGACGGCCAGCGCCTCGCTGAGCAGGCGCTCCGCCTCGACCAGCCGGCCCTGGCTCCAGCGCAGGCGGCCGAGCAGATAGAGGGTCTCGCCCAGGCTCGGCGGGTAGCCGGGCTCCAGACGCTCGAGGTCGAGGGCCTCCATGGCCAGGGTCTCGGCGGCGCCGAAGCCGCCGCGCTGCAGCTCGAAGTCGGCGAGGCTGCGGATGGCTCGGGCCAGCCTCAGGTGCGGCTGGGTGCCGGGGAAGACGACCTCCAGCGGCGGCTGCCCGCCGTCCCCCTGGGCCCGCAGCCGCCGGATGCTCTCGGCGTCGAACTGCCGCCGGATCGCGAGCGCCTCCCGCAAGCAAGGACCGGCCTCTTCGTACTCCCCCCTGAGGACGGCGAGCCCTCCCCGCCACCCCTGGACCCGGCCCAGGCGAGCGGGAGCGCTCCCTTGGCGGCGCAGTGTGCCGGCGATGTGCCGATACTCCCCGGCCGCCTCGTCGAGCCGTCCCGCCTGCTCGAGCCCGGCGGCGAACGTCGCGCGGGCGTCCAGGGCCTGGGGGCTCTCGGCGCCGTGCAGCTCGGCGGCGAGAGCGACCGCGTCCTCGAGCAGCGGCAGCGCGAGGTCGACCCGGCCGAACCCGAGGTTCATGTTGCCGAGCACGTGCAGCATCTCGACCTTGACGTCCGGCCGCGGGTCGAGCTGGCCGAGGCGTTCGGCGGCGAGGTCGAGGACCGCGGGATCGGCGTTGGCCGCGATGACCTGGGCCAGATACGCCTGCACCCGCTCCGCGCGATCGGCCTGGTTCTGCGCCCGGTCGCGCTGGCGGGCGATCTCCCGCGACTGCACGGTGGTGGTCGCCGCGTAGCCGACCACCAGCAGCGCGAGGAGCGCCGACGACGACGACGCGGTCCGGTTGCGCTGCAGGAACTTCCGCAGCCGGTAGGCGCGGTCGCCGTGGCGCACCGAGATCGGCCGCCCGGCGAGGTGGCGGTCGATGTCCTCGAGCATCCGTTCGACCGAGGGGTAGCGGGCCTCCGGCTCCTTGCGCAGCGCCGTCATCACGATGGTGTCGAGGTCGCCGCGGAGCCGGCGCCGCAGGGAGCCGGGCGCAAGGCCCGAGCGGGCGGAACCGGCCGGCGCCGAGCCGCCGGCGACGGTGCTCGGCCGCGGCGGGATCCGGCGGCAGATCGACTCCTCGATCTCGGCCAGGCCGCCGCCGTGGAGCGGGTGCGCGTGCCCTCCGCACAGCAGCTCGTAGAGCAGCAGGCCGAGCTGATAAACGTCCGAGGCGGTGGTGATCGGCTGGCCGAGAACCTGCTCGGGGCTGGCGTACTCGGGCGTGAGGACGCGGGCGAGGGTGCGCGTGAGCGGCTCTCGTGGCCGGCCCGGCGGCGAGAGCACCTTGGCGATGCCGAAGTCCAGCAGCTTGACCTGACCGTCGCGGGTGACGACGATGTTCGACGGCTTGAGGTCGCGGTGGACCACCAGGTTGCGGTGCGCGTGCTGCACCGCGCGGCCGACCTGACAGAACAGCTCGAGCCGCTGGTCCACCGTCAGCCCCTCCTGATCGCAGTAGCGGTCGATCGGGCGACCTTCGACGTACTCCATGACCACGAACGGCCGCCCGTCCGCGGTGCGGCCGCCGTCGACCAGCCGGGCGATGCTCGGGTGACCGAGCGAGGCCAGGATCTGACGCTCCTGCTCGAACCGCAGCAGGATCTCGTCGGAGTCGGCCCCCGGCCGCAGCAGCTTGACGGCGACGGTCTGCTCGAACTCACCGTCGGCGCGCTCGGCCAAATAGACCGTGCCCATGCCGCCGCAGCCCAGCTCCCGCAGCAAGCGCCAGGGGCCGATCCTCGAGCCGGCCGCGTCCGCCGCCCCCTCCCCGGCGAGGCGGCCGGAGAGCTCGCTCCACAGCGCTCCCGCGGGCAGGGCGTCCGGCTCGAGCGCCGGCGTCGGCCGGCCGGCGAGCCGGAGCAGTTCCTCCACCTCCGCCCGCAGGCCGGGATCGCCGGCGCAGGTGCTCTCGAGCCGCGTCGGCCGCTCCTCGGCGGGCAGGTCGAGCAGCTCGGCCAGCAGGTGGTCGACCCGGGAGCGGCGGTCCGCGTTGCGGCTGTGCACGGCAGGGAACCCGGAAGCAGTGTACCCCAGCCCCAAGGCTCATTGATCTACCCGGGCCGGCGCCTCCCCCGCGTCCTCGAGATCGGATCTCTGCGCCCGACTCCGCCACCTCGAACGCCGATCCCCACCTGGCGTTCCCGAGCCGCGGATTCCGACTACCGAGGGTGGCGAGCCCTCACGGACTGCGGCCGGACCAAAGAGAGAGAGAGAGAGAGGTGATCCTCATGAACAGGAGAGCTTTCGCGAGAACCATCATGATCCTGCCGGTCTTGGCCCTCCTGGGCGTCCCGGTCGAGGCCACCGTGTCCCGGTCATGCCGCGCTACCGGTGCCTTCGAGTTCAAGTTCGAGGAGTGGGAGGGTGACTCGTACAAGGGTCTGCGCACCAAGACCGTCAACGTCCTCGAGTCCGACATGGAGGTCGTGGCAGTCGGCGAGGCATCAGGAATCGATGCCATCTGGCACGCCAAGCTCTACGCTTGTTCCAGGGCAGCCTATTGCTACATGAAACAGAGCAAGAACCAGCAATGCGAGTCCGATGACGATGCCGAAATCATCACGATCAAGAAACCTGCCAGTTTCGACACCTGGCGCAGGGAGGTGGCCTGCGGTCATGCGCGTGCCGGGAACGTCTCGGATCTCGAGGACACCGGGCGCAATGCGGTCATCGTCAAGAGCACCAGAGTCGTGGCGACCGCCAAGAGAGATTCGGTCACCGAGAGCTATGAAACCACTCTCTTCGAGCATGCCGGAGGGGCGCGCTGGGGCGGCTACCATGTGTGCTGGCAGCCGGAGCCCGCCCAACCGGTCATCCCGAGCGTGCCCAAGCCCAGGCCCGAGCCACCCAGACCGGCGTCGAACGATCTGGCGCCTCGCTTCCAGGTGGTCGACGCCGCGCTCGAGGTGAATCCCTCCCTGAGCACCGGCGCCTGCCCGCTGCCGCTCGAGCTGAAAGCCACCCTGACCACCGTCGGGGGGGCCGGCGAAGTGCGCTTCCGGCTCAACCACAAGGGTGGGCGGGGCCCGATCCGGAGAGTGACCTTCAGCGAGGCCGGCACCAAGGAGAGCAACGCCGTCTACAGGGTGGGCGAGCCCGTGGGTGCCGCGGCAGGGTCTGGCGGGGGTCCATCGGGGCAGATCACCGCCCAGCCAGGCGCCGGCGGCGGTGGGATCGGAGGCTTCCGACAGGACGACGACCCGAACCACCACACGGGGTACTTCGAGCTGGAGATCGTCAGCCCGAGGTCCCCCGTGAAGACATCCGAGCCGGCCCACTACAAGGTCGTCTGCAAGCCGCAAGTGGCCGTGGAGCCCGTCGATGCCCAGTTCGCGGGCAGCGGTCGGTCGACCTCACCGGCTCCGGCGTCGCCGCCGTTGCGGGCGGCCAGCGCGGCGAGCCCGAAGGCCGCACAGGGGCAGGCCGCGAGGAAGCCGGCACCACCGGCCGCGGCGAATCGACCCACCGCCGACCCCGGCGGGACGGCCAGGATGTGGCTGGTACACCTCGACCGCAAGCTCGCCAGCCCCGCCCGGGTCGAGGTGCCGGCCGATCTCGTGCAGCGGGTGGATCGAGACAAGGGGCCGGGAGAGGCGCGGTTGTGCTTTGCGGCGGCGAGCTGGCGTTCCGTCCGCTCCGCCGTCCTCCCTTACCTCGATCCACGGCAGCGCCAGAACATCGAGATCCGGCTCCGTAGCGGCGACGGAAAGATCATCGTCCTCGCACGGAGCCGCATCATCGAGGAGCGGGGCGGAACGGGCGGTTCCCGTTGCCTCCGCGTCAGCTTCGGGAGTTCCCGCGTCCTCTAGCGTCCCCTTGCGAGCGCCGACCGCCGGTTCGGAGGCCCGTCTTCCTCTCCGGTCGCACGATCGTCCCCGGGCGTGCAGCCGGGCCCGGCTCGCCGAGCCCGCCGTCTCACCGCCATCGTCGTGCGCTCGGGTCCCTACGCCAGCTCCTTCTGCAGCCAGGCGCGCGCCCGCATCCAGTCGCGTTGCACGGTGCGCAGCGAGACGCCCAGGGCCTGGGCCGACTCCTCCTCGGTCATGCCGGCGAAGTAGCGGCACTCGACCAGCCGCGCCAGCCGCTCGTTGAAGCCGGCGAGGCTCTCCACCGCCCGGTCCACCGCCAGCACCTGCTCGGCCTGCTGCTCGACCCCGAGGCGCTCGGGCTCGAGCGTCAGGTCGGGCTTGCCGCCGCCCCGCTTCTGGGCCCCGCGTTCGCGCGCGTAGTCGACCAGGATGCGACGCATGGCGCGGGCGCAGATGGCGAAGAAGTGCGTGCGGTCGTGCCAGGCGACGCCGGTCTCCTCTACCAGCTCCATGTAGGCCTCGTGAACCAGGGAGGTGGTGTCCAGCGTCTGCCCCCGGCGGCGGCCGGAGAGCTGGCCGCGGGCGATCCGGCGCAGGCGATCGTAGACCAGCGGCACGAGCTGGTCGAAGGCGGCACGGTCGCCGTCGTGGTGGGCCTGGAGGAGCCGGGTGATCTTGCCGGTTGCGTCGGGAGCGGTCATGGGGAGAGACATAGGAGTGTACCAGGCTGCGGCGAGGCGGCTGCGTCACCGAGCACGGCCCGGCTCCGCCCTCTCCTCTGCGGCGTTTCGAGCCGGTGGAGCGTTTCACGATCCCCGTGGCGGACTGGCTCGCGAGCGGCGTCGGCGCCGGCCGACTGGGCGGTGAGAACCAGGTTGCCGGACGAGCCCGTCGGCCACCGGCGGTGAGCTCTCCCCCCCGCCGAGGCCGCCCGCGCCGGCGGCGGGGCGAGCCATGTCGACGCACGCGGTGCCGACCGCCTGAAGGAGAACTGCCTCGATCGACGGTCTAGCTGGACCTGTCCCAGCTCACCCGCGAGCGCCGGGGCTCGCCGTCACCCGATCGCTCGCAGCTTGCGCGGACCCCGTGGAGAACGACGGTCTTGCCGCCGCCGGCGCTGTGCAGCTCGATCTCGGCCGACCTGGGGACTCCGCCGAGGAAGAAGACCAGACACTGGTCGCCTTCGAGCACCGCCTCTCCCGGGCCGTTCGATCCCGGGAACTCCCGCGACCGGATCTCGAACCGGGGCGGCTCGGGGATCCGGCCGCGCGCCGTTCGCGTCAGCAGCCAGAGTGCCGGCACCCTCTCGGCGGCAGAATCGCGACCGGCGCCTACGGGCGTCGAGAGATTGGACCCTACCGTCTCGGCCCGGTCGTGGCCGACCTGAGGGTTGGGGACTCTCCCCTGGATTACGGGGCTGTCGGGATCGCCTCCGATTCTCCGGGCGCGCCCGAATCGCAAGAGATAGACGGAGGAATCGGCGGACTCGCTTCCGCGCGAGCCCGGGCCGGCGACGGAGCCGGTCCGGGTGATCCGGGCATCGGAGAGGCGCACCACGAGTCGGCCGCCCCCCGACGACGCCACGAGATCGACCTCGGAGAGGGGCGTCGCTGCCGCCATGGCGTCCGCGAGAGCCCCGGCCGAGCCCTCGTGGACCCGGATCCAGACCGAACCCGGGCCCCCGGAGGGCGCGAGCGCTTGGAGACTCCCGGGCCGCACGAGTGCGCAGCGGATCTGCTTCTCGCCGATCACGAGCGTGTGCGACGTGCCGTCGACGGTCCCGCCGTGGTCGACCCCGTCGAAGCGCTGGGCGTACCCGCCGGGCCAGTCGTAGATCTCGTCCGGGCTCCGCCCGTCGCTCGCCAGCTCCTGCGGCTGCGACGGGTCGGGTTCGCTTTCCGCAGCGCGGTACCTCTCGGACGCCGCGGCGCTCCACGCCAGGGCGAGAGCCGCGACGACGGCCAGGAGAGGCCGCGACGCCGAGCCGGCCGCCGGCACGGCGAAACAGTGCATTGTCGTCTTGCTCGTTCTGGTCGCCATCGATCTCTCCTTGTCTTCCGCTCGCCGGGTTCTCGGCCCCCGGCCCTCGCTCGCCACGTGCGTCACCGCCGTGAGGACGAAAGCGCCCTCGCGCTTCCCGGCGCCGCCGGGCGCGAGCCACTCGGCTTGTTGGCACTGACGTGCAGAAGCTCCGCGGGAGCGATGAGCTTGATCCGGCACCCACTGGGCCCGCTGGCATCGATCTCCACCACGAATTCGCTCCGCCCCATCGTGGCCGTCGGCTCCCCCCAGGAAAAACTGTCGAGTTCGATGGTGTCCTTCTGCTCGGCGCCGGTCGCCTCCCGGCACCTCGCGAGGGAGCCCTGGATCGGGATCCGACGCCCCGAGGCCTGGACGAAGTACGCCATGAAGCTCTGCTGTACACGCTTCTGCATCTGGATCCGGATGCGCTGCGAGCCGGCCGGAGTGCCAACCTGGACCTGGACGAGAGCGACACTGGGGGTTCGGTCGACATCCCACCAGGCTTCGGTTTGCCGCGCCGACATGCTCGTACCCCAGCCGATGGCCAGCAGAGTGAGAAAAAGCACTGGGGTTGCTCTAGTCATCGTGGATCTCCTTCGTCTGCGCTCAGGCGTTCTCGAGCTTCATCTCCAGAATGTGCTTGACCACGGGAGAGGCGCCGCTGTCGTCGATGATCTCGACCCTCCAACGGTCCGCGTCGCCCGGGTCCGGCGGGGCGGTCCAGGTGACCAGGCCGCCGTCGATCGTGACCCTGCCCGTGACCGCTCCCAGCGGCGACACGCGGAGCGAGTGGTCCGCGGGAAGCCCGCCGACCCGGAGCCTCCACGGGTTGACGCCGACGACGTGCAGGCACCCGACGACGCCGTGGGGCGGCCTCCGCACCCGGTCCTGGAACCAAACTGTGGCCAGCTCGGTCGGGGTACCCAGGTCGATCCGGTCGTCGCACCTCCGCGAGTTGGACATGTGGACGATGCGGGACGGCGGGGCGACGAGGATCCGCGAGAAGTTGATCTCCCACACGCCGAGGCCTTGCCCCGGAGCCGTCGAGGACGCTTCCCCTCCTCGCGAACCCGCGCCGGAAGGTGCCCGCCTGAGGGTGACCCCCGACAGCAACACCTCCCGGCGGCGGCCCGGCCCCTCGCTGACCAAACTCACCTCCGCCAGCCGCAGCGGGCCCGGACCATCGGTCAGGAAGTTGTTGGTCGTCCAGATCTCGAGGGATCCGGGACCGCCGCTTCTGAGCATCCAAGGATCGGGCTCGAGCCGTTCGACCCGGTAATGCCTTTCGCCGACGAAGAAGGTGTTCGAGAGTCCGTCGGTCTGCGCCGCGGTGCTGCTCGTGGCCCAGCCGACGGCCAGCAGGGCGAGGCAGATCAGTGGGGTTCCTCGAGTCATCATCGATCTCCCTCGCTTTCCGCGGTCACCTCAGGCGATCTTGATGTACTCGAGGATGATGAGAGTGGTCGTACCGCGCTCGATCCCGAGGACGCGGATCCCCTGCAGGAAGACGGCGTCCCCGCCTCTGGTGCGCAATCCGAGCTCCGGGATCGGACGGCCGTCGCTCGCGGCGTGCTCCAACCGGGTGAGGACGTAGTCGCCAGCGGCCGAGCGGGCGGCTTGCTCGCCGACCTCGAGGGTCAGCTTGCCGGCGCCCTGCTGCTCGCCCCTGGCGAGCCTGGTCGGGAAGCCGCGCACGCGCTGGAGCCTGGTCCAGACGACCCTGCCGCGACCGGCGTCTCGCGGGATGCCGAACGAGACCAGGTCGGAGATCGAAACGTCGCCCGCGACCATGAGGGTGTTGGAGGAACCGTCGCCCACCGGGGTCAGCGCGGGAGGTCCCGTCGTCGATGGACTCGAGCCCTGCCCCGATACCCTGAAGCCGCTCGCCGGCTCGCCCGCGGTCGGCCCGGCGGCAGGATCGCGGTCAGCGCCTACCGGCGTCGAGAGATCGGACCCCACCCTCTCGGTCCGGTCGTGCCCGACCCCAGGGTCGGGGACTCTCCCCTGGATCACGGGGTCGTCGGGGTCGCCTCCGCCTGCCGACCCGTCCATGAAGCTGGTGATCTGATTGATCTGTGAACGTGACCGGCCAAGCCGTTCGGTCGAGTTGATCGCTCCCTCCGGCGCGGCGAGACGCCGACCGCCCGCGCAGACCTGAGCCCGCTTCAGCCCCGACTCTCGGAACGAGCGCTCGCTCGCCTCACGAGCCTCCCGCTCGATTCGGGAGAGCCGCGTCGCGAACTGCCGGAGCGCCTTCTCCTCCTGCCGGTCGAGCTGCCCAGCGGAGAGCAGCGCCTCCGCCCGGCGACGCAGCTCGCCCGCCCGTTGCTCGGCCCCACAGAGCGCCTTCAACCACCGCGACGCCTCCTCGACCAGCGCCGGGCCGGCCTCCCGCTCTCCCTCCGCAGTGCCCTCGAGATGTTTGTAGGTGTCGTGGTGGTTGTGAAGGGCGATACCCATCTGCTTGAGGTTGTTGGTTTCCTGCTGCGCGAACCGCTCCGCTTCCACCGCCAGCGCCCGCAGCTCCGGGTTCGGCGAACTCCGGAACTGGCCGACCGCTTCTGGTGCGTGCTGGACCGCCGGCAGGAGCAGCGCGATCGCGGACGACAGGATGGCGATGACGACGAGCAGCTCGATCAGGGTGAAGCCCGCCGACCGCGACGCGGCCGAGAGCTGGCGTCTGGTGCTCATGGTTCGTCTCCTTTCAACCCGTTCTCTCGCGGACCGCGTCGCGGCCCTCCTGACTCCCAAGTCGGAATCGCGCTCGCCGAGCCGCCACCGCGTCGCTAGCGCCCACCGACCCACCGGCAACCGCGGACCCTCGCCTGGCTATTGGTCTCGTCGGCCTCGGCGACGGCGTTCTTCGGGTCGATGCGCACGACTCCCTGGAGGCCGTCGAGCTCGAGCCGGACGCCGTGCCGACGGCCGGGCGGAATCGGGGGGAGACGGACCACGGTCGGCGGCTTCCCGCGGACCAGCAACGTCACGTTGCTTCGCGGGCGCCGACGGCTGGGCCGAGGGCGCCGGCGGCTTCGTCGCGGGTGCCGGAGCCGGGGCCGGCGGTGCCGGACCAGGCTTCGGCGGCGGCGCCGGCGGCGAGCTCGGAGCGGCCCGCTTCGTGCGCTTCCGCTCGCCCGCTGCCGGCTGCAGGGCGGAGCCAGGCACAATCGGCGACGGTGCTCCCGGCTGGGCCCTGAAGCGACCCGGATCGGGCTTCGGCTCGGTCCTGAAACCGCCCGCCCCGGCGAGGTTCCGCTCGCAGATCGCCTTGTAAAAGACCTTCCGGGAGGCGCGTGCTCCGGCGGACGGCTCGACGACCTCGAGCTGGTCCCAGTCGGTGATCTCGCCGGGGGCGGTCGCCGTCGCCTCACCCGATGCGCCCGGACGCGGTGGTGGGCCTGGAGGAGCCGGGTGATCTTGCCGGCGGCGTCGGGAGAGGTCATCGGGCGCGGCGAAGCAGTCTACCAGGCTCCACGAGGCGGCCGCGCCGCCGGGCACGCACCCGGGTTCAAACGCTGGACGGCTCACCGGCGGCGGGCGTCCCGAACGGTGCATGGGCTCTTGCACAGGAAGCGGTTCCAGCCGTCGACGGCGTCGGGGTGGGCGCGGTCGCAGGCGGTCAGGCAGGCGGCGACCTCCTCGGCCGCAGCCTCGTCCCGAGGCCGCACCGTCCCGAGATCGGCACGGATCGCATCGAGATCGCGGATCAGCCGGCCCAACCTCTTCTCGTAGCCGACCGCCTGCTCCGCGGTGAGCCCGGCACGCCGGGCTTCGACCTCCTCGACCAGCGCGAGCGCCCGCCGGACGGCGGCGAGGGCCGAGGCGTGCCAGGGCGCGACCGGACCGACCCGGGCCAGCTCGCCGCGGCCGGGGAGCCGCTGGCGCGCCGCCTTGGCCCAGCGCACGGGGTCGCGGTAGAGACTGACGGTGCTGCCGTCGGGCGCCGTGACCGTGACCGAGTAGGTTCGTGATTGACCTCCCTCGCTGTAGCGGACCTCGGCGGAAGGCGGGGGCGCCGCGCCGGGCGTTCGCTTGTCTGCGGACCCCGCTGGCGGCTTCCTCGCAAGCGCAGCCGGCGCTGTCGGCGCAGCCGGCGGCTTTGCCGCGGGCGCCGACGGTTGCTTCGCGGGCGCCGACGGCTGGGCCGAGGGCGCCGGCGGCTTCGCCGCGGGTGCCGGAGCCGGGGCCGGCAGCGCCGGACCAGGCTTCGGCGGCGACGCCGGCGGCGAGCTCGGAGCGGCCCGCTTCGTGCGCTTCCGCTCGCCCGCTGCCGGCTGCGGGGCGGAGCCCGGCGCGATCGGCGACGGTGCTCCCGGGTGGGCCCTGAAGCGACCCGGATCGGGCTTCGGCTCGGTCCTGAAACCGCCCGCCCCGGCGAGGTTCCGCTCGCAGATCGCCTTGTAGAAGACCTTCCGCGAAGCGCGTGCTCCGGCCGACGGCTCGACGACCTCGATTTGGACCCAGTCGGTGATCTGCCCGGGGGCGGTCGCGGTCGCCTCACCCGATGCGCCCGGTCGCGGCGGAGTCGAGCCCTGCCGCGCCCGCAGCGTCGGGCCCGCGGGGTCGCCGTCCGGACCCGGTACCGCCAGGCTCCCTCCGGGTTCGGGATCGCCCGGCGGCGGCGTCGGCCGGAAACCCGGTCCGCTCGGCTGGCCGCCGACCTCGAAGTCGAGCGACAGCGGTACCGCAGTCCTGCTGTCCGTCACCTGGACCGTCGCCACCGGACCGAGGCCGCCGCTCCCGGTCCGATAGCGGTAGCGGAACGTCCCGGGGCCGGTCAGCTCGGCCTCTCCGGAGAGACGGACGGTGAGGGGACACTCGCCCTTGAAGGGGTTCTGGTCGGGGGCGAGCTCGATCTCCTGCACCGCGAAGCCGACGGTGAGGTCGTCGGCCCCCGGCCCCGGCGGCGTGATGGGGGACTCGCAGAGAACCGGCAAGCGAAGCCGAAGCGGGTTCGTCTCCGCGTGCTTGAAGCTGTCGCCGTAGCTCGCCTCGCCTTCCTCGGACTCGTCCACGATGAAGATCTTGTTCTCGCACCGGGCCCACAGCGTCGCCGAGAGCACCTCGGGAGCGATCTGCGACAGCGGGTCGATCGTGCCGATGGTGCTCAAGGCGGTCGCCCTCGAGAAGCCCTGGTCGAGTTTGCTCTCCAACGCGTCGTTGCAGGCCTGGATCACCGCCGGCTCGAGGTCGTTGAAGATGGAGCGGACGAAGGACGCGTCGGCCCCCTCGGAGAGGAGATTGAACTCGCCTTCAACGCCCTTGATGTCGCTGATTGCGTTCAGGAACAGCTCGAAGAGGCCTTTCCACTCCCCGAAGATCGACACGTCCGCAAACCACCCGCTGCTGAGGGCCTTGAGTTGGGTGAGATGGCCGTCGGTGAAGATGCGGTCGGTGAACGGCTCCGTGTACCCATCGGGGCATTGAACGGAGACGTCGATCAGCATCGGGCTCCGGGCCCCTTTGACCAGGCGGGCGTCGGTGAACCGGTGGCCGTCCGAGGTGACGACGAAGATCGGCTCGCCGACGTTCTTCTGCGTCAGCCGGACGTCGAACGGATCGTGCGTCTGCACCGTGTTGCGCAGCGGCCCGGCCGCCGACGCGCACGGCGCGAGCGCGGCGAGAAGGCCGAGGGTCATCCACCAGCTTCGGCGGCTCTGCGGGGCGATCGCGGTCATGGGTGTCTCTCCTCTCCGGATCGGTTCGCCTCGGGTCTCCGAGGGTGCGCCCGGCGCGGCGGTGAGCGGCCGTCCGCCCATCACCCTCGAAGTCGGATTGCCGACGACGACCCCGCCACTTCGGTGGCGACGGGACGCGGCGATCGCGTGATCCGCGGAGGGTCGGGCGGCGCTGACCTCTCGGTGAGCAGGCTCGTCATTCCAGAGCCGCCTCGTACGCCTCGATCAAGACGGGCCCGAATCCCTCGGCGCCTTGGACGCCGCGGGGCGCCGGGGGCCCGAGCAGACCTGCGACCTCTTCAGCCCCGTCTCACGGAACGACCTCTCGAGGGCATTGCGGGCCTCCCGCTCGATCATGGAGAGCTTGCCCTCGAGCTGCCGGAGCGCCTCGCGCTCCCGTTGGTCGAGGTCGCCCTCGGAGAGCAGTGCGGCGGCCCGGCGACCCAGATCGCCGGCCCGTCGCTCGGTCCCGCAGAACGGATCCAGGAAGCTGGTGATCATGTTGATCTGTTCTCGGCTCGCCTCCCGCTCGCCCTCCGCCGTCCCCTCGAGATGTCCGTGGGCGTCCTGGAAGGCGTGCAGTCCGATCGCCATCTGCTTGAGGTTGTTGGTGTCCTGCGTCGCGAACCGCTTCACCTCCGCGGCCAGCGCCGCCAGCTCCGGGTTGGACGAGCCCTGGACCCGCCCGGCCGCCTCCCGTCCCGACTGGATTGCCGGCAGGAGCAGCGCGATCGCCGACGACAGGATGGCGATGACGACCAGCAGCTCGATCAGGGTGAAGCCCGCCGCCCGGGAACCGGCGGAGAACTGGCGTCTGGTACTCATGGTTGGACTCCTTTAGTTGGTCCGCCCGCCGCCATCGGGTTCTCGCTGGATCCTCCGATTAGGGATGGTCCGTGTCGACGCACGTGACCTGGACCTTGGTGGTGGTGTCGGCCAGGGTGTCCGCGGCGTCGCCGGTGCAGCGGCCCCAGACCCGCAGCGTCGCGATCAGCAGTGCCTTCTCCTCCCGGTCGACGTCCGGGTGCGCGGTCTGGTCGGCCCAGTCGCCGCCGAGCTCCTCCCGGCAGATCTCCTCGAAGTCCTGTGGGCTGTAGGGCGCGAGGCCGAGCTCGTGCCGGTAGACGGGCGAGCCGGTCGGGGCGTTGACGAGCTGTTGCGACAGCGGCGCAATGTAGGGACCGTCAGCGAGCGCGTAGCGCACGCCGGTCACCTGCTGGCCGTCCGCGCAGCTCACGGTCAGGTCGGCTGCGAAGGTGAGGTTGCCCATTCTGCTGACCAGCCCGTGGGTCGTGCAGTCGATGGCGCCAGCGCAGCCCTCGTGCCTCATCGGCACGTAGGCCTGCGCCGCGCGGGCCTTCTGGGCGACGTGGACCGAGGTCTCCGCGCTCCGGGCCTTGAACCCGAGGGGCCGGTGTAGGGGTACGGTGGGATTCCCTTGCTGCCTGGCTGGGGCCGACTCGTTCCCCCCGACCCGCCGAGGCGCAGCCTGGTGAGGATCGCTTCCCGGCGCCGCCAGGCGCGAGCCACCGGCGCCGGCACCGCCGTCCAGCAGGTGCGCGGGAACGATGAGCTTGATCCGGCAACTACTCGGCCCGCTGGCATCGATCTCCACCACGAACTCGGCGTGCCCCATAGTGGCCGTCGGCTCCCCCCAGGAAAAGCTGTCGAGTTCGATGGTGTCCTTCTGTTCGGCGCCGGTCGCCTCCCTACACCCCGCGAGGGAGCCCTGGATCGGGATCCGACGCCCCGAGGCCTCGACGAAGTGCGCCGCGAACCTCTGCTGTACACGCTTCGGCATCTGGATCTGGATGCGCTGCGAGCCGGCCGCAGTGCCAACCTGGACCTGCACGAGAGCGACACTGGGGGTTCGGTCGACATCCCACCAGACCTCGCTTTGCCGCGCCGACATGCTCGTGCCCCAGCCGATGGCCAGCAGGGTGAGACAGATCATTCGGGTTCCTCTAGCCATCATCGATCTCCTTCGCTTTCCGCGTTGTCCGCCCGCGCAGACGGCGGCGGATGCTCATGGTTCGTCTCCCTTTCGATCGGTTCTCTCGGACCGCGTCGCCGCCCTCCTGACTCAAGTCGGATTCGCACTCGCCGAGCCGCCACCGCGTCGCCAGCCGACCCTTCGCCTCGGGTCTCCGAGGGTGCGCCGGGCGCGGCGGAGGCCGGGGCTCAGCGCCGACCGATCGCGCGGCAGCCGCGGATCCATGCGCGGTTGTTGTCCTCGTCGGATTCGTGGACTGCGTTGCTCCGGTCCAGGTGGACCAGCCAGTCGAGGGCGCCGAGGTTCTTCACGGGGACGGGCTGGCGCCCGCCCGGCGGGATCGGCGGCAGGTCGAGGTTGATCGGCTTTTGACCCCGCGCCGAAAGCCGCACGACGGTCTTCGCCGATGGCTGCTTGCCCGCGTTGCCGACGACCAGCCGGCAGGTGCCGTCGCGCCCGGGGGCGGCCGAGAGCAGGACCAGATCGGGTGTGCCGGCCGGCGGCTGCACCGGGTCGTCCTTTCGTCCTCCGCCGCCTCCGCCCCCGATGCCCGGCACGAGCTGGGCCTCGACCGGCTCCATGGCCGGGGTGGGCTTGCAGATGACCTTGTAGTGAGCCGGCTCGCTCTTCTTGAACGGGGATGTGGGGCTCACGATCTCGAGCTCGAACCAGCCGGTTTCCTGGTTCGGAGCGGTGTTCTGCTGGAAGCCCCCGATGCCGCCGCCGCCGGAGCCGCCCTGGGCCACCATCCCTTCCGTCGGACCTCCACCGCCGTCGGCTCCGATCGTGTAGGCCATGGTGCTCGTCTTGGTGCCCCCCTCCCGGAAGGTGACGGTCCGGATCGGTCCCCGGCCGCCCTTGTGGTTGAGACGGAACCGGACCGTGCCCTGCCCGACCACGGTGAGCGACGCCTCGGCCTCGATCTGCGTCGGGCAGGGGCCGTTGTAGAGGGAGGGCGTCACCTCGATCGAGCCGCCGGTGACCTGGAAGGGGACCCTGAGATCATCCGACGCGGGCCGCGGCGGCTTGGGCCTCGAGGGCTTCCCCTTCGGGTCGAACTGGACGCTCGGGTCAAAGTGGGCGATACCGCCCCCATCCCAGCAGACGTGATCGGACTCGCTGACGGTCCTGTCCGAGTAGCGGGTGACCTCGTCTCGGTGACCGATCGCGACGAACTTGGTCTTGACCAGCTTGACCGTATTCTCGTCCGGGGTGAGCCCCGGGACCTTCCCCGCGCGCACAGCGTCGCATGCCAGACTCCGGCGCCAGCCGTCGATCCCGGGGGGTCTCCGAACCGTCTCGTACTTCAGGTTGCTGGTGCCTTCGCAGACGTGGGACTCCATGGTCGCCAACCACGCGAGGCAGAAGGCGGCCGCGCTGCAGGAGGACGCCTTGGCCTGATAGATCGTCGGCATGTCGGTGCTTGCCACGGCCTCCATGTCCTCCGGCCGGACACTGACCCGCCAGGTGCGCTGACCGACGATCGAGCCGCCGACGAACTCCTGGAAGCTGTACTCGAGGTAGTCCCCGGTCGCGCGGCAGGCGCGCCGCACCGCCTCGGCGTCGCCCGGGAAGGCGGCCGACGCCAGCAGGACCGCGATGCCGATCGCGAGACCGGCCCGCGGTCCGGGCTTCAGACTGCTGAAGGTCGTCTCGAAGTCCATGATCGTCTCCTTCTCCCGCCTGGGTCGTAGTGGGCGGTCGCACTGCCCGCCGCCTTCGAAGTCGGATTGCCGCCCCCGACACCGCCACCCGGGAGCGGTAGGACATCAGGGTCCCCGACGCGGGGATCTCTGCGGACGCCGATCGCAGGCGTTTCGCGGGCGGACCGTTCGCCGCTCTTGCTGCCGGCCCACTCCTGGGCGCAGCGGTTGCCGGCGCGGGAAGCGGCGCGCCCGAGCCGCGCGGCGGCGGCTGCGAGGGACCGCGACCGGCACGGCGGTCAGGGCACCGTCGCCGACCAGCCGGAGGTGTCGCCGACCTCGAAACCGTCGACGAACACGGTGCGGCTGAAGAGGAGGACCACCACGCCGACCTCCGGGTCACCGCCGAGATCGCGGAACGGGACCCCGATGGCCAGGTCGGGGCCTCCGTCGCCGTTGTGGCGGCCGGTCGCCAGCGCCCACCCGAAGTTGTCGAAGGGCTCGAGCGTGTCGATCAGGAACATGTTGACGAGCTGAGCGCCGGCGACCGAGAGGCCGGTGTCGGTTCCGTAGAGCACGGAGACCTCGCCGGCGTTGCTCACGCCGAGCGAGTCGTCCCCCGGTGCGCCGATCGCCAAGTCGTCGTGGCCGCTGAGGTCGAAGTCGGCGGCGGCGAGGGCCGCACCGAACCCGTCGAAGGGATCGACGTCGTTGTCGAACAGGCTCTCGGTGAAGAACTGGTCGCCGAGGGCGTCGAGCCCGATGCCGGGCCGGCCGTAGAGGATCTGCACGGCGCCCGACCCGTCGAAGCCGAACTCGTCCTCGCCGGGAACGCCGACGGCCAGGTCGGTGACACCGTCGCCGTCGAAGTCGCCCGTTGCGAGAGCGCTTCCGAACCGGTCGTCGTCGGTCTCGGTGCCCAGCACGCCCGTCGTGCCCTGGAACCACAACGGCTCGCTCGATCCGAGGTCGATGCCGCCGTCGCCCCCCCGGAACACGCGCACACCCCCGAAGGCGTCCTGCCCGCCGACCAGGAAGTCCCCCATGCCTGGGATGCCGACCGCCAGGTCCTGGAAGCCGTCGCCGGTGAACTCACCGATCGCCAGCGCGAACCCGAACCGGTCGTCCTCGCCGGCCGTACCGTCCACCCCCGGCCTCTGGTGGTGCAGGAGCTGGTTGCCCGCGGTGGTCAGGCCGACGCCGGCCACGCCGTAGACGACGTTGACCGCCCCCGCGTCGAGCACCGGGACGCCGTCGACCTGGAGATTCTCGTCGGGCACGCCGATGGCGAGATCGTCCACGCCGTCGCCCGACAGGTCTCCGGCGGCCAGCGTCGCACCGAAGCGATCGCCGGCTTCCACGGCACCGAGGAGCGGCGCCTGGCTGAAGAACTCGGCTCCTGCGAAGAAGTCCTCTTCGTCACCATAGAGCACCGCCACCGCGCCTCCGAACACGTCGTCGACCCGGTAGTTCGGGATCCCCACGGCCAGGTCGTCGAGTCCGTCGGCGTCGAAGTCGCCGACCGCCAGGGCGGCGCCGAACTGAGCGCCGCCCTGGTTCACGCCGCCCGGGAGGTCGCCCGCTTGCAGCACGAAGGTGGGGGCGAGAGGGCTGTCGGTCCCCGGACGGACCTTGATCGAGCCGGCACCGAACACGATCGACGGCAGACTGGGCGCCCCGATCACGAGGTCGTCGAGGCCGTCGCCGTTGAAGTCACCGAGCGCGAGCGCCTGTCCAAAGTGCGCCAGGTCGTCCGGTCCCTCGAGCACGACGAAGCCGGGGAGCCCGAGCTGCGCGGAGGCGGTCGAGGCGCCGAGCGCGAGGGCGATCAGAGCGGCGGCGGTGGAGCGGATCGTCGTTCGATTGCTCATCGGGTCTTCTCCCTTCCGCCCTCTCTGGTCGGAATCCGGCCGGAGAGCCCGCCATCGCGTGCCAGCCAGGGATCGGTGGCGTCTGTCCCGATCCCCCTGATGCGGCTCTCGGCGACCATGCCCAGCCGCTCGCGGCTGCGGATGCCCAGGCAGTCGACCGTGTAGTCGGTCACGAAGACCGACTGCACGGTCTGGTTGTTCGGGCAAACCGACGTCCACCAGATCACTTGACGCAATCTCCTCAATCATGCATGATGCGCAATCATGGCGACTCGAATCGCAGCAACCCGGTTGGCCCGTGGACTCGGCGACATCCTGGGGCGGATCCGCTATCGCGGCGAGTCCTTTCTTGTCGAGCGCAACGGTGTGCTCGTCGCGAGAATCGGG